>Ga0224508_10000590_pt1 | contig 35329 bp, 35 predicted proteins | sample SF_Jan12_sed_USG_4_FD_170157 | JGI IMG/M metagenome (GOLD analysis project Ga0224508, IMG submission 170157) | Sediment microbial communities from San Francisco Bay, California, United States - SF_Jan12_sed_USGS_21 | ecosystem: Environmental > Aquatic > Marine > Sediment | place: USA...
TGGAAACAGTGCACGCCCTGCAACACCGGCCGTTACCGCCCCAGCCGTGAAAATCAGCATGACAATGATTGACACGATGCGTGCTTTACGCACTTCGCCGTCGTCGCGCGCCGACATATAACGGATTAGCATCTGCGGTACACCCAGAAACGGCAAGCCGATACCGACAAAACTGATAATGACAATCCAACCCGACAGGCCGTCGGCGGTGATCGCGAACATGTCCAACAGCGCCGGGTCCTGGGCATTAAGCGATGCCGTAACGCCACTCCAACCATCCGACGCATAAATCGCCGCGGCAGGAACGAGCATCAAGCCCAGTAGCATCAGTACGCCCTGGACAACATCGGTATATGACACGGCTTTGTAGCCGCCAATAAATGTGTAACCAATAATGATGACCGAGCCTACGACGACCCCGGTTCGATAGTCCCAGCCAACGAAACTGCTTAACGCCTTACCGGATGCGATCATCTGCGCGGTAACGTACGTCGTTACCATGATTAGGATAATGCCGACTGCGATAACACGGATTTCTTGCGCCGAATCGTCGAACTTTGCGGTCAGCACATCTGTTACGGTGATGGAATCAGTCTCATCACCGAGTTTTTTCAGTTTTCTAGAAATCAACGTCCATGATGCGGTGATACCGATGATTTCGCCGATAACAACCCAATAGGCTTGCGCGCCTACCGCATAACCCATGCCGGTAAGGCCGAGCAATAACCAGCCGGATTCGCCGGTTGCGTTCGCGCTGAACGCGACGACCCAGAACGGCAGTTTCTTCCCCGCCAGAAAAAAACCGGCTAAGGTGTGTGTTTCGCGACGGCTCCAGATTGCGAGCGCCGCAAGCACGACCAAATAGCCGAGCAAGACCGACAATGTGGTCGACATATCTTAGTTAGTCGCTGCGGCTGATGCGACCCGTGTCAATCGTCCGGCAATAATTCCGCCGATCAACAGTACGACGCCAATTCCGAACAGATACTCGGGAAATGAGCGCGTAACGCCGCAATAAAAAATCAACGCGATATTGACGAACTGGAACGCATTCATGAGTTTGCTTTCGCGAATCGTCGCTTTCGGGAAACGCACGCGTGAAACCATAAGAATTGCCAACACAAACAACAATACCGGCAGGTACAAATGCAGTGGCATCGAGCTAGCGATTCGTTCGTGATGAATAAGAACCAATACCATGGATGACAGCAAGCCACCGCCACAGGCTGTGATCGGTACTCCGGTAAACCAGCCCGTTTTTGGCTGGTCGCTGGTCAGATTGAAACGCGCAAGGCGCATAGCGCCGGCCAGGGCGAACACACCGCAGGCCAAAAGCAAGACCCAATACTGTCCCGAATCGTATTCGATGCCGCCAAGTTGAATGCCGGCCGTCAGTACTAACACTGCCGGAGCCACTCCGAATGAGATGACGTCGGCCATCGAGTCAAACTCGGCGCCGAAACTGGACGTTGCCTTTAACAATCGCGCAACGACGCCATCAAGCGTATCGAGCAGACCGCACCAGACGATCAGCCAGGCCGCAAATTCCAGGTCGCCGTACTGCGTCGTGATAATCGACGCCAAGCCCAGCAACAAGCTCAGCGCGGTAACGCTATTAGGAACCGTGTAGCGGAGTTTCGACAAAGCTGTGGCAGACCTGCAAGGCAAAAATACGACACCCATTCTGCAATGGAGGCCGCTCTATATCCAGTAGAAGTCGATTGTCGTGGCTAGCGTCCGCGGAGAGTATTGATGCCTAACGGCCCCCGCGGCAACACAACCTGCATCGGCACGCCATTGCGCACGATGTTCACGACGACATTTTCACCGGCGTTACCATCCATGGTCTGCCGTGTCAGGTCAAAGGTACTGAAGACGCGCTCGCCATCGTAGTGCGTGATCTGATCGCCCGACTGCAGTCCTGCCGTCAGCGCCGGTGACGAATCGAACACGCGACCGACGTTGACACTGGTTGGGCGGTTGTCAGCCTGCAGGAACATCTCGTATTCGGCGTCGCCGACTTCGGCGCGCAATAAATTGTCCGGGTTCAAGGCTCGACTCGGCGTCTCGCCCTGCCGCATTGCGTCATAGCGCGCTTGCATTGCCTCCATACGTAGCTCCGATTCGCGCTGCATGATCCAGTCGGCCCGTGATACCGAAAAACCAGCCTCCGTAAGGTCCGCCAGACGTTGCTCCGGGTCATAGCGACGGCTGCCGCCAAACCGTGCGCGAAATTCGTTACGCTGATCGCGAACATCCGTACTCACCTGGATCGGGTCGTCGGCCTCATCGGGGTTTTCGAGAGCATCCAGCGCGTCGTACAGAGCCAGCAGCTCATCTTCGAGCAGCTGACGGGCCTGGCGCTCGGCGCTAACCGCTGATTCCAGCGCTCGTAGCCGTTCCGCAACGCCGGCATCGTTATCAAAATCGATGTATTTACGTTCGCCGGCACGCTCTGCGGGTTCGGATCCGCCGACGAAAAATGCTGCGGCCGCGAAGCCGGTCAATAGGCTTGCGCCGATGGCTATGGCGAGTTTTGGCATGTCTTTCGCTCCTAAATCGGCCCTCCGGCCGGGCCGAATACCGCTGTCACGATTGCGCAATATATGGTGTCATATTGCCCCATCAATCGTACTCATTGGACGCCACCGTGTACTACAAGTTTCTGATTATTTTCACTGCGCTCATGGTCGCAGCATCCTGCTCGCGTGAGCCAGAAGCCACCGATGCGCAAAAAGTCAACGCGATTGCGGCCGACTTCGTCGACGGCTATTACCAACAATATCCCGAAGAAGTCTATGAGGTGGGCTATCCGGATGCGCCATCGGACCGCTTCGGCGACCACAGCCCGAAGGTCCGAGCCGCTTGGGATGCGCGGATCGATGATTGGTTGGATGCACTCGACGACATTGATATTGCCGAGCTCGACGGTACACCCGAAGCCGTCGCTTATGTATTTACACGCGAACGTCTGCAGACGATCGTTGACCGTCGTATTTGCAAAATGGACTGGTGGAACGTCAGCCCGACGTGGACCGGTTGGCAATATTCCATTATTTCGACGCTCGCATCGCAGCCGGTCAACACCGCGGAGCAGCGCGACGCTGCACTCGATCGCGCTGCAGACATCGAGCGCTTTATCGAAACAGAGATTGCCAATTTGCAGGTCGGCCTAGATAAGGGTTATACGGCACCGACAAGCAATGTCGTCGCCGTCATCGAACAAATATCGACCTTGATAGACACGCCACTCGACGAGTCACCGTTTTCAAGCCCGGCGACACGCTCCGACGACCAAGCGTTCAAGACAGAGTATCGAAAAATTGTCGAGTCAGAGATTCAACCGGCGCTTATCGCTTACCGTGACTTCCTTATTAACGACTATGACGGGCGCGACGCGATCGGGGTGGCGTCTCGTCCGAACCGTGAATTCCTCGCTGATCAAAACTCGGAAAGCAACTCGATCGGCGCCGCTGGCAATCCAAATGGCGAAGCATGCTACAGAGCCTCAGTTCGATATTGGTCATCCCTGCCAATGGACCCGATGAAAATTCACCGCGCGGGCCTGTCCGAGATGTCACGCATTCAGACGGAAATGCTCAGCATCGCAAAAAACCATTTTGGTACCGATGACCTGCAGGGACTGTTCGAGGAATTGCGTAACAACCCTGAGTACACATTCGAAAGCGAAGAGCAGATGCTTGACTACGTAAAGGCCGCGGTTGCGCGTGGCCGGCAGGCCGTTCCTGACTGGTTCGGCTATGTGCCCGACGTCGATGTCGTCGTTATTCCGTCACCAGCCTACGAAAAGGATTCTGGCGGTGGCTTTTATTCCTCCGGTTCGTCTGACGGCAGCCGGCCGGGCACGTATCAGGTGGGTACGTACAATCCACAGGGCATTAGCCGTGCCGGACAGGAGTCGACGGCCTTTCATGAAAGCTATCCGGGGCACCATCTGCAGATCTCGATCGCGTTGCTAAACGAATCCCTACACCCGGTGCAGCGCTATATGCATATATCCGGAACTGCCGAAGGCTGGGCGCTGTACAGCGAACGACTCGCTGACGAAATGGGACTGTATTCCAGTGAGCTTGCGCGCCTCGGCATGTTGTCCAATGAAGCCTATCGAGCCGCACGTCTCGTCGTCGATCCGGGCATCCATGTTCTCGGATGGACCCGGGAACAAGCCATTGGATACATGCTGCAAAATACGGCCGAAGGCTACGACTCGGTTTCCGGGGAAGTAGACCGCTATGCCGCCGTGCCAGGACAAGCGACGTCGTATCTCGTCGGTAGCTTGGAGATTCAGCGACTTCGTCGGCATGCCGAATCGATACTTGGCGATAAATTCGATATTCGCGCGTTTCACGATCGCATCCTGGCGGACGGTAGCGTCACGTTACCGATGCTTGCTGCCAGCACGGACGCATGGATTCAGGCGGAGCTCGCCGGCAACTAGACGAATTGGTGGCCGCGCCGTTACTGAACCACGTGCGCCGCTATGACCGTAGCGGGACAACTTGAACCCGTGTAGCCGCCTAGACCCGTGTTGACACTTGCGATCTGGCCGCTCGCTATTTGTCCATTGATCGCCTTAACGAGCTGCTGTGTGCGGCCGTAATTGTCGGTGTACTGTACGGCAATCCTAACGCCGCCCACCGGCACACCAGCCTGATTTTGCACTGAGACGATTAAATTGCCGTTTGCATCAGCGTCGCAACGATGCTTGACGTAAGCACTCGGGTTACGGGGTAATTCGATGCGTGCGAGCTCGCCTGCCGCTGCGTTGCCATATTCGCCGCCGGCCTTGGCAACCACTTTGTAATGCTCGATCGCTGTATTGATGTCTCCACGTTGTTCGGCAATTTTACCCAGCGTGTAATATGCTGGCGCCGTCGGCATCAATTCGATGCTGCGCTCCAAGTCAACAGCGGCAGCATCAGTCTGTCCGATTTCGTTCCTGACAAGACCGCGCTGTAAGTAGTAGTAGAAGAAGTTACTACGACGATCGATCGCGCGAGTGTAATTCGTAATCGCCCAGTCATAGTTGTCTTCGACCAGCCGGACATCACCTCGCAGCGCATGAAAGTGCGCCTCTTCCGAAAACAGATCGAGCGCTTTGTTGACTTGCACGAGCGCTTCGCTCGTGTTTTTGTCCGCAAGCGCCTTACGGCCTTCATCGTAAGCGTCATAGGCCGGCTTCAACTGCATCGTCTTTTGCATCGCTCGGTGGAAATCTTCGACCCCGAGTTTGCCGCCACTTGGCAACGTCGCCGCAGTTTCGCGATTCGCGGTGACTCGCGCAGGCGATGGCGGATGACTCGCGAATAGACCATTGAGCCAATCTGATCGTTGCCCCTCGCTAAGCCGAACGAAGGTTTCCTGCAACGTAATCGCGCCGGTCGGGTCGTAGCCCGCCTTCGACATGTAGCGCATGCCGTATAGATCCGACTCAAGTTCCGCACCGCGCCCATATCGCGAATTGAGTAACTGTGCACCGACACTGGCGCCGCCGACAGCGAGGTTGCCATAGTCGCTGTCACTCGTCGCAACCGCGGTGGCAACGACCAACACCTGCGACAACATGCCGCGTGACATTTGCTGTGCCGAGTGCCGTGCTGCGGCATGCACGATTTCATGGCCGAGAACAGCCGCGAGCTCCGCCTCAGAACTAAGCTCCGTCAGAAGCCCACGATTGACCGCGATTTTGCCGCCGGGCAGCGCCCACGCATTTGGCACCGAGTTGTTCAAAACGACGAATTCGTACGGCAGTTGCCGATCGCTGACAGCCGCCAGCCGGTTTCCTACGTTTTGCACGTATTGCGTCAGTGCCGGATCGACATCGTAGCTACCGCCCTGGGACTGCTGTGTCGGCGCATAGGCCTGCGCGCCCATCTGCAGCTCCTGGGCTTCGCTGACGATCATGAATTCGCTTTCGCCGGTGACCGGATTGACCGAGCAGCCGGCCATAAATATGGCAAATACCGACCAAATAAGGACTTTTCGAGTCATCGGTTTTTTTACCTATTGATTAAATTTGTTAATTAATGTGAACAAAGCACGTAAATCCAGACGGACCAGTATAACGCTTGCTACACTGCCGCCGTTCGTAATCAGCAAGAAAAAAAGGGGAACCAGATGGGCCTTTTCGATTTCGTCAAAGACGTGGGACGGCAGGTTTTTAATACCGACAGTGAAGCCGCCGACAATATCAAGCAGCATTTAGAAATTAAAACTTCGGGCATCAAAAACTTGGAGGTCGAGTTTGACGACGGCGTTGCAACAATCTGCGGCGACTGCGTGAACCAAGCGACCAGAGACAACGCTGTGCTGATGGTCGGCAATATCGCTGGCGTCGAAAAAGTCGTTGCCGATGACATGCGTGTCCCGGAAGTCAAAGAAGAGGAACCGGAAGAAAAAGCCGAGTTCTACGAGATCGTCAGTGGCGATACCTTGGGCGGAATTGCCAAGCGCTACTATGGAAAAGCATCGCAATACACGCGTATCTTCGAAGCAAACCGCGACATCATTTCCGACCCGAATAAGATCTACCCGGGCCAGAAAATTCGCATACCATTGGATTAATCATGGACCTCATGGATCTTTTGTCCGCTGCGGGCGGAAACAACAGCCTGGGGAAAATTGCCGGTAGTCTCGGTATTGGCAAATCGCAGACCTCAGATTTGGTATCGGCGTTAGCACCGGCATTGACGCGCGCCGTGCAAAAAAACACGGCCAGCGACGATGGGCTTGCCGGTCTAAAGGCAGCACTCGCATCCGGTAATCACCAGCGTTACATCGACGATCCGTCGCAACTGGCACAAGAGTCAGCACGTGTTGACGGCAACAATATTCTTGGCCATCTTTTTGGCAGCAAGGATGTGAGCCGCAACGTTGCGGCGCAGGCTGCGGAGCAAACTGGCATTAGTGCCGGTCTAATCAAGAAAGCTCTGCCGCTGATTGCCGGGCTCGCGATGGGTGCGATGAGCAAGAAGACGTCGGCCGGCCGTGATCTTGGCACTACAAGTGCAGGTGGCGGTCTCGGACCGTTGGCCGGATTGATTGACAGTGACGGCGACGGCATCGGCATTGACGACGTATTAGGGCTCGCGAAAAAATTCTTTTGAGCAAAATAAGAGCCTGCGACATTAAAGATGTCGTGGGCTTTTTTGTGCCTGAACAATTCGGGAAATTGCTTAAGCTTTGCCTCTATCGGCCCGCTGATTTCAGAAATACCACGCGAATTGCGCAAATAAACCGAAGCCGGTCGAAAAATAGCGATCCGGAATTCCCGAGTCGATGCCGCCGAACTCGCTACCGTTAGAGCCGATGGGAATATTGATACTTCCGAGTAGTGTCATGTTGTCGGACAAGCTGTAATTCGATGTCAGCTGTAACAGCGCGCTCGGGTCACCGAGGTTCGCGAGTAGTAAGGGTGACACATTCCACAGTGGCGTCATCTCTATCGTCACACTACCCGCCAGATAGTTTCGCCCGATTGTGAATGACTGGCCGCGCACCAGCCGCGCAAGCAAATCGGGGTTGCCCGCCAGGCTTGCCGGATCGTAGCGCTCGCCATGTTGTCCTAATCCGCTGAAGAAATATTCGAGTAATCCACTCATGTTCCTGTCTGCCAGAGTCCATGAATAGCTAAGGTTGCTCACAAACTCGACATAGGTTTCAGTGCGCGCATCCGTTACAACCAAGTCGGCACTCCAGTGTGCACCGCCAATACCCCGACTGACGCCGAGACCAATGACCGTGTCATCGTAAGATTCGGCAATCAGAACATCGAATTCGTATTCGTCAGTAAAGCCGTGATATTTCAACGCACTTGTTGCCTGGTCCGATTCGACATCGCCGGTCAACGGGTCGCGGCGAAACACGATCGCAGCTTGCATATCGTCGCCGTTATCGCGCAAATACTGTACGTACAACATGTCGTCGCCGGTCTTGTATTCGGTATCGATCGCCGCCGGATCGAACGGATTGACCAGATCCATTGGTGTATAGAAAAGTCCGTTGCCCCAGGACAATACCTGCCTGCCGAAACGAACCACGGCCTTGTCGTTCGCGTAGCCGGCCCACAAACGGTCAAGCCGGTGCAATACTGCGTTTTGACTTGATTCATCGATGATGTCTGTCAAATCGAACAACCGGCGATCATCGTTCAGCAATTCGCCCAGTGGGCCAAAAGCGCTAAATGCTTGACTGCCAGCAAGCGCAAGACTGTCTTCGTGCAGCGCGATTAGCTGGTATGCCGCATCGAACGTCCATCGCTCGCTGCGCCACTTTAGGTTCAATCGCAGGTCACCTTGCAGGTCGAGCGAATTGGAGCCGATCAGGTCGCGAAATAGACTGTCATCGGGAAACGTCTGTGCCGTTAGATTGAATTTCGTGTGCCCGCCGATGTCGAGCTTGGACTCGTCGGCGGCGGTTACGGCCGACAGCAGAATGAGTGCGATGAATACGCTAGGCCGCATTCTGCTCGATATCATCGACGATCCGTCCATCGAGCATGCGAACGAGGCGCGGTACGTGCGCCATAACGCGCTGGTCGTGCGTCGCGATAACGAACGTCGTCTTATGATGCGTGTTGAGCTCCTCGAACAGGTCCATCAGACCATCCGAGGTTTTCGAATCGAGGTTCGCAGTAGGTTCGTCGGCGAGCACCAGTGTGGGTCGAGAGGCAATCGCCCTCGCTACCGCGACGCGCTGTTGCTGGCCACCGGACATTTGTGCCGGACGTCGGTTCTCGAGACCCGCCAGGCCAACTTCGTTGAGCAATTCAGTCGATCGCTCGCGGCGCATGGCGGGACTTAAGCCCTGCACCTGCATGACAAACTCGACGTTCTCGCGTGCGGTCAATACCGGAATGAGATTGTAGGCCTGAAACACAAAACCGATTTTGCGTAATCGCAGATCGGCGAGCTCGCCCTTGCTCATGGTGTCGATGCGCTGATCTTCGATCCACACCTCACCACTATCCGGTTTATCGAGACCGCCAATCGCATTGAGGAGCGTCGTTTTGCCGCCGCCGGAAGGTGACGACAAACAGACGAATCCGCCCGCCTCGATTTCGATGCTCAAGTGATCAAGCGCTTTGATCTCCTGGTCACCCTGGAGGTAGGTTTTGCATATATCGATACAACGTACAGCAGCCATTAGTCGACCCTTGTAATTGCCTCAATCGGCTGAAATCGCGAAGCGCGCCACGCGGGTGACAGACTCGCGAAAAAACCGAGAATTAGTACGACGACATTCGCAAGAATGACGTCCTCCATGCGCAGCTGTGGGTATAGCACGCTAGCCGAGCCCATCATTTCCATTCCTTCGGCAACAATCGAGATATCGATGCCGGAATTGAGTGGCGCGATGCTGGCAACAGCAAGCACGTTGCCGATCGCAAGCCCAATGACCAGCAATAACATCGACTCGATAATGATTTGACCCAGAATGCTGGACGGCTTCATGCCAAGCGCCAGCATCAGACCGATCTCCCGCACTCGTTCGAACACGGCCATCACCAATGTGTTGACCAAGCCGAACGACAGCGCGAGAAAAATGACGACGACCCAAATCAAGACAAAGCCATCCATGACTCTGAGCATCGTGCCGAGGTAACTGTCAAGCTCAAACCAGCGATTGACGACCACGCTATCGTCAACGAGCTTGACGACTTTTTCGTATACCGGCTCCACATTGCGGTAGTCGTCACCCATCGCGACCAGTTCGGTGACATGATCTCCAACACTCAACAATTTTTGGATTGTTTGTTTGCCGGCAAACACATAAGTCTCTTCCAGGCTTTGCATGTTGGCGCCAAACAGGCCGACGACACGAAAACCACGGTCGGCGATGTCGTTCTTCGGGTCCTGACTCATGATTACGATGCGCTTGCCGACGTCCGTGTCGAGCGTTTCGGCAAGCTTGCGGCCAATAACGACGCCTTTATCCGCCTCGTCTTCGAGGAATCGGCCGTCGATATCCTCGTAATCGACAAAGGTCAAATCCCGTTCGCGGTTCGGGTCGATACCCAGCAACGTGACGCCGCGTGATTCGCGCTCGCTAGTAATTACAGCCGGTACCTTGATGCGGCTTGCCCATTGTTCGAATCCAGCCGCTGCAAATTTCGCACTAAGTTCGGTATCAGCCATCGGAATCAGGTTATTGATGTTTGGGTCGTCGCGATAATTCGGATGGTGCACCTGTACATGGCCCGGCAGCGCACTTACGCCATCCTTAACCATTTCGTTGACCATGCCTTGCGTTAACGCGGTCATGAATATCATCGCCCAGACGCCAACACTGATGGCCGCCAGCATGATGAACGTGCGGCGGTGATTGCGCCACAGATTGCGCCAGGCGAGCATTAAAAGTACGCGCAACGTGTTCATTACGCGGCCCTCATTGCATCGACCGGTTGCAGCCACCGCAGCCTGAGCGCCGGATAGACTGCCGCAAGCAATGAGAATACGAACACGATTCCCGGTCCGAGCAACAGCGACAGCGCTGTTACCTGCGGATACAAGCGCGCCGGTAAATTGAACTGTATTGCCATCTCCTCCATCCCCGGTATCTGAAAACCGCTAAAGCTGAAATACCAGGTCAAGATAGAGCCCAACAGGGCACCGATGACAGCGCCAAGCAGCCCGATCATCACGGTCTCCAGCATGACCAGACGTCCGAGCCGGCCCGGCTTTAGGCCAAGCGCCATAACGATGCCGAATTCGTGCGTACGCTCGAGTACCGACATCAACTGCGTATTTAGCACACTGAACGCAACGAGTATCGCAAGCACGCCGTACATGAAGAACGAGCTGCTTAGATCCGCCTGGATCGCTTGTTTCAAACCAGGCAGTAAGCGATCCCAGTCGTGGACGACAAGATCGGCGTCTTCAGGCAGCAGAGCTTCGAGTTCTGCTTGCAATGCAGGCGCGAAATCGACGGTCGGCGCATTGACGACAACATGGTGCCCCGCACCTTCCATATAAAAGACATCATTGAAAAGACCGAGCGGAATCTCGGCCAGCGTGCGATCGAGGTCCGGGACACCACTATCGAAAATTCCGATCACGGTTACGACGGCTGCCGCAAACGATCCATCAACACCGCTCCCCAGAATTGTCAGCTCATCGCCGATATTCACGCGGAGATTTCTTGCCAGCACCGCACCAACGACTATTTCGGCGGCATCGTTCTCGCTGAGAAACCGACCTTTGCTAACGAGACCCGAAATATTCGACACTTTTTGCTCAAAGTGCGGCTCGACTCCGATAATCGCTATGCCGTAGCTGCGCTCATCGCTGGAGGCAAGCACGAATGCCTGAGCACGTGCAGCAATCGTGTCGCTTGCCAGTTGCTCGCGTAAAGACCGCGAGAGATCGCCGACATCGGCTACGGTTTGACGCATTCGTTGATCGTCAACATAGCCTGGCGCCTGTACTTGCATGTGGCCCGTTAAGGCCTGCAAGGAATTGTCGATCATCAGGCTATACATGCCGAACTGAAACGACATCATGAAGACGAGCAGGACATTCGAAAACACCATCGCCCCTGCCGTCAGCCAGGTTCGGCGAGGCTGGCGCCAAATATTGCGCCAGGCGAGGCGGAGAATAATGTTCAAATTTACTCGCGTGGGTTGCGTAGATTCGACAATGTAAACAGGTTGTCCCGAATATCGACGTCGTAGTCGACCGCGTCAATACGGATTTCTGTCCATTCGTCGGGGGCATCTACCTCGCCCATGCGCTGACGCATCGCAACGGTGCGCCCTCCCATTTCGCCGATCTCGAGCGACTCGAGAGACTTAACGAGTTCTCCATCCTGGTCGTAAAAACTGTGATTCAATACGACGTGGTCCTCGCGTATGCGCAGCACCTCCCTGCCCCAGACAACGGCCGCCTCTTCATGCGGCACCGACTGGATCTCATATATCGTTAGTTCGTCTTCTTCGCTGACGCTGAGCAGCGAATGATCGTATTGATCGATGATGTCATCGGCTTTGGCGACGTCTTTGTTGGAAAAGTCCGAGCCCATCCAACTTTGGCCCATCAGTGACGACGGTATCTTGATAACGCGATTCACTTTCGGGGAGAACGTCCACATGCTGTTGCCATCGGTTAATGTACCGTTGCCGCGGTCCTTCTTCGGCTCGATCACGCGCACCAGCGATTTATCGTCGCCTTTTGTCCATGCCTGCATGGACATCGCTCGTTCCCAGTCCGGGCGATGAATAACCATTGTCATTTCGGAATAGGACGCAACTCCACGCCAGTGATTGACGGCATCACGAACGATTTGGCTGGCGTCGGGGTTTTCAGCGCCACTGACGAGCGGCAGCATCACCAAAGCGGTTATCAGGATATTTCTCATAGCCATAGACCGTTGGACCAACGGAAGGCCTCATTATTTCACAGTGCGTGCGCCGCTAGGCTGTTTCTGTGTCGAGCGCCTGACCTCCTTCCAGTCGGCTGCGATTGCTAACCATGCGATCGTAAAGTTCGGCAATACAGGCACTGCCGGACTTCTCAAATGCGAACGGCAGAATCGCGTGCACGCCACAACAAAACGCCGCACGAATGAGCGCAAGACTAAAACCCATTGACGAGATGAAGTGTTGTCCGTAGGTCTCACCGACCGTGGCCGGATGTGCCGTGAATTTACTTGCCAGAAACATAATCACCCTCCCTCAGTACCTATTATCGTCAGTTTTCGGCGAATCTTTGTTGCTTTTTGTTGAGGTTTTGGTAGAAAATTAGAACGAATGTTTCGTTTTCTGTCGTTTTTAGGAACAAATGGACAAAAAGGACCTCGAAATCCTCCGGATCATGCAGCGCAACGCCGGGCTGTCAATGAACGAACTCGCCGAGCGTTGTGCATTGTCCAAGACCGCGGTCTGGCGACGTGTCAGAGAACTCGAAAAACAGCGGGTTATCAGAGAGCGAGTCTCGGTACTCGACCCCGAAGCACTGGGATTCGGCCTGATGATCTTCGCATTCGTGCGTACAAACCAGCACAGTGACAGCTGGTTTTCACAATTTCAGCGCGCCGTCGAGTCGATCCCCGAGATTCTCGAATTCCACCGCACCAGCGGCGATATCGATTACCTGTTACGAATCGTCGCGCGTGACATGCACCATTACGACGAGATCTATAAACGCTTGATTCGCAAAGTCGATTTCGCGGACATAAGCTCAACCTTCGTCATGGAAACTGTTAAGTCTGGCAGCGCCCTGCCCATTTAATTGCTATTGAAGAGACTGTGATATCTACGTGTTTGACGCAATGGCGGCATCAGCTGCATTGGTTAAACTTGAGCTCATAAGGGAGGACACAAAATGTTCAGCATTGAATCCATCATGACTACAGATCTGATCACAGTGCCGCCTTCTTCGAGTCTGGCGGATGCACGACAGCTGATGCATGAGCATCGCATCCATCATTTGCCGGTTGTCACCGAGGATTCAACACTCATTGGCCTATTAACGTTGACCGACGTGCTGGCCGCAACAGACTCAAAATTGCGTGAAGACGACAGCCGAATTCACGCTACCGATATTTGTATTCGGGAAGTCATGGTTTCTGACGTCATCACCGTCGATACACGCGCTAGCCTGCGAACAGCCGCACTGTTTATCGAAAAGCACAAGATTGGTTGTCTACCCGTCGTTAGCAACGGCAAACTACTCGGCATCATTACAGACACCGACTTTGTCGCCGTGGCAATAAATCTGTTGGAGCAGCTCGAGGAAACTGAGCCTGCAGACGATGATCTGGATGAGGTTGGCGTCGCCTGATTAACTAATAGCTATTCATCGGCCGCGCGCGATTCGAGTGCATACTGTGCGTCGCGTTCCGAGCCAAGAAATATGGCAATCCAGCGGGTGCCCTCGTCGCTTTCAAGCGCGAGTTTCAACGTCATCGTCAATGGTACCGATAGCAGCATACCCACCGGCCCGAAAATCCAGCCCCAGAAAATCAGGCCAACAAAAACGACCAGCGGCGAAATTCCAACGCCATAGCCCATCAGGCGCGGCTCGATAAAGTTGCCAAACAGTAGGTTGATGCCAACAAAGCCGATCAGCGTCGCGAGCGCTTCGCCCGGTCCCAGCTGGACGAGTGCCAGCAAGATAGCGGGTACAGCGGCAATTATCGAACCAATCGTCGGCACGTAGTTCAACAAGAACGCCAGCATGCCCCACAGTAATGGAAAGTCGAGGCCGATCGACCAGGTTAGCAACCACGCGAGAAAACCAGTGGCGAAACTTACAATCGTCTTGATGCCAAGGTAGCGACCTAGGTTGGTCATAAATTCGCGTGGCCGTTGAAACGTCACCGCTTTTCGCCCAAATGATGCTTCAACCTTTGTTGAGACGCTCGATGCTTCTAGCAAGATAAAAATCATCGTAAAGAAAATCAGGAAGACATTCGTTAGGACGCTTCTAAGAGCGTTGAGCAACGTCGCGACAAGACCCATCGCAAAACCAGGATCGACGAAGTTGCTCAGATCTCTGATCGATTCGTCGAATTTCAGGCGTTCGACGGCAAAATCGAGCACACCTTTCACTATCGTGTCGAGCCGTGCTTGATAGCTTGGTATTGCGGCAGTGAATTCCGCGATTGAGCGGCCGACGACTGTGCCGACGATGGACAGAATCAGCATGATGACGCTAACGATGATCAGCGCGGCAAGGATCGCTGGGACGCGGTTTTTTTGCATAAACAGCATAGGTCGAACGGTGATCAGCGCCAAGAATGCCGCGATAAGAAACGGCACCAGCAGTGCTTTCGCCATCTGCATGCCGTAGATGACGATGATGACAGCCGCAAGGCTAAGGATCACACTGCCGTTCTTCCTGGCTATCTCGCTCACGCCCTGACCTACGGTTTCAATTGGAAGGGCTTGGTGTCTTGCTTACGCGGTGAGTATTGCTCCGCCTCTTCCGGCGTGATTTGTTCGATTCGGATGCGCCAGCGCGCGAGTGTCGAACTGATGCGCAGCTTGTACACGCCGCCTTCATTAAACAACTTGAGTCCATTGCCCTTGCGTTTGGTGTGCAACACTCGGCCGACGTTCCTGCCGGTTTTGGAATCGATCAGTGTAATGTCGAGTGCGATAAGTTGCTCGTAATCTCCATTGAGATGCCAATCGAGTAACCACGGGCTTTCAACAATAAAGGCAGTTGTCGTCATACTTGTCTGGCCGCTGAATTCGCTGACCACACTCTTGCCAACCGCTTCCGCGGTTAGAATCAAGGCCAGCATCGCGGTGGCCAGTGCCATAGTAGATTTCATAGCGATGTCCTGTTTGTGCTGTCCCGCCAATTCAAGAGTACCGTATCTTCAAGCAAGCTATATCACCTTATTACTCAGGTATCCTATAGGCCGCATACGATATATCGACTATAGACATGGCGAACAAAGGAGGCAATGAATGAGTAAACCGAATATTCTGGCATTCTCAGGTAGCGCCAGGAAAGACTCGTTCAATCAACGATTGGTAGAAAATGCGGCCCGCGCCGCCGAGGATGCCGGTGCTAACGTCCGCATCATCAATCTCCGCGACTTCCCAATGCCAATCATGAACCAGGACCTCGAACGTGAGCAGGGACAGCCGGAAAATGGCACGCGATTAAAAGCGTTGTTTGTCGAGCACGACGGCTTTTTGCTCGCATCGCCCGAACACAATAGTTCGATATCAACGCTGCTTAAAAACGCCATCGACTGGGTTTCGCGCAGAGTCGGTGAGGAGCCACCATTAGTCGCCTACAAGGGCAAAACCGCGGCGATTCTGAGCACGTCGCCCGGGCGGCTGGGCGGTCTTCGCGGACTGGTCCATGTCCGCTCGATATTGAGTAATCTCGGCGTGTTGGTCCTACCCGAGCAACTTGCCGTTAGCTCCGCGATGTCGGCTTTTGATGAAGACGGCAAACTCATAAACGACGGCGACATTGACCGAGTAAAAACCATATCCGCGCGACTAGTCGACGTTTTGTCGAGACTCGAATAGACGCACAACGCTAAAATCCTAGGTATGCGAAGGGTCAACGAAATATTGGCTTTTTACGGCTTTTGTCTTACAGCTTGTGGTGGCAGCAGCGGCGGCGTACCGCCCGCCCCACCGCCAACCGGGCCGACGAGCATCACGATGGTGCAGGGATCCGGCGATACCAGCCCATTTGACGGGCAAAGTGTCACCATCGAGGGTGTCGTCACCGGCGACTTTCAGGACAACGATGCCGACGCCAGCAGCAACCTCGGCGGATTTTTCGTGCAAAACGAAAACGGCGACGGCGACGGCGACGCTGAATCGTCCGATGGGATTTTCGTTTTCGACGGCAACAACCCGCCTATCGATGTCGACACTGGCGATCGCGTGAGGGTAGCGGGAACGGTGCAAGAATTTTTCGGTGAGACCCAGATATCGGCACTGACTGTAGCAGTGACCGGAGCCGGTATGATTCGGCCCAGCGATATAAATTTGCCAGTGTCGGACACCGCAACAAATTCCGACGGTCAGTCGATCGCTGACCTTGAGCGTTTCGAAGGCATGCTCGTGAGCTTTCCGCAAACATTGAGCGTCAGTGAGCTCTTCGACGTCGAACGATATGGAGCTGTTCGTTTATCTCAGGGCGGTCGGCTTTACCAATATACGAATCAGAACGCACCGGATCCGGTCGACTACGTTGCGCATCGTGATGCAAACGCCGCGCGTTCGATATATCTGGATGACGGCCAACGCATCAACCACGCTGCCCCGATCCGTTATTTGAATTCCGGCGACGTAGCGAATACCACCGTCAGGGTCGGCGACACCGTGACAGGGCTTGTTGGTAATTTACGGTATTCCCGTGGCAGCGGTGGCTCCGGCGCCCAGACCTGGCGGCTGATGCCTGTATCGTCGCCTAATTTCGTTGCCGCGAACCCGCGCCCTGGCGCGCCGACGATGAACGGTTCATTTCGAATCGCGAGCTTTAACGTGCTCAATTATTTTTCGACGATCGATACCGGGCAGGATAACTGTAGCCCAAGCGGCAACGACGGCTGTCGCGGCGCCGACAGCATCGAAGAGCAGGTTCGCCAGCTTGCGAAAATTACATCGGCAATTGCACTAATTGACGCGGATGTCGTCGGGCTTATTGAACTCGAAAACAATGTAAATGAGTCGCTAGCGGATATTGTCGATGCCCTCAATGCCGTAGTCGGTGCTGGCACATATGATTTCATTAGTACCGGCACCGTCGGCGACGATACAATAAAAACGGGTTTTATCTACAAGCCGGCGACAACCAGCCCGCAAGGTGCATTCGCATTGTTAACCGACGACGTTGACCCGCGCTTTAACGACGATCGAAACCGACCGGCCTTAGCACAAACCTTTTCCGCAATGGTTAGTGACGCGCGCGTTACCGTCGTGCTCAATCACCTTAAATCGAAAGGCTCAAATTGTGACGCCGACGGCGATCCCAATACCGGTGACGGGCAGGGAAATTGTAATCAGATCAGAACCAATGCTGCGGCAGCAATCGCTGACTGGCTAACAAGCGACCCGACCGGGAGCGGAGACTCGGACTTTCTTATCATCGGCGATTTGAACGCTTACATCGAGGAAGACCCGTTGTCAGCACTAAAGAACGCGGGCTACGTAAACCTCGTAGAGACTCCAAACGGTGGCGGCGCATATTCGTTCGTGTTCGATGGCCAAAGCGGCGCCCTCGACCACGCGCTTGCCAGCCCAGGCTTGGTCGGGCAGGTCGCCGAAACGATCGAATGGCATATCAATGCGGATGAAGCGCCTGTTCGAGATTACAACTTGGAAAACGACCGTGATCCGGCGATTTTTGATGGCACAACGCCTTATCGGGCATCGGATCATGACCCGATCATCGTCGGAATCGATCTGGATTGATATTTTATACAAGGGTCGGTCCAATTCGATACCGACCGCTAGGAGGATTTCATATGACGGACAAATATGCTGAGCTGATTGATGACTCCACCGTGCGCTTCGAACGAATACTGCCAGGCTCAGTGGAGTTGGTCTGGCAGTATCTTGTGGAGAGTGTTAAGCGCGCAAAGTGGCTGTGCGCGGGCGATACCGAGCTGAATGTTGGTGGGCTCGCAAAAATGCATTTCAATAACGCGTCTTTGTCGACGGCGGCGGACATCGAACCACCGGAAAAATATTCTGACATGCCGGACGAGTTATTGTTTTCCGGTCACGTGACTCAATGCGATCCGCCACGGTTGCTCGCTCATACGTGGGATTTCGAGGAAGATCACTCCGAGGTTTGCTATCAGCTTGAACAAGTTGGCGATATGACAAGGTTGATTCTAACGCACCAGAGCCTAAGCTCCGCAGACGAAATTATCAGTGTTTGCGGCGGTTGGCATACGCACCTGGCAGTCTTGGACGCGGTTCTCCGCGATGAAGAACCGCCGCCGTTCTGGAAAATCCACACGCCATTGGAAGCCGAATACAAACAACGCTTCGGCTTATGAATCTAAGGCCTTACTCCGGCTTGCGGAACTTCAACGTCATGCGATGGGATTCGCCGATCGCATCAAGGGCCGCCATCAATTCCGCATCGTCGCCCGCGCCATTGTAACTTGGTGGCAGGCGCCAAACGACCTCATCCTCAGTCGGACGATCTCTTTCGTTTTCGTTGATATCGGATTCTGCGACGAATTCAAAACCCGCTCTTTCGATCTGCTCGACAATCCAGTCTCTTTTCAGATAGCCGTGCGTACCATTGGCGAATTCGTCAGACATGTTGTCGCGAGCCCGATGCTGCACAACACCGAATAGACCACCAGGTTTTAGCACCGCATACACATCGGCAAGTGCCTTGGCGAGAAATTCACCTTCACCTGCATTCTGGAAGTTGGCGAGGTTGTGAAGAACCCGCGGGAAAAATACCACATCCACTGTGCCGGCGAACGACTCCGGCATCGAGCCAAAATAGAACGCTTCGAGCGTTGCTGCATTATCTCCGCCCCAGCCTTCGGCGTCTGACTTGAACGCCTCTCCCCACGTTGCCTGTCCGGCAAGAAACTCCTCGCTCGCAAATGAAAAAAGTGGCCACATTTCCATGGAATAATTGGCACCGATCAGGCAGCCGTCACTTCCCAGGTAATTCAGCAACAGCTTTGTGTACCAGCCACGGCCCGGCAGCCCTTCGACGACCGTCATTCCAGGCTCGATACCGAAGAATTGCAGTGTCTGCTGCGGGTGGCGGTATTGGTAGCGAACCTTGACGTCGTCAGGCTGTGCATCGAGAAATGCCGCGAGACTATTGCTGGCAGGGGCTTCAGCCGCTGCCGGTGCAGGTTCCGAAGAAACAGTATCCTCGCTCGCCTGCTGACAACCGCAAAGCAAGACCGTCGTGAGCAACATCAAATATCGGACCATGGTAAACCCCTTCGTTCTTTTCTAGCCTATTGCGCTATTTAATGATTATCGTTGCCCGTCGCTGAAACGACAAGTACGTTCAGTCAAGAGCATGCAGTATTCTGAGGATATCCTGGCGCACCTCGCCGATCGCTCCTAGAATCTCGTCTTTCGCCAGTCTGCCCTGTTCAACTTGTTCCTCGCTACGATTATTGCACGACATCGTGTCTTCGGAATCGATCGCCTGCCAGTTCGCCTGCCATACCTCATGAAGGTGAACAGAGCTGTCCGCCGACATGTCTTCGAGGACCAGCGCCAGATCCTCAATTGACTCCACGTACACCCATCCAGTCCGCGCGTTGCCGCGCAAGCTCGTATTACAGTCATAGTGGTTTAACCAAATCAACTCTTTGAGCTCGCCGAGCAATATCAGAATTTCGAACGACGCCCAGCGCTGATTGCGATTATTCTCGGTATGCTCGTTTCGCCAGGTGTTATAGCCCAGACTGGTAATCGCGATGGCGAGACTGATCAACGCAACCGCGTTACGGCGCAGCTGTTCGATGATCTTGTCGTTCCGCATCTTCAACTCCTGACTAGGGCGGTTAGTAAACAAAGACCCTATAAACTAGGTGTTTATTTCTATCGATGCCCTTCCGCTATGACTTGAGGGCCACAATGTGTCAAGACCGCGGCTTTGCAGCCACAACAGCCAGCCGACAACTAGCATGCCTGCCGCGGCGATTATTGCAAGAAATAAGAAGTAATTCTGGTGTCCGCCGATTCCCGGCGTCGCATCGAGAATTCGACCGGCGATGGGTGCAAAGAAAATCTCGGGTGTATAGCCAACCAGTGACACCATTCCCACGGCCGCGCCGGTGACGTTGACCGGTGTCTTGTTCTCTTCCAGCAATGCGAAGTAGATGCCGCGTAGGGCGAACACCGCGAAGAAACTAACGAAAATATTGACATAAATCATCGTTAGTTCAAAGCCATCGACGGCCAGAAATGACAGTGGTGCATACGATAGCAACAGTACGAAAAACAAGATGCCAATCGTTTTCGCCGCGTCGAATCGATCGGCGACCAGTCCAGCCGTGATCGCCGCAATGGGTCGCAAATAAGCGCCCCAGGTTGCGAATCGGGCGGCGTCAATCTCGTTCATACCCAGGACTTGGACGGCATATAGTGCATAGTTGTCCAAGCCTTTGTAGCAACAATACGCACATACGATAACCGCTGCCTGCGCCCACACAATGGGGCGACGAAAAACAATAGCCATACCTGTCAGCGGATTCGGTCGGCGTTTTGTGTTGTATTCTGGTACCGGAACCAGAACCCACGTCAATGCGCCGGCCGCTAATGTGACAAGCGAATAAGACAGGATGACCGTCTGAAACGCGGCACGTCGTTCCTGATCGCTGGCTATTGATGCAACATCAGGCATCAATCCGGCGAAAATCCACACGCAGATACTGGCAACACCTGCGGCGACTAGCCCGCGACCGGCCTCGAGTGTTCCGAACGCCATTCCCTGCGCGTTCGTGCCGCCCCAGTCGCGTGTCGCACGAATCAGTGCACCCCAAAATAGAAAAATAGTCGTGATTCCCCAATAGCCATACAAGGCGGCCATTGGCATGGCGCCGGGAATCGTCGCCATATACAAACCGCCTATTGCGGTCGCGACAAGCGAAGCCGTCAGTAGGAATCGAGCTGAGAATCGATCCGCCAGCGCACCTCCCGGAAAATACGCCAGCATCGCTGTGGTGCCGTACACAGCGAACAGATCTCCAAGCTGAGTGTTTGTAAAACCGAACACATCCAGCAAAGTCGGTCGAAAGAAACGCGCCGTATGAAATGGCAGGCCAAATATCATTTCGCCAGCGATGACTAGCGTAACGATTAGTACAACACGGGACAATGTCACTCCCCTCTAAGCGCAGGCGCAGCGCATTGAGTATAGACGTTCTGGAACCGACCGTGGAATGACGACGGACGCTTCAGGTCCTCAGTCGGTAACCGGTTTTGAATATCCAGCGCACAATAAAGAGACAAAGAAAAAGAAAACCGATTGTGGTTCCAAGGCTTGATGTGACACTAACGTCGGCGTTCTCGTAAAAACTCCAGCGAAAGCCACTGATTAGATACACGACAGGGTTGAAAAGACTAACGGTCTGCCACGCCGGCGGCAACATACTAATTGAATAGAATGTGCCACCCAAAAATGTCAGCGGCATGATGACGAGTATAGGTACGACCGTTAGCTTTTCCCAGCCGTCGGCCCATATGCCGAGTATGAAGCCGAATAAGCAAAACGAGATCGACGTAAGTATCAGAAACAGCAACATCACCAGCGGATGCGCAAGCTCAATAGTGACAAAGAAATTCGCCGTGATGAAAATAATCCCGCCAATGATCACCGATTTTGTTGCCGCCGCGCCCACATAGCCGAGCACCACCTCAATCCAGGACACCGGTGCCGATAGCACTTCGAATATCGTTCCAGTAAATCTCGGAAAGTAAATCGCAAACGACGAGTTTGAGATACTCTCAGTCATGATTGACAACATTATTAGACCCGGAACAATGAACGCGCCGCAGCTAACTCCGTCGATTTCCGTAATTCGGGAACCGATCGCCGCTCCAAAGATGACGAAATACAATGACGTCGACAACACTGGAGCCACGATACTTTGTACTGCGGTACGAAACATGCGAGCCATTTCGTATTTATAGATCGCCTTAACCCCCTGGATGTTCATGCAGGCCTCTTGACCAGATCGACAAAGATTTCCTCGAGCGAACTTTGCGACGTCCTCAAGTCATTGAAACCGATGCCACTCTCCTGCAATTCTCCGAGCAAGGAGGTAATGCCGGTGTGCTCCTCTTTGGTGTCATAGGTGTAAATTAGCTCGAAACCGTCGCCGGAGACCTCCAGACCATACGGATTGAGATGTGTTGGCACTTCCGACAACGGCTCATGCAAATGCAGGAATAGTTGTTTCTTACCGAGCTCCTGCATCAGGCTGACTTTTTCCTGCACGAGAATAATCTCACCGTGGTTGATAACACCGACTCGGTCTGCCATTTCCTCGGCCTCTTCGATGTAATGAGTCGTCAGGATAACCGTGACGCCTGATTCACGAAGCGACGATACAACGTTCCACATGTCTTGGCGAAGCTCGACGTCCACACCTGCTGTCGGCTCATCGAGAAATAGCAAGTCAGGCTCGTGAGATAAGGCTTTGGCAATCAATACGCGACGCTTCATGCCGCCCGACAGCTCGATAATGCGGCTGTCTTTCTTGTCCCACAGCGACAGCGAACGCAAGACCTGCTCGACATGATCCGGATTTGACAGTCTACCGAAAAGACCGCGACTAAAGTTAGCCGTTTTCCACACCGACTCGAATGTCTCGACCGGTAGCTCCTGCGGTACCAAACCGATTATCGAACGCGTTGCTCGATAGTCGGAAACCGCATCGTATCCATTGACCAGCACGCTACCCGATGTCGGCTTGACGATGCCACACACGACGTTGATCAGTGTTGTCTTGCCCGCGCCGTTTGGGCCGAGCAATGCGAAGATCTCGCCTTGATTAATTTCCAGATCGACGTCTTTTAGCGCCTGAAAGCCGCCAGCATAAGTCTTATTAAGATTTTTGATGGAAAGCATCGCTCGCATGCGAGCATGTTACTTGAAACGCTGCTCGCAGGTAAACGAATCTTCGACAACACATTAAGTCTGAAATATAGTCCGAATTCTGCCGGTCTATTGGCAATAGGATTCCGTTTTTAGTCGCTACTAGCGACTTCTTTGAAGGCTGAGCAGAATGCGAACCGTAATCACTTTGATAGCCCTACTCGCGGTAGTCGTGGCCGGCATTCTTTGGGCGAACAGACCCGTCACGATAACAATTTCGGCCGGCTTGCCCGATGAATTTCCTGCAGATGGCTTCTCGCATCGAACATTTGAGGCGCTGCTGCAAGAGTACGTCAATTCTTCTGGAGACGTCGACTACGACATTTGGCACGCATCGCAACAATCATTAGATCAGCTAAATAGCTATTTGGCTGCAGTTGCCGCCTACAGTCCGGATTCAACGCCCGATCGTTTTGACACTCGAACCGACGAGCTCGCATACTGGATGTATGGGTATAACGCATATGTCATCAGCGGAGTTCTTTCAAATTGGCCAATTAACAGCGTCACCGACGTAAAAGCACCGATTGAGGCTGTCAAAGGCCTCGGCTTTTTTTATCGTAATCGCTACATTTTCGGCGGCAAAGCCTACAGTCTTTTGCATGTCGAAAACGAAAAAATCCGCGCACGCTTCAAGGACCCGCGAATACATTTCGTACTGAATTGTGCGAGCGAGAGCTGCCCTGTGTTACGCCCGGAATTGCCCACCGGTAACGAACTGGAATTGCTTCTAGCCGATGCAACACAGAAGTTTGTATCGGAACCGCGCAATGTGTTCATCGACCATGACAAGAAAGTCATTCGCTTATCGGCAATTTTCAAAATGTATCGCGAAGACTTCATTAATCATGTTCGTGCCAGCGGGCGACCTGTTAGCAACGGAGTCTTGACCTATATCTTGGACGTTGCCCCCGATCGTCTACGGAGCGAAATTGAGAAAGCCAGAGATTATGAAATCGAGTTTTCGGATTTCGATTGGAGCCTCAACAACAGCGACGCATTGGAGAAAGCTTAGGCGAACGCTTATGAAAAAACTTTGCCGGGGTTCAAAATGCCGTCGGGGTCAAACGCTTGCTTTAGATTTTTCATCAATGCGATTTCAATATCGTTTCTAGAATGATGCAGAAACGGCTTCTTCTCCAATCCGATGCCGTGTTCAGCTGAGACCGAACCGCCATACGGTCGTAGCTCCCGGTAAACAATTTCCATTGCCTGTTGTTGCTGTTCGTAGTCTTCACTGCCAATTGTTAACAAGAAATGCATGTTGCTGTCGCCGAGATGACCAAACGTCGTGCCGCGAAACGTATCAGGCCATCGCTCCGCGAGACTACGATTGACTGATGCGGCATAATTTTCTGCGTTGCCGATCGGCAGACTGACGTCGAAAGCGATAGTTGGGCCGAGCTTTTCAACCAGGCCGTCGATATCGTCCCGAATCGCCCACATCGCGCGACGCTGTTGCACGCTTTGCGCAAAAGCTGCGTCGACGATCAGGGCGTTTTCAAACGCCTCTTCAAGCGCCGCCTGAAATCGTTCCGCGTCGACATCCTGATCGCCACCGCGCGCTTCAATCAGTACATAGTAAGGATGTCCGGCAGACACGGGTGGCTGGTGTCGTCCGGAATCGTCAACGATCGTCTCGTAGAAATCGGCCCACATGACTTCGAAGGCGGTCAGCGACCCGCCCAGCGACGCACCCAGCTCGTTTAACAAGCTTGAAATATTGTTGAAATCATCGACAGCAACGAATGCCGTGTTCTGACTCCTTAATGCCGGGCGCAAGCGCAGCACTGCGCGTGTCACGATGCCTAGGGTTCCTTCGGTGCCGATGAAGAGCTGTTTCAAATCGTAGCCAGCGTTATTTTTCAGCATCCGATTCATTGACGACAGGATTGTGCCGTCGGCAAGGACAGCCTCGAGACCGAGCACCTGTTCACGCATCATGCCGTAGCGAATTACGGAGTTGCCGCCAGCGTTTGTCGAAATATTTCCGCCAATCGTGCAACTGCCACGAGCACCGAGGTCGAGTGGGAACATCAAGCCCTCCGCTTCAGCCGCTTCGTGCACAAACTGTAACGGCACACCAGCCTGAACGGTCATTGTACATCCGACCGTGTCCACCGCCTCGATGGCTTTCATGCGCTCAAGCGACAACAGGATGTCGCTTTCATTGCTTAGTGTGCCGTCGACCAGTCCCGTGTTGCCGCCGATCGGAACGATGGACTGTCCAATGTCGTAGCACGCTCTGATAACCTCAGCTACCTCATCCGTTGTTGCCGGACGAACAATGGCCCTGGCGCGGGTAGGCGACGGCCGGAGCCAGCCAGCCGGACGTGCCGACACATCATCGCCCGTCAGTATGCCGCCAGACCCAACGATTTTCGTGATCGTGTCAACAATGTCCGTCATTAAGCGATTTCTTCCCTAAGCACTGATGTTCAGCTGATCAGCGTAGGCGAACAGCGCCGCCGATCCACCGGTATGTAGAAATACGATATTTTTTGCGCCGGCGAACCCGTCGCTGCATACCAGATCGATCAGTCCCGCCAGCGCTTTGCCCGAATAGACAGGATCGAATAACAAACCCTCTAGACGCGCCAGCAACAATACCGCTTCGTTCATCGACTCGGTCGGCACACCATAACTATCACCAACGTAGTCACAATTCGCAATAACGTCGTCGCGATCGACGCATCCCGGTGCGCCGATATAATCCGCCGTCTCCACCGCAAGCGAAAAAACCTTATCTTCTTGCGCGTCCTTCGCAGCACTGACTCCTATGCCTAACAGCGGAATGCCGCTGTTCGTAGCCTTGAGGCCGACGATCAATCCAGCCTGCGTACCGGCACTTCCGGTTGCGGTGATCAGATGATCAATGATAAGGCCAAGTTCATTCGCTTGATTCAATAGCTCGAGTGCACAGTTGACGTAACCAAGTGCGCCGATTGGATTAGATGCCCCACCCGGAACAATATACGGTTTGCCGCCGGCCTTCGATACTTCGTCAACAACGTCGGCCATTGCTTGATCGAAATCCGTACCACCCGGAAACTCGCGAATGTTTGCTCCGAATATGCGATCGAGGAGAACGTTGCCGGAACTAACGTAGGTGTAACTCGGGTCCTCAATTCGATGCTCGAGCAAGACCTCGCATTTCATGCCGAGTTTGCAGGCTGCGGCGGCGGTTTGGCGAACGTGATTTGATTGTACGGCGCCGACCGTGACTATTGTGTCGGCGCCTTGCCGCAACGCATCGCCCATTACGAACTCTAGTTTGCGGGTTTTGTTACCGCCGGTCGCGAGGCCCGTGCAGTCATCGCGCTTAACGAAGATCTCGGGCCCGCCGAGGTGCGCCGAAAGCCTTGGCAGATGTTCGAGTCTTGTTGGCAAATGCGCCAATGGTGTTCGTGGAAATCGTGACAACAGCATCAAAATGGCCTTTAGGTCGTCGGCAACGGGTGTTCGCCTCGTGCAATCGCGATGGTTTCGCGAGCCAGCGCTTCGGTCGACGAAATCAGCGACACATCGATGTCCTTGTCCGCCAGCACCAGCGGTACTTCGGTACAACCGCTAATAATGGCCTCTGCGCCGCGAGAAGCCAACGCCACTGCCAAATTTTTCATTGCAGACCGAACGGGTCCGACACGGTCACCGCCTTTGATGGCGTAAACAAGGCGCATCAACTCCTCGCGCTCGTCCCCCTCTAGTGAAACCTGGCGCAGACCTCTTTCGCTAAGAGCGGCACCGTATAAATTCAGCTGACTGCAAGCGGGCGTTTCAAGAAGACCGACCGCTGTAACGCCGACTGGCAATGACTCGATGCTCGCGTCTACGATGCTTATGAATGGAATGCTTATTGCGCCGACAATGTCTGCTTCGAATGCATGCGCCGTATTGCATGGCATGACTACGAAATCCGCCCCGGCAGCCTCGAGACCTGCTGCCATCGCGGCCAGCACGGGACCGGGGCTTTCTCCATTACGCAGAATCGCGTCTTGCCGATCCGGTACGCGTGGATTTTGATCGACGAGCAGACGCACGTGATCCTGATCCGTCGATGCCGGAGTTAGCGCAATGACACGCGACATGAAGTCAACGGTAGCGTCCGGTCCGAGACCTCCTAGGACGCCCGCTGTAAGGCCCACTTCACTCATCGCTTCATTCTACTCCGACAAATCCGCACCGCTCATTCGCCAATGTCCTCATTCCACAGTGCGCCATTCTCGGCAATAAATTCCTGCATCATTTCAACGCATTCGGCACTATCGACGACCTGCAATTCGACACCACGCGATCGAAGGTAATCTTCGGGACCTTGAAAAGACCGATTTTCACCTATCACGACGATAGGAATTTTGTACAACAGAATTGCGCCGCTGCACATATCGCAGGGCGACAGTGTCGAATAGAGTGCGGCGCGTTGATAGTCGGCTGCGCTCAAACGACCAGCGTTTTCCAAACAGTCAATTTCAGCGTGCAGCACCGAGCTGCCATGCTGTACACGTTGGTTGTGCCCGCGTCCGATAATCTTGCCATCAATAACCAGAACCGAACCGATTGGAATACCGCCATTCTCTAAACCAAGTCTGGCCTCTTGAATCGCGGCATCAAGAAACCTGTCCCGCAATTTGTCGTTTGCACCCAATTTTGAACCCATTGAGAAATCTGTTCGCCATCGAAAGGACAGCATCGCGTTGTTACGCATAGAACGCAATAGTTATTCGCTTTCCTTATTGGGGTGCTTAGCAAGAAAAGATAGCATGTCGCCGGCCAACATCGGATCGCGATTTTCGATTGACATTGGAACAGTGCGTGCTAAGCGTGTCGAACGGACACCGACTTTATCTGCATGATGATTTTTTCATCAGGAACCAGATTTAGTTCAGCCGCAGACCGACGTGTAACGCGCGAAATAAGGCGATCGCTGCCCGCACGTAAATGCACGAGTACACTATATTCGGATTCCTGCTGTATTCGTTCGATTGTCGCCGACAGCGTATTTAGAATTGACGACTGCGTTGCCCTTTCTCGGCATAGGCTTACGTCGTTTGCGCGCAAACGCAAGCGCAGAATGGCCGCCGGATCGTATTTTCCAGGTACCCACAGACTACCCGCTGACACGGCGACCTCCGACAGCCCATATTCACTATCGTAGGATGCGGACGTCGCCTGAATGACGCTGCCGGCCTCGTCGCCTGCTAGCACCGGCAAGTCAGTCTGCGTCAAGACAGATTGCAAATCGCCATGTGCCAGAGATTCTCCCGCGTCCATGACCAACAGTTGGTCGCAAAGGAGGCAAATCTCGTCAATATTATGGCTGACATAGAGCACCGGCACGTCGAGACTTGCGTGCAGTCTCTCAATGAACGGCAGAACCTCATCTTTACGCGCCGCGTCCAACGCGGCAACCGGTTCGTCCATCAATATGAAACGCGGCGACCGCAACAATGCCCTGCCGATACCAACGCGTTGGGCCTCACCGCCTGACAAACGCTCGGGCTGCCGATCCAATAAGCCCGCAAGGCCGAGCAAGTCGATTATCTGATCAAATTCGAAGCTCGGGCGCGATTTGTTGCGTTTGAGGCCATATTCAAGATTGTGGCGGACGTTGAGATGCGAAAACAGCCGTGGTTCCTGAAAGACATATCCGATGTCACGCTTGTGTGGCGGTAAATCGATACCGTTATCGCTGTCTTGCCATACGCTATCTTCGACGGCGAGCACGCCGGACTGTGGTCGTTCAAGCCCAGCGATACAACGCAGCAAGGTCGTCTTACCGGCACCCGACGGGCCGAATATTCCGGTGATACCGCGCATTGCCAATTTAGCATCGACGTCGAGGCCAAACGCACCGCGTTGCAAAGCGTAGCGTATGCGAATATGGCCGGCATGTTGCGCTGAATGGTTCATTGTCGCGTTAGCCGCCGGTTAATAAGGAACATCGCCAGTAATGCGATGAAGGCGAACGCAAGTAGCAACGCAGAAAGCCGATGCGCCGCTGAGTAGTTTAGCGATTCGACGTGATCAAAAATTGCAATCGAGATCACACGCGTCTTACCCGGGATGTTGCCACCAACCATCAGCACGACGCCGAATTCACCCAGTGTATGTGCGAAACTCAAGACGATCGCCGTCAGGAACCCGGGCGCCGATAAGGGCACAGCGACCGATACAAAAGCATCAATCGGTGACGCGCCAAGCGTACGCGCCGCTTCCAGCGGCTGTTTACCAAGTGACTCGAAAGCGCTTTGCAGCGGTTGGACAGCGAACGGTAGGCTGTAGAAACACGACGCAATGACTAAGCCTAAAAACGAAAATGTCAGCGCGTCGCCCGTTACCTCGACCCACCAGCTACCGACCGCGCCGTACGGTCCGAGCAATATCAACAGATAGAAGCCCAGCACTGTCGGCGGCAGCACGATCGGCAGTGCGACGATCGCCTGTATGGCTGGCTTTAGCGGCGATTTGGTGTTCGCGAGCCACCAGGCGAGCGGCATGCTTAACATCAACAAAACAACGGTTGTAATAGCGGCAAGTTGAATTGACAAATACAGCGGACCGAGTCCGTTCGATGCCTCCACTACGGACGTTCCTCTACTATTTCCGGCAACAAGTAACCGAACTGACGAATTACTTCGCGCGATTCCTCGCTCCTAATAAATTTAGTGAACGCTGTGGCGGCATTGTTATTAATTGCGCGCCGCGTAATTACAGCATCTTGCTTGATCGGCGCATGCGTGCCGGTAGGTACCGGTAACATGCAGCTTGTTGCCGGCAAGCCGCCGAGCACAATCTGCGATCTTGCGACAAGACCAATACTCGCGTTTCCAGTCGCGGTGAATTGCATTGCCTGCGCGATGTTTTCACCGAACACCAAGTTTGGCTGCAGATCTTCCCATATGGATTCCTGCTGCAGAAATTCCTTCGCCGCCGCACCGTATGGCGCTAGTAGCGGATTCGCGATCGCGACTTTTTTTCTCGATGCCTGGCGCAGGCGCGTAAGGCAGTCCTTTCCGTCGAGTTCCGGATCTCGTGACCAGATAACCAGTTCACCGATTGCGTAGGTAAACCTCGAACCTTGCTGCACCAGTGAGCGACGTTCCAGTTGTCGCGGCCGTTCAACATCAGCCGACAAGAACACGTCAATGGGCGCACCGTTAATAATCTGTGCGTAAAGCCTGCCGGATGAGCCACGAATTAGACGCACACGGTGCGCGGAACTCGATTCGAAAACCCTCACCAGTCGCTCGGCAGTCTCTGCGAAATTGCTCGCGACGGCCACCGTCACCGTGTCGGCGACGGCGCTGAAAGACGCCAGTACCATCACCAGAATCGACAGGATCCACTGCAAAAATCGGGACACGCGCCTACCTCGCATAACCTATGTTGTAATCAAGATAGCCGACACCGGGCGACCCTCCAAGCCCGCGCCTGGAATTTAGTCAGGGGTGACGGGTCAAAGCTCAAAAGGGGGCGGGTTGTGTCAGAAAAACCGCAATTAGCACGCCGTGAGTTCCTCGCGGCAATAGGCCGGACGGTCGGGGGCTCGGCGATGTTGCGCGCGATGGCGGCCATGGGCATTGCATCGTCGCTCCAGGCATGCGGATCATCATCGGCCTCTCCGGTGGCGCCGCTGCCACCAGCCCCGCCACCACCACCGTCGAGCATGATGTCGCCACGCCCCGGTGACTGGCCGGCAAATGTTGGCGTCGGCAAGTCGGTGGTCATTCTCGGCGCCGGCATCGCAGGCATGACAACAGCATTGGAAATGACGCGACTGGGCTATGCATGCACAGTGCTCGAAGCTCGACCGACCGCTGGTGGACGCAACCGAACTATCCGCGCCGGCGACGCGGCGATCGAAACAGATTCATCGCAGCAATGCATATTCGATGTTGATGACGATCTGTATTTCAATGCCGGACCTTCACGCATAGCTCATCACCATGAGTTTCTGCTTGCTTATTGCCGTGAATTCGGAGTCGCGCTCGAGACGTTTACGAATGACAATCGTGCAGCGCTGTTGCACAGTCCGAATGCATTTTCCGGGCAACCGCAACTAGCGCGCCGGATCATCAGCGACAAGCGAGGCCACATCGCAGAATTACTGGCAACGGCGATTAATCAAGGCGCGCTCGATCAGCAACTGTCGGCAAACGACCGAGCGAATGTCCTGCAAATGCTCAGTCTGTACGGCGACCTCGATACTTCATTTGCATATACCGGTTCATCGCGTGCCGGCTTCCCGGGCCAGGAGAATACCGGCAGCCGACAGCGCGGCGAGCTCTTGAGTCCGTTGCAATTGCAAGAGCTTGTCGCCGATGTGTTCTGGGAGTTGCGCTCGTCCTTTTCTCAAGGTTTTGATCAACAGCCGACGATGCTACAGCCGGTTGGTGGCATGGACCGCATCACCCGAGCTTTCGAGGGTCAAATCATTAACGATATTGTTTTCGACGCCGTTGTCACCGAAATCCGCAAGACCATCGATGGCGTGCAAGTTTCCTACGATCGCATGGGGACTGTTAGTAACATTGATGCTGACTACTGCATACCGACCATCCCGGCGCCGGTGCTTGCGGCTATTCCGAATGATTTCTCAGCGGCACATCAGAGCGAAATCGCAAATTTTCAATACTCATCAGCGGTACGACTGGCGTTTCAATCACGGCGATTTTGGGAGCAAAATCACAATATTTACGGCGGCATCTCATGGACCAATCAGGAGATTACGCAGATCTGGTACCCGAACTTTGGATTCGGAAAACCGAACGGCATTTTGCTGGGCGCTTATGTTTTTGATGGGCCTGCGGGGGACGCATTTACAAATCGCACGCCGCAGGAACGCGTTGACGCCGCACTTGCACAAGCGACAAATGTGCATACCGAATTTGCCAATGAGGCCGCGCGCGGCATTAGTGTTGCCTGGAAGAAGGTGCCGTTCCAGCTTGGCGGCTGGGGCACCTCCGACCCAGGCGTGCTGTTAACGCCCGACGACAATATTTTCTTCGCCGGCGAGCATCTGAGCATCCTGCAGGGCTGGCAGGAAGGTGCAATATTGTCAGCCTATCAGGCGATCGACGGCGTCGTTCAGCGCGATATCATTTAGGCGACGAACTGCTCCTCTTCGGTACTGCCGTCCATAGCCGTTGTCGACGACAAGCCATCCATAATCGTATTCTGCACCGCATCGAAGTAACCGGCGCCGACAAATGACTGGTGCTTAGTCGCGCGGAACCCGTGCTGTTCGTCGGCGATTTCCTGTTGCTGCAGCTTCGAATAGGCGTACATGCCATCCTGTTTGTACGAACGAGCCAGGTTGAACATGCTTGAGTTCAGCACGTGCCAGCCGGCCAGCGTAATAAACTGGAACTTGTAGCCCATCTTGCCCAGCTCCTCGCGGAACGTTTTCATCGACGCATCGTCGAGATTCGCCTTCCAGTTGAACGATGGCGAGCAGTTATACGCCAACAACTTGTCCGGGAACTCGGCATGAATTGCCTCGGCGAAGCGACGCGCCTGTTCAATATCCGGTTTCGATGTTTCACACCAGATCAGATCCGCGTACGGCGCATAAGCAAGTCCACGTGCGATCGCCTGGTCGAGGCCGGCTTTTGTGCAAAAGAATCCTTCGGCCGTGCGTTCGCCGGTGATAAACGGGTGATCGCGTTCGTCCGCGTCGGATGTGATCAAGTTCGCGGCGTCGGCATCGGTGCGTGCGATTAGAATCGTTGGTACGCCGCAGACGTCAGCGGCAAGGCGCGCCGCACTCAGTTTTGCAATTGCCTCCTGCGTCGGCACGAGAACCTTTCCACCCATATGTCCGCATTTTTTCGCCGACGAAAGCTGGTCTTCAAAATGCACGGCGGCGGCACCGGCACGTATCATGCTCTTCATTAGTTCGAATGCATTCAGATTGCCGCCAAAGCCAGCTTCCGCGTCAGCAATTATCGGCGGGAACCAGTCGATGCTGTTGTCACCATTTAGTGCGTGAATCTCGTCGGTTCGAATGAACGCATTGTTGATCCGCTCAACCATTTTTGGCACTGAGTCCACCGGATATAGGCTTTGGTCGGGATACATCTCGCCGGCGCTATTGCCGTCGCCAGCGACCTGCCAGCCGGAACAGTAGATTGCTTTCAATCCAGCCTGCACTTCTTGAATCGCCTGGTTACCGGTCAACGCACCGAGGCCACACAGCGGTTTTTCCTGGTTGACGAGCCGCCAGAACTTCTCGGCGCCGAGGCGTGCCAGCGTGTGCTCGATATTGACGGTACCGCGCAATTTGACGACCTCTTCGGCCGAATAGTTACGCCTAGTCCCGCTCCAGCGTGGGCTATTCTGCCATTCCGCTTGCAGTGTATTGATCTGTTCCTTCCTGTTCATCGTCATCTCCGACTCCCTATTGAGATTCAGTAGCGTGAGGTAGATAATACGTCTTGAGGTCCTAAATTTTTACACAAAAAATTTCACAGTGTTAATTTCACACAGGTCGAAGCAGATTAGCGATGAGCCCACAGGCCGGCTTGCGCCGTAAGGCGCATTTTCTCGGCACCAAAATCAAGTCGTTGCGCAAGCGCAATAACCTGACACTTGACGATCTGTCGGTGCGCTGCGTGCAGATCGACGCGGCAGCGGGACCCTCAGTGTCGTATTTGTCGATGATCGAAAACGGCAAACGCGTTCCATCCGAGCGTTTGTTGCAGATCATTGCCGACATTTTCCAGAAAGAAATCGACTGGTTCTTCGATGAAGCGCTGGACGACGATATTATCGATACAGCTCCGACCGCCGCAGTCGGCGGCATGCCGCTGGAACCCGGATTTTTGTTTTCAGAAAATCAGCTACAGTTAGCGATACCGGAATTGCTCGCACAGACAGGAACGACCGGGCGGCAATTTGCCCATCTTCTGATACGCGCCCACCAAGAGACGAGCCACAATCGCTTTCCGGATCTCGAACGCGCGGCCGAGAATATCGGTGGCAAGCGATTTCCGCTAGATGTTGACGACGTGTTCGATATCGCGAAAGAACGTGGTCTCAAAATCAAGTGGTTCGACAATCGTTCTTTTAAAGATCGCGGCGACACTGCCGCACCGCTGAATACACTTGTTCGTTCGTTTTTCGATGCGCCAAACAAGGTTTATCTGAATCGATCACTAGAGCTGACGCCAGCGCGACTAAAATTCGACCTTGCCAACAATATCGCTCATAAGGTGCTGCACGATGGCGACGGCGCCAGAGCGCCGCAGGTATCGGGCGGTCGAGTCAGCGGCCGACGACACGATGCAGAGTCGCCAAACATCGATTCGAAAGATATTCTTTTCGCGTGGCGGGATTTTGAATGCAGTTATTTTGCCGCTGCGATGCTGGCGCCGAAGACGCCGTTTCGCCAGTTTCTGGCCAAACATGCGTACGCGATAAATGCTGGCGACAAAGTAGATCTGACAACGACTTTGGTTATGCGACGTATGCCGAGTGTGTCGCCGTACCCACATTGGCACTATTTTGATGCGTACCCACCCGGTAATCTTCGCGCGGTATATCGTGGCAACGGCATTCCGTTGCCATGGGGCAACATGACGATGATTTCCGACCCGTGTCAACACTGGGCGGTTTTTCGGATGTTGAATACGCGATCGACGAAACCAACATCGCAGATTTCCGTGCTTCGCTCCGGCGATGACAAGCGACTGTACTGCTGTCAGTCCATTCGCAGCAAAGACGCCGCCGGAAATCCACATGTACTTTGCGCCGGCGTCGATTTGGCGCCCGCTCTTGCGGCGCAGAGCATCGACCCGGTCGAGACGATCGATAGCATTGAGGCGAGTTGCAATAAAAGCGGCGGCTCCGGCCCGATTCCGGAAGTCGCGAAGCGTCAGCTCGCGAGCATCAGCAAGATCTTGAATATCGGTTGGATCGCGGAGGGGATAACAAAAGACGCCATCATCATCTGTCCACGCAGCTCAGCTTGTCCGCGGGAGAAGCACTGCCTCGGCCGCAAAACACAAATGCGGCGTTCGCAGATCGATGACATTAGAGCATCGGTGCTCACCGCCGACTGAAACGACTATTTATATTGGCGAGGCCCGGGCCACGGTTCGTGGATCGCGTACGAATAAACGGTGTCTGTCACTTGCTGGTTCTCGACCATGCCGCCGACCGTCACCCAGCCACCCGCGAATGGCACGAGGCCACGGTGGTCCATCGTTGGCTTCCCAGCGATGGTCAATTCG
>Ga0224508_10000591_pt1 | contig 35237 bp, 55 predicted proteins | sample SF_Jan12_sed_USG_4_FD_170157 | JGI IMG/M metagenome (GOLD analysis project Ga0224508, IMG submission 170157) | Sediment microbial communities from San Francisco Bay, California, United States - SF_Jan12_sed_USGS_21 | ecosystem: Environmental > Aquatic > Marine > Sediment | place: USA...
AACTCATCAGGGTAAAAAAATAGACTTCTCAAGTGATTAAAGATCTTATCTTTATTGCAGAAAATTTGGAGGAAGAATAATTAGAAGGAATTTTCACAAATGAAAAACTTGATCCTTTACTAAAAGCAATTTTGAGTAAGAGAAGTAAAAGAGTATTCGGGATTACGGAATTGTTCTCAAATCTTGCATTTCAAAAGATTGTAGTGGAACTGCCAAATGATGTTGTAAATAATTTAGGAGAGAGTATTAGAAAACCTGGATTTTTGCAAAGTTATTGACAGATTACTCAGGTAAACCACTAATGAAATAATCTAAAGAGCTAATTTTCCCTGCACACAATTGTGCCTAGATTTTTATCTTTAAATCAGATAAAGTATCACTAAAGTTGATCAAATGAGTGTAACTTGGAGAGAACGGCTAAGTCAAAGAAGACGGGAAATCGGAATTGAAGGTCCAGAATATGATTACATACAAAGATACATCGAGTCCTATTGTTCTGAAGCTGATCGTCTGTGTAAAAAAATTGATATGAACAAAACAGTCGATGAGGTAATAGACTCTATGAAAGATGAAAAGTTTGATAAATTTACCAAAGGAGTAATTGATTCTATTCACAAAAAGAGAGGATACGATCCTGATGATGACAGTAAAAAAGAGATTACCATTTCAAATTAAACAAAATATTTAGGAAAAACTTATTCTGAGACGCAATAAAATTACTATAAAGTTTATTTAGTCATCAACAAACGATTCTTTTTTGAGTCCTTCTGGAAGAGTTAAATCTCCTTGAAGTAAATTTCTCTGAAGTAAATCAATAACTTCTTCAACATCATATCCTAATTTTTCTAATTTTTTTTCAGTAATTTGAGAAAGTTTTGCACCAATATTTTGTCCTCCTATCCTACCAAACGCAATAGCAGTAAAGCGAAATTCATTTTCATCTATTGTAAAATTACCAGTGATCTTTGCAGCCATCTGACTTCCATGAACATTATTAATGTGAACTTTAAGATCCATTTTAGAGGTTAAATTTCTACAGCTTTGTTGACATTGTCATCAACTAAAAAGCTCCAATGTTTATCATCATCAACTTTGAAATCATGAACCTTAAGTGGAATTACTTGTTCATCTAGACATTCATGCTTAATTTCGCCATTTTCTTTTAATTTAACTAATTTCCATTTGTATTTTCCTTGTTGTAATTTACATACAGTTACTGCCCATTTTGCATCAACGTCGATTTTTGGCATTCCCACTGTATCAGCAAGTTCTTCAATTCCAAGTTGCTTTTCTTCACAGAATCTTTTCTTACAGACACCACATCTCCATACATCAACTGACCCTATTGTACGTTCATCGATATTGATGTTTATTACACCAAAATAGACTGGTTGATGTTTACAACTTTCAGTGTCAATATTCAATGTTGTTGAACAATCTTTAGCATTATTTAGTTCTTGCATCATCATAAGATTTTTCTAAAATTACGCCGATATTATCAACCGTTTTATTTTGTTTAAATTCAATTTTTTCTCGCTCACACATCTTTCTATACATATTAACTGCTGTAAATCTAGGATGCATGGCCTCAAATTCAGTTTCAGAAATATCAATGAATGCACCAAGAGTCATTAGATCCCTAGAGGCTTTTTTAGTCTCATCAAGTGAGATTTTTAATTTTTCAGCAATTGCTTCAGGAGTCATCTTACCATAACATGTGACTAACAGATACACTTTAGCTTGAATAGGTTCTAATCGAATTTGAGAAACTAGATCGTTTTCAATTCCAGAAAAAGACATCGTTTTTAAAATAAACTATAACAACATAAAACATGATCTATGCAGTTATTTTTTAACAAGTATCTTTTTAGAAATTTTCAAGGAAAACCCCATTGCAATAAAATGAACAACTGCACCTAAAATTGCAGCATAAATCAAGTTATCCAGAACAATCCAAATAAGAAGAAATGTAATAATTGATGGAACAGTAATAATAGTGGCAATTATGGTTCCTCGTAATGCAATTTCACGTATTGAGAGTTTAGGTTGTTTATTATCAGACACATTTAAAATTTCAAAAATGGTAATAAAAACTGAATATATTTTATTAAGTATTTTATTTAATTGAATTTCCAATTAAAATCCAAAATTAAGAAATATTCAAATGGAAAAAATAGTTTTAGAAATAATGAAAATCATAGTCTGAATTTAATTTAGTTGATTCTTAAGTAAGAAGACTAACAGAAAATCATGTCAGAAGAAAGAAAAATGTATCCTATGAAATGTTCCGATTGTGGAACAGATTCAGAAGTACCTTTTGAACCAGAAGCAGACAGACCGGTATATTGTAAAGAATGTTTACCAAAACATCGTAAGTAATAGTCTATAGTTTAATTAATTTTGAACTTAATTATTTTACAGATATACCAAACCCATATTTTATTTAATTATGAAGTACTAGATTGCCAAAGATACTTTATATTTGGTAGACTTCAAATTGTACTGTTTGGCAAGTTACAAAGGAACATATTCAAATAATCAATCAATAAATTTTGTAATACCTATCATTATAATTTTATTTTTAGGAATTATCTATATTATGACACAGAGAGCAGATTCAGGTTTTGTGAGTTTTATACTAATTGGTGCAGCAGCACTTACAATGTTTTATTGGGTTAGAGTTCTAAAGAAAATGACAAAAGATCAAAAACCAGCATACACTCAAGTGAGAGAACAGGAAACAAAAAACTGGGTTTATGATCTAATTAAAGATAAAGAAGAGTTTGTTTTTGTGGCTGAAGTACCGGGCCCTGAAGATAAAATTGCAGTCAGACTCGTAGATGGAATTTTATACATACGTGGAACGTCTGGATTTTCAAAAGAAATTCCCATAGAAGATGCAAATGCAATGCAAATATTTGATTTCAAATATAGAAACGGTGTATTAACACTAAGAATAAAATAACTAGAGGCTTTTTGCCAATTCTAATTTTTGTGGCAAGTATTTATCAGTGATATTTGTAAGACCATATTTTGAGAAAGCTTCCAATTCGGCTTTTCTTTTTAATCTCAAAAATACATCAAGCTCTTTTTTCCAAACCCCATCTTGATATCTAGGATCCTTTTGAAGATCATAACATCGCTTAATATCAGATTCAGTCATTGGAATTGTCGGTAACTTGTATTTTTCAATATCAGTAGCCCAAACTCCCACCCATTTTGCATCAGGAACTGTAAGTTCTCTAAGATGAGCAGCATTAGCTGAACCAGATTTTATAACCATAGCAATATGTTCTCCATACACATCACCATCAGTAAGAACAATTACCGGTAATTTCATTTCATCATGAAGTCTTTTTAATAAAGTTCTAGTTGAACGTGGAGCTTGTCCACCAGTGTTAATAATTATAGATTTGAATTTTTTATCAACTTGTTCTTCAACAAATCTTGTAAAAAGACCACCTTTTTCAATTGCAATAACAATTTCGGCACTAGTATCAACTAATTCTGCAGTGGTCAAACTAGGACCTATAGAATATCCATCAGGATGATTTGATAAGTTCATAGTTTTTCCCTCATAACCAGGGATAGTATATTCTATATTCAAATCCCCAAAGATTGAGCTTCTCTCTTCAGGAAAAATATGAAAGTCTTCTCGAGGTTTAGATGTCACGGCTTCTAAGTCAACAATAATGTTATCAGATTCAGATTGATCTTCAAATTCAATAGCGAATGCCTGAGAGGAATAGTAAACATCTCGTAAAGTGGATGATTTTTTTTCATGAGTTAATCTGTTTGCAAAAAATGCCAACCACATCAATTGTGTAAAAGATCTAAGTTGTGCAGAATTTCTTGAACTTCTTAAAGCTGCGTTACTACCTAAAATGTATTGTCTGAGTTTTTTATCATAAACAATGTTACTTACAGATCTACTAGGTATAGAGAATTTTGGAAATTGTCCATTATCTAAATCATCATATATTTTTGCACCGTGACTTTTGAGCATCTCAAGAATATTCTTTTGTTTTTCATCAGCTTTTTTGCTTCGTTCTTTAATTTTATTTTTCTCTTTAGATTTACTTGTTTTCAATTTCATTTTCCTCCTCTACTATTTTTTTAGATTCAACTGCATTTTCTTCCAATATTTTTTTATAATTAGGTTCTTTTTTCTTACCAGCAAGTTCAGTACAAAACTCTGCAATTAAAGGAATGTATTTTGCATAAAGATTGGCTCTCTTTTTTGCCATATCAGCTTGACCTCTTTTTGACATGTATGCTGCCAACTTTCTTGATAAAAATTGCAATCCCAATCTTAATTCTCGTTCTATTTCTGGTCGATCAGCAACATTTTCTTTTCCTGCAGTTTTATACGGAATTCTAGTAGAACAGATATGAGATACGATAATGAATGGAGGTTCTCCTTTTATCTTGTATCTACCCCAATCAGTATCATTGGAAACTTTGAGTACTACATCACTGCCTTCATCATAAAGTAATGGAATTCTATTAGCATATCTGTAGACATGCGGTCCACCAGATTTAATATCACCGCCATAAGCAATACCCATTTCAATAATGAAGGGAAATCCAGAATATGCAGAAGCAGGTCGTTGAACAACGGCAGTAAAATCAGGATTGAAGAATTTCTTAATTCCTTTTTCCAGAGGTTCCTCCCCCAAAGGTGCTAGGCAACTAGAATCAGGAGCCATGAAATCATCAAATTTTTGAAGTGAATCACTCAAATTGACTAATTCTTGATTTGTCAAAGTACCCATTCGTTTTTCAGGTTTAAATCCTGCAAATTCTGCAAATTTTATTGCGGTAGTTGGACCAATACGTTGAAATCTTTTTGTCAAAAATGTGGTAAGAGGTTCACCTTGAACAGTATTTGTCAATTGTTTGTAATATTGACTTTCAGGATCCATATCTATTGACTTTGATTGTGAATCACCAAAGTCCCAATAAAATAATTTTTTGTTAGGCATATCAATATCTTCAATTCTAATTTTGTTTAGTTTTTCAAAATCCATTTTTAGAAATGCCATCAAAGATATAACTACACGGACTTGACGTGGAAGATTTTTCCATTTTTTCTTTGCTTTTTCCATGATGGAAGTAAAACTAAGATTTTTCGTAGACAATCCTAAATCTTTTCGAACTTTTTCAATCATTGCATCATCAATTGTCGGAATTTCAAATTGAGATTCAACTATCATTCTTCGTATTCTTTCCACATCAATACCATGTGGATGTGGTCTAATTATTGTTGGAGGTGGAGGAATTTCTTTTACAAATCTTGGGTGGCTGAATTTTTGTCCCTTTGGATCATCAAAAGTTATTGATGCATAGGGAGTGATCAAAGAAGTTTCATAAACATAATCTCTAATTTTATTTCCAGCTTTTGAATAATCCCCTTCTAAACAAATACTAACAGACAGTCCTTTTTTTGAAATTTCTTTAGTAGTGTGTTTTACAATCACAGGTTTATTTTTTTGAATGTCAAGTAACAGTTCAAACATATCTTGAGTTTTTGCATCAACAGAGCTTTTTACTATAACAGGTTTGTTTGTTGTAATTTGCCCATATAGAATTGCCATAGTTGCACCAAGTCCAAACATTCCTCTGGCTTGTTTGAGTCCAAATTTGGAACCATATAATACAGTTCCAAAGGCAAGTGGAATATGTTCTGCATCTATACCAGGACCATTATCTTTAACGGTCAAAATATAGGGTTTAGGATCAGGTTTTTCAGGCTCAACTGCTTTAATTATCAAATGAACATCTGGAAGAATTCCTTTTTGATCACATGCATCTAATGCATTTTCAACAAATTCTCGAACAGCAGTATACAAAGATCGTGTAGGATTACTAAATCCAGCTAAATCACGATTACTGTAAAAAAACTCACTAGGAGAAATTTGATTAAATTTTTCTTTAATAGAAGACATCTTGATCTTCCCATAATTGCATTTTTTCTTGTTTTGTTCTTCTATTTGCAGCTTCTAATTTATCATAAACTGCCCCATGCATACTTCCACTAGAAATAGAAGAGATTGCATCAACTGTTAATCGTAATTTACTTGCATCGCCAATAATTGAAACTGTTCTCCCATAAACTGAGATGTGAGTGCCACTAAGATTTTCCATATTTCGTCTAGCTCTACCACCTTCTCCAATAATTCTCCCTTTTATCCTTTCAACATTAGCATTAGACTTTCCGGCAAACTCTCTCAAATCTATAACATGTAATGCATTTTCTCCATTTAACAAAATCATTGCGTTTTCAGGTGAAAATCCTCTGCCAATAGCTGTAACAATCTCCATTGCTTTGAATGGCTGAATTTTTTCAACATCATTTTGAGATGTTATAAAAACTTCCCCGGTATCACCGTCAATTTTTAAAGAAACATGGCATGCAGTTTCAATTTTTAATTTTACATTTCCGGATTTTCCAATTAAAACAGCAATTCGATCATTGGGAATACGAATTAATTTTTCAAAACTCATTTTGTAACTTCCTCAAATAATTTGTCTGGATCTTCAACAAAAACTCCTCTTTTATGAAAGAATTTTGTAATGTTATTAATATCTCTTTTAAGAAATTCTTGAGCATTGGGATGTCTAAGATCAACTCCGGATCCAAGATCAAAGACTACCAACCCATTTTCTGTTTTAAAAATATTATATTCTGAATAATCTCCATGTACTAATTTTGCTTTATTGTAAAGATCCTTAATGATAGAAATTGCTTGAACGTAATCAGTTTCATCTACTTCTGAATACAACAATAATTTACATGGAAAACCGTCTTTACCTATAAACTCCATTACAAGGATGTTTTTTGTAAGATGAAGTGGCCTTGGAACTGGAATTCCAGCCTCATAACATTGAGTTAAGTTCCTAAATTCCTTTTTTGCCCATAGATAAACTAGATTTTTTGTGCCTTTTTTAAAATGAGAAAATCTAGGATCACCCAAGATATAGGGTTCACGTTTTTTAAAATTTGAAGTACTTACCAAATAAATTTTCAATGCAACATTTACATCATTTTCATCAACACCCCAAAAAAGAACAGATTCCTTTCCAGCACTAATAGCTCCATTAACATATGCAATAATATGATCTGTGATCATATGGTACAGAGTCATCACAGTAGGTTTATCCAAAACTTCATTGATGACTTTGCCTTTTTTGAAACCATCCTTCAAACCACCTCTTTTAGATTTGAAAATTAATTTTTTATCAACCTTAGATTCTATTTTTCTACTCAAATCATCAAACAACAAATCATCGGACATTATATCATCAGATTTCATATCATTGGGCAATAGATGTAATTGACGATACTAGATAAAAGAGATTTCTTTTATCAAAAGTAATACAAAAATTAAAAATCAAATTAAATAAGGCATTATACATTAAAAACAATTAAAAAGGGAATACCAGAAATTCTTTTAATTCCATTTTCAGAACCAATTCCAAGTTCAATAGATAAAGAAATAGTTTCTTTCCCCACCATGTTAATGATAGATGATTGCTTCAGTAAATCTGTTGCTTCTTTTTTCTCAATAAATCGTTCACCATAGTAGCTCTCACTGACATGTATGTTTAATTCATCTTGAGTAATTTTTTTTCCTAATAATTCAGCATCACAGATATTGAGCATCATATTTTTTTGATATTCAGTTACACGCACTGAAAACTGCATTACGCATATTTACCTTTTAGAGTAGATTTTGCACCACATGCTTCACAAATTAAAAATGATATTCTGTTTTCTTTAAGAATTTTTGTATCAGGACTTTTACATGTTGGACATTCAAGATAGTCTTTTACATAAATTTGAAATAATCTTGTAAAATCATCTGGAGCTCTTCTTCCAACAAACATAGCCTTATCACCAAGTCTCTCTGCAGGAACTGCAAATTCTTTTGAAAGGTATTGGAGAACTTTGTCAGGATCTCTTCGAAGAATCTTTGGGAATTCAGAAAAATTACGTAAAAACGTCTTTTGTCCTTCCCACATTACATCTACAACAGGAAGCTCAAATCTAGTCTGAGATTCTTTATCTGTATCACCCAGTTTATTTTGAATACGTTTGAGTAGATGTTCATAATCTGTTTTAGTCACTAAAAAATGATGCATGGTAGACCCTATATTGGTTTTGAAAAAGGGAAATCGTGTGAACTTTTGTTTGAGATTATTCTTTTGGCATTGCACCAATACGGAATACATTAGTTCCACAAGTAGGACACGTACCTTTTACAGCAGGACGTCCATTCTTTAATGTAGTTTCTTTGGGATCTTTGACATCCCTTTTTGCTCTGCATTTTACGCAATATGCTTGAACCATTATGGAATTTATCAAACTTGGGGGTATTTAGGAAGAGGCTGTGAAAATTAATTCACTATAGACTAGATGTGCGTAAATTTTTTTAAGTATTCAAAAAAAAAATCTATGAAAAATTTCAAATAATACAACTATTTTTTAAAAAATTATGGTTGGGATCATTAAATTATATGTTTTTTTTAACATTTGTTTAGTAAATGATAGATTTGTGAAATATTATCAATTATAAACTCCCTAAATAGTAAAATAACAAAATGGTGTCAAAAAAAGGAATACTAGTAACGGTAACAATATTGGCTGGAATTACAGGTGCAAGTTTTTTGTTATGGGTTATTCCACAAGATTATGAAGCTACGTTTGTTGTATCTGATTACGAAGGTTACCTGGATGGAGTACAAAATATCCATGAAGTTTTAGAAGAATCAATTGATATCGAGTATCAAAATTTGCGTAATGGAAAAATTACTCCGCAAAAATATATTGCAATAACTGAAGTAACATCATCACAAGTAACTGCACAAATAAGTGAATTTGTGACATCAAAGCCATCAGAAGATTGGCAGGCTAGTTACATTAACTATATGGATGCTATGAAGAAATTTAATTCATATATTTTAGAGACAAAAGTTTTGGCTAATTTGATTGAAAATGGAAGTACTGAAGATGAAATGAATAAAACTTTAAAAAAAATAGAATTATTGAAGATGGAATCTAAAGAATTTGTTAAAATTTCTCATCAATCAAGACCAGATTAGCCTCAAAACCAGATTTTACTAATCATGATGGTTGGAAATCGTTAAAAAGCAATTCTGTGATAAAACTACAATGTCTCAACAAACAGACAAGATTGAAAAAGATGTTAATGCATCTACAGCAAACAAATTGCTTGTAATTTGCATTGACAGAGATAATGATGTGGGTGAAAAAGCTGGAATTATCACACCGGTTATCGGTAGAGATGCATGTATTGAGGCAGCACAAAGATTAGCATTAGAAGATCCGGAAGATGCAGATTCAAATTCTATTTTTGCAGCAATTAAAACATATGAAGATTTAATCAGTAAAGGATATCAAGTCGAGGTAATTACAGTTGCAGGAGTTAAAAATAGAGGAGTTCAAGCTGATGAAAAAATTCTGGCTGAAACAAAAAAAGTTTTAGAGGAATTTTCTGCAAATGGTGCAGTAATAGTTTCAGATGGTGAAGATGATGAAAGTGTTATTCCAGTAATTCAAAATGTTCTACCAGTGGTATCTGTACAACGTGTGGTAATGAAAGTTAGTAGAAGTGTAGAATATTCGTATGCAGTTTTTGGAAAATATCTAAAAATGCTTGCGTATGACTCAAAATATTCAAAATTTTTTTTAGGAGTTCCAGGAATTCTTTTGTTAATTGGAGGAGTTGCAACTGTATTTGGTTATACTGCAGAGATATTTGCAGTTCTTGTAAGCATTTTGGGCGGAGCATTCTTGATTAGAGCATTTGACATTGATAGAATATGGTCGAATTGGTCAAAACCAACTCCGATGGGTTTCATCAGAATGTTTACAATGGTAGCAGGTATTTTACTAATTCTTTCATCAGTTCCATCTGGTGTTAGTTCAGTAGATCCAGAATTAATTAAATCAGATATGCAGTTAATTACAATAATTACGGACAAAGTAATAGTAGGGCAATTTATTGCTGGTGTATTGCCAATTTTATGGATTGGAATGGGGTCGATATTTGCAGGAACATTGCTTAGTAATTGGATGGGTGAAATTCCAAGGCAAATTAGTGATATTTTAAGACTTATTGTTTTAGCATCACTATATCCAACCGTAATTCAATTTACAAATATAATGATTTACGACGAGCCTTCACTTACTTTGATTCCATCACTGTTAGGAGGATTAGCGGTAACATTAGTTTCAGCCACAATTCTCTTTAAAAAATATAGGAAGCATAAAGATCAAGAAATGGTTTCAGATTAAATTCAATCTTTTCTGAATTATTAAAATCAATTTCTGAAAAACACTGATATCTTCAACAATACACAAGTCATCAAATGGTGATAAAACATTAGCAAGATAATAGATTTGATATTTCATCTATCTGGACTTTATAAAATATATGGTAAAAGATTAGAAAATGAAATTAAAAATGGCGACATTCCAAATCATGTTGCTCTAATTTTAGATGGGAACAGAAGATGGGCTAAAAGACAATTATCAATTCCAAAAAAAGGACATTGGAAAGGAGCTGATGCCGTAGAAAATCTTCTTGATTGGTGTGAAGAATTTGATATAAAAATTGTCACATTATATGCACTTTCAGCAGAAAATCTAGACAGAAATAATGAAGAGTTAGTAGATCTTTATGAACTAATCCGAATCAGACTAGAGAAATTATTCAATGATCCTAGAATCCATAGAAGTAAAATGAGAGTTAAAGCTATTGGAAGAACTGAATTACTTCCAGAATCCATCAAAGAAGTTCTAAAACGATTAGATGATGTTACAAAAGAATACGATAAACATTTTCTAAATATTGCATTAGCATATGGTGGACAAAATGAATTAGTAGATGCTGTAAAAAAAATAGTAATAAAAATTAAAGATGGAACACTCAATATAGAAGATATCAACAAGAGAGAAATTGAATCAAATTTATACACATCACATTTACCACAGTCATCTCCAGATATGGTTTTGAGAACCTCAGGTGAGAAGAGGTTAAGTGGATTTCTTATGTGGCAAAGTGCATATAGTGAATTAATTTTTATGGATATTTTTTGGCCTGAATTTAGAAAAATAGATTTAATGAGGGCGATTAGGACTTATCAGGAGAGGAAAAGAAGGTTAGGGAAATGATTGAAGAGACGTCTGCAGGAATTGTGTTATTTAGAAAAGAGGAATCAAAAAAATTATTTTTACTTTTACATTATCCATCAGGACATTGGGATTTTGTGAAAGGAAAAATGGAAAAAGGTGAATCAACTCATCAAACAGCAATTAGAGAAACTGAAGAAGAAACAGGAATCACAGACATTACATTCTTAGAAAATTTTGAAGAATGGATTGAATATAATTTTCAGTATCAAGGTGAGCTAGTTAATAAAAAAGTAGTATTTTTCTTAGCTGAAACAAAAACCGAAGATGTTAAGATTTCACATGAACATCAAAATTATGCATGGATGGATTATAACACATCGATGGAAAAAACTACATTTGATAATGCAAAAACTGTATTAACAAAAGCACAAACATTACTTTCCAATACTTTGTAGATACAATTCTTTTGCAACATTAATTGGATTCTTAGAATTTAAAATAGTTCTACCAACAATTAGATAATTAGTCCCAGCCAAAATTACCTCATTTGCATTACCCCCTTGAATACCAACGCCAGGAGAGAATATACTTAAATTTTTTCTTGCTTTTTGAGAGCAATATTGAATAATTTTTGGAAATGTAGCTCCCACTACAATTCCATCGACTTTTGCTGTTAGAGCCCAATTTAAAAATAATTGGTATAATTGTTGTTTTTTTTCCATTTTAATTTCCATATCATAGGACAATTTAGCCTCGGGCGCACTCATGTGACACAATGTAATTACGCCTTTTTCACTTTTATGAGCAGATTTTACTAAACTTTTCAGACTATCAAGACCCATTATTGGATTTGCAATTACTGCGTCAAATCCCAAATTCCACAGATGTTCGGTTGTGACTCGATTGGTATTTCCAATATCATTGAGCTTGATATCAGCAATTGTTTGTAATCCATATCTATGAGCCATTTTATTTATTTTCAAAATTTCTCTTCCACTCAAAGGAAGAAGTAAATGGAAATTTAGTTTCACTCCACATAGATAGGGATGTAATTGTTTAATGTTCTGAATTGTTTTTGTTTCTAAATTTTTAACAGAGAAATTATAATCATTGGCAAGAATTACTTTGCCATTAGTCTTTGAGATCTGTGAGAGTCTAGTTTTGAAGGTGGCCATAATCAACTAGTGGATGTGTATCTTTTAATTTTATTATTTTGATATAAGAATACCCGTGTTCAGAAGGATTTTCTACGAATGTAGGCTGAGATCCATTTGTAGTAGAAAATTTCAAAAATGGCATTTGTGGATCAATGTCTAAAACAACATGACAAAAATAAGATGTACCTTCATCATTAAAATTCATGAAAACTCCAATTAACCATTTATCATTATGTGGAAAGGAAAATAGTGGAAACGGAATTTCTTCAAAACCCCAAGTAAGTTTTGCTAGACTTGACATGTCTTCCAACTCAATAGGTTGATATCTATCCAGAGTTCCATTACCAGGTTGTAAAGTTTTAGGTAGCGATTTTATTCTAACGATTGGGGAATAGAGTTTACTAGCATCTGAAGTAGTATCAACAACTTCAGATTCTTCTTTACCTCCTTTTAGCCCATAACAAAGATAATGACCATTATTTTCTAAATGTGTGTAGTATACAATTGGTTTTTCTTTTAAAACATCCATTTGTACAGATAAAATTTTTTTTCCATCATAATCATGTAAAAAAGAAACACGTGGTGCACGCTCTAGTGCACAAACGAGCCTAGTGAATTCTAAAGTTGAGTTAACTTGAATATAACGTGGTAATTTATCAACACTGGTTTTTAGATTGTCCACATAGATTGGTCATAGATTATCAAATTAAACTTATCCAAAAGTTTGGAGCCTAATTTCTTCTATCAATGACATCACAGACATCAGGACCAGTACCAATTATTGTAACAGGTATATTTAATTCTGTTTCAATATTTTTTATGAATGCTTTTGCATCATCAGATAGTTCATCAAAAGAAGTTTTTCCAGTACAATCAGTAAAGAGCACATCTAATTTTGTGATGGAGATTTGTGTTGCACCATTGAGCATGATTGCACGCCTAGCTAAATCAAAATCAAAATCTGCAGCACGTCTTTGTCTACCTGTAACTGTGCCAAATTCTGACCAACCCTTTTTTTCTGCATCTTCAAGAGAAAGTTCTTTGTCAAGAGGACCAGTTCCAACACGTGTAACATAAGATTTGAAAACAACAATGACCTCATCTACTTTAGTAGGTCCAAGACCAACATCAGCACAGATTCCGGATGCGGTGACATCCTTAGATGTTACAAATGGATATGTTCCGTGCCATAAGGAGAGAAAAGTTCCTTGAGTACCCTCTACTAAGACATTTTCATTTGCATCAAGTGCTGAATTAATTTCCAAAGGAACATCAACAATGAGAGAAGATAAAGAATCAAAATCTTTTGCTAGTTTCAAAACTCTCATGGCTCTATCAGCATTTGCAGGGCCAGTACCAGAACCAGTACTTCCAATCTTTTCTTTTAATTCACCTTTAGAATCTCTTACTAAATGAGTTTCCTCAATTATTCCACAATGTTTGTCAATAAATGCACGTCCAGTTACATCAAAATCCTGAATTTCCTTGTTAAGAACGTCCGGATTAATGACAACTCCAGCCCCAATCATTACTTTAGCATTTTTATTTAAAAATCCACTTGGAAGCATTCTTACTTTATACACTCTGTCGCCATCTCGAATGGTATGACCAGCATTTGGGCCTGCACCACCACGTACAATTATTTTTGGATTATCTTTAATTGCCAAATATGAGATGATCTTTCCTTTACCTTCATCACCAAAAAATCCTCCAACAACTACAGTGGACGTCATGTTGTTAAACTTGAAATTCGTTTATTTAAGCTAAAGTGTTTTCGTATGATTTTATATTCAACAATGATTGTTGTAGATTAATGGTAGGGGAAAATTTTGCAGGAAATATTATAATTAACTTGGCTAATTTACCAGATTTTCTAAGAAATCCAATTTTAAAAAAAAGAATGATAGAATTCTTTTCGTTATCTGAACCCGAAAAAAAAGAAGTCATTAACAATGCATTAGAAGCAGGTCCCACCATCCCATTTCCAAACTTTTCAAAACTTTTTAAAACATGGCTTAAAATTCTAACAACATTAACAGAAGAACAAAGAGAAGGACTATTTTCAGCATACATTACAGAAGTGGCAAAATCACCACAAAAATTAATCACTTTCAACATAGATGGAATTCTAGAAATATTTTTGACATTAGAAGATAGGGAAAAAGTGATTCTGGCCAATACAATTAAAAAAATAATCAACAACCTAGATGAAAATTCAAAAAGAACAATTCTGCTAGTTGTGCCAGATAACGCTAAAAAACATTTGAGATTTTAGATGCCTGTAGGCTCATCAGGTTTCCTATTATCCTCATTAGAATAATCTATCACTTCGCCTTCAGGAGACAACACACCTACAAATATTTTTTCATGTTTTTTCAATAATTTTCTGTGATCAAGCATTGACATATCAAGTTTCATTTCATTCATTACCATTACTTGATATTCTTTCCATTCAGCCCAACATTTGTTACAAGTGGGGTATTTTTCAGCAACAATTCCAAGTTGCTCATTATCAAGAATAGAATTTTTACATTTTGTACAAATGCGACTCATAGAAATTAGCAATAATAAACTCCTTTTATCTTTTTGTTGTGATCATAGAAAACTATCATATTTTTTAATGTTGTATACAATTATGAAAATTTATGATTTAAATTTTAATAATAAATATAAATGAATTAGTTATTGGACTTTGATAAACGGTATGTTGATGTCATGAAAACAAATTCTACCATTCGCTATGCGGTAATTCAAAATAACACTGGTGAAAAAATCTGTGGAGGATTTAGAGACAATACCAATCCTTGATGATGATGAACTCAAGATGATGCATTATTATGCAAGTCAAAGATGGCAGACTAGAAAAAATATCGAGCATAAACTTGGCAATACTAAATATACCATGGCAGAATATGGTAAATTAAAACGAATTACATTTCCAATAAATGAAAAATACATGCTATTGATCACAACAGAAATCAGTACCGATCATGTAAATGTCATTGACAAAGTTCTTGAGTTGATACGTGATATTAAAAAATAATTTCTTAATGTAAAGTAATAATAATTATCAAAAATATGTATGAACATGAAAATTAAATGCCCAAAATGCAAAGAAAATGCAGAATTGGCAATGGATTATTCTGTAGTAAAATGTGGCTCTTGTGATTTAGATATGAGTTATGGAGAATATGTAAAATTTGTAGCTCATAATGAATCAAAATATTCAGATATTTTAGGAGATTATACCGGTAGTACAGAAGGTCAAACTTCAGGTTCATTAGATGAATGGGATTAACAACATTGTAAAATCATTCATCAGATTAAAATAATTAGCTTAACACATTTCAAACATCATTGGAATTTTTATTAGAAAATATTCTTAATTTAGTAGGATTTTTGGTAGGACTTTCTATAGGAGTAATGTCATTTATCGGATTTAGGAATACTGGAAGTCCAACATTATTTAGATTGACAATTGCATTTATTTCAATAAGTTTAGGGTTTTTTGTTATTTGGACAGGATATATGGTAGAAGACTTTGTTATAAAATCAGGAAGTATTGAAAGATGGATTCAAACTTTAGGAATTATTATTCAAACAATAGGGTACTTTTTCATTGCATTCTCACATAGCATAAAATCATTTTTTCCAAAATCTAGTTACTTTAGATCAGTTGGAATTTTACCATTGTTTTTAGTTTCTTCTGTGCAGATAGAGCATGTTTTCAGATCAATTTCATTCATTTTGTTAGCGTATGGTGCAATTGAAACAATGTTATCATACTTTGAAAATCGAAACAAAGGAACAATCTGGGTTTCGTTGGGATTAGGACTTTTAGCACTAGGGGAATTTTTAGGATGGTATTCATTCGTATTCCCAGAATCAATCCTGTATACAGCATCAATGATAATTAAGATTGGAGGACTGATATCATTATTCATTCCAGTGAGCAAGGTACCCTTAACTAAAATAAAATTTGATAAAGATTTAGAATAATTTTAATTCAGGCTCAAAATTTTGAAGAATTGAAAATTTGTCAAATTCTTTTATCTTTTTAGTATATTGGAAAATATCAACGTCCTCTCATAGAAATTAGAAGGATAGTCTATAACGTAAATGGCAGAATATAGAACACATATGAAAATTATCAGCGACATTCTAGCAACAACAAGAGATGATCTTCAAGATGAAGATGGAGCAACAGTTACTTATCTAATTAGAAAGGCAAATATTTCACATTCCAGAATTTCAAGAATATTGAAAACTTTGGTATCACAGGGGCTCTTAGAAAAAACAGATAATCAAGGTTCAAATAAATATAAAATTAGTCAGCCGGGTAGAGAATTCTTACAAGCATATTACACATTTACAAATTTTGCAGATAATTTTGGATTAAATATCTAGTCATCCACATATTAAATTCATCAAAATCCGTATATTCATAATTTGAAGGAGTAGACATATTTTTCAAATGAAAAGAGCACAATGTAAAAAGTTATTCAAAAGTAAATGGTAATTAAACAAAAAAGAATAGATGAAATATTGAAAGTAAATTGTGATAAAGAAGGAATTGTAAAAGCTTCTCAAATAATCAATCAAGGAGGAATTGCAATATTTCCAACAGATACAGTATATGGAATAGGATGTGATCCATATAATAAAAAGTCGGTAGAAAAGATTTATGAAATTAAATTCAGGGACATTACAAAATTAGTTCCAGTTTTGGCATATTCAAAAGAAACAGCTGCTAAAATTGGTCACATTGACGAGTTTACTGAAAAAATAGTTGAGAAATTTTGGCCAGGCCCATTAACAATAATCCTGAAACTAATAGATGAAAATTTAAAAAAATCATTAAATTTGAAAAATAAAATTGCAATTAGAGTTCCCAATCACAAATGTACATTAGAATTATTGAAGAAATGTAATTTTCTTGTTGGGACTAGTGCAAATATTTCTGGATGTTCACCATACACAGATCCAGATGAATGTTTCAAAAAATTACAAAATTATGATATTTTTGTAGATGGAGGAATAATTACAAGTAAAGCAGTATCAACAATAATTGAAATAGAAAATAGAGAGATCAAAATTATTCGTGAAGGCTATTTAACTAAAGAGGAAATTTTGAGATTATGAATCTTATAATTACCTGTGCTAGGCATCTTGAACCTGAAACTGAAGAAGAATTAACATCTATTTTAGAAGAATTTGGAGATTCTGATGTTAAAGTTTCAATTACAAACATGTCAGGAATCTTAACAGCTGAGACAAAACTTAATCCTATTGATGTTGTAAGAAAAATTAAAGAAATGCTTCTTGATGAACCATGGAGTGTCAGATATTGTTTAAGAATTATACCAATACAGAAAGTCATTGAAACAAAAATTGAAGAGATAGAAAAAAGTATCGTAGAATGGTCTGATCAAATTTTAGATGACGAAACATATAGAATATCAATTGAAAAACGAAACTCAAATGTATCTAGTCAAGAAATAATTACAAAAATTGCAGATAAAATAAAAAATAAAGTCTCCCTTGAATTTCCAGACAAAGTTCTCTTAATTGAAATTTTGGGCAACATGACAGGGATTTCGATACTTAAAAAATCAGACATATTGAGCATAGAGAAGACTAAACGAAGTATATCAGAGTAATATTGCTGCTTTTTCTATTAAAATATCTTCTAGTTGATTTTTTGAGTAAATTGAATCAACGTGTTTTTTTGTTATTTTGAAATATTTTTTTAAATACAAGTCATTGTTTTTCGAAAATATATTTACAGATATTGGCAACAATTCATGGTATAATGAATTTAGACTTTTTTTGTTTCCAATTGCAATTAAAATAAAATTAGTATCAGGTTTAATTCCAATATTTTTTATTGCATCAGAAATTTGTGTGGTTAATGCAAATCGCATAAGAATATCAGTTTCAAATTTGTTTGAAAGTAAAATATCATTTTTTTTAGACTCAAGAGATAACAAAACAATTTTTTTCAAATGATAGTTATTTAAAATGAAATTACTAGATATTGCTTGAAGCATAATTTTTGGATATTTTTTTCTTAGGTGATCGATAAATTTTACATTAATTGATTTTTGACCTTTAATCTCAATTACTTGGATTTGTTTCTTAGAACTCTCAAAAGTTATTTTTTTCAATGAGCCTCCATGAATCACAGGTATTATACTTACAAGATCATTATTTTTTATTTTTGTATATTTTCCATCCATAGCAGAAGAATCAGATCCGTTTATAGCAATCAAAATATTATCAGTATCAAGTTTGGGGGAATCTGCAGGTTTTAGTACTAACAATAAATCAATTAATTCTTGAATAGATATATCAGATTTATCAATTTTCAATTGCTCTGTTAAAAAAGACTTCCTGGCTCCGCCTACAAATTTTACAGTGAACATATCAATCTAATTTAAAACCTAGAAATTAATATTTAGTTTATTATTCAGTTTTCTCTTCAGATATTTCTTCTACTGAAGCTGTTTCCGTAACAGTTTCAGGTGTTTCTTCTTCAATTATAGCAGATTCAGAAACTACCGTATCAGTCTGGTCTTCCATTTGTTGTTCAGATTTTGAAGATTCAATTCGAGATTGTTTGGCTTTTTCTTCACGGATTTCTTTTTTGATAAATTTTGTAATATATCCTGCTATTTTATTTTTCAAACCCTTAGAACGTATGATAGAAATTTCATTCAAGGCTTTTTTGTTATCAACAAAATCTTCACCAAATTTAGATTTGTGTCCATCTAGAACCTCATATGAGAGTCGTTTTATCCTATCCACTGGTCGTCTAATGAAAGGGGGTATTTTATACCTATATTCCAAGAAACGAATTTGAATTAGTTTCCAATAAGGACGTCATTTCATCAAATGATTTGCCCAAAATTTTTGAAGCACAAAAAATAACACTAGGAATAAAGCTGATTTGCCCAGATTTCATCTCAAAGCATCTAGAAAACCTCACAGGACCATCAGTTTCAACAAGGATTTTTGATTCATCAGTTTTTGACAGTAATGTTTGTTTATCATTTGCATAAATCATTACAGGTCCATATGATACAAAAAACCCCATATCCATAGCTTTTTGAAGTTGTTTTTTATTTCCATCAAACCAATGTAATAATGCATGTTTTGTATTATATGAGGTCATAATTTGAAAAACTTCATCAAGACTTTTTCTTGAATGAATTGAAACTGGCTTGTTAAATTTTTCAGCAGAAGATAACAAAGATTCAAACACATGATTTTGTCTTTTAATATCATTATTATCATTTGTATAAGTTGGATCTAATCCTATTTCTCCAATTCCAGAAATATTGCAATGATTTTCTTCAATTAGATTCATCATATTTTCAAGTTTATCATATGCACATTCTGGATGAATTCCAATAAAAGGCAAAACTAGATCATTTTTTTTTGCAAGTTCTAAAGTTTGCAATGAGTTTTCATAATTCATTGACACACAACATGCTTTGATTTTTAAACATTCCATTTCCTTTAAGATGAATTTCATATCAGAAAAATATACAGGATCGGACAAGTGTATATGAGAATCAAAATACCAAGTCATTTCTTTATTAATTCTTAAAATAGTCTGTATAAATCGATTCCTTAGTAATATTTTTTCACTCGCTATCTTTTTTCGGAAAAAATTAAAACAAAGTTCATGAAATCATCCGAATTAGGATTATCTGCAATGTATAGAATTTTGAAAAAAGCAGGGGCAGAAAGAGTTAGTGATGAATCTGCTGATGAATTAAGAAGAGTGATTGAAGAGATTGCAGAGGGTATTGCTAGAAGCGCTGTTGATATGGCCTCGCATGCCAGTAGAAAAACGGTAAAGGGAGAAGATGTGAAGTTAGCTTCAAAAACATTTAACAAATTCTAATCTAAAGAGTTTAATTGTTCATTTTGTGTTTTTTAAAACGGTACTCTGGCAGAACGGTTATGCGTGAGCCTGCAAAGCTTATACAAGGGGGTTCGACTCCCTCGGGTACCTCATTCTACAATTACTTGTCCCTCCATCCAAGGATGAAGAGTGCAAAAATAATCATAGGTACCTGTTTCATCAAAAGTAAGAGTGTATGATTCAAACGGATCTAAATGTCCGCTATCAAACAGTTCAGTAGGCGCATCATAAAAACCAGAAGTTACACTATGAAATGCGGAATCTTCGTTTATCCAGGTAACTTGTTTTCCAGATTCAACTACAATTAGAGATGGAATATAACATCTATCAATTTCCTCACAGCCAGGTCGAGAAACTTTCGTAGGCATTATCACATCAGCTTGTATAATTAATTCAGATTCTTCAAAATTTTCCGCCGTTGAAGAATTTGAAATAACCAAACCAATAATTATGATAATTGTCATCACAGTTGTTCCCACAATAGTTATTTTTTTTAACAAATCACATCATATCCTAAATAGAGTTATTACATAATTACCCAATTCTCTAAATATATAACATATTAGAAGTGGCAATTGTCTCAAAATGGAAATGGATTATTGGAATACATACCTGGTTCATGTACACTTTTAGTACAAAAAAATTCTAGTCAACCCCTTGAAGGTTTTGCAGAAAATATTCAAGGAAGTATTCAGGAGTATGCAGAAAATTCAAAAAGTGAAGTAGAAAAAGGAAATAATTTTCTTCAATGGATTTTAACAAGAGTTTTTGAGGCTACAGAAGACGATGCAGCAGATGCAATTGTTGATGGAGCAAATGATCTTGGAATAGATGCCTACCTACCAGTGGACTTTTCAGACAATACAGTTAGATTATTTCAATCAAAATATGGCACATCACACTCACTAGAAGCAATAGCAAAATTCAAAGAAGATGCAAAACGATTACTTGGAAAAGACGTAACAAAAATGAGACCTGAATTAGCTCAGCTTGTCACAAAAATTAAGGAAAAAAACCTGAAAATAAAATGTTGTTATGTAACAGATCAAGAAGTAGAGTATGAGGATGAGTTAGTAGAAGTAATAGATCAAAAAGTAATAATTCAAAAATTATGGGATAGAATTAAAAAACCGGCAGCAGGGAAAAAATCATCTATTAAATTGGAGAGAATGCTTAGACATGAAAATACGATATTGGGAATTTTGAAGTTACGTGAACTTACTGAATTTGTAAGTAAGAATAGAGATTACGTATTTGAATCAAACATTAGACAGTGGATGCAATTTAAAACTACAGTCAATAAAGGATTACGCGAAACATTGCAAAGTAATCCAGGCAAATTTTTCTTTTACAATAATGGAATTACTATTGTAGTTAGCGACTTTGCAGAGTTAGGAGAGAATATGATTGAGCTTCATGCTCCACAAATTGTCAATGGAGCACAAACATCAAACTCAATTCTTGATCATTCAAAGAGAACAAAAAACATGGAGGGATCCATGACAGTTACAATAATCAAAGCAGATGATGAACAAGAACAAAACAACATTACAAAATATAGGAATTCTCAAAATTCAGTCAGAGGGAAAGATCTAGTTTCATTGATGGATTTTCACAAATCAATTAAATCACAGTTAAAAAATTGTGGTTACTTTTATGAAATTCAAGCAGGTTCTTTTGACACAAAAACAAAATCAAAACAATGTGAATATGACGGAGATGCGATATACAATAATTATCTTCCAGACAATCATAAGAAAGTCATAGTTGCTAAAGATGCAATACAAGTGCTAGTTGCAGGAATTGAACAAAGACCAACTGAGGCATATAGTTCACCAGCCCAATTTCTTCCAAGAGGAAGTAAATACGATGACATATTCAACGACAATCTAAAAGATGATTATAGAATTTTACTATACCCATACCTTGTCAAGGAATTTGCAAAAAAATCATTAAAGTATGGGAAACAGGGAGGTCACAAAACAAAAAGATATGCAACATTGTTCTTTGTTGCAGTCTACTTTAGAATACTCCATAAAAAAATTCTGGAGTCAAAAGGAGATTTCAAAGTAGACATACGAAGATTAGAACCCATTTTTCGCAGTTTCAAACTTAACTCTAGAATTTTAAAGATCACAGATGTAATTGTGACTAAATTTCTTGAGGATACAGTAGTGGATGATGAGATTGAATTAGCAAATACTAAACATAATTTCTTCTCTCAGCATGTTTGGAACGATGCAATGCTTCGTGTAGTGGATAAGAAAATCAGGCAAGAAGAAGAAGAAATTTTAGCATTGAAAAAACTAACAAGCAATTTGTTTTAATTTCAAGGGTAGAAGTCCAACCAAGTAAAAATCTTGCAGGAGGTTTACATTGGTCAGACTGCCTACCTAAATTCAGTATAAACCAGTAATATTTAACATAATTTTTCTAATCACGGTTTATTCTAGAATGTTTTTTATATCGATTAAAAAGAACAAACACATCTTGAGAACAAAAGATAAGTGTATAATTTGTAGTGAAAAAATCGATTTGTATTATAACTCAATGGAAGAATGGAAAATAGAGGGCTCATTGTGTGGCAAGTGCTATTCAAAAAAACTTCATGAGCATTATCCAGGAGAACATGTTAGGGTAAACAAACATTTAGATTAATTTTATTCAAATTTTGAAAATTTATTCACATTAATACAATTCCAGACAAGAGGATCATCTTTTACATCGTTTTCATCTAAAAATTTAATATCAGTAATTATTTTTTTTCTTTTCAACAAATTTACTTGAAAACTAGAGAATTTTTTACAATTGCATTTGTTGAATAAACATACATCACCATCACTATCATCATGATCTTGAGCTTCATGACTACAATCACATACTGCATCTTTTTTTACATCACCAAGTAATTTTTTTGCATATACCCCTAATCTAAGATACGCTTCACCACCATGACCTTTCTTAAATCGTTCATAATTTTCAGACTTTGGTAATTCTTTGAAAAAAGATAGATTTGTGCTAGGTTTCTGTGAATCCGAACCAAGAATAAACCAATACTTATCATCAACCTCCAGAAATCGAATTTTAATTGATGGATCTACCCATGGATGAATTGTATCATGCCAAATAGAAGAAGCCTCTTTTCTATCAGTAAATAATGGAACAACATTCATTCTTAGATCATAATATCTATAGGCAACACCTACAAAGTCATCAAACCACGGAATAGGGGATTGCGATGACATTGCACGAAAATCAGGCCAGAGCTTATTTATCTGATCTGAATTAATGGTAATACCCTTATATCATAGTTTTAAAGTTATGTACGTATGGCTTCCTATAGAACTAGCATGCAAATTGTTGCAGATGTACTAAATGCTACTCAGCAATCTGGTCAAGAAGGCATCAAAACAACATCTCTTCTAACAAAGGCAAACTTATCACATTCAAGATTGTCAAAATTCTTAGAAAATTTGACAGGTGCAGGTCTAATTAACAAAATAGAATTTGACGGGAAGAATACTTTTGTAATTACTTCAAAAGGTAGACAATACTTGGACTCTTACGTAAACTTCTCCAGTATTGCAGAATCATTTGGATTAGAACTTTAATATCTATTTTCGAGATCTTCTTTTAGCATTAGCTTGCTGTCGTTCTTTTCTTTCTTTGTAAGAGCTGTAAACTAAAATAATTACAATTCCAGCTATTGCTGCATAAAATAGCGGTATATGAGGAGGATCTCTGAATTCTCCTGATGATGGTTCAACAAGGGCTATAGGAATAGTTACTATCATAAAGATCAATATGACTACAAGGTACTTATCCACAAGAGAATTGTTTTACAAAACCATATATCTTTTTGATTTTACAAAATGAGCATAGAAAAATCATGGTAAAAATACTTGAAATTATAGGATTGTGTCTTTTAGCAATAATGACATTAAGTTTTGTTGGCATGTTCGAATCATATGGAATAAAAAATGGAACATCAGAATTATTTTGGGGTTGTGCTGGTGGTACACTTCTGATAATCATTTATAGAAAGATGAAAAGAAAACAAGAAGAAGAAAAACAAGAAAAATAAAAAATTTTAGAATTTATTATGAATTGATCAAGGGTTAATCAACCGACAGATCTATAAAGGACAATTCCAAACAAATTATCAGAAAGTATTTGACAGATCAAACAAAGCAATGGTGGGAAGGTTTAGGAAAAGAACTAGAGACAGACATTGAAACCTTCGATGAAACAACTTCTCAATAATATCATCTAAATAATTTTAAAAATTTAACAGAGCCTTGAACGGGGTACGAACCCGCGACCTAACGCTTACGAGGCGTTCGCTCTACCAGGCTGAGCTACCAAGGCACGTTTGGGTAAAAACGTCAGAGTTAATAAAAAGCCTTTCTGAGTTGGATTAATTGAAAAAGACTATTTCAGGGATTAGAGGGATATTTGGAGATGATCTCAACCTAAAAGACGTATTGGAATTTTGTAATAATTTTTCATCATTAATTAAATCTAAAAAATGTGTAATAGGTAAAGATACCAGACCTTCAGGTCCAATGGTAAAAGATGCCGCTACCGCAGCCTTGATGAAAAATGGAATAGATGTTTTTAATTTAGAAACAGTACCAACTCCTGTAGTTTTTAGAGAAGCAAGAAAATATGGTGCAGGAATAGTAATCTCTTCGTCACACAATCCAATAGAATGGAATGGAATGAAATTCATCATAGAAGGAAGAGGAATTAATGAGCAAGAACTTCCTCAAATTATAGAGCATCAAGAAATTTTAAAATCAAATATGGGTATTGAAAGTAAAATATCAACATCATATATTGAAGATGCACAAAAAATTATAGGTGATGTGCAAAATCAGCCAGAAATCATAGTAGATATTGGAGGAGGTGCAGCTAGTGGCTTTGCTCCAGAATTATTAGAAAAAATAGGATGTAATGTTACAACAATAAATGAAAAATTGGAAGGATGTACCAGGGGACCTGATCCCACATCTGATAATTTATCAGAATTGGTTGTAGCGTCTAATAAAAAAGATATAGGATTTGCATTTGATTTAGATGGAGATCGATTGGTTGTAGTTAGAAACGGGGAAAAACAAACACCTGATGTTACACTTGGGTTAGGTGTAGCAAAATCTTTAGAATTAGGATACAAAGAATTTGTTCTAAGTATAGATACAAGTGTTTCAGTTGAAAAATTCATCAAAGAAAAAGGAGGAACAGTCCAAAGATCCAAAGTAGGAGAAGCAAATGTGATTGATCTCATGTTAAAGAATAATGCACAAGCAGGTGGAGAGGGAAGTAGCGGTGGTTTCATTTTACCAGAGTTTAACTATTGCAGAGAAGGGATTCTTACAAGTGGTCTAATTGCATCCATGCTAGGAACTTCAAAATTTGATGAGATTTTAAATTATATGGAAAGCTATAGTCAGATAAGAAATAAAACTCCAATTGATGCAGATTTCCACGATAAAGTTATTGAGGAAGTAAAATCTAAATTTTCAAAAGACTATTCTGAAACAATTACACTAGATGGAATTAAAGGAATCATTGATGATGACAGCTGGGTGTTAATCAGAAAATCAAACACAGAAGATATCATTAGAGTTTCAGCAGAATCAAATAATGAAGAAAAATGCAAGAAAATTGTCAAAGATACGCTAGAATTAGTGACCCAAAGCTATGACAAAGTTAGATGAATCTTCGATAATTAAAATTTTTCAAAATAGGCTAGGTAAAAAAAAATTTGTTTCTGAAGATGTGGAAATTTTTAATTTAGGTAAAATCAAAATTGTAGCAAAAACAGACACATTGGTAGAAAGTACAGATATTCCACCTAAAATGAAATTATCTGATGCTGCAAGAAAAAGCATTGTAGCATGTGTAAGTGATTTTGCTGCAAAAGGTGTCAAACCCAAATATGGAATAATCTCCATAAATTTGCCAAAAACAATTTCACACTCAAAAATTAATGAGATTGCGTCAGGTTTTAGAAAAGCATGTAATGATTATGATATTTCAATTCTTGGTGGTGATACCAATGAAGGCAAAGAAATTGTGTTTAATGTATGTATTTTTGGAACAACGGACAGAATAGTTACTAGAAAAGGATCTAAAAACGGAGACATAGTATTTGTAACAGGCCCATTTGGATATACAGCTGTAGGATTGAATATGCTTCTCGGGAAGAAAAAAGGAAAAGAAAGTTTTACCAAAAAATCCATAAAATCAGTGATTAACCCAAAACCTAAACTAGATTTTGGCTTAAAAAATAAAAAATATTTTTCATCATCAATGGATTCAAGTGATGGATTATCGACCACATTAAATGAAATGTCAAAACAAAGTAAAAATAAATTCATCATCAATAACATACCATCTATGAAAGATTTAGAAGATTTTGTAAAATCTCAAAAACTAAATTTAAACAATTTAGTTTTTCATGGTGGGGAAGAATATGAATTCATATTCACAACATCCCCTAAACACAGAAACATAATTAAAAAAAATGCAAAGATTAGTAAAACTCCAATTATAGAAATTGGGTATGTCACTTCAGGCAAGGGAGTTTTTGTGGAAAAACAAGATAATATTGTTCGTTTGAGAGATTTAGGATGGAAGCATTTTAGATAACTATTCACCATGTAAAAAATTTCTTTCAACATTATTTACAATACTAAAGATTGAATCAGCTGGTAAAACAGAAACACAGTCTTTTATCCATAATTCATCTAGATACACCAAGCGTTTAAAATCACCATCAGGAAGTTCATCTGGATTTGAATCAGGATACATTGTATGAATTTTGTATCCTTCATCGGCAATTTGTTGACAATTTTTTTCTAAAGGAGACAAAGCCGAATCGTTGATCGGGACTTGAAATTGGAATACCACTGAAGCTAGCAAAGCTGTTGTAACTCCTACTCCTATAGCCATCAAAAGAATGGATGTCATTTAATGCAATCTGACTAAGACAGTATATGAATAGTCATTAATTTCTAGCCAAGTGACCAAATTAAGGCAAAGAAAGAAAATCAATGTATTTTAAACCCTTTAAGCGCCAAATATTCATTGTCAGAAGTTGAGACAGAAGTTATGGAAGTGCCAGTCGAGAAGACTGAAACCCCTGTTGAGGAAGTAAAATCCGAATCTGTTGAGGAAGTAAAATCTCAACCAGAGACAAAAAAACAAGGCCCTGAAAAATGGGGAATTGCTCACATTTACAGTAGTTACAATAATACAATTATTCACATGACTGACCTTACAGGTGCAGAAACCGTAGCTATCAGTTCCGGCGGTGTACATGTAAATGCCGATAGATACGAATCATCACCATTCGCTGCAATGAAAGCTGCAAATGCTGTAGTTGATGCTGCAAGAACTAAATTATTCACAGGATTTCATATCAGAGTACGTGCTGTTGGTGGAATGGGCTCTAGAGTACCAGGCCCAGGAGCACAAGCTGCAATCAGAGCATTAGCAAGAGGCGGATTCAAGATTGGGCGAATTGACGATGTAACACCCATTCCTCATGATACCACCAGAAAGAAAGGTGGAAAACGAGGAAGAAGAGTCTAGTCAGATATTTTTATTTTAACATCACAGCCTCTAGAAATAAAATAATCTGTCATAAATTTTGCAAATTTTTGTGGTTGATCATTCCATTCATATTTTACGATCATGTCAGAAAATTTTTTTTCTATGCCATTTTGTAAATTAGGTTTAAAAGATAATTTGAAAAATGTCCATCCAAACTTAGATGAAGGTTCACTAAGGGCATAGCCATTATAACTACCTACCAGACTTTCCATATGTGAAAGTGCTTTTTTAATGGATAGTAAATCATCCACATAATTTTTTGTTCCAACTTCTAAAACGACATTCACTCTTCATCACCATTATCAGATGATCGATTACTAAATTTGTCACTTAAAGATACAAATTTTCCATCTTGTTCAACATTGATTTTTGTTGCCATCCTAATATTCAATCCAACTGATCTAAATAATGCTAATAATTTTCCGCCATCAATATTTTCTTCATTTACATTAATTTCACCAGACTTTATTAATTCAGATAATTTTTCTACGATCATTTTAGTTTCTTTTGGGAACTGTGATTCAGCATTTTCTAAAACTTCCATTCCCCTAAAGCCAAGTATCTTGATTAACAAGTCTCGCGGAGTTTCAGAAATTGATTCATTTGTAGATTCAGGAATTGATTCGACATCTCGTTTTATAGATATATTTTTCTGCATTTCAGCAAGTCGTTTTGCCTTTAACCTTTCAAGTTCTAAATCTTCTTCGCTCAACCTTTAATCACACCAATAGGCACCAATTTTGCAACTTTTGTGGCAATTCCCAGATTATGAGATACGTTAACTACAGCATCAACGTCTTTGTATGCTTGAGGAGCTTCCTCCACAACACCATCTCGCGTTAATGCTTTGATAAATATGCCATTGTCATTAAGAGATTTTCTTACGTTCTCCTCGGTATAATTCCTCCTAGCCTTTGATCTTGACATGGTCCTTCCTGCACCATGTGCGGTAGAGCCAAAGCTCAAATCCATGGAATTTGGTTGTCCAAGTAAAATCCAACTAGCAGTACCCATAGAACCTGGAACTAAAACAGGCTGTCCTAAATCCCTATATTTTAACGGTACTTCATTACGATTTGCAGGAAACGCTCTAGTTGCGCCTTTTCTGTGAACAACCAAGTTACGTTCATTTCCATCAATTTTGTGTTTTTCCACTTTTGCAATATTGTGAGCGACATCATAAACCAATTTCATATCAAGATCAGATTCGGTTTGATTAAACACACGTTGAAAAGAATTCCTAGTCCAATGAGTAAGCATTTGTCTATTACTCCATGCAAAATTTAACGCTGCAAACATTGCTTTTCTATAAGACTCGCCTTCTTCAGAATTATTTGGAACACATGCAAGTTCTCTGTCAGGTAAATGGATATCATATTTTTCCATTGCCTGCTCTGCAACTCTAAGATAATCACTACACACTTGATGACCAAACCCTCTAGAACCACAATGGATCAAAATTGTAATAGTTCCTTCCTTGATACCCATTCTGTTTGCTGCTGCTTCATCATGAATTTCTGCAACTTTTTGTACTTCTAGAAAATGATTTCCAGAACCTAAACTTCCAAGTTGAGGAGCACCCCTTTTTCTAGCCTTGTCAGAAACTGCATTTGGATCAGCATTTTGAATTTGACCATTTTCTTCACAAACACTAGAATCATCTGAAGAACCATAACCGTGATCAATTGCCCAATTAACTCCATTTACCAAAACTTCATCTAGTTCTGAATGAGTAAGTTTGACGGCACCTTTAGAACCAACTCCTGAAGGAATAGAACTAAAAAGATCAGTAACAAGTTCTTTTAGTTTTGAACGAACTGTTTGTTCAGTTAAATTTGATCGAAGTAATCTTACTCCACAATTGATATCATATCCAACACCGCCAGGACTAATCATTCCTTCTTCAGCATCCATAGCTGCAACTCCACCTACAGGAAAGCCATATCCTTCATGCCCGTCAGGTAAAACAACACTATGACTAACTATACCAGGAATTGAGGCAACATTTTGTGCCTGCATGATTGTTCTATCAGACAGCATTTTCTGAAGTAAAGGCTCATCAGCATAAATCCTGACAGGAACTTTCATTCCAAGATTAGAATCAGCATCAATTTGATATTGATTTTCTCCAATTTTTCTTGGGGAACTAGAAGACATGAGTGTTGGTAAAAATTTCTATTAATCCAATTTAAATCATCAGAAGAATTGTAAAAAATAAACTAATCAAAGTTCATCTAAAAGTATGTTAGATAAAGCAATAATCAAACAAAAAGCAAATTAATTGCTTGTAGAATTCAGAACAAATTCAATAGGATGATTGATTTTAAAAAAATGTAAACAAAGATGTTTCAAAAATTTAGAATGGATTTTACAAGATACTGGTATCATACAAAAATAATCCGATAAAGAATAACCAAACAAGGGATTAATGATCTAATTTATTTAGGATAAAATAATTCCATTGTACGTGGTAAGAAAAAAGCTAACTGATAAAGAAATAGAAAAACAAAAGGAAGAACAAAAAGTAAGAGCTAAAGCTTCTCGTGCAGCTAGAAGAAGTGGAAAAAGTATGAAAACGGAGGGAAAAGTTAGCAAAGCAACTGCAAAGACAAAAGAAACTAGATCATCAAAGAAAGTTGCCGCTGTAAAAAAGAGAACAAGAAGTTAGACATCTACTGAAAATCTATTTTAATCAAATCTTAGCAAATTACTCTTGAAAATAAAACATGTCATATTTTTCATGAAGAGATCTTACCAAATCACGGCATTTTTTCCAAAATTCTCGATATTCATAATCAGTCATAGATCTGCCATATTCTGAATAAAACCACCCAACAAAATTATCTTCTAATTTTCCAAAAACAAACCCAAGATGAAAATCCTCAGATATTTTTACATCAAATTCGCTTCTAGGTTGTAATTCGCTCCATCTTGCAGACAATCCATCAAATGATTCTTGTGTTTTTTTAAGTAATTGTTCCAAATGGTCTAAAGATTTTTTTTCTAATTCCACCATACTATTTCACAATAAGTACAGGTTTTTTGGATTTATGAAGCACATAGTTTGATGTACTGCCCAAGAAAAATTCTTTTGCAGATCCCATTCCTCTTGAACCAATTACAATAAGATCAAAATTTTGTTTTTCAGCAACTTCAACAATTCTTTTTCCATCATCACCATATGACACTCTATCAAAGAATAAAATTCCTTTTTGTGCCGCCTTTAACTTGGATTTTTTCATAATTTTTTGGGCATGTCCTAGCAAAATTTTCTCTAAAGGAGTGATTTTGTCATTAGTCCTAGGTTTAGTAATTGCTGCCACATACAAACCAGTTATAGTTGCATGTGACTCTCTTGCCATGTGAATTGCAACATCAAGGCCTCTAAAAGAATTAGAAGATCCATCTAAAGGAACAAGAATTTTTTTTATTTTGATTGCCATGATAAAATAAGTGAATTTTTTAATTTAAACCCGATTGAGATTATCTAAGATGATTTTCATCTTTGATATTCTAGAAGACCATAAAATATGGAATCAGAAATAATAAAATTGTAAAATGACAGATGCAAAAATGATGACTATTGGGGATATAATGACTAAATCAGTAATTTCTGTAGATGCAACATTAACAGTAAATGAAACTGCAAAAATGATGGAAGATGCAAAAGTTGGAGCAGTCATCATTATGGAAGATAATACACCAGTAGGAATTGTTACAGATAGAGACTTTGCTATAAAGATTGCAGCTCATGCATATCAGATTACTACTCCGATAAAACAAATAATGTCATCACCGCTATTTTCAATAAACTCAGATGAAACAGTTAGGATTGCAGCAGATTTAATGCACGACAGAGGAATAAGAAAGTTGCCAGTTATTGATGATGGGAATGTAGTTGGGATAATCACGTCTACAGATATTGTTAATTTGTTGGCTGTTTGTGTAGAAGAGGATATGAGAGATATGTATTTTCATTCTGTAGCAAAAATATACGCTAATTACAGCCCATATAATTAGAGAACACATGGTAGTACCAATAATAGTACTGTTGGGAATTCCAATTTTGCTTGGTATTGTATATGTGACACCATTTGATCAACCTGAAGAAATTGAAAAAGAGACAATTACAGAAGAACCAGATTTGAGTATTTTGTATTTCATTTTAATGAGTATTTGGACAATCTATTTGTTGAAAATCTTAATTCAAATAAAAAGAGGTACTTTCAAGTTAACCCAGAGGCATTAATATGAATACAGCACCATATTGGAAAAAGAAAGTATGTTCAGATTGTAAACGAATGAACTGTCAAAAGGGTTGCTTGTGTGATTGCCATCAACTAAGAGACAGAATAGATTAATCAAGTTCAGATTAGATAAGTAGATTTATTTTCAATGTATAAAGACTGGAAATATTGGCAATTTTACCTATTGATAATGGTCGTTACGGCACAAAAGAAATGATGGATATTTTCAGTGAACAAAAGAAAATTGACTATCAGTTGGAGATCGAAGGGGCCGCAGCCATTTCCCAAAGTGAGATAGGGATGGTCTCAAAGAGCGTAGGTAAAGAAATTCACAGAGCCGCAACGTCTGGAAAAATTACTGCAAAGAGAATCAAGCAGTTAGAGGCAAAAAGTGATCACGACACTGCAGCTCTTGTTGAATCATTAAGTGAAAAATGTACTAAAAATGCAAGACCATGGATACATTACGGTCTTACAAGCAATGATTTAGTTGATACAAGTAATTCAATGCAAATGAGAGATGCATTACAAATTATTGAACCAAAAGTTGCAAAAATGGCATCCATACTTGCAAAAAAAGCTGTAAAATATGGAAAGATTCCAGCTGTTGGAAGAACACATGGTCAGCATGCAAGCATTATTTCATTTGGATTAAAGTTTGCAAATTGGGCTGCAGAGATGGCAAAACATGTGGAACGAATTGAAGAGATCAAAAAAAGGATTTTGATTTGCAAGACATTGGGTGTTGTAGGTACAGGCTCGCTAATGGGTGCAAAGTCACTTGAAGTGCAAAAAAGAGCCGCAAAACGATTAAAATTATTCCCAGCAGAAGTTACAACACAGGTTGTTCCCAGAGAAAGATATGCTGAATATGTATTTGGATTGGCATTGATTGGCACGACTTTGGAAAAAATTGCAATAGAGATTAGAAACCTACAAAGAACAGAGATAGGAGAAGTTGCAGAACAATTCAAGAAAGGACAGATGGGAAGTAGTGCAGTTCCAGTTAAAAGAAATCCAATAAAAAGCGAACGAGTTTCATCATTATCCAAATTAGTAAGAAGTCAAGTAGCAGTTACATTTGAGAATATTCCATTATGGCATGAACGAGATCTTTCAAATTCAGCCAACGAGAGATTTGTGATTCCAACAGTATCCATTTTAGTTGATGAAATGCTAGAAACCATGACTAGAATTATTTCAAACTTGATGGTAAATGAGAAAAGGATTGTAGATAACTTATACATTACAAAAGGCCAAATCTTTGCAGAATTTGTTTTAGAAGCATTGATCAAAAAAGGCATACCAAGATTTGTGGCATACAAGGATGTTCAAAGAGTAGCATTTGAGGCAAATGACAAAGGGATTTACTACATAGATGCAATCAAAAACGATAAAGCATTTTCTTCAAAGCTAACAGATAAAGAAATTGACTCGATATTTTCTCCAGAAAAACACCTTGGTGCATCACCTGCAATCATAAAAAATGTGGAAAGATCTGTTCAAAAAACAGTTAAAAAATTTATCTAGTTTTTAGTAGAGCCTTGTGAATTTTAGAACCATACTGTAATGCCTTTTTTCGTTTTGTACACGAAAGTTCTGGAACTTTAATTTCGCCAGCTAATTTTCGTATAATGTGCTTACGATACAAATCTTCAGAGTCATGAATTTTTTCTGATACAGGGATAGTTTTTGCATATTTAATAAATTCAGGTGACAGTAGTGGCTGGAGTATTTTTACTCCAAATTCAGATGCAATCAAATTCACGGCTTTCATCATTTTTAGTTCGTTGTCCAATTTGGCAAGCATGACCTCATTAATTTGAGATTCGCCTCCAGAAAAAGCTTCTCTGTAGGCATTGTAACCACAAAACAATTCATCAATTCCATTAGCAGTAATCACAGTATCAAGTTTTAAGCTGTTTGCCAGTTTAGAAACATAGTGAAAAGCAATACAGTTTTCATTCCAAGACAAATTATCAGTTTGTATGGTTTGGTTAATTTTTGAGGAGACACTAGGGAAAGTATCTGAATCAATTTCTAGAATATGATGAGAGTATTTTAGATATTCATTAACTTCTTTTGCAAATAAAATATCATGAGATTCAGGAAATCCAATTGTCAATAATGTAATATCATAGTTCATGTCTGAGCAAATTTTTGAAATTAGTGTACTATCTACACCACCAGAAAAAGCAATGCCAAATTTTTTTACTTTAACAGTTTCAGAAATAGAATTTTTGACGTTATCAAGTAATTTTTTATTCATCTCATCCATTATGTCTTATACTATAGATTCCATAAAGGGTAATGAATCAATCTTTTAATTTAACATCAAATCTAAAACAACATGATACGATTATCACAAATAGACATTGATGAAGAATTGAAGAATCTCTCTGGGTGGAGTGTAATAAATGAAAAACTTCACAAAGAATTTCAATTTAACAGCTTTAATCAAGCTTTTGGTTTTATGACCAGGGCAGCAATGGAGATTGAGAAAATGAATCATCATCCAGAGTGGTTTAACGTATACAACAGAATTACCATAGAATTGACAACTCATGATGCAGGAGGCATTACAAAAAATGATGTCAGTCTAGCCAAAATTCTAAATTCTTTAGTATAATCGCAAATGAAGAATTTTAGGCATGAACATTACAGAATTTATATTATATCCAAAGTCAGATGACTTCACATGGCTTCGAGTCCCACAATTTTAGATTCAGATTTTCGATATATCGATAAGAAAGGGAATTTACTCAAAACCAGAACAGAGTTAACAGTGGCTCAAATGCTTACCTTTCTTGAACAAGAGTACGAATACAATCACAAAATAACATTAAAGAACGGAAATGAGGTTACAGTTGATTTTAAAACAGAAAAAGGATTGATCGAAGTAATTGACACTGATGAAGATATTGAAAAATACAAGCAAATCAAGAAAGACTTTCCTCAAAACAAGGTAATGGCAATAGGACATGCAAAATATGTTGCACAAATTAAAGAATTACAAGATGTTGTATTTTATGATAAAACACCACAAACAGGTTCCATATTTTTAGAAGATGCATCATTCTCATTTGATTATGCTCACATACTTCCGTTAGTTGAAAAAT
>Ga0224508_10000592_pt1 | contig 35201 bp, 38 predicted proteins | sample SF_Jan12_sed_USG_4_FD_170157 | JGI IMG/M metagenome (GOLD analysis project Ga0224508, IMG submission 170157) | Sediment microbial communities from San Francisco Bay, California, United States - SF_Jan12_sed_USGS_21 | ecosystem: Environmental > Aquatic > Marine > Sediment | place: USA...
ACCCGATATGACAAGACAGATACAAGCTATGCCGCTAACTTAAATCTCGTCGCGGCTATCATCGCCGCAAGGTAATTGTCCACAGACCCTAGCAGGCTGCCGAAAAACACGCTCAGCGGGGGGTGCCCGCATCCTCCTGCCTGCGCGAAGCCGAGGCTTCGCTTCGGCGAAGGCAGGTCGTGAAGCTCAGGATGAGGTCAACCCGTTGGAAACACTTAGCCCCACCCTGAGCTTGGCGAAGGGTGCGGCTGCGAACGAGACGTTTTTCAACAACCTGCTAGAGCCGCGTTGCGCCGTGCTGCGATTGACTGCGGTCCGCCACGGACGGATTGGCACTCGACAAAATTGCGCCGGCCACGGCGCTCACGAGCACCAGCGCCAATACGCTCATCACAAATGCTTTCACGTCATCCCCCAAGGCATCTTGTTGCTGGCCAGAAGCGTAGCATGCGGCCACCGACAATTCTATCGCGCCGCGTCCTTGGCAGTGACCTGCTTCAGGTATTTGATGAGGTCGGACCGGTCTTTCGCGCTGGTCATGCGTTGGAGCGGCATCTTCGAACCGGGCGTCAGCGTTTCCGGGCCGACCGAAAACAAGGCGTCGACGGTCTTCTCGGTCCAGACGATCTTGGCGTGTTTCAGCGCATCGGAATAGGGATAGCCCGAGACGGTTCCCGCGCGCCGGCCGAACAGGCCATAGAGGGTCGGTCCGGCCTTGAAGCCGCCTTCCGGCTCAAGCGTATGGCAGGCGGCGCATGTACGGAACAGTTTGGCGCCGCGGCCGCCATCGTTGGCGGTAACGGGGGCGGGCGTCCGGCCGGTGGTGCCGAGCGTGCCCAGTTGGTGGCCCGAGCGCAGGTCCCAGATTCGGACCACCGCGTCCGCGCCGGCGGTAAGAAAACGGCGGCCATCGGGCGTAAACGCGATCGACCAGACGATCCCCGCATGGCCGGGCAGGAAGCGGCGGGTCCGCTCGCCACCGAGCTCCCAAATACCGATCCTGCCGTCGCGTCCGCCGGAAACCACATGCCGGCTGTCCGGCGAGATAGCCACCGCGAAGACCGGTCCATCCTGGCCGAGCAGCACCTGGCGCTCCTTGCCGCTTTGCATATCCCAGATCCGCACCGACTTGTCGATCGAGGCGGACGCCGCGAGACGGTTTTTACTGGCCACGGCAACCCAGTTCACGCCGAATCCATGCCCGGTCATGACCGATTGCTGCGTGCCGTCGCGCCGCCGCCATGTCCGCAGCGTGCCGTCATAGCTGCCGCTGATGATTTCATCCCCGGCGGTGGAAAAGGCGACCGTGTTTACATTGCTCTGATGGCCTTTCAGGACGCGGATTTGCCGCCGGTCTTGCAGGTCCCAAAGGCGGACGGTTCGGTCCCAGCCGCCGGACAAGGCAAATCGTCCGTTGTCGGAAACCGCGACGGCGGCGACTTTTCCCACATGTCCCTTGAAGCGATGGAGCAGCCGGCCGCGCGCAAAATCCCAAAGGATCAGGGTCCCGTCGTCGCTGCCGGAGAGCGCCTGGACACCGTTCGGCAGAATGACCACCGAATTTACCGCCGCGTCGTGGCCGATCATGCGCCGCAGGACCGAGCTGTCTGTCAGGTTCCAGACGATCAAGCTGTAGTCAAATCCTGCGGTAACGGCGCGGGCGCCATCGGGTGCGACGGCGACGCTCTTGACCGCGCCGCCATGGCCGTCATTTTCGATCGCTCCCGTCGGTCCCGGCAGCGCAATAGTGAGAAATACAACGACTGCCCAGCCCAAGAGCTGGCGATTGGGAAACTGCCTGACGTCCATGGAAATCACCGATTTCTCCAATCGTCTGTCACCGGTGTTCCAAGCTAATCATGGCGGATTGAGAAAACCTTACCTAAACGTGATTTTGGGGGTTTATCGGCAGCACGACTGGCCCGCTTATTTCGTGTCGAGCGGCGTTATTGGCCCGGCCTCGCGCCCGCCCGTGGGCGCATGCGGGAATTGCGAGATCAGCCTTCCGGTCTGTCGGTCGACGACTAGATTGGTGACCTGAAAGGCTTCGTTGAAATTGCCGCCCGGGTTCATCACCGCGATCAGAAGAACCTGCTTGCCGCTTTGTTCAGCGTTGGTGATCTTCAGCACCGTGACGCCATAGGTCTTGGCGATCCGTTCGGCGAGCGCCATGTCGCGCGCATTGGCGGCGTGGGCGGGCAAGCCGGCGAACACGACGAGGAAGAGGGCGCAGACAGCGCATGCTACGATCTGTCGAAAGCCGCATTTCATCGCCATTGTCCGGGTCTCCATAGTGCGGGTGGTCTATGCCGGCGGAAGGCGCTGCCCCTATGCACTCAGTCGTCGCCGGGTGCGCCGGGCGGTTCTTCACCTTCGACCCAAAGCCGGTGATGTTCCTTGGCCCAATTCCGGTCGACCTGGCCCGTGCCCATGGCGTCATAGGCGCCTTCCATGCCGATCGTGGCGATGTAGATATGGGCGATGATCAATACGATCATGCCGAATGCGACGATGGCGTGCCAGATCTGCGAATACTGCATCTCCTGCATCGGTGTCAGTTCGGTCGGAAGGCCGAAGCCGAAGATGTTCAGGATTGCGAAGGTTCCGGCAAATATTTCGATTTTGAAGGGGAACAGGAGGGCGATGCCTGAAAGACTGATCGAGAGGCCGCCGAGCACCACTACCCAGAAGACGATCTTTTGTCCGGCGTTGAAGCGTTTCGCCGGCGGATGGCTTCCGCTGGTGAACAATCCGCCGCCCTTGGCGAGCCAGGATAGGTCTTCCTTGTTCGGGATGTTGTCCTTGATCCATAGCACCAGGATCATCACCAACCCCAGGATAAAGGCAAAGGCCACGTAGTTATGGGCGTATTTGCCGAGTTGCGTCAGCGTCGAAAAGAATTCCGGACCGAGAAAGGGCTTCAGCACGTAGCGGCCATAGAGGAGATTGAGGCCGGTCAGCGCGAGCACGATAAACGAATTCGCCACCAGCCAATGCGCAAACCGCTCGGTGGCGTTGAAGCGCTCCACGGTTAGTCCGCTCAGACCCGCATCGACGCGGATCCGGCCGCGGAAGGTAAAGAACAACGCGAGCAGCGCGATGATGCCGAGCACCGCCCAGGCGCCATAGGTGGACAGAGGGCCGTTGCGGATCGAGCGCCAGCTTTCGCCCTCGGACTGGATCATCACGCCGGCTTGTTTGTCCTGGATCGAGACGTTGCCTTGCTTGCCTTTTCGAATGGCCCGCCATAATTCGGCGTCGCTGGAATTGCCGAGCGACTGGCCCGGAACCTGGCCCGAGCTTTGCGCCGCTGCCGGATTACTGAAATGAGGCGATCCGATCAAGGCAGCCGAGGCGATCAGGAGGGCCGCCGCAAAGAGGACGATGGAAACCGGTTTTTTAAGCCATGCCGTCATGATCCATGCTCCTCCGTCAGTTACCCTGAGTTATCTTGGCGCGATACCGCAGCGCATCTTCCTGCGATGCGGAAAGCTTCTGATCCGGCTTGCCCATATAGGTGCCTTTCTTGAAGGTCAATTGGCGATCTTGTTCGGATTCCTGGCATCCCTGGAGCGTCGACAAGCCGAATGTGGCCAGACAGACAGCAATTAGAATTCTTGGGGTTCGACTCAAACGCATTCCATGCTCTTTCGCAAAATCGTTGGATGCGGGTCCGGGCGCGGTCATCCGGCCGGTTGCGCCTCTAATCGTCGCGCGGCAGTGATTGCCCGTCTGCGGGCCGTGCGAGAGGCGAGGGGACGGCGTTGCGGCCATCCCCTCGTCCTGCTCCTCGGATCAGGAACCCCGACCCTTGGCTTGATACGCCGTACCCCAGCCCCATGCACCGGAGCCGAAGCCGCGCGCGACGACGCGTTCGCGATAGATGTTGGAGATTGTGTCGCCGTCGCCGCCCAGCAGGGCTTTGGTGGAACACATCTCCGCACACAGCGGCAGTTTACCTTCCGCGATACGGTTGCGCCCGTATTTTTGGAATTCCGCGTCGCTGTGGTTTTCTTCCGGTCCGCCGGCGCAGAAGGTGCATTTGTCCATCTTGCCCCGGCTGCCGTAATTGCCGGCTTGCGGATATTGCGGCGCGCCGAACGGGCAGGCGTAGAAGCAATAGCCGCACCCGATGCACAAATCCTTGGAATGCAGCACCACGCCCTGGTCGGTCTGGTAGAAGCAATCGACCGGACAAACCGCCATGCAGGGCGCGTCCGAGCAGTGCATGCAGGCGACCGAGATCGACCTTTCGCCGGGCTTGCCGTCATTGATGGTAACCACCCTGCGGCGGTTTACGCCCCACGGCACCTCGTGCTCGTTCTTGCACGCGGTGACGCACGCGTTGCACTCGATGCAGCGCTCGGCGTCGCAGAGGAATTTCATTCGTGCCATGTTAAGCGCTCCTTATGCTTTCTCGAGGCGGCAAAGGCTGACCTTGCTTTCCTGCATCTGCGTGACCGAGTCATAACCATAGGTCATCGCCGTATTGGCGGCTTCGCCCAGGACGTATGGATCGGCCCCTTCGGGATATTTGGATCGCAGGTCCTTCCCTTGGAAATGCCCGCCGAAATGGAAGGGCAGGAAGGCGACGCCGCGTCCGACGCGTTCGGTGACCATGGCCATGACCTTGATCTTCGCGCCCTCGGGCGTGTGCACCCAGACCATTTGTCCGTCCCGGATACTGTTCGAATTGGCGTCGAACGGGTTGACCTCGACGAACATGTCTTGCTGCAACTCCGCCAGCCATGGGTTTGACCGGCTTTCGTCGCCGCCGCCCTCATACTCAACGAGCCGTCCAGTAGTAAGGATGATCGGATATTTCTTCGAATGATCTACCTTCTGGATACTCTCGTACTTGGTCGGCAGACGATAGGCCTGCTTATCCTTGTAGGTCGGATAATCGGCCACCAGATCGCGCCGCGACGTGTACAGCGGTTCGCGATGGATCGGTACCGGATCCGGGAAGGTCCAGACCACGGCCCGCGCCTTGGCGTTCCCGAACGGCGCACACCCGTGCTTGATGGCAACCCGCTGGATGCCGCCGGAAAGGTCGGTCTTCCAGTTGGTCTTGTCGCCGGCGACCGCGGCAATGGTCTTGCGCTCGCCATCGGTGAGGTCCTTGTCCCAACCGAGTTTCTTGAGCATCGCCATCGTGAACTCGGGATAGCCGTCCTTGATCTCCGATCCGACCGGATAGGAGCCCTCCGCCAGCAGGTTCTGGCCGTTGCGCTGCGTGCCGAAACGGGCACGGAAACACAAACCGCCTTCCGCCACCGGTTTGGACGTGTCGTACAGGTTCGGCGTCCCCGGATGCTTCATTTCCGCGGTGCCCCAGGCCGGCCATGGCAGGCCGTAATATTCGCCATCGGCCGGACCGCCATTGGCGCGCAAGGTGGTCTTGTCGAAGGTATGCTGGTTTGCCATGTGCATCCGCAGCCGTTCCGGCGACTGGCCGGTATAGCCTATCGTCCACATACCCTTGTTGAATTCGCGGGTAATGTCTTCGACCAGCGGCTCGGTGCCGTTCACCTTGATGTGCTTGAACATCTCCTTTTCGAAACCGAACTTCTTGGCGAACAGATACATGATTTCGTGATCGGTCTTCGACTCGAACAGCGGTTCTACGACCTTTTCACGCCATTGCAGCGACCGGTTGGACGCGGTCACCGAGCCATAGGTCTCGAACTGCGTCGCCGCCGGCAGCAGGTAGGTGTTGTCGGTCCTGTCATGCATCACCGCGGACACGGTGGGGTAGGGATCGATTACCACCAGCAGGTCGAGCTTTTCGAAGGCCTTCTTCATGTCGAGGCCGCGCGTCTGCGAATTCGGCGCGTGCCCCCAGAACACCATCGCCCGCAAATTGTCGGGCTGATCGATGCTTTCCTTGGCTTCCAGCACGCCGTCGGCCCAACGCGATACGGGGATGCCCTTGCTCTCCATCAGCTTCTTGGATTTGAAGCGTTTGAGCAGGAAGTCGTAATCGACATCCCAGACCCGCGCCCAGTGTTTCCACGAACCGGTCTTCAGGCCGTAGTAACCCGGCAGGGTATGCGACAACACGCCGAAATCGGTGGCGCCCTGGACGTTGTCATGGCCGCGGAAAATGTTGGTGCCGCCGCCGGACGTGCCCATGTTGCCGAGCGCGAGCTGCAGGATGCAGTACGCGCGCGTATTGTTGTTGCCGTTGGTGTGCTGGGTGCCGCCCATGCACCAGATCACGGTGCCGGGGCGGTTGTTCGCCATCTGGCGCGCGACCCGCTTGAGCTGCGAACCCGGAACGCCGGTGACCCGCTCGGTCTCCTTCGGCGTCCACTTCTTCACCTCTTGCTTGATCTGGTCCATGCCCCAGACGCGCTGACGGATGAATTGCCTATCTTCCCAGCCATTCTCGAAAATGTGGTAGAGAATGCCCCAGATCAGCGCGACGTCGGTGCCCGACCGGAAGCGGACGAATTCGTCCGCATGGGCGGCGGTCCGCGTAAAGCGCGGATCGCAGACGATCAGCGGCGCGTTGTTCTGCTCCTTCGCCTTGAGCAGATGGAGCAACGACACCGGATGCGCTTCCGCCGGATTGCCGCCGATCAGGAAGATCGCCCGGCTTTTATGGATGTCGTTGTAGCTGTTCGTCATCGCACCGTAGCCCCAGGTGTTGGCCACGCCCGCGACGGTCGTCGAATGGCAAATACGCGCCTGATGATCGCCGTTGTTCGACCCCCAGAACGCATAGAATTTACGGAACAGGTACGCTTGTTCGTTGCTGTGTTTCGCCGACCCAAGCCAGTAGACCGAATCCGGCCCCGACTCCGACTTCTTGTAGATGTCGAGCATCTTGTCGCCGATTTCGTTGATCGCCTGATCCCAGCCGATCTTCTTCCACTTTCCGCCTTCCATCTTCATCGGATATTTCAGGCGGCGTTCGCCATGCGCGTGCTCGCGAACCGAAGCACCCTTCGCGCAATGCGCACCGAGGTTGAAGGGGCTGTCGAAGCCCGGCTCCTGGCCGACCCAGGTCCCGTTCTGGACCTCGGCCATGACCGTGCAGCCAACGGAGCAATGAGTGCAGACCGATTTGACCGTCGTCATCTTGCCTGCGGCGTCGGCCATCTTGGCCGCATCGGCCTTCTTGACCATTCCCCCAGTCAATGTCGATGCGGCGGCGATGCCACCAGCGGCAAGACCCGAGTGACGCAAAAAGCTGCGCCGATCGATTGCGCTACCGGTCAGACCGGTCAGTGCTCTCGACAAACGGGGGCCATTCGCAACCCCATTCGTCTTTTTTCTAAGCATTGGAATTCCCTTTCCCTACGCTTGATTCAGTCTTAGTCCCGCAAACAACTCTCCGCGATCTCTAGAACCGCGCGAGTTCGTAGACCTTCTTGACGTGTTCGGTTTCCCGATAGTCCGAGCCCGTATCGGGCGATGCGGCTTCCGCTTCTTGCGGAACGCCGCCGGCCAATGCCGCTGCGCCGGCGAGTGTTCCCAAACCGGTAAGTTTCAGAAACTCCCGGCGTGGGGACTGCTTGGCCTCGTCATGTTTGCTCATCGTCACACCCTTCGGTCCATTGCACGGTGCGGCGTGTCCATCGCCTAAGCGATTTCGGAGCGCCGCGCCCCGATCGTCATGCCGCCATCCGGAAGGCGGTCGTTTCGATAGTCATAAAAATCCGGCCGAGCGCCCCGACGGGACGGTAAAACACGGCCGCATCCGCGGTCTCGAGATCCATGAAAAACTGCCCGGCCCAGGCCGCAATATGTTGTTCGAAAAATGCCGCCTGCGTGGCCAGGTCCGGTCCGTCGTTCTGGTCGTCGCCGAAGTCGCCACGGATCAAACCGGCCATCATTTCGCACAGGGCGGCGATGTGGTCTTCCGGCTCGCGCACCTCGGGAGCCCGCTCGATCCTGAGGCGCGCCATATCCTGACGCAGCCTGGCAAGCGGTTTTTCGTGAAGAAATCCGGTGAGGTAAAAGGATCCATACGGCACAAGTTCGCCGCGCGTCATGCCAATAAAGAGAGCATGGTATTCGTCGTCGATTGCCGCCGGTGTGGTGCTGCGCGCGGCGTCGGCCAGCGCCGCCACAGTCTGCCCCAGTTCGGAATTGTCGCCGGTGGAACCGGTCAGCGCGGTGAGCACGGAAGCGTCCGGCGGCGCGGCCAGCAGCCGGCCCAGCAGCGCATAATACTGCGCGCGGAATTGATCCTCGTCGGGGATCGATAACGTATCGGGCGTGTTCTGCGACATCCCAATGCGACCCGGTATTGCCCGGATCCTTTCCTCCATCTGCCAACCCGCTGTACGGGTCGTCCTTCTTATTTCTCCAGAGTAACCGGGCGGCACCGTTCATTCCGGAGCGTCTTCATGGCCTTTAAGCCTTCTTTATTAACCATGAAGTATGAGCCAACGAAATGCGGGCGGCAAGCCATGAATTTAGGATTTCACAAGAATCGTAGCGATTTGTTCGGACCAATTTTCGCCGGTCTCCGGCTAACTTGGTCGGGTTTGTGAATCTTTCCCTTTTTTGGCGGCGTCATCGGTTGGGGCGATTTCCACCTCCGAATCGGCGGGCGGCTCCCCGATTTCGGGCGTATCGTCGGATACCTCTTCCGGAGCGGTTTCTGGGTCGTCTTCCGGTGCGACATACGGACTGTCCGCGTCGAGTGCGGTATGCTCCTCATCGGTCAGCATGCCCTTGCCGACCCGGTAGAGCGACTTGGCGATTTTGCGCGAGATGCTGAAATCCTCGCCATACTCGACGAGTCCGTCCACCTCGTTGAACAGCGGGTCCAGTTGCCAGAGCCTCTTCAAGGCCTTGCTGCGGAGCTCGTCGGGTACGCCCTCCTGCATGAAGGGGGTGTAATCGGATGTATCGTTCAGCGTTTCGATATCGGGCAGGGCGTCGACATCGACCGGCGGTTTTTCCTCGTGCGGCGCTGCCTCGGGCGCAAGGGGTAGCGGTTCCGAGATCACCGGGTCGGTGAGACGAGCCAATTGGTCGTCCGGCATGTCGGCTTCGGCGGCAGGCGCGGTCGGCAACCTTGGCTGGGCGCCGCCATGCCGTCGCCTCGTGGCGTCCCGTGCCTGCGCCTTGCGCTGGCTCCAGCGGCGGACGAATCCGGACTCCTCAGCCAAGACCGTTGCCTCGGTTTTTGCCCTTCACGGGCCCCCCCGGTTGTTGGCCGAATCCGACCTTGTCCGGGTCATAGCGTTTCCGCTTGCGCTTGTGAAAGGGCTCATCAACATGGTGCCGTTCCACGAAATCCTCGATCCAGGCCCTGACATCTTCGGGAATCGGGACGCCTTCGAGCAATTCGTCGCCCGCATCCTGATAATCCTGCGAATCAAAGGGGGAGGCGGTCACCAGAAACGGCTCGACCTCGTGTTCGGCGTCCGGATCGTCGGATTCCGTCAGCACGACGTAGATTTCCGGCCGCACATTCGCCAGATTGACCTTGTACGCCTCGGTTTCCCGGCGATGCAGTTCGAGCGGCAGCGTGCCGGCGAAATAGCGGATCCATCCGTCGCCCCGGTCCAACTCGCGCCATTCGTTTGTCTCGGCGGCGCCCGGGAGGACCGCAACCGGGACCCATTCATGGTCTTGCCAAGGATGGTCGACCGCGCGCCACTCGATGACGATACCCATTCGCATGACCGACATGCGTTCGATGCCGCCGTCCTTGTCCGTGCGTTCTGCGTCGTCCGTCACGCTCCGATGGCCTCCCAAGCGGTTGCGCCGTCAATGCCGGCGTCCGGGCGTTTGATAGAGGATACGCGCGCGGCGGGGGATGTCCAGCAGTGTCACGGCCCCGGTGTGAAGCCGTGCACGGTCCCTGAAATAGCGGTTTTGTTTTTCACGCGATTGGACGATGCTTGTTTCGCGGTAACAAGGGAGAGAGCCGGGACGGCGCGGCATTGTCACGATGTCGGTCTATAAATGAAATCCGTGCCGCGGCTTCGACATGGCGACCAATAATAAGAAAACAGTGGTGGTGTGCGACTGCGAGCACACGATGAAGCTCGATGACGCCGGATTGACGGCGGCGTTGGGGCTGGACCGGCCGTTGCAGGTTCAGACGCAACTCTGTCGGGCCCAACTTGATATTTTTCGCCAGTATGCCGCGGACGATACCCCCTTTGTCGTGGCCTGCACCCAGGAAGCGCCGTTCTTCGAAGAGATCCTGGAAGAAACGCCGGACGGTCCGGCGGTCGCGTTCACCAATATTCGCGAGCGCGCCGGCTGGTCCGAGGAAGCGTCCGGCGCGACACCCAAGATTGCCGCGCTGCTGGCGGAGGCGATGCTCGATCTGCCGCCCGTGCCAACGGTCACGATGCGATCGGAAGGCGTTTGCCTTATATACGGTAAGGACGAAACGGCAATCGACGCGGCGCGCCAGCTTGCCGACCGGCTTGACGTGACGGTTCTGCTGTCCGACCCCGGCGAAATCGTGCCGCCGCGCGTCATGGACATCCCGATTTTCCGGGGTACGGTCGCCGCGGCGACCGGCCATCTGGGCGCGTTCGAGATTGTCGTCGACGACTATGCGCCGTTGGTGGTGTCGTCGCGCGCGGCGCTCAGCTTCGAGGTGGCCAAAGACGGCGCGGCGTCGAAATGCGACATAATCCTGGATCTCAGCGGCGGCGCGCCCCTGTTTCCGGCGCCGGAGAAGCGGGACGGCTACCTGCGGCCCGATACAGGCAACCCCGCGGCGGTTCAGCGGGCGCTGTTCGACATGACCGATCTGGTGGGCGAATTCGAGAAGCCGCGCTATGTGGACTTCAATGCCGACCTTTGCGCCCATGCGCGCAGCCGGCTGACCGGCTGTACCCGCTGTCTCGATGTTTGCCCGGCGTCGGCGATCACGCCGGATGGCGACACAGTCGCGATCGACCCCTACATCTGCGGGGGTTGCGGGGGGTGCAACAGCGTCTGCCCGACCGGGGCCGCCGGTTACGCCATGCCGTCCGCCGACGCATTGCTTGACCGGCTGCGGACGGTGATGACCACCTATCACAAGGCGGGTGGCGAGGCTGCCGTCCTGCTGGTGCACGATACCCGGCATGGCGATGATTTGATTTCGCTGGCGGCGCGCTACGGCCGCGGCTTGCCGGCGCGGGTTATTCCCTTTGCGGTCAATGAGACCACCCAAGTGGGATTCGATTTTCTGGCCTCGGCGCTGGCCTATGGCGCGGCGCAGGTCGTGCTGCTGGCGCCGCCGCACCGGCGGGACGAGCTGGACGGCCTGGCCGGTCAGGTCGGGCTCACCGAGGCGGTGATGAGCGGCCTTGGATTCGAAAGCGGCAGTGTGACGGTGGTGAGCGAGGCCGATCCGGAAGCGCTGGAGCGTCAGCTTTACGATTTGCCGGCGCGCGCGCCGGCCGCGCCCGGAAGCTATATTCCCATGGGCGGCAAACGCAGCCTGATCCGGTTGGCGTTGCAGCATCTGCATAAGGCGGCGCCGAGCCCGGTCGAACAGATCGTCCTGCCGCCGCAATCGCCGTTCGGGACGGTCGAAGTCGACGTCGCGGGCTGCACACTGTGTCTTGCCTGCGTTGGCGCGTGTCCGACCGGCGCGCTGCAGGACAACCCCGAGCTGCCGCAGCTTCGCTTTCAGGAAGATGCGTGCGTTCAGTGCGGGCTGTGCCGCGTGACCTGCCCGGAACAGGTCATCAGCCTGAAGCCCCGGCTGAATTTTACCGAGGATGCGAAGCGCGCCCTGGTGTTGAAGGAGGAGGAGCCGTTCCATTGCGTCCGCTGCGGCAAGCCCTTCGGCACGAAATCCTCGGTCGAGCGGATCGTTGCGCAGCTTGGCGACCGGCACTCGATGTTCAAGGAGAGCGCCGCGGTCGACCGTATCCGCATGTGCGAGGATTGCCGTGTCGTCGACCAGTTCGAGAGCAAGGATAACCCCTTCGCCGCGGCGGACCGGAAGCCGGTGCGCACCACCGACGACTATCTTCGCGAGAGAGAGGAGATCGAGGCCGCCCGCAAACGGTTCCGTGACCAAAGCGGGGACGGAGAGGACGGCTAGGGACGACAGGGAGCGACGGTCCATGGAGCAACAGAACGTTGGAATTTTTATCTTCGATCAGGTCGAAGTGCTGGATTTCGCGGGTCCTTATGAAGTCTTCTCCCGCACCCGGACCGTCCCGGGAATGGAGTCCCGGCTATCCGGAGAGAGCGCGCCTTTCAATGTGTTTACAGTGGCGCGGAACGGCAATCCGGTCGCTGCCGTCGGCGGCCTTAAAGTCGTCCAGGATTACGGTTTTAAGGATGCGCCCGGCATCGATCTCCTGGTCATTCCCGGCGGGATGGGTACGCGCGCGCTGATCGACGATGATGCGGTCTTGGCGTGGATACGCCGCGTCGCGGCCGGGACGGCCCAGACCACGTCGGTTTGTACGGGGGCGCTCCTGCTCGCGCAGGCGGGGCTCTTGGAAGGCCGCCGGGCAACGACCCATTGGGGCGCGCTCGACCTGCTGGAGTCCTTGGGCCGGGATGTCGACGTTGACCGTAACAGCCGTGTCGTGGACGACGGCATCGTCACGTCGGCGGGCGTCTCGGCGGGCATAGACATGGCCTTTCACGTCGTCGAGCGATTTTGCGGCAGCGATGTGGCGAATGAAACCGCGCACTATCGCACTATATAGAGTATCCGCGTCCATAACCTTGAACGCTCCGGTACCGGCGACCGTTATGTTCCGGGAGTGCAGCGGGACGGGGCGGCGACCCGTGACAGCGGGCGGCACGACTTCGGTGCGCTTTATGTTTGGGTATCACATTACCGATCAGGATTTTTGCCGGTCTGGCCCCCTATACGTTATGGGGAATATAACTTGCGGTTGAGTGGAATGTTCACGATGGAAATAAAATAATAAATCCCATTATATCAAAGAATTAAAGTTAAAATCTTAAAAAATAAAGGTACTAATCCTTTAGTGGGAATAGTATTATTCGGGCGTTTTGGTATTAATTCTTTCTAATAGTGATTTCAATCACACCTCAATAAGAAACTATCGAGCTTTTACTCAATAATAAATCCAATCGGAGGCCGAGGTAACCATCGTGAGTACGAAAATGGTAACACAAAAAACTCCGATCTGTTTGGTGGGCGCTACAAAGCCGATCCGGCGAGATATCACCGCTGGTTTGGCCACCGAATATTTCGCGCTTGCTGGCAGCTTCGACCAGTGGACCGCGTCGATGGGCGCCGACAGCGTCATTCTGGAACCGAGCGTGTTCTTGGTCCTGGCGCTTGAGGCGGATTCCCGGCCCGAAGCGGACATTGCCACGCTCCGGCGCTTTTTTCCCGATGCGCACTTGGTGGTGCTCGGGGTGTCGTCGGTATCGAGTCATATGGAAGAGTGCCGCAGCGCCGGCGCGAGCGGGTTCCTGCAGTGGCCGATCGAAGTCGGAAGCCTGGTTCAGTTATTGCGCGTGATCATGGCGGGCGAGGAGATCTTCGTAGCCCAGCCGATGCCTCGCAAGCCGAGTACCCAACACACCGAACGGCGGCGGAGTCCGCGCCGCAAGGTGCTGAAAAATGGGCGGATCATTCCCGACAACGGGCAAATTCCGATGGACTGCACCATCCTGGACGTTTCCCGGACGGGTGCCCGGTTGCGCGTCGACCCGTCGAGCCGGCTACCACAAAAATTCACACTGATGCTCAGCGATTTTGCCCAACACTCCTGCGACATCGTGCGGCGGGATGGTGCGACAATTGCCGTCTGCTTTTTGGATGATGCCGAATTATTCGATTCTGCCCCGATGGTTGACTCCGCGGGGGCCACAGCGACATCCATTATAATTCCGCGGGTAGGCTAACGGCGGCCGGGTTTCTCCGTACTGTCATACGGCTTATTTCGGCTTGGGTTTTGGCGGGCCGGCCGTCGATCCGGCCGCCCGGTCGGATTCAGCGCGGCAGCGGGCCTCGGCGCGGTTTCGAAACAATCGCGCCTGCGCGCCGGAAATCAATCCATCGGCGACCATTTTATCGATCTTGAGCGTGCTGTCGGCAAAACAGCGGAAGAACGGATCGTTTTGCTCGGCCGCCTGCTCCACCGCCGGGGGAAACAGCGTGTCGCGATAGATATAGGCCAGTGTGGCCGCACATCCGATGAAAACCGCGAGGGCTATAAGCCGTCCCGCGTAACCGTCCAGAATCGGTCTTCCGCCATTCCCGTTCATTCGATCATCCCCCAGTCCGCTTCATGTCGCTCGGAATGCGCGTGAATTTGGAAAGTTGTCCTATTATGCTGGACAATTGCCTACAGTCGAATAAGTAATAGATTAGGCGACAAGAACAAGATACCGATCATGGGGTGATACCAAACATGACGCCGCCGCTTATTGATCCTTTTGGCAGGGAAATCAGTTACTTGCGCGTGTCGGTGACCGACCGCTGCGATTTTCGCTGTGTCTATTGCATGTCGGAAGCGATGACCTTTCTGCCAAAGGCGGAGATCCTGACCCTGGAAGAGCTGGACCGGGTGTGCAGCGCGTTCGTGCGCCGCGGCGTCCGGAAATTGCGGATGACCGGCGGCGAGCCGCTGGTCCGGCGCAACATCATGTCGCTGTTCCGCAGCCTGTCGCGCCATCTCGACTCCGGTGACCTCGATGAGCTGACCGTGACCACGAACGGCAGTCAGCTCGCCAAATATGCCGAAGAGCTGTACGGCTACGGGGTACGCCGGATCAACGTCTCCCTCGATTCCCTGGTGCCGGACAAATTCGCCTCGATCACCCGCTGGGGCAAATTGGACAAGGTGATGGCCGGCATGGAGGCCGCCAAGGCTGCGGGCCTCGCCGTCAAGATCAACTGCGTCGCACTCAAGGGCGTCAATGACGACGAGGTGCACGATTTCGTCGGCTGGTGCGGGTCCAACGGCTTCGACCTGACCTTCATCGAAGTCATGCCGATGGGCGATATCGGCAGCGAGACGCGAATCGACCAGTACTGGCCGTTGTCGATGGTGCGCGCCGAGCTCAACCGGCGCTGGACCCTGGAAGACACGGATCATAACAGTGGCGGCCCGGCGCGGTATACCGAGTGCCGCGAGACCGGCCAGCGCATCGGGTTCATCACGCCGATGACCCACAATTTCTGCGAATCATGCAACCGGGTGCGGCTCACCTGCACCGGCACGCTCTATATGTGCCTGGGCCAGGAAGATGCGGCCGACCTGCGAACGCCGCTGCGTTCGAGCGAGTCGGATGAACCCCTGATGGCGGCGCTCGAAGAAGCGATCGGCCGGAAGCCGAAGGGCCACGATTTCATCATCGACCGCCGCCGCCGCCAACCCGCGGTCGGCCGCCATATGAGTGTCACCGGCGGCTGACACCACGGACGCGGCGCCTGGACGCGGCGCCGATCAACGCATGTCGACATCCCCGTCGATTTTGACCGACAGTCCTACCCCGTCCACGGTCAGCGTGACCGCGGCCTTGAGCGGCGTGTCATCGGAAATAGTGCCGGCGGCGAGGGCGTCGCGCACGGCGGTTTCGATTTCCCGCTGCGCGGTGATTCCAACTTTTTTTAGAAATTTGCGAACGCTCATATTGAAGACGTCTTCGTCCATGTCCCAAGTCCTCTTTTCCCACGTCAGGATTGTTCTGCAAGCGGCAGATTAAACAGAATATTTTGCGGCTTTATCCGCAGCGTGTTGTCCTGGGTTATGGCCATGCCGAGATAGACCGGCCGACCCTGAACCGCCGGCTGCATTTCGCCCGCTTCGGTGAACTCCAGCCGGAACAGGGAGACCAGCCGGGCCAGTCGCGCCTCGTCGACCTCGGTGCCATTGTAGAGATCGTTGAGTATTGCATTGGCCTCGATGTCCAGGCCGACATGCCAGACCCAATGCTCGTCGCTGATCCGTTCGACCGGCTGGATCCGGACGTCGATGCCGAGCAGGTGGCGCGTCCAGGCTTCCAGCACCCGGCAAAAGGCGTCGAGGCCCGGCCGGGCAAAGCTGAAGTCGAGAACCGTGTCGAATCGATCGGCACGATCCCAATAGATCGCCGCGTTGTCCGGGGTCAGCACGTCAAGCTCGATCGTCCGGGTCGGCGTGTTGTTCTGCTGAAGCAGCTGGCCCAGCGACCCGAAGCCGCCGGTTTCCGCATGCATCTCGACGGTATCCTCGTCGGCCAGCATGACCGCGCCGTCGCGCAGGCTAAGCCGTTGCGCGCGAAAGAACAGCTCGGCCGACCGGGCCCGCATCGGATCCTCGCACCGGTCCAGAACGTTGCGCAGGATGACATGCGCAAGCTGATCGATGAACAGCGGCGGGACCGCCGACAGATTATGTTCGAACAGCGCAAGATACGCCGCTTCGATGCTCTCATGCGCCAACAGATGGTCGCGAAACTTCAAGACCACCTGATAGTTTTCCCGTGCGTCCGGATCGGCGATTTCGGCCAGAAAACTGCCGGGAACCGGGACCCTCGGATTTTCCAGCAGTTCCTCGTGCACGGCGATTTCGGCGGCGCAGGATTCGGCGACCGGGCGAATTTCAGGGCGTTGGAAATAGGCGCGTAGAAAATCGTCGGTCAGAACAAGCCAGCCGTCGGCGTTACGCTCGAGCAGGTGAAATCCGGAAGTGAGCCAGAAGTCGGGCATGGTGGCGTCAGTCCTCGACGATTTGCCAGATAGGTGCATGTGACGGTTCCGGCGCCGGCCGAACGGTGCGGAACCGTTCGACGATGCCGGCATTTGTGAGGCTACGCTCGACACAGAGCAGGGTGTTGACCGGGTGGTCGCAGAGCCCCGCCGCGAACTCGGCCTCTTCACGCGCGCGGGGCAGCGCCGCGGCGCGGTCCGGCGCGCCGTAAACGGTGACGAAGTGGTCGGCGACGGCGATAATCACATCTTCGAATGCGGACGCGCTGATTTCCGCCACGCAAACGAAAGTGGACCAGCCGAAACTGGATGTACCCAGGAACCCGTTGGCGAAAGCCTGTTTGGTTTTGCCGGTCAGGGCGTCATCCTGCAGATCGGCAAAGGCGAAGGCTCCCGACACCGCCCATTCGGCTGGTCCGGCGGCACGGTCGAACACCTGCGGGTCGGAATTGTCCAATCGAATGGTTTTCGGGAACCGCATGATTTCGCAATCGTTCAGAGCAACCAGCCGGGCGACAGCAAGGCGTCGCCGAGGGTTGCGGTCTTGTCCGTTGTGCCTTCGGCATACTCGATCCCACCGAGGGCGTCGAGCTGTAGCAAAACGCGGGACGACCAAGGGCCGCTAATTTCCAAATCCGTATTCTCGCCGTATCCCGCCGCCCGGGAGAGCCAGGCGGCTCTTACCGCGGCGAAGCCGTCATCCTGCCAGCGATTCATCCAGTAGAGAAAGTGCCGGCTGAAGCTTTCCAGCAGGTCTTTCGCACCGACATCGTCGCAGCCTTCCGCATGCAGGGCCGTATGAAGTCCGCCGTTCGGAAACGCCTCGACCGATCGACCGGTGACGGCAATCGAAAGCCCCAATACCATCCAGTCGGGCACCGCGTCGTCGTCCGGTGTCTCGGCGCTGGCGATGCGGAGGCGCCCGGCGGTGGCGCCGCTGACCAGAATGCGGTCGGGCCAGGCGAAACCCACCGGAATGGTCGGCGGGATCAAGGCCCCGAGCGCGTCGCCGATGCCGACCATCGCGACGAGGGCGACCAGCAGCGACGGGCCGAGCGGTTCTTCCGGGCCGAGCACGATAGCGCATTCCATTCGATCCGCGCCGGGCGTCCAGACGAGCGTCGCCGGGTCGGCACCTTCCTTGGCATGGGCGCAGGCCAGGTCGAACGGATCGACGCCATCGCCGGCGGCGACCGGCCGGTACATGCTGGGTACGGAGAGTTTAGGTGTTGCCATACCGGCAGTGGGTCCCTGTATCGGATGGTCGCGTTATTCATTTCCTGCGCTGATCTTAGCGCGATCCAGCAGACCGCGGCCAACGACTTCTCGCAACCGGTGCAAACGCTGCTGGTACCGTCGGCCGCCGCGCATTACGCTCCTCGGCATTATGGGTGCGACCATGTCGATCACGGCGGTCCTTGCGGTTGGCTTCGCCTTTGTTCTGGCGCTGCCGCTAGGGGCGCGGGCGGAGATAGCGCCGTTTCCGGCGGGCGTTCTGGCGTCGGTCGTGACCGTTCTGCCGGTCCGGCCCCGCGGCGCGCCGGCTGTTCGTCCCGAGGCCGCGCTTCGTGGCGAAGAACGCAGCGGCAGTGGTGTCGTCCTGCGGCAGGGCGGGTATATCGCGACCGCCGCGCATGTGCTCGACGGCGCGCAAAGCGTGTCCGTGCGGCTGCATGACGGACGGGAAATGCCGGCGACGATCAAGGCGCGCGACACGGCGACCGATCTCGCTCTCCTGCAGGTCGACGAGGATTTACCGCCGCTGGCGCTCGGCCCGGCGCCGGCGCTCGGTGCGCCGGTTTGCGGCATCGGCAACCCATTCGGCGTCGGCCTGTCGGTGAGTTGCGGCGTGGTCTCGGCGCTGCGGCGTTCCGGCATGGGATTCAACTCGATCGAGGACTTCGTGCAGACCGATGCGGTGCTCAATCCGGGCACGTCGGGCGGTGCGTTGGTGGACCGGGCGGGTCGCCTCGTCGGGCTGGTCTCGGCGATTTTCACGCGCCGGTCGGATGCGAATATCGGCGTCAACTTTGCGGTCTCGACCGATTTGCTGGTCCGTGTTGTTGACGATTTGCTGAAATTCGGCCGGGTCGTCACCGGCCGGGCGGAATTTCGGCTGTCATTGCTGCCGGCGGCGGAACGGCGGCGTCATGCGGGATTGCGGATAACGGGATTGACCGCGGGCGGCGCGGCCGAACGGTCGGGGCTACGGTCCGGCGACTTGGTCACGGCGATTGCGGGCCGTAAACTGCGCAAGCGAAGTGACGTACGCACGGCTATCTTCCTGCACCGGCCCGGCGATAAAGTACGGGTTGCGGCGGTGCGGCAGGGCCGCAGCCGGGTTTTCACCCTGACGTTGCGGCGATAGGACGGGGCGGTGACCGATATCTTCGATGCCTTCGGCGCGGCCTTTGGGCTGATTCTTCATCTCGATGGCGATTTGCTGGAGATCGTCGGGCTATCGCTCCGTGTCAGTCTGACGGCGGTGGTCTGCGCCATCGTGATCGGTTTCCCGATCGGCGCCGCCACCGCCATCCTGCGATTTCCCGGCCGCCGATCCCTGGTGGTGATGATCAACGCCTTCATGGGATTGCCGCCGGTCGTCGTCGGGCTCGTCGTGTATCTGCTGCTGTCGCGGGCGGGACCGTTCGGCGTGCTCGGGCTGCTGTTCACGCCGACCGCGATGATCATCGCACAAACCATTCTGATCACGCCGATTATCGCGGCGCTGACCCGCCAGACGCTGCAGGAGCTTTGGCTGGAATACGCCGAGCAATTGCGATCCCTCGGCGCGGGTCCGGTCGCCTCCATGGCGACCCTGCTGTGGGACGGGCGGTACAGCCTGACCACGGCCGTGCTCGCCGGGTTCGGCCGCGCCATCGCCGAGGTCGGGGCGGTGATGATCGTCGGCGGCAACATCGATCATGTAACGCGGGTCATGACCACGACGATCGCGTTGGAGGTCAGCAAGGGCGATTTCGCGCTGGCCCTCGGGCTCGGCATTATCCTGATCCTGCTGTCGATGTCGGTGAATGCTGGCGCCTATCTGTTTCAGGACGCTGCCCGGCGGCGCGAGGCATAGGGCGATGGCCACGGGGCAAAACACCGATCCGGGGGCGGGCATCCTGCCGCTCACCGTGCGCGACCTGCGGTTCGATGCGGGCGGGCGGGCGCTGATCAAGGACGTTTCCTTCACGCTGCAACCACGCGCGCGCACCGTGGTGCTCGGCCATAATGGGGCGGGCAAGAGCCTGCTGCTGCGGCTCTGTCACGGTCTGATACAGCCGACCGGCGGCGAAATCCGCTGGGACGGGGCAGGGGATGCGAGCCCGGTGCGCCGGCAGGCGATGGTCTTCCAGCGGCCCGTCATGCTGCGCCGGACCGTCGCGGAGAATGTCGATTATGCGCTGCGGCTGCGCCAGACGCCGACACGGGAGCGCCGGGCGCTGGTCGCCGAGGCGCTTCGGAAAACCAAACTCAACCGGCATGCCGACCGCCCGGCGCGCACGCTGTCCTTCGGCGAACAGCAGCGGCTCGCGCTGGCCCGCGCCTGGGCCCTGAAGCCCGACATACTGTTTCTCGACGAGCCGACGGCGAGCCTCGATCCGGCGGTGACCCGGACGATCGAGGCGCTGATCCGCGCGATCCACGAGTCCGGCACGGCGATCGTCATGTCGACCCACGACCTCGGTCAGGCGCGCCGCATCGCCGACGATATTCTCTTCCTGCATCGCGGCCGGCTGGTCGAGCACCGGCCCACTGAAGCGCTGTTCGACGACCCGCAAAGCGCCGAGGCCCGCGCTTTCATCGCGGGCGAGCTGTATTGGTGAGTTATTTAGGACGCTCCGTTCAGAATTGCGGGTGTCTCGAGCATCGTATTGCGCTTGGGTCCGATACACCCAACGAAAGGCATGCCGTGCGACGAACTCTGTTCGGGCTTCCCGCGCTGATTTTTTCCCTTTGCGCACAGGCGCTCATTTTCGGGACGTCCATCGCCGCCGCGCAGACCCTGCCCGTTGTCGACAATGCGACAATTCGACTGAAGAATTCCGCGTGTGTTCCGGGCAAATGCGTCTGTGCCGGGTCGTTCAAGCCCGAGAGCTGGCTGCAATGGCATGGGCCGCGCCCGCCCGAACTGGCGTCCGGCGTCGCCTGTATCGTCGCCGATTTCGACGGCAACGGCGCCAACGACTATGCGCTGCCGGGTGCTGAAGGGCTGGCGACGGTCGTTCTTATGGGAAAAGCGGGTTTCGAACAGGCCGCGCTTCTCGACGCGGGCGGCGTCATTGAGCTATACGGGCCCCGAAGCGCGGCGGGCTCGAAGGGCGAACCGGCGAGCCGCTTTCCGGGTATTTTGGTTCGGCATGTGGGTCAAAATCATGCCGTTTTCATTTGGCGGGATGACCGGTTTGTCAGGATCCTGTTCCCGGCGTCATAGGACTGTTAACGCCTGGGGGCGACGCCTCTCTCACTCCGCCGCGGCGCGGCTGCCGGCCTCGTGTTCTAGGATCGAGACGCGCCAATGGATGCGGTCTTCCTCCGGCGGGTAGTCGCCCGCCGCCTTGTGCACCAGGCAACGGTTGTCCCAAATCACGATGTCGCCGACCCGCCATTTATGGACGCACTCGGCGTCCGGCGCGATCATCCGTTCGGTGAGCTCGTCGATCAGGTCGTCGCTTTCCTGCTGTTCGAGACCTTCGATGTAGAGGATCTTGCCGGGATCGAAATACAGCGACTTCCGCCCGGTTTCCGAGTGAACCCGGATCATCGGGTGCATCGCCGGCTGCTTGTCCCGGTCTTCTTCGTTCAGCAGCGCCTGCGCGCGCCGGCGGCCGCCATAGGTGAAGGCGCCCTGGCGTCCCTCCAGCCGGGTCTTCAGCCGTTCCGGCAAGGCGTCATACGCCATGTACATGCTCGAGAAATACGTATCGCCGCCGATGCTCGGGATGGCGAGCGCATAGAGCTGCGTCGCCTTGAACGCCACTTCGTCATAGGCGCCGTCGGTGTGAAAACTTGCCCCGCCGCGCTTGTAAATCGCCTCGTTCAGCGTGCCGTCGGGATTGAACTTGTCGACGCCCAGCGTCGTGATTTCCGGATAGTCCGGATGCCGGGTCGATTTCGACGGGTGCGGAATGACATGGCCGAAGCGCCGGCTGTAGCGGAGGAAATCCTCGATCTCGAGCTCCTGGTCGCGCACCACGATGACGCCGTATTTCAGCCAGGCGTCATAGATCGGCGCGAAGCCTTCGTCGTCGAGTTGTTTGACATCGACGCCGGTAATCTCGCCGCCGGTATGTTTGCCCACGGGTTGAATGCGCAGCATTTGACCGGACTCCTTTACCCGACATTCTCCAGATTACGGGAGATTCCTGTGTACTAAATTAGCCATCCGGACGTTTAGTGGCAAGCTGACGGGCGCCGGGTTTCGCGTCGCCTCAGCCGCTGATCGCATAGCCGCCATCGACCGAAATCGACGCGCCGGTCACGAATTGCGAGGCGGCGCTGGCCAGGAACACGGCGACGCCTTTGTGATCGTCCGGATCGCCCCAGTGGCCCGCCGGCGTTCGTGCGAGGACGCGGTCGTTCAGGTCGGGCAGATCGAGCCGCGCCTGACGGGTCAGCGCGGTGTCGATCCATCCCGGCAGTACCGCGTTGACCTGGATGTTCTCCCTGGCCCAGGCGGCGGCCAGGCTCTTGGTGAGCTGCACGATGCCGCCCTTGCTGGCGGCGTAGGGCGCGCTGAGCGCCGCGCCGAATAGCGAATACATCGAACCGATATTGATAATCTTGCCGCCGCCGCGCGCCTGCATGTGCGCATAGGCGGCCTGGCTGCAGATGAAGGCGCTGGTCAGGTTGGCCTGCAGCACCTGCATCCATTCCGACGCGGCGTAGTCCTCCGGCCGCTTGCGGATGGCGATGCCGGCATTGTTGACGAGGATATCCAGCCCGCCGAACCGGTCCACGGCCCGGCGCATCAGCGCATGACAGGAGTCTTCGTGGGTCACGTCGGTTTCGCACCGGTCGGCGTCGGCACCGAGCGCCTTCAGGGAGTCGACCGCCGCCGCGCTTTTCTCCGCGTTGCGGCCCGCAACCAGGATTGCCGCGCCGGCCTCCGCCATGCCGGCGGCCATCGCCAGGCCGATGCCGCCATTGCCGCCTGTTACAACGGCGACTTTTCCCGACAGGTCGAACAGCTCCATCAAAATCGTCCTTCTCTGCAATCCATCCGCGTTGCGCGTATTGTCGTCTCGACGGTGCGCGCCGTCACGGGGAATCGCGTTCCCGACATCTGGTTCTGGCGCACCGCACGTGGTTCAATCTGTGCTCGAGGACGGCCGGGATGTAAACGAGATGAGCGAAAAACGTATCGACAGCGTGCGGCTGCAAAACATCGTGCAGGGCTACGGCCGGTCGGCGGCGCTGATGGCGGCGGTCGAGCTGGGCCTGTTCACCGCGGTGAGCGCGGGCGCGGGCACGGTGGCGGAGATTGCCGCGGCGCTGGATATCCACCCGGTCAACGCCGAACGCCTGACGGTCATGTGCGCCGCGATGGAATTGCTGGAGCTAAAAGACGGGCGCTACGCCAACGCACCCGATGTCGAGCGCTTCCTGGTCAAGGGCGAGGCGCGGTATGCCGGCGACTGGATGCTGTTCACCAAACCCGCCTGGAACGAATGGGGCCGGCTGTCGGAGCATCTGCGGGTCCAGGATCTGCGGGTTCTGCCCGACATCGCGGGCTATACGGTCGAGCAGGCGCGGGCCTATCACACGGCGACCTACAGCATCGGCATGGGCGCGGGGCGGCGCTTCTGCCGCCAGGTCGATTTGGCCGGCCGCCGGCGCATCCTCGATATCGGCGGCGGTTCAGGCGCGTACTGTATCGCCGCCGCCAACACCTGGCCGGAGATCGAGGGGGTGGTGTTCGACCTGCCGCCGGTCGCCAAGGTCGCGCGCGAGTTCATCGCCGAGAACGGCCTGTCGGACCGCGTGACCGCGCTGGCCGGCGACTTCACCAGCGACGAATTTCCGACCAATGCGGACGTGGCGATCATGGCGAGCAACCTGCCGATGTACGGCCGCGAGATGATCGCTACGGTGATCGCCAAGGCGTTCGACGCGCTGCTGCCGGGCGGCGAGATGCATTTGATCGGCGAGACCACCAATGACGACCGCACGGGGCCGATCGGCCCGGCGTTCTGGGGTCTTGGCCAGGCGATCCAGGACACCACCGGCCTCGCCCATTCGGAGGCCGACTGTATCGGATATTTCAACCGGGCGGGCTTCACGGACGTCGCGGTGCACCCGTTTATCGAGGGCACGCTGAGCCGCATCGCCGGCCGCAAACCCGGCTAATGTGTCAATTCAGAAATTGGAATCAACCAACAGAAAGGAAACGATAAATGGCCGACTACATGCTTGTGGTGCAGCTCGACGTTCCCGAGGAACACGACGCCGAGTTCAACCGGCTCTATGACGGCGAACACGTGCCGAACCTGATGAGCGTCCCCGGCGTCTCCAACGGGCAGCGCTATGTTCTGGAACGCGCGGGCGACGACATGCTGCGGTATATGGCGACCTACGATCTCGAAGCGCCGGACATTCCGGAATCCGAGGAATGGCAGAAGAAGGCGACCACCGAGGGCTGGCTGGGCGTCCGCCAGCATATCTCGGCGCGCCGCCGCGGCGTCTTCCGCAAGACGTAAGGCGGGCGGCCCGAAGCTGAATGCTGGCCGCCGCGACTTCGCCGTGGTCGCGCCGGGATGGCTGGACGTATCAATGGCTTAAGACACCTTTAACGCCATTTCGATACGCTTGACCGGCCATCACCGATATAGGAAACGTGACATGCAGACCAGCGACGGGGCGGGGTCTTCGGTAGATTTGAATTTTCGCGATTGCGCGTTGAAAGTCCTTGCGGCGCTCATCGGCTTTTTCATCGTGGCCGATCTGATTTCCCATACCCTGCATTTCGCCTTTGGATTTACCTCCCGTGAATCCTTCGGGTTCATCCGGCTCTTCGACCTGAACGAAGAGGCCAACATACCGACCTGGTTCTCGTCGATGTTGCTGATGGGTTGCGCCGCGCTGTTGTTCCTGATTGCCGCCGCAAAATGCGCGAATGGCGACAAATGGATTTGGCACTGGGGGCTGCTCGGCGCGATATTCGTGCTTCTGTCGTTGGACGAGATCGCGTCGATCCATGAACGAACGATCGACCCGCTGCACGGCCTGTTCAAACTGGCGCCGCTGTTTACCAACGCCTGGGTGCTGATCGCAATTCCGTTTCTGATCGTCTTCTTGTTCATCTATTCGAAATTCCTGCTGAACCTGCCGCGCCGCGCGATGTGGCTTTTCCTCCTGTCGGGCGCAATCTATGTCGGCGGCGTCGTTGGCATCGAAATGTTTTCCGGCCTGCTGAAACATGCGCACGGGATGGAGGATGCCCGGTTCGCGCTGATGACCACGGTGGAGGAGTCGCTCGAAATGATCGGGCTCTTCGTCTTCATTTATTCCCTGACCGACTATATGGCGCGCGAGGGGCTGGTATGGCGCTGGTCCTTTGCCGCGAAAGAAAGATAGCGCGTTGGAACAACGCACTCCCCGTCAACGCTGATCCGGCAAATCACCGAATGCGGCTCTGGTCCTACGGGTCGTCTCCCTGCAATGGATGACCGTCCGCGAAAAAGCCGCCGGCCGTGGCTTTCACGATGCAGGACGGTCCGCTATCCTTCCTGAATAGTAAAACAACGGTTCGGGCCGGGGTCCTGTAACGTGTTCCGCGCGGTAACCCGCGTGCCGACCTGACCCAAAATTGCGAACGGTTGACAACGCTTGACGCGCGTCGGCTATTCGAGTGCTGTCTTCAGCGGACCCGCTCCGAAAACAACAACACTAGAGGGATGACCATGCGACCGAACAAGATCAAGCAGATGTGGCGTGACGGTAAATCCGCGACCCTGGGTTGGCTCTCCATTGCCCATGGCTTCTCGGCCGAGATCATGGCGCGTCAGGGCTTCGACGCCCTGTGCGTCGACATGCAGCACGGCACCGCGGAAATGAACGACGTCTTGCCCATGCTGCAGGCGATATCGCAGACCGACACGGTTCCGGTCGTGCGGGTCGCATGGAACGATCCGGCGGCCATCATGAAGGCCTTGGATCTCGGCGCTTACGGCATCATCGTGCCGCTGGTCAATACGGCCGAGGAAGCGGCGAAGGCGGTGGCTGCCTGCCGCTACATGCCGATCGGCATGCGCTCGTCGGGGCCCGTGCGCGCCATGCATTACGGCGGCGCCGACTACGCGGCCGAGGCGAACGACGAGATCATCGTCATGGCCATGATCGAGACGCAGGAGGGGCTCGCCAACCTCGAGGCCATCTGCGCCACGCCCGGCCTCGACGCCGTCTATATCGGGCCGGCGGATCTGTCATACGCGCTGGGTCTGGCGCCGCGTGCCGATAATCCCGACGCGACCCATCTCGCCACCTGCGACAAGATCCGCGAGACCGCGCACAAGCACGGCATAAAGGCCGTCATGCACTGCGCCGGCGCGGAATTTGCGGCGGGTGCCGTGAAGCGGGGCTTCGACATGGTCATGCTGACGTCCGATCTCAACAGCATGATCGCCGGCGCACGGCAGCAGCTCGACGACCTTAAGACCAAGACCAAATGAGGACATGCTGACGCCGGGCGATGCGGCCAGCCGGTTTCCGCGGGCGGGCGGCGTATCCGGTTTCTTCTGCGCTGCGAAATTGTTACGGAGCGCGGAAGGATTTCCGTAGGCGCCCGCAACGTCCGGAGCGACCGGAGATCGCCAAGTCGCCCTGGTCATGAAGCATTCATTGCGGCTTATTTGGGGTCCCCATGTTTCACACGATCATCTGCGACATGCTCGGCATCCGCTATCCGATCCTGCAGGGGGCGATGCAGGGCGGCGGCGGGGTCGAGCTTGTCGCGGCGGTCAGCACTGCGGGCGGGCTCGGGATCCTGCCCACATTCGGCGGCACCGAGGATGCGTTGCGCGCCGACATCGCGGCGGTGCGGGCGCGCACGGACAAGCCGTTCGGCGTCAACATCACCGCGATGGGCCGCGGCTTCACCGAATCGCGGGCGCGCATCTGTATCGACCTCGGCGTGCCGATCGTCACCACCGGCCGCGCCGATCCCGGCGAGGTCGCGGTGCGGCTGATGAAGGATGCGGGCATCACCGTGCTGTCGGTCATTCCCACCGTGGCCCACGCGAAACGCATGGTCGAGGAGGGCGTCGACGCGGTGATCGCGTCCGGCTGCGAGGCCGGCGGGCATGTGGGCTCGGTCGCGACATTCCCGCTGGTGCCGCAGGTGGTCGACGCGGTCGACGTGCCGGTGCTGGCGACCGGCGGTATCGGCGATGCGCGGGGCTTCCTCGCCGCGCTCGCGCTGGGCACGGTCGGCGTGCAGATCGGCACGCTGTTCATGGCGACGGCCGAAAGCGGGCTCAACGCCTGGGGTATCGACCGGCTGATCGAGATGGCCGAGACCGACACCGTTGTCACCAAGGCGATGACCGGCGCGACCGTGCGCTGTATCGCCACGCCGGAGCTGATCGCCTACGAGGCGGTGCTGCGCGATGGCGCGTCGAAGGACGAACTGGCCGGGCTGCGCCGCGCGGCGCGCGCCGGCCGTCATCCGCCGGACGATGCGGACCGGCGCCAATCGGCGGCCGGGCAGATCGCGGGTATGATCCGGGAGGTGCGGCCGGTCGGCGATCTGATCGAGGACATCATTCACGAGGCGGCGCGCCTTGCCGAGCGTATGCCCGGGCTTGCCCGCGGCGCCGCAAAACCAGTGCGAGAGAGGATCGAGAGCAATGCCGGATGAATCTACTAGTAGTAATGCGCCGATAAACCGGTTCAGTGTTTCCAAGGCGTCGAAATCCGAGTTCAAGGCGGATGGGCTGCGGCCGTTCCTGGAGTATCGCGATCTCGGCATCAAGGCGGCGACCGGCGGGCGCTGGCGCGCATCGTTGAGCCGGTCGCGCGAGGCGATGCCCGGCGGCACCGGCATTCACAAGCACGAACTCGGCGTACAAATCGTTTATGTGCTGAATGGCTCGGCGACATTCGAATACGCCGATTACGGCGAGTTCACGGTGATCCCGGGCGATTGCATCTACCAGCCCTCCGGCATCACCCATCAGCAGACCGACCGCACCAAGGACTGCGTCGTGCTCGAAGTGGTCAGCCCGGGCAAATTTCCGACCCTGGAAACCGGCATCGAGAAATACGTCGAGCCGACCTCCGGGCCGGTGCAGAAATTCAGCGTGGTGCGCGCCGCCGAGACGCCGTACACCGCGCACCCCTTGCGTCCCTGGCTGCTGCGCCGCGATCTTGGCATTGCGCATGCCACCGGCGGGCGGGTCAACGCCCACCTCAGCCGCTGCGCCGAGCCGATGCCGGGACCGACAGGGCTGCACCGCCACGATCTCGATTTCCAGATGGTGTTCATTCTGCAGGGCATCTGCGAGTTCGACTATGGCGAGCATGGGGTCCATACGCTGCTGCCCGGCGATTGCGTGTATCAGCCGCCCGGCGTGCCGCATGACGTGCTGAGCCGGTCGGACGATTGCGAAATCCTCGAGATCACCAGCCCGGCCGATTTCCCGACGGAAGCGCTCGGGTGAGCCTCTTCCTGCGGCTGATTGAGGACCGGTTCGCGGCGGCGGAGAGCGTGAGATTCGCCGCGCTGAACCGGGTGATCTACGTAGACGAGGGCGTGATTGAGATCGACGGCAATACGATTGCGGACGACGGCGCCTGGTTTGGAGCCGGCGCAGTAACCGTCCGGCCCGGGCCGGCGGGGGCGCGGCTCTGGCGCTTCGAGCTGACCCGGGATCGCGCTGTCGAGCCGGCCGAGAAACTGCGCGCGGCCATCGAGACGCTGGACCCCGGCGACGGACAACAGTGGTTGATGCGCTGCGATTCCGTGGCCTTTCCGCCGGGCGGCTGCGCGTTCACCCACACCCATCAGGGTCCGGGTATCCGCTGCCTGCGCGACGGGACGATCCGCATCGACGCCGAGGGTGCGTCGCACGCCTACGCGCCGGGCGAGGCCTGGTTCGAATCCGGTCCGGACCCGGTATTCGCCCAGGCCGACGCGGCGGTGCCGAGCCGTTTCATCCAGGTCATGGTGCTGCCGCGCGCGCTGAAGGGTCAAAGTTCAATCCGCTACGTGCTGCCCGAGGACGCGGACAAGCCGAAGACGCAGCAATACCGGGGCTATGTGGACGAATTCATCGAGCTGTAGGCCATGCCCGAACTGCCGGACATCGAGATTTATATCGAGGCGCTGGACCGGCGCATCCCCGGCCAAACGCTAACGGATGTGCGCCTGCGCAGCCCGTTCCTGCTGCGCACCGTAGCGCCGCCGATCAAAGAAGCAGCGGGCCGGAAGGTCGCCGGGTTGCGCCGCGTCGGCAAGCGGATCGCGATCGGACTGGAGGGCGATATCTGGCTCGTGTTGCACCTGATGATCGCCGGGCGGCTGCACTGGAAAGCGGCGGACGCCAAGCTCGCCGGCCAGCGCGATCTGGCCGCTTTCGATTTCGCCGATGGCAGCCTGGTACTGATCGAGGCGGGCAGTAAGAAACGCGCGTCGCTCTATGTGGTGGAGGGGGAGGCGGCGCTGGCCGCGCTCGACCCCGGCGGGATCGAGCCGCTCGACGCCGATCTGCCGGCCTTTCGCGACGCGCTGGTAGCCGAGAACCATACGCTCAAACGGGCGCTGACCGATCCCAGGCAGTTCAGCGGCATCGGCAATGCGTATTCGGATGAAATCCTGCACGCCGCCCGGCTGTCGCCGGTCGCCCGCTCGCAATCCCTGTCTGACGACGAGATCGCGCGGCTCCACGGCGCGGTGCAGCGGACGCTGCGCCATTGGGTCGAACGGCTGCGGGACGAGACCGGCGCGGGTTTCCCGGAAAAGGTGACGGCGTTTCGCGACGGCATGGCGGTGCACGGGCGCTACAAGCAACCGTGTCCCGCCTGCGGCGCGCCGGTGCAGCGAATCCGCTACGCCAGCAACGAGACCAACTACTGCGCGCGCTGCCAGACCGGCGGCAAGATCCTGGCCGACCGCGCATTGTCGCGGCTGCTCAAGGGTGATTGGCCGAGGACGCTGGAGGAATTGGAGGGGGAGTAAAATCCCCTAGTTCGGTCATTCCGGACGGCGCGATGCGACGATCCGGAATCCATAAACGCCGGTGGAAATGGATTCCCGCTTTCGCGGGAATGACAGCGGCTAAATCGCGCCAGCCACGCGCAATGCCTCAATCTCGGCGTCGGACAGTCCCAACTCGCCCTGCAGCACCTCTTCGGTGTGTTCGCCGAGCCGGGGCGGCGCGCCCTTGGGCTCACCGGGCGTGCCGCTCAGCTTGAAGGGCATGCCCGCGAGGCGGAGCGCGCCGTCCTGCTGGTCCTCGACCGTGACGATCATGTCGTTCGCTTGCACCTGTTCCTGATCGTAGACCTGATCGACCGTATGGATCGGCGCGGCGACCGCGTTGGCGGCTTCGAAATTCAGCAGCCAATGGGCCGCGTCCTCGGTTTTCAGAATATCTTCAATCGCATCGCGCAACGCCGGCCGGTTGGTCACCCGGTCGGCATTGGTCAGAAACCGGGGATCCTCGGCCAGCGCCGGTGCGCCAAGCGCTTCGCAAATCCGCAGCCAGCCGGATTCGCTGGGTGCGCCCAGCAGGATCGGGTCGTCCCGGCACTGCATCGCCTCGTACGGCGCCAGCTTCATGAATCCGGACCCCTCGCGCTGGCCAACCTGACCTTCGATCAGCCAGTTGGTGGCGTGAAAGGCGTGCAAGCCGATCGCCGTTTCCATCAGCGACAGATTGACCGCCTGGCCGCCCTGTCCGTTGCCGCGCGCGATCAGCGCGGTCATCGCCGCGCCATAGGCCATCATGCCGGTGCTCATATCGATTGCGGGGGTGCCGAACCGCGCCGGCGGGCCGTCCGCTTCACCGGTCATCGCCATCAGGCCGGTATAGGCGCTGACCATCGTGTCGAGGCCCGGCTTGTCGCGCAGCGGGCCTTTGTGTCCGTAGCCCGAGATCGTGACGTGGATCAGTTCCGGATTGATCCGCCGCACGGTTTCATAGTCGATGCCGAAGGTTTTCGCGCGCGCGGGCAGGAAGCTCTGGATCATGATGTCGGCGCGTTCGGCGAGGCGGTGCAGGACCGCGCGCGCCTCCGGTGCTTTCAGGTTCAGCGCGATGCCGCGCTTGCCCCGGTTCGCTGCGAGGAAGATGGTGCTTTGGCCGTCCCGGCTGGGGGTGAAGTTCCGGCACAGATCGCCCTCCAGCGATTCGACCCGGATTACGTCGGCGCCATTATCGGCCATGATCTGCGCCGAGTACGGCCCGGCGAGCACCTGGCTGACATCGAGCACCCGAATGCCGTCGAGCGCGCCCATGACTATGCCGCCGCCGCGCCGGCCGGATTGTTGACCTCCGACAGGGGCTGGCCGAGTTCGTTCTCGAACGCCTTACTAAGAATTTGGTGCGAAGACACCTCGCGCTGGCGCTGCTGCATGTCGTTGAAGATGCCGAACTGCACGGGATGTCCTCTCGCTATACCGGAATCCGCGCTGCATCGAGCGGCCGCGCGGCGGGAATTGGTATGGACAGATTAGGCGGTCGGGGAGCGCGGTTCAAATTTCCGGTTCCCCTGTCCCGGCGTCACACCGATTTCTGCGCATCCAGGCAGTCGAGGATTTGCAGCAGCGCGTCGGCGCGTAGCACGGTGTCCTCGCGGTAGCGTTTTTCCGCACCCTGGACGCCGGCCTCGATCCGCTTCAACGCGCTATCCCGGTTCTGCGTGGCAATCGCGCGCGCCTTCTTCCGGCCCCCCAGAAAGGTCAGCACGTCGCCAATCCGCATTTTGATCGACCGCTGCGTCCGCTCGTAATAGACGCCGTCTTCGGGCCGGGTCTTCAGTGACGAAGCGAGAAATTCGCGGGATTGGGGACATTTCAGCGTTTGGTCGGGGGCCGGGCCGGTCGCGGCGAATCCGTCGGGGATTACCGAAACCGCCAGAAATAGGGCTGCAAGGATGTGGCGCATGCTCAAATCTCCCGCATGGTCTAAACTCGCAAGCGTCGATGGCACCATCTTGCCGGTTCATCCTTGATCCGCAATGACTTGGCGCACACGATTGTGTGAATTTCGGTAACGGGAGCGGCGCATGAAGGCGGGATTTATCGGTACGGGCAGCATGGGGTGTCCCCTGGCGGACAATATTTTGCGCCAAGAAGGGTCACTCGCGATCTATGACATCGACCCGGATGCGGCCCGGCGGCTGACCGACAAACAGGCACGTCTGATGGCGTCGCCGCAGGCGGTCGCGGCGGAATCGGATGTCGTATTCGCCTGCCTGCCGAGTACGGACAGCTTCCACGCGGTGGCAACCGGCGCGGACGGGGTGATCGCCGGCGGCCGGGCGAATTTGTTCGTCAATCTCGGCACGATGGGATCGACCGCCGTGCGCGCGGTGTCGGACCGGCTGGCGGAACAGGGCATCGAGACGCTCGATTGCCCGATCACCGGCGGCACGCCGCGCGCCTGGGACGGCGACGTGACGGCGATCGCCTCGGGTCCGCGCGCCGTCTTCGACCGGGTCCGGCCGCTGATCGAGGCGTTCGCGTCGAAGGTCGTCTATGTGGGCGAACAAACCGGCCAGTCGCAGACCCTGAAACTGATCAACAACATGCTGTCTTGCGCCAATCTGGCGCTGGCCTGCGAAGGGCTGGTGATGGGCGCCAAGGCGGGGCTCGATCCGGAAACCGTGCTCGAGGTAATCAACGCCGGATCGGGACAGAACAGCGCGACCCTGACCAAGATCCCGAACCACGTGTTGAGCCGCAAGTTCGATTACGACGCGCCGATGCGCATCACCCGCAAGGACCTGGAACTATGGCAATCGGAAGCGGAGGCGTTGGGCGTGCCGCAGTGGGTCGGCAACGCGGCGCGCCAGCTCTACATGCATTCGATGGCGATGGGTTCGGAAGGCGGCGATCTGACCGAAATCATCAAGGATATCGAAAACTGGGCCGGCGTCGAAGTGCCGAAGACGCGGTGAGGGGCGCTTAACGGTGGTTTAAGGATCGCCGGTACAGGATGCCCCGGGAGCTGGATCCATGATTGTCGGAATCGACCTTGGGACGACAAACAGCCTCGTGGCCGTCTGGCAGGATGGCGCCGCGCGGGTGCTGCCCAATGCGTTCGGCCACGTCCTGACCCCGTCCGTAGTCGGCATGAACGACAATGGCGAAATCCTCGTCGGGCTGGCCGCGCGCGAGCGATTGGTAACGCATCCGGATCGGACCGTGGCGGCCTTCAAGCGTTTTATCGGGACAGACCGGGAAATCCGTCTGGGTAAAAAGAAATTCCGCGCCGAAGAGCTGTCTGCGATGGTGCTGCGCAGCCTCAAGGCCGACGCCGAAGCGGCGCTTGGCGAGTCCGTCACCGAGGCGGTCATTTCGGTGCCGGCATACTTCAACGACACCCAGCGGAAGGCGACGCAGGTCGCCGGGGAACTCGCCGGCCTGAAGGTCCAGCGCTTGATCAACGAGCCGACCGCCGCGGCGCTTACCTACGGCTTGGGAATGCGCGACGCCGACTGCAAGTTCCTGATCTTCGACCTCGGCGGCGGCACCTTCGACGTCTCGGTGCTCGAACTGTTCGAGGGGATCGTCGAGGTGCGTGCGAGCGCAGGTGACAACTTCCTCGGTGGTGAGGATTTCGTCGATCTTCTGGCCGAGGCGTTCCTTGAGCGGACCGGTTACCCGGCGGGCATTACCGCGAATGACTTGGCGGGGTCGCTGGAAAACGCGATACGGTCCCAGGCCGAGGCGCTCAAGCGCAGGCTGACATCCGGGGATGCGGGCGAAATGCGCGTTGCTTGGAGTGGCAAGGAGCTGTTGTGCGATATCGGCCGGCCGGATTTCGAAACGCTGTCACAGCCCTTGCTCGACCGCCTGCGGGCGCCGCTGGAACGCGCGCTGCGGGACGCGCGTATTCAGCCGGCCGACCTTGATGAGGTAATCATGGTCGGCGGGGCGACGCGGATGCCGATGATCCGGTCGCTCGTCGCGCGCATGTTCGGCCGCCTGCCGGCCGGCCATATCGATCCGGACGAGGTGGTCGCGATGGGGGCCGCGGTACAGGCGGGCCTGAAAGCGCGCGATGCGGCGCTCGACGAAGTCGTGTTGACCGATGTCTGCCCCTATTCGCTCGGCATCGAAGTCGCAGAATCAGTAAGCCGGCGGCATGTCCGCGACGGGTATTTCCTGCCGGTGATCGAGCGGAACACGACCATTCCGGCGAGCCGGATGGAAACGGTTGCGACGCTGCACGATTTTCAAACCAACCTGCATGTAAAAGTCTTTCAGGGGGAGAGCCGGCGCGTCGGCGACAATATTTATCTTGGCACGCTGCCGCTGAAGTTGCCGCCCGGCCCGGCGGGGCGGGAAACCGTCGATATCCGCTTCACCTATGACATCAACGGCCTGCTCGAGGTGCAGACGACGGTCAAGAGCACCGATGAAACGAACCGTATCGTCATCGAGCAAAACGCCGGCGTCCTGAGCCGCGAGGAAATCGATAAGCGTCTAAAGGCGCTCGCCAAGCTGAAAGTGCATCCCCGGGACGAAAGCGTCAACCAAGCGGTCCTGGCCCGCGCCGGGCGGTTGTACGAGGAACGGCTCGGCGAATTGCGGACCGAGATCGGTGGGCAGGTCGCGCTTTTCGAGGGAATTCTCGAGGGGCAACGGCCGGAGGAAATCGAGTTCGCCCGCGGGCGATTGAACGAATTCCTCGATCGAATCGAGGGCGAAACCTATCTTTAGAACCAATTCGAGTGCTCTCCGATGAATTGCTGGCGTGAACTGGGCATCGAAGCGACCGACGAAATCGGCAAAATTCGGCGCGCCTATGCGGCGCTGCTGAAGAAACATCATCCGGAAGACGATCCCGACGGATTTCAACGTCTGCGGCAGGCTTACGAGCAAGCTATCGGCTGGGCCGAGGACGGGACGATCGAATTCGGCGAGGAGATCGGGCCGATTGACGCATCCGGTTTGTCCGAACCCGACCGGTCACCCGACGTGGCGGCGCTCATCGCGCCGATCCTGGAGGCGGTCAAGATCGGCGACGAGGACGCCGCTTTGCACGCGCTCGCCTCGGCGCTCGACGATCCCGTACTCACCGATCTCGAACGGCGGTCGGCGTTCGAGCGGCGCATGATCGAAGCGCTGGCCCGAGCGCCGGCGTCATACGGCTTCCTGGCGGAGGTCGGGGAAATTTTTGGGTGGGAAGAGGATGATGAAACCGGCGCCGCCGGCGGCGGCGCGGTAATGGATCGTTTGGCGGAAATACGCGACGCGGAGGCGCATCTCCGGGATTTGCAGCATCAGGCGGCCCATTGGCAAAGCGACGTCTTGTTCACGCGGTACGGCGTCGCGGCCAAGCTGCTGCTCGGGCCCTACCGGCCGAAACTGTTTCGTCTCGCCGCCCTGGACTGGAAGATTTTCAGCGCCAGC
>Ga0224508_10000593_pt1 | contig 35154 bp, 34 predicted proteins | sample SF_Jan12_sed_USG_4_FD_170157 | JGI IMG/M metagenome (GOLD analysis project Ga0224508, IMG submission 170157) | Sediment microbial communities from San Francisco Bay, California, United States - SF_Jan12_sed_USGS_21 | ecosystem: Environmental > Aquatic > Marine > Sediment | place: USA...
GGAGATCCTTTGTTAGAATTAGGGGTATAAAATGGAGTGATTTCCCCCAATACCAGTTCAAAACTCACTATTTTTTTCCTGCTTAGCAAGGCTTGAAATAATTTAAATATACTAAATGGTATAAAATATGTTAACCTAAGTAAAAAAGGGATATCAGAGATATCATCTATATCTACAAAAGCAGGGAGAATCAGCGGATTCTCCCCTTTTATTTCCAAATGTTCTTTCAATTCTTTGTAAAGGGATGAACGACCCCAGGAAAAAGCTAAAAAACGCTTTTTGTCAAATTCTGATTTCAAGAGTCCAAGAAGATAAATTCCACCATCCCTGGATGGGCCCAAAACCTGATTTCCGACTTCTAATGATTCAATCGCTTTACGAAGTTCAAGTTTGGTCAAATGAGGCGTGTCATTTCCAATGGAAATAATACGATCAAATCCTGAATCAAAAATTTTTAGAATGGCATTCGTAAACTTTTCACCAAAATTTTGACCATGCTGATCTTTCTCAGAAATATGAAAATAAGGCAGCCCTGAATGCTGAATTAATTTTAATGAATGTTCGTTGAACTGCTCGAAGAGATACTCGCCGTTAGGCATCCATTTATGCTGCATTTCGGCCTGAGATGTCCTGGCGAAAAGTAAAATGGCAGTTTTAGGAACTGTAAGGGTCACTCTCTTCATATTTAGCGCGATAAATATACCTTTTTAATTGGTCGGAGAGACCTGTAATCATTACATAAAGCTTGGAGAAAAGGCCAAAAAGGGTATTTTCACCTATCCGACCACCTGGTTTGTATACCAAATGTTAATAGGAGGGGACTATACCTCCGAATCAGGTTGAGTTACTTCGCTAATACGTTGAAACGCAAAGTTTTGAATTTATGTGCCCCTTGATTCATGCCAACAAACTACCTGGTTGGTAAAAAGGGTTTGTATTTTATGATCGTATATTAAAAAAGCGGTTAATTTCACGCCAGCAGTGCTATTGAACTAGATATGGAAAAAGCAACAAAGAGCATCAACTTGGTTTTGTCAGGTGGCGGCGTTCGTGGTATGGCACATATTGGTTTGATTAAGGCTTTACAGGAACAGGAAATAGGTATTTCAGCAATATCGGGTACCAGCATAGGGGCGATAGTCGGCGCACTACATGGTAGTGGAAAAAACATCGATGAAATGCTCGACTTTTTCAGGACTATACCACTCTTCAAATATAATTTTTTGACATGGAGTAAACCCGGACTTTTAGATACGGAGCGATATTATAATATGTTCAAGAAAGGGATTCCTAATGACGACTTTTCAAAGCTGGAGTGCAAACTCTATGTAATAGCGACTAATTTGGAAAAGGGAGAGCCCGTTATTTTTGACAATGGCCCCCTGATAAGGCCGGTTTTGGCATCCGCAGCCTTACCGCCATACTTCAGTCCGGTGAAAATTGACGAAACACTCTTTGCAGATGGGGGGATCATGAATAATTTTCCTATCGAGCCCTTTAAAAATGGAAAGCTTCCAATTTTTGGAAGTAATGTTACTATGTTAAAAGACGTAGCTCAAAAAGAACTAACCTCTTCCTTACAACTGGTCCAACGCACTACAGGCCTAATGATGTATGCCTTGAATAAAGAGAAACCAAAAAATTGCGATCTTCTCTTTCAACCTTTTGATTTAAAGAACATTGGAGTCTTGGATAAGAAACAGATCGATGCAGCCTTTGAAATTGGATATGAAAATGCCGTCAATGTCTTGAAAAAATGGCGTTCGAATGCCTAAACATCATCGTAATCGATTTTAAGAGTGGGTGTTGTCGGATGAGATTGACAGGTAAGTATATAACCTTCTTCGATTTCGCTATCTGTCAGGATCTGATTTTTCTCCATGACAACCTTTCCTTCGGTCACTTTCGCAATGCAGGTACTGCAGACACCCCCCTGGCATGAATACGGAGCATCTATATCGGCATTGAGCACTGCATCCAGCAGCAGTTCTTTTCGTTTCATGACCAGGGAATATTCTTCATCATCCAAAATCACCTGAACACTTGATTTTGAATCATCTGTCTGCTCAGGTGTTGAAGTATTCTCAGTTTCAACGGGGGTTGTGAATAACTCGAAAAAGATATGATCTTGATGAATCCCCTGTTCTAACAGCAAGGACTTAACTTCCTGGATCATGGTCTCAGGCCCGCAAAGGTAGAATGAGTCGAAAGCGACATCTTTATGCTTGTTCTTCAGCAAGTAATTGGCTTTTGCTGCGTCTATCCTTCCAAATAATGCACCTTCTTCTGAAGTTCTGCTAAAGGAATAGTGAAGAGAAAAGCGCTCTGGATATTGTTTTTGTAAATCCGTCAGCTCATCATAGAACATGGTCTCGTTTTTTCCCTGGTTTCCATACAACAGCACAAATTGATTAGCATCATGAGATTTTAAAACCTCATGCGCAATGCTCATGATAGGTGTAATACCGCTTCCTGCAGCAAATGCTATTATATTTTGAGGGCTTGTAGCAGCTTCAAAAATGAATCTCCCTTCCGGTGGCATCACATCTAACGTATCCCCTTCCTTTAATTTGCGATTAGCGATGACAGAAAACTTCCCATCGGGAACTTCCTTGACGCCTATTGCAAGAGAGTCATCGGATCGGGAACTACAAATGGAATATGCCCGACGTATTTCTTCGCCATCATGGGAATAGCGAATCGTGATGTATTGTCCTGGAATAAAAGTGAATTCAGAAGACAAGTTTTCCGGCACCTCAAAATAAATGGTAACAGCGTTGGGTGTATTCGGAACAATCCTGGAAATCCGTAATGAATGAAATGCGCTCAATTTTTTTTTTGCAAAAGTAAGTATTCTATGCAAAGCAATTCGAGTTCTATGGAATAGGAAATTGATGTAACAAAAATTACTTTTGCGCCACTAACCTTCCAACGCTATCAACAAGATCTATGTTTAGGCATTTTATTACGCTGCAATGGAAATCCTTTACCCGGGCAGCTGCATTTAAATCAAATCTGGCCTTTAGTATTTTTCTAATATTCATGGGCCTTTATTTCTGTGCTACATTTTTAATGCTGGGTGTAGGGGCCTACTTTATTATTGAGGATCTGGAATTGGGCGATCCGCTTACTATTGTAAATAGTTTTATGATCTACTACCTGGCAGCAGACCTTATCATGAGGTATATGTTTCAGAAAATGCCTGTGTTGAATATCAGGACCTTGCTATATCAACCCATAAAGAAAAACGGTGTTGTAAAATATTCCCTTTGGAAAACAGTAGCTTCTTTTTTCAACATCATGCATGCTTTTTTCTTCGTTCCCTTTTCAATTGTACTGATCACACAGGGTTATGATCCCCTGGGCGTACTAGGTTGGCATTTGGGAATTTTTGCCTTGTTCTACACAAATAATTTCCTTAATGTAATGATGAATAATATGGATAGTGTATTCTATCCATTGGTAGCCCTTATGCTTATCTTAGGGATCAGCCAGTATTATGGTTGGTTTGACATTACAGTTTATACGAATCCTGCGTTTCAGGTATTATATGAATTGCCATGGACGGCGATTTTACCATGGGCATTGTTAGTTGGAATGTACTTTGCTGCATTTTCTTATTTCAGGAGGCATATGTATCTGGATGCTGGCCTGGCTACAAAACATTCTGAAGCTAAAACAGAGGATTATGCCTGGCTTAACCGATTCGGGAATCTTGGCACCTTTTTAAAAAATGATATACGGCTTATTCGCAGGAATAAGCGATCTAAGACAACAGTGATTATGAGCGTCTTTTTTCTTTTCTATGGACTGTTCTTTTTCACACAAAGCCTTGAAACATTTGATCATCCCACTTGGAAAATTTTCGCCGGAATTTTTATTTCAGGCGGCTTCTTATTCAGTTTTGGGCAATACGTTCCTAGTTGGGACAGTGCTTATTACCCCCTAATGATGAGTCAGAATATTAAATACAGGGAATACCTGAACTCAAAATGGTATTTGATACTGTTTGCGACTGTGATTAGCACCATTCTTTCCGTTTGGTATATCTATTTTGGAATTGATACCTACCTGGCAATTCTGGTGGGTGCAGTTTATAATATTGGGATTAATTCCTATTTAGTACTGTGGGGCGGGGCTTATATAAAGACCCCGATCGACTTAAACAGCAATAAGAATGCATTCGGAGATAAACAGGCATTTAATGCCAAAACTATGCTTCTTACGATTCCTAAACTCGTGCTACCGCTGGGTGTTTACATGATTGGGCATATTTTTATAGGAGAAACAGCAGGATTTATACTGGTAGCATTGACCGGGGTATTAGGGTATGTTTTTAAGGAGAAGGTTTTTGGTATCATTGAAAAGATCTACAAAAAAGAAAAATATAAAACGCTTCTGGCGTATAGCCAGAAAAACTGATCAAGAAATTTGGGATTATGATCAACGTACAAAACGTTACAAAGAAGTATGGAAATAAGACCGTACTCAATATCGAACATCTGGACATTCCAAAGGGACAGAGCTTTGGATTGGTTGGCAACAACGGTGCCGGGAAAACCACTTTTTTTAGTATTCTGCTAGACCTGGTTCAACCGTCTACTGGAACGATAATTTCCAATGAGGTTGATGTGAATAATAGTGAAGCATGGAAGCCATTTACCTCAGCCTTTATTGACGAGTCATTTCTTATTGGCTATCTCACCCCGGAAGAATATTTTTATTTTATTGGGGAGTTACGCGGACGGAATAAGGCAGATGTACATTCATTACTAGAGCAATTTCAGGATTTCTTTCATGGCGAAATTTTAGGGCAAAAGAAATATTTACGTGACCTTTCAAAAGGGAATCAAAAGAAAGTTGGAATTGTTGCTTCCTTTATTGGGAATCCTGAGATCATCGTGCTGGATGAGCCCTTTGCCAACTTGGATCCAACTACTCAAATACGCTTGAAATCAATTATTAAAGATCTTGCCTCAAATCAGGAAATCACAGTACTAATATCCAGTCATGATTTAATGCATGTTACGGAAGTAAGTGAACGTATTGTCGTCCTGGAAAAAGGGGATATTGTCAAAGATATTGTGACTTCTGAAGAGACCTTGAAAGAACTGGAAAACTTCTTTAGTGGAACCCTTGCCGACTGATCAATTTCCGGGCATTACACAGACATATTTCCAACGGTTTTATTTTCGGCAGCCTGTTCGGTAAGAATATTCGCTTAATTTTAGGCCCGGAGGCATAATAATCACAGCCTTTTTCAGTTAAGATTACGTACGAATACCGAGAAAATTGAAACTTCGTTTTAAAATAATCCTTATCGGTGTTCTTGGGGGCATTTGGATTAACGCTTGTTCTACCAAGAAAGACGCCTTTTTAAACAGGAATTGGCATTCCTTAAATACCAAGTACAATGTCTTGTACAATGGTAATATTGCCTTTGAGGAAGGTCGGGCACAACTCAATCAGAATTACCGCGATAATTATTGGGAAGTATTACCCATAGAACCCCTCGAGATCCGGGAAGAGGTAATTCTTGCTTCAGAGGAAGCAAATCCGAATTTCGTGCTTGCCGAAGAAAAAGCGACTAAAGCAATCCAAAAGCACAGCATGGACGTTGGCGATGTGGAACGAAATCCGCAAACAGCTGATGCATTTATTTTGTTGGGCAAAGCCCGATACTATGATCAGCGTTTTGTACCGGCTCTGGAGTCTTTCAATTATGTCTTGCGAAAATTCGACCAAAGTAAGAAATTAAATGAAGCCGCTATTTGGCGGGAAAAAACCAATGTACGCCTGGAAAATGAAGAATTGGCGTTAAAAAATTTAGGTCTCCTGATGAAATTTGAACGCTTGAACGATCAGGAATATTCAGATGCCCATGCTACAATTGCTCAGGTTTATATCAACAGAAATGCGCCAGATACAGCGATGAGAGAATTAAAGATCGCTGCTGCATACACTACCCGGATCGCGGAAAAAGGCCGCTACTTATTTATCATTGGACAATTGTACAATGAACTTGGGCATAAGGACAGTGCCAATTTCGCCTTTGACCGGGTGATTGACCTCAATAGAAGATCGCCTCGAGTGTATATGATTAATGCACACCTTCAAAAAATACGGAATACAGAAATCACCGCTGAAACTAAAGAAGGACTCCTGGAATATCTGACCGAACTGGAAGAGAACAGGGAAAACAGGCCTTTTTTGGACAAGATCTATCACGAGATCGCAGTTTTTCATGCACAGAACAATTCAGACAGCCTGGCAATTGCTTACTACAATAAATCCTTAAGAGCTTCTCTGGAGGAACGACGCCTTAATGCATTGAACTACGAACACCTTGCGGATTATTATTTTGATGAAAATCAATATAAAACGGCCGGAGGTTATTATGATAGCCTTTTGCAGAATCTCGATGAGAACACAAAAAAGCATCGGACTATTGGAAAGAAATTAGACAATCTTGAAGATGTAATCGCCTATGAAGAAGTGGCAGAAGAAACGGATAGCATTATCCGCTTATTTGAAATGCCCGAAGCTGAACGACTGAACTATTTTGAAACCTATATAGCCGACCTTAAAGCAAAGGCAGAGGCTGAAGCCGAGAAGAAAGAAAAGCAAGCTGCGGCAGGATTTGCAGCATTTGGAGAAACTGCGGGAGGCAAAGAAAATCAAGGGAAATTCTATTTCTACAATATTACAACCCTGGGCTATGGCCGGACTGAATTCACAAACAGGTGGGGAAACAGGACGTTGGAAGATGATTGGCGATGGAGTGATAAAACAGCGGCAATACCGCTGGATGAAGCAACGGACCTGGCCGGTGGTGATGGAGAAGCACCACAGGAAACGCTAACTGAGGATCAAAAATATTCTGTCGATTATTACCTGGAAAAGATCCCTACGGATATTGTAGTGATTGATAGCTTGAGGAAGGAACGCAATTTTGCCAACTATCAATTGGGATTGATCTATAAGGAAAAATTCAAGGAAGACTTGTTGGCCGCAGGAAAACTTGAAAATGTATTAGAGTCGGATCCGGAAGAGCGTCTTGTTCTCCCATCGAAATACAATCTCTATAAGATCTATGAGGCTGCAAGTAGTCCTCTTGCAGAAACAATGAAACAAAATATCATTGATAACCACCCTGATTCAAGATATACCGAGATCTTGCTTAATCCACAGGCCATTTTGGCCCAGGAAGAAGATAGCCCGGAAGCGAAGTATTCACGATTGTATAAATTATATGAAGACCAACGTTTTCTGGATGTTATTACCGGAACAGAAAAAGAGATCAATGCTTTTGCCGGCGAACCTATCGTCCCTAAATTTGAAATGCTAAAGGCCAATGCCATTGGTCGGCTTCAGGGCTTTGAGCAATTTAAGGAAGCCTTGAATTATGTCGCCTTGAATTACCCGAACAATGCAGAAGGTAAAAAGGCTCAGGAAATCATTGATAATCAATTATCTAAGTTAGAGGCAAAGGATTTCGTCTTAGAAAATGGCCCCCCTATTTCAGGGAATTGGAAGGTGGTATTTCCATTTAAAAGACATGCAATAGAGGAATCAAAAGCCCTGATGGAAGTCATTGAAAAGTCCATCGCTGACCTTAGATATAAAAACAGGGTATCTAGAGATATTTACAATCTTGAAGAACAATTTATAATTGTTCATGATTTTAAATCCAGGGAATTTGCACTTGGATATCTGGAACTCCTAAAAAACAATAAGGATTACCGGATTGATAGGGAGAATTTTGTAATTTTATCGGCTAACTATAAGATCATTCAAGTCCATAAAAATTTACCCGAGTACAAGAACACTATATTAACCCCAAAACCATAAGAACGATGTTTTCTGATAACAAAAAACCTAGAGCCATGAATGAAATAGGAGGACAACCCAACAGGATTGAAAGAAATACTAAGATCAAAGGAGATATTGTCTCTGAAGCAGATTTTCGGATCGATGGAAAACTTGACGGCAATGTGAAAACATCGGGAAAAGTTGTCATTGGGAAAGGCGGATATATTCATGGTAAAGTAGAATGCGTCAATGCCGATATTGAAGGCAGTTTTAATGGAGAGCTAATTGTTACAGATCTTTTAGCCTTAAAAGCATCTGCCTTAATCGAAGGTACGGTGAGTGTAGCAAAGCTATCCGTTGAACCCGGCGCCACTTTTAATGCGAGCTGTTCAATGAAAGGGAAAGCAGGTTCTCAAGTAGATCAAAAACCGATCTCTTCTTCTTCTGAAACGATAACAGGCGGTTCGGGATTTAAATCAACTCTCCGTTCTTCCACTTCAAAATCAAGTTCTGAAGAGTCAGTAAAAGCCTGATATCAACATTGTATTAGTGCATATTCACGCAAGGATTAGATTGTTGCGCGTGCCTGGTTTTTTGTTACCTTTCCAAAGAAGTGGCAAAGAAAAGCAAAAGAAATTATTGGCTTAGTTTAACGGGGATCGCTGTCCAAATGGGGGTGATTATCTACCTCGGCGCCTGGGGAGGCAAAAGTCTTGATGAACAATATAGCGACGGGGCAAATACCTATACCATCGTACTTACCCTAGCAGCTGTTGCTGTTGCTATGTACCTGGTCGTGCGCCAGACTAAGAATCTACACGAATAAAGGAATGAGAGAATTGAGCCGATTTTCACTCACTCTGATAAGTGCGCTGATTGTTATTGGAGGCCTGCACTACGGCTATTTCTTAATTCGGGAGCTACCTTTCTCATGGGCTGAGTTCTTCTATGGCTATGGGATCAATTTTGTTATGGCCCTGATCGTGTATGGAGCTATGCGCTATCTGGCAAGTAAGAAATCCACATACCTGGGTTTCCTTTTTCTCGGAGGTAGCGCCTTTAAATTTGCAATTTATTTTTTATTGATCGACCCGGTTTTCAGAGCTGATGGCAAACTCAGCTTCTCAGAATTCTTCCTCTTTTTCATCCCGTATTTAATCTGTTTGGCAATAGAAACTTTGGCCGTGATCCAGCTTCTCAAAAAGATGGAGAAATAAGCCCTGTTATCCCGCCAAAATATTAGATTAAATGCTTTTTTTCTTCAAATAGATTAACGTACATTTGCAGCGATTTTTAGGGACCTGTTTTTCAAATATTTATGCATTACCCAAATATGGCAAAAATCCTATTCTTATTAGTCTTGATGACTTCACTTACCGGATTCGGAAAAGAGGTAAATGCAGAGATAGCTGAAGAAGGGAAAGACATCAAATCTGAGATCGATGCATATATTCAGCATCACTTGAAAGATGCGCACGATTTCACACTTTTTTCCTACACTGATGGAGAAGGCACTAAAAAACACGTAGGATTTCCACTTCCTGTTATACTCTGGGATGAAGGCCTTCATCTGTTTTCTTCTTCCAAATTTCATCATGGCGAAACTGTAGCACAGTCCGGTGATAAGTATTATAAACTCTACCATAGCAAGATATATCGTACAGATGCTCAAGGGGCCATCAACTACGATGAAAATCACCATCCGACCAATGTAAAACCAATAGATTTCTCAATGACCAAAAGTGTGTTAATGATCATCTTCACAGGTCTGCTGATGTTTTGGCTTTTCAGAAGTCTGGCCAGATCTTATAATAAGAATGACGGAATTGCAACAGGTGCAGGAAGATTTTTTGAACCTGTTATCTTATATATTCGGGATGATATAGCTCGTTCAAATATTGGTGAGAAACGCTATGAGAAGTATATGCCTTTTCTCTTGACGATATTCTTTTTTATCTGGTTCCTCAATATGTTTGGACTTACACCATTTGGCGTAAATGTCACCGGAAATATTGCGATCACTACGGCCCTTGCCTTACTTACGTTCCTGATCACGAATTTCACTGGGACCAAAGATTACTGGAAACACTTATTTGACCCACTGGGGGATTCGATGCCCTGGTATGGTAAATTACCTTTATATGTGATTTTGATCCCTATTGAACTCCTGGGATTGTTCATTAAACCTTTTTCGTTGCTGATTCGACTGTATGCGAATATGCAGGCCGGACACATCGTGATCATGAGTTTGATCGGGTTGATGTTCATTTTCAAGAATTGGATCGGGAGTCCATTATCATTTGGATTGGCTTTCGCCATATCCCTTATTGAAATATTAGTGGCCCTATTGCAGGCGTATATTTTTACGATGCTTTCGGCCTTGTATTTTGGCTTTGCTTCCGAAGAACATGAACATGCGGAAGCTCATTAATTTGAATGTTTAATTTTTAATTATATATCTATGACTATTCCAAGAATTGTAGGCGCAGGATTGATTGTGATCGGCGTTGGTGTTGGTATCGGTAGGATCGGTGGTCAGGCTATGGAAGCGATTGCGCGACAGCCTGAAGCATACGGTAAGATCCAGACAGCGATGCTTATCGTAGCAGCACTTATTGAAGGAATTGGCTTCGCGGCATTGTTTGCCACAGCGGAACCTGCTTAATTAATTACAGGCAGACGATCGTAACGGTTGGTTCCGGTCGTCTGCTTTTATGAATACGTCATATTTAATTCAAAAACACAATGGAACAATTGCTTGAAGAATTTTCGCTAGGCCTTTTTTTCTGGCAGACGCTTTTGTTTTTACTGCTATTATTTCTTCTGTGGAAATACGCCTGGAAACCAATTCTCGGCGCAGTCAATGACAGGGAAGAAGGTATAAAAAATGCGTTAGCTGCTGCTGAAGATGCAAAGAAAGAAATGCAGAATGTTACAGCGGATAGTGAGAACTTGCTCAAAGAGGCCAGGGCAGAACGAGAAGCGATGCTAAGAGATGCACGTGATATTAAAGAGAAAATGCTTGCAGACGCGAAAGGTCAGGCAAAAGCCGAAGGCGATAAAATGATCAAGCAGGCCAAGGCTGCTATAGAAAGCGAAAAGAAGGCAGCTGTTGCTGATATAAAAAGCCATGTAGCCAATCTTTCAGTAGATATCGCCGAAAAGGTACTGAAAGAGCAATTGGATAATAAGGAAAGACAACTCAAGATCATTGACGATTTCCTGGATGATGTTACCTTAAAATAAATCGAATGATCCGTTCAAGAGTAGCAATACGATATGCTAAAGCACTTTTAGATCTATCTGCCGAGCAGAATTCCCTGCAGCAGATCGATGCTGATATGCGCCATATTGCCCAGTCAATGACGGAGAATCCAGAGCTGCTACAGTTGCTGAAAAATCCGATCGTAAATCGGGATGTTAAAAAGGAAGAGCTCATAGCTTTTTATGGAGATTTAACGCCACTTTCGCTTGATATGATCGGCTTGTTGATAAGAAATAAACGCATTGATCTATTAGACGAGGTTGCCTTACAATTCATGATTCTCTATGAGAAACTAAAGCAAGAAGATGTCGCAACGGTAACAACAGCAATACCATTAGACAAGAACCTGGAAGAAAAATTACTAAAGAAATTAAAGATGCTTACTGGAAATACGGTAAGCCTTGAAAATATAATAGACGAATCCATTTTAGGTGGATTCATACTTCAAATGGGAGATATTCAATACAATGCCAGTATTGCCAATTCTGTGGAGAAGTTGAGAAAAGAATTTAATAAAAGTATATAATAATCAGCGCGACCCCGGTACGCGCCAGAGCTAAATAGATATGTCAGACGTTAAAGCAGCAGAAGTTTCTGCGATCTTAAAAAAGCAACTTTCGGCTTTCGAAGCCTCGGCTACCCTGGATGAGGTAGGTACCGTACTTCAAGTCGGTGATGGGATTTCCCGGGTATATGGTCTTTCCAATGCCCAGTACGGGGAATTGGTTGAATTTGATGGAGGTCTCGAAGGGATTGTCCTAAACCTGGAAGAAGATAATGTTGGGGTTGTACTTTTAGGTCCGTCAAAAGAGATCAAAGAAGGTTCAACAGTTAAGAGGACAGGAAGAATATCGTCTATCAAAGTTGGGGAAGGGATTGTTGGCCGTGTGGTAAATACACTTGGAAATCCCATAGACGGTAAAGGCCCGATTTCCGGAGAGCTTTATGAGATGCCGCTGGAGCGCAAAGCACCTGGAGTAATTTATCGTCAGCCTGTAAATGAGCCATTACAAACAGGGGTAAAAGCAATTGATGCGATGATCCCAATTGGAAGAGGTCAGCGGGAATTAGTGATTGGTGACAGGCAAACAGGAAAAACAACTGTTTGTATAGACACCATTATCAACCAAAAGGAATTCTACGATGCAGGAGAACCCGTGTATTGTATTTATGTTGCTATTGGCCAGAAGGCCTCAACGGTTGCGCTCATTGCCAAGACGCTGGAAGACAAAGGAGCAATGGCATATACCACTATTGTTGCAGCAAATGCTTCAGATCCGGCCCCAATGCAAGTATATGCCCCCATGGCGGGAGCGGCCATTGGTGAATATTTCCGCGATAGCGGAAGACCTGCTCTGATCATCTATGACGATCTTTCCAAACAAGCAGTTGCCTATCGGGAAGTATCCTTACTTCTTCGCAGACCTCCGGGGCGTGAGGCCTATCCAGGGGATGTATTCTACCTTCACAGCCGACTCCTAGAACGTGCTGCTAAGATTATCAATGATGATACCATCGCTGAACAAATGAATGATTTACCTGAGGTGCTAAAACCTATGGTTAAGGGAGGGGGATCCCTAACGGCGCTTCCGATCATTGAAACACAGGCGGGAGATGTATCAGCCTATATCCCTACGAACGTGATCTCTATTACAGACGGACAGATATTCCTGGAACAAGACCTCTTTAATCAAGGGGTTCGTCCTGCGATCAATGTGGGGATTTCTGTATCCCGAGTGGGTGGATCAGCGCAGATCAAATCCATGAAAAAAGTAGCTGGAACATTGAAACTGGACCAGGCACAATTCCGTGAATTAGAAGCATTTTCCAAATTTGGTTCAGACCTGGATGCGGCCACATTAAATGTGATCGAAAAAGGGCGAAGGAATGTGGAGATCTTGAAACAAGCGCAGAATGATCCGTTTACGGTTGAAGATCAGGTAGCCATTATCTATGTCGGTTCCAAAAACTTACTTCGGGATGTTCCGGTAAACAAGGTAAAGGAGTTTGAACGCGATTTTCTCGAATTTTTGAATGCAAAACACAGAAACGTTCTGGATAGCCTGAAACAAGGAAAGCTTACAGATGAAATGACAGATACGCTTATGAGTGTGTGTAAGGATCTGGTCGCTAAATACAAGTAATTATTGACAGCAATACAGAGGCATGCCTAACTTAAAGGAAATACGGAACAGGATCTCATCGGTTAAATCTACGATGCAGATCACCAGTGCAATGAAGATGGTATCAGCATCTAAGCTTAAAAAAGCTCAGGATGCCATTACGGCAATGCGACCTTATTCCGATAAGTTAACAGAGCTCTTGCAGAATCTAAGCGCCAGCCTGGATGCAGATTCTGCCAGTGTCTATGCTAAGGAAAGGCCTGTAAATAAGGTATTGATCGTTTCTATCACCTCCAACAAAGGTCTGTGCGGGGCATTCAACTCAAATATCATAAAGCAATCTGTGTCTTTATTGCATGGAGAATATGGTGAAAAGGAGGTCTCTTTTCTATGTGTGGGTAAAAAGGGAAATGATATATTGGGCAAAAGACATACGATTGTAGAGAATTGCAGTGATGTCTTCGATGACCTGACCTTTAACAAAGTTGCGGATATTGCAGAACAATTGATGTCCTATTACAGTGAAGGTACGTTTGACAAAATAATCCTGGTCTATAATAAATTCAAGAACGCAGCTACTCAGACCCTGATGACGGAGCAGTACTTGCCTATTATACCCATTGAAGGAAAACGCTCGCAAACCGATTATATCCTTGAACCAAATGAAGCTCAAATAGTTTCTCATTTGATACCAAAATCTCTGAAAACACAACTTTTTAAGGCTATCAGAGATTCGTTTGCCAGCGAACATGGCGCACGAATGACCGCCATGCATAAAGCGACAGACAACGCCTCTGAACTAAGAGATCAACTTACCCTGACTTACAATAAGGCTCGGCAGGCAGCCATTACCAATGAGATCCTTGAGATCGTTGGAGGCGCTGAAGCATTAAAAGGCTAATCTTTTTGGCACCAATTTTGGATGTCTATCTTTATAGTATTGAAATTTTACAACCTATGAAGAGGTCCATGTTTGTATTACTTATTCTAATGATGGGATTATACGCCTGTTCTTCACAAAAGAAGTTAACAGAAGAAGCTCCTTTTACTATCTCTAATGCGATCTGCCAAACATGGGTAGGGGGTATGGAACAAACCGGTCATGGCACAGAGGTTACCTTAGACCTGGATGCATTGCCAGGTGCTCAGATCACTTTAGTAGAAATGTACTTTCGCGGACGTGTAGGTGATATAAAAATGGCCACTACTCCAGATGGTATTAAGGCCACCTGCAATTTTATTGAGCAGCCCAAGGAAATTGCTATGCATAGTGATCCCGCTAAAGAGGTTGGTAATCAGCCCCCCAGAGTAAGGTCAGAAAAGGAAATAAAATTCCCTTTTGAATTGGAACCTAATGAAGCAGTGGTCAGCTATATGGAAAATGACAGTTTAAAGTATTTTAAAGTAGTTAATGTAGTGGATAAACCCGGGCGTGTATACCAATCACGACCCAATAATTAGACTTTGCCGACAGGCTTTTAATAGCTACTTTTAGCCCATAATCTCGCTCCGGTTGGGTCTCTTTAGAAATCTTTTCAAACAAACATTCATCTATGGCCTGGCAACAGTCTTGCCAAGGATGCTCTCTTTCTTATTAGTCCCTCTTTATACAAGGGTAATGGCCCCGGAATCATATGGTGAAGTAACGCTTATTTATGCAGGCTTTGCCATTTTCAATGTGTTTATGGCCTATGGCATGGAGACCGCATTCTTTAGATTCTATTCCAAGGAAGGACGGAAGAATAGCGTAGTCTCTACAGCGCTGATCTCGCTAACAGCCAGTAGTTTTTTAATTGCACTAGTGGTGTTATTATTTAAAGATGCACTTGCCGGTCTATTGAATATACAGCCCCGCTTCTTTTCCTATGTGGTGATCATACTTGTTCTGGATGCGCTTGCAATCATTCCATTTGCCTGGTTGAGGGCGATGGAAAAGCCAACCAAATATGCCATTATTAAAATAGTAAATGTTGCAATAAATCTTGGCCTCAATATCTTCTTGCTCGTTCTGCTGCCTAAACTGGCTGCGGACACAGAAAGCGGACTCTGGAATAAGATCTATGTACCCGATTTTGAGATTAATTACATTTTGATCGCAATTGTGATCGCCAGCGCAATCACCCTGTTACTTGTGGGGAATATTTATACCCGACAAACATTTGTATTCGATGCACAGTTGTGGAAGAAAATGCTTCGCTATGCGCTTCCGGTCATGATCGCTGGGGTTGCCTTTACCATTAATGAAGTCTTTGATCGAATATTACTGGCTGAATTATTGCCGCAGGATATAGCTAAAGCTGAACTGGGAAAGTATCAGGCGTGTTATAAATTAGCCCTGTTTATGACTTTATTTGCAACTGCATTCAGATTAGGAATTGAACCCTTCTTTTTTAAGCATGCAAACTCCTCAAATCCGCAAAAAGCATACGGACAAATCACTAACTATTTTGTCATCCTCGGAAGCCTTATCTTACTTACAGTAGTTGTATTTATTGATTATGTAAAACTGATTATTGATGCAGCTTATTGGGAGGCGCTTTACATAGTTCCGATTATTTTGCTTGCCGGTTTTTGCCTGGGGATTTATCACAATCTCTCCGTCTGGTATAAAGTAACAGACCGCACACATGTGGGGGCAATTATCTCCTGTATCGGAGCCGTATTAACGATTGTAATCAATATCATGCTTATCCCAAAAATTGGCTACCTGGCTTCAGCCTTGGCAACTTTGGCAGCCTATGGAAGCATGATGACTATCTCATATTTTTGGGGCAAAAGACAGTATCCAATTCCCTATAATATGCGAAAAATCGGCTTTTATTTAATAACTTCAATACTCTTCTCAGCCCTTGTGTTCTATGTATTCAACAGAAATATACTAATTGGTATATCATTTTGGCTTCTTTTCCTAGCCCTTGTCTACAAACTTGAAGGCCGTGAACTAAAAAACATATTTCTTTCCAATGAAAGTGAACATCATTAATATATCATCTAATGCCCTGCCAGAATATGAAACAGAGGCATCTGCCGGTATGGACCTGCGCGCTAATGTGGCATCACCCATTGTGTTGAATCCAATGGAGAGAGCGCTTATCAAAACCGGTTTATTTATTGAATTACCTGTAGGAATAGAAGCACAGGTCAGGCCCAGAAGTGGTCTTGCATTGAAAAAGGGAATCACGATTTTGAATACGCCGGGAACTATTGACGCGGATTACCGGGGCGAGATTGGTGTGATTCTTGTAAATCTTTCACAGGAAGCGTTTACAATTGAACAAGGGGATCGTATTGCCCAATTGGTTATCGCCAGGCATGAACGTGCAACGTGGAACAAAGTAGATTCCTTATCTGTCACCTCACGGGGTGAAGGAGGCTTCGGAAGTACCGGGGCAGAATAAGATTGCGCAATTGTAGCTACCTTTGTACGAAGAACTTAACGAAGACAAATGCGATTTTCGGGTTTACTTTTGGGTTGGATGGTTATAGGTGTGCTATCCATTTTTTCCGGACATGCACAAATTGAAGAAGAGAGTGCAGAAGTCTTTCTGGAAGAATATTCAGATGCCTTTCAAGAAAAATTCTTTGAGGCCCTAAAAGAAAAGGGAATAGAAAATTATGATAGGGCTGTAAATCTACTTTTAGAATGCAAGGGCATGGAGCCCAATTATGTCGTGCTAAATCATGAATTAGCCCAGTGTTATCTGGCGGATAATAAATGGGATGATGCACTTGAGTTTTCTTTGGAAGCAGTTGTTGCCGAACCTGAAAATTACTGGTATGCCAATACCCTGGTTGCCATTCTGATTAAGAGAAATATGGCCATAGAACAGGTCATCGGATCAATTCCAATTAGCAATGAAGACCTGGCTCATAATCTGAGCAAAAGTCTTTTTAAGAATAAGCGTTATAAAGAGGCACTGGGGATGACAAAATACCTGTCTCAATCTGAAAAGCACGCACAGTTAAAGCTAAAAATTGAAGATTCCATTGAAGCCTCGGGAAAGAAAACAGCCAAAACAAAGACTCCTATAGAATCTGAAGTGGTACGCTCAGACGACCCACTTAGTTCTATTAAGTCTCAAATAGAAACCTATATAAATACAGGTCAGGCACAAAAGGTTTTGGAAGCCTCTGAATCTGCGCTCGAAGCCTACCCTAATCAACCCTATTTCTATTATTCGCATGGCTGGGCACTCCAGCAATTGGGAAATCATAAGACGGCTGTTCGTTCGCTTGAAACAGGCTTAGATTACTTATTTGATGATGACAGTTTAGCCAACAAATTTTTTAAGACATTAGGCGCTGCGTACCAGTCCTTAGGAAATGCTTCTAAGGCAAATATGTATCTTAGTAAAGTGAAATCGGGACTGTAATCGATGATGAAGAAGCGAAACCGGATTTTAGCCAATGCCCTGACAGCCGTGATGCTGCTCTTACTTTTTGGATGTAAGTCGGCCAAACCTGTAATTGCCGAAGGCCCTGATGCGAGCATCTCAGCTCGCAGCATAATTAAGAATCATTACAAGAATGAGCTCCAATTCAAGACCATGAGAGGCAGGGTGAAGATTGCTTATAATGATGGTCGGTCTACCTCGAATCTTGGCGTAAGCTTGAGAATGCAACGTGATAAAGCCATTTGGCTAAGTGCGCCATTGGGTGTTGTCAAAGCCTTTATTACACCAGAGCGAGTATCTTTTTATAACAAACTTGATCAGCAATATTTTGATGGAGATTTTGTTTACCTCAGCAGGATCGTTGGCACGGATCTGGATTTTCAGAAAGTCCAGAATATATTATTCGGACAGGCTTTATTTGACCTGAGGCAGGCATCTTATGAGGCAGAATTGAATGAAAGTAACTATCAGTTACAACCGGAAGAGGCACAAGACCTTTTTAAAACCCTTTTCAACATAGAACCTACTTATTTTAAACTGGCTTCTCAGCAAGTGTCTCAACCCTGGAAAAAGAGATTGCTGGAAATTCGTTATTTAAACTATCAGTCGCACAACAATACTATAATGCCTACAGAAATTGGCATTACGGCAATAGATACAAATGAGCGCACACTTATAGACCTCGAATACCGCAATTTGGAATTTGATAAACCGCTGAGATTCCCTTATAAAATACCTCAGGGATATGAAGAGATCGTTTTAGAGTAGGAAGTATGAACAACATCTGGATCCGAAGGATACTTATTTTGATAATAGCCCTGCTTTTATCTGGCAACCTATGGTCACAGACTAATGAACAAAGGGCGCTTGAGGCTAAACGAACTCGTTTGCAAAAAGAGATCTCGGATATCAATAGATTGTTATTTGCCGAAAAGAAGCAGCGAGGTAATGTCCTGGAACAGATAGAAGTCCTGGACCGAAAGATGAATGTTCGTCAACAATTGATCCGTGTAACTAATCAGCAGGCTAACTTATTAAACAGACAGATAAATACGAATATTAGAAGCATCACCAAGCTAAGAGATGACCTGGAAGCCCTGAAGGAAGACTACGCTAATATGATCCGAAAATCATATCAGAACAAAGGGCAAAACAGCCATATAATGTTTCTGCTATCCTCACAAAACTTCTTTCAGATATATAAGCGAATGCAGTATATGAAGCAATATACTGCGCATAGAAAGCAACAGGGTCTTGAGATACATGAGAAGACAGAAGAGCTTACCAATTTAAATTTAGAATTGACGTCTCAGCGCAAGGACAAACAAAAATTAATAGCAGAGAATCGACGTGCCAGGAATAGGATGCTGACTGAAGTAAAAGCTCAAAAAGAATTGCTAAAGAGCATCCGTCAAAATGAAAGTAAGTATGCCGATGCCATGAAAGAGAAAAAGCGCGAGGCACGCCGCATCGATGAACAAATAGAGCGTTTGATCAAAAGTGCCATCGCAGCATCTAATAGGAACAGTGGAAGCAGTGGAAGTTCTAACAGGTTTACCCTTACCCCGGAAGCATCCATCATATCAACGAATTTCTCATCCAACAAAGGGAAATTGATATGGCCGGTTGAAAAAGGCGTGAAGCGACAAGGATACGGAGTGTACAAAGACGCCGTTTATCCCGGTATAAAGCATCAAAGCAACGGGGTTATAATTGCGACAGATCAGGGCGCAAAGGCCCGGGCAGTTTTTGAAGGGGAGGTTATTGCCATCCTAGCCGTCCCGGGAGGTAATAAAGGGGTTCAGATCAAACACGGAAATTTCATAAGCACCTATTATAATCTGCAGGAACTGTTTGTGAAAAAAGGAGATAAAGTTGCGGCAAAAGAAGAACTCGGTACTATCAACACCAATAGGTTCAACGGTCTTACTCAATTGAAATTTTATCTTTATCGGGATGCAACCCGACTCAATCCGGAGGAATGGATTTATAGATTATAAGAGACAATTATGAAGCTATTATAGATATCCAGGGATGTTTTACACTGCACAATGGGGTCAAAATGCCCTATTTCGGTCTTGGAGTTTATTTGTCCCAGGATGGTGAAGAAGTCATAAATGCTATCCGCTGGGCTGTAGATGCAGGATACAGGCACATAGATACTGCTGCTATCTATAATAATGAAAAAGGCGTAGGTGATGGCGTAAGGGCTTGTTCGGTGGCGCGGGAATCACTCTTTGTAGTTAGCAAGGTCTGGAATACGGATCAGGGCTATGATAGCACCTTACGTGCTTTTGATGCCAGCATGGAACGATTGGGCTTAGACTATCTGGATTTATATTTGATACACTGGCCAAAAGCGCAATTATACAAGGATACATGGAGGGCTCTTGAGCGATTATACGCTGAAAAAAGAGTCCGGTCTATTGGGGTAAGCAATTTTATGCAACATCATCTTGTAGACCTGTTAGAATCTGCCAAAATAGTACCCATGGTCAACCAAATGGAATTTCATCCCTACCTGGTACAGCAGGATCTTATCGACTTTTGTCGATCAAATAAGATCCAATACGAGGCCTGGTCTCCGCTAATGCAGGGTCAAATTTTTGATGTTCCACTAATGGATGAACTCGCTGTAAAATACCAGAAATCTATCCCACAAATTGCCCTGAGGTATGATTTACAAAAAGGAGTGATCACGATCCCAAAGTCGTCCAAAAAAGAACGCATTATTGCCAATGCGGATATTTTTGATTTTGCAATTAGTGAAGAAGATATAAATGCGATGGATGCACTTGATCGGGGGAAACGCTTCGGTCCTGACCCTGATAATTTTGATTTTTAAACTACGCTTATTTGTCGCCAAGAAAAAGCGCTTTCAATTCCGTAGCGTCCTGAGGTTTCATTTTTCCGGCTAAAACCAAACTGAGTTGTTTGCGTCTTAAAGCCCCCTCAAATCTTTCTTTTTCCAATGCTGTCACCGGGGTGATTGGAGGAATAGCCGTAGGTTTTCCCGTATCATCTACGGCAACGAAAGTATAGATAGCTTCATTGGCTTTGGAACGCTCTCCTGTAAATCTATCCTCTATCCAGACATCGATAAATACCTCCATTGAGGTATTAAACGTACGGGAGATTGCAGCTTCAACAGTAACAACACTCCCTAATGGAATTGCCCGGTTAAAAGCTACATGATTGACGGAAGCAGTGACAGTGATCCTTCGGCTATGGCGCCTGGCAGCAATACTCGCTGCACGATCCATTCGGGCCAAAAGTTCTCCACCAAAGAGGTTATTTAGCGGATTGGTTTCGCTGGGAAGGACCGTGTCAGTCATAATCGTCCTTGAATCCTCGGGTGTTTTCGATTTCATACGCAAAACCCCATGCTGGGGATAAAATGATATTTCAAATTGAGGCTTATCTCTTGGAGAGTAACCAGGCATCCCTGGATTCTGTACGTTTTACCCGTGTTAAGAATTCGAGGGCTTCATCTACATTGTTAAAACCATTAAAAGCTACCTGATGCAGGCCGTAGGCATTGGTGCCAACATAATAGGCATCATATCCTTTTCGCTTAAGTTGACGCACTTTTTTATCGGCATTAGCCCGAATGCGAAAAGCACCGGCAATTATGTGGTGCGATACTGAGGCATCAGCAACTTCTTTGATCTCTTTTTCGGTAATAGCAACATTGAGCTTCACGGGAGCTAATTCTACAGGTTTGGCATCAAAAAACGTGGCTTCCTGTATGTGCTTATTTACTTGCTCCTGAGCATTATCTCTAACAATGCTATTGTTTGATAAGGTTTTTTCATAGGCCCGAAAACCGGTTAACCCAGTAGAGAAGGCCAGCAGGATCACGGCTGCATACTTCAAATAAGGCCTGAAATTAAAGGCTTCGCGTTTCTCCTGCGTAATTATGAACGGAACTTTTTCTTCTAAGGCTACTATCTCTTCCTTCATCACCTCTCTAGTAGCAGGTGTATGTACAATAGACGATAGTCCAAAAGAGGAAGTAAGGAAATTTACTTTTTCATTGGGTTGAAACTGGATCTTCCCTCCACTGTTAGTCCATAGTTTTCCTACAGAGCCAATGGTGAGTCGCTCCCCGGCTTTTAATTTCGACTTCCAATCTAAAGTAATGTCTTTCATGCGTTCCAACATCTCCTCATAACTCAGTTTTTCTGCCTGAGCAACATAAGAGATCAACAAACCGTCATTAGAAGATAACTGCTCATTGAAGGAAATAGATTTACTTGGCGGGTAAAGTGTATGGGAAATGCGGTTTATACGCGCAGGTTTGCGTTGTGTTAGAAATGCACCAAAATCAGGTACAACTACACAGTTGTAGCGGTACAGTAATTCATCAATATATCCCTCAATTTGCATCTTAACAAAGATGGAGAAAAATATAAGGCCTTCAAAACCACTAGACCGACTTTTTATCAACATCTAGTGAACGATTGGAATTTTTACAGTGGAGTAGAAAAAATAAATGATTGATAAAGAGATAATTGCAGTCTTACGTCTACAACGACTTCCCAGAATTGGTGACATAACCGCAAAAAAGTTGATCACTTTTTGCGGTAGCCCATCTGCTATTTTCTCCGATAAAAGGGACCACCTTCTCAAGATCAATGGAATCGGCAGTTGGTCCTTGGAAGGGCTTTTCGATGAGAGGTACCTAAAAGAGGCGATAAAAGAATGGAAATATATTGAGAGGAATAATGTGGCATATACGTATTATCAGGACGAGGCATATCCATCCAAACTACTTCATTGTCCGGATGCTCCCTTACTTCTATTTCACCGGGGCACCATTGATATCCAGGACCGATTGATGCTAAGCGTTGTAGGTACGAGGAACATGACGGCCTACGGCGCTGCTTTTTGCAGAGAACTTATTGATGGCCTCGCGCCATTGAATCCCGTAATTGTGAGCGGTATGGCATATGGGGTAGATATTTGTGTACAGAAGGAAGCCGTAGTAAATGGACTTCAGACTATAGGATGCCTTGCTCATGGGCTTAATCAGATGTATCCTAAAATTCACCGGCAGTATGTAGCTGAGATTGAAGCGAATGGGGGCTTTATTACCGAATTTTGGAGTTCGAGCAGTCCGGATCGGGAAAATTTCCTACGGCGGAACAGGATCATTGCAGGCTTGAGCGAAGCCACACTGGTTGTAGAATCTGCAGAACGAGGGGGAAGTCTTGTAACAGCAGATCTGGCATTTCATTACAACAGGGAAGTATTTGCTGTTCCGGGCAGAGTAAGTGATGAATACAGCAAGGGCTGTAATAACCTGATCAAGAAACAAAAAGCCCAGATGATAAGCAGTGCAGCCGAACTAATTTATTATATGGGATGGAATATTGATGAGAAGAAATCAACCGGCCGACAACAAAAGCTTTTTGTTGAATTGGATAAAATTGAACAAAAGATTTTTGATTTTCTCCAGGAACAAGGACGTCAGGAATTGGATACTATATCCATGGCCTGTGAATTGCCTGTAAATAAAACACCATCGATCCTGTTAAATATGGAAATGAAAGGCGTGATTACTCCACTTCCCGGGAAGTATTTTGAGGTGATCTAATATCCCAGTGAATTCCGTACCCGCCCTAAAACTTCGCCAGCTACCGTGGCTGCTTTTTCGGCACCTTTAGCAAGGACTGCATCCAGCTCATCCTTGTGACCCATATAGTGATCAAATGATCTCCTCGCTTCCTCAAAACGTGAAATAATGGTTTCAAAAAGGGCTTGCTTGGCATGGCCATAGCCATAATTTCCAGCAAGGTAGTTTGAACGCATATCAGATATGTCACTTTCTGAAGCCAGGAGCGAATACAATTTGAATACCGTATCTGTATCAGGATCTTTAGGGTCCTCGAGGGGAGTGCTGTCGGTTTCTATTTGCATGATCTGTTTCCGCAAGGCTTTTTCAGGCAAAAAGATGTTGATAAGATTGTCTTTGCTCTTACTCATTTTTTCACCATCTGTTCCGGGGACATACATTGTATTTTTGTGAATCTTGGCTTCCGGGATCACAAAAACTTCCCCCATTTGATGATGAAAACGGGCAGCAACATCCCGTGTCATCTCTAAATGTTGCAATTGATCTTTACCTACAGGCACAATATCGGCATCGTACAAGAGAATATCTGCAGCCATAAGCATGGGATACGAAAACAATCCGGCGTTAACATCTTCTAAACGATCTGCTTTGTCTTTAAATGAATGTGCCAGGGTGAGCCTTTGATAAGGATAGAAACAACTTAGATACCAGGCCAGTTCGGTCACTTGAGGCACATCACTCTGCCTGTAAAATACTGTAGCATTAGTATCAAGGCCACAAGCCATCCATGCTGCGGCTGTAGCATAGGTATTTGCACTTAATTCTTCTGCATCCTTGATCTGTGTCAGCGAATGCATATCTGCAATAAAAAGAAAAGATTCATTGTCCTTATCGGAGGCCATTTTTATTGCAGGTATAATGGCCCCTAGGATATTTCCCAAATGGGGTGTGCCTGTACTTTGAATACCTGTTAAAATGCGTGCCATGGGCAGGTGTCTTATGGTAGGCAAATGTAACAGAAATCCTAAAACCCTACTAAAATTATTACTTTTAGCCATGCGCACCATACTGGTTAAATTCGGGCGCCTGCTCTATAAGATCTGGTTTTATATCCTCGCAGCCCTGCCTATCCTGATTTTTTTGCCAATCCTGATCCTGCTATCCTTATCGGAACGTACCTATCCTCAAGTGTTTTGGATGGCGAGAAATGTTTGGGCGAATACAATTTTATATGGAATGGGATGTATTCCCAAGATCACCCATAAAGAGAATGTCCTTAAGGGCAAAAGTTATATGTTCATTGCCAACCATACCAGTATTCTAGACATCATGCTTTTGCTGAAATGTACACGAAATCCATTTGTCTTTGTCGGCAAAAAGGAATTAGTTAAAATCCCAATTTTCGGTTTCTTCTACAAACGTGTATGTATTATGGTAGATAGGGAAAGCAGAAGAAGTAGGACGGGGGTTTATATGCGGGCACAAAAGCGACTGGAAACAGGACTGAGTATCGGGATATTTCCGGAAGGGGGTGTGCCTGAAGAATCAGTACTTTTGGACGCCTTCAAAGATGGTGCATTTAGCCTTGCCATAGCCCATAAGATCCCAATAGTTCCTATTGTATTTTATGATTGCAAAAAGCGCTTTCCATTTTCTCTAAATGGGGGATCGCCAGGAAGTTTAAGGGCAACTGTATTCCCATTTTACAGGACAGATAATTTAAGGCCAGAAGATATCGACACCCTGAAAAACACCATTAGGGAGAAGATCAGATCTGAACTTCTAAAATAGAAAACACCCCGACATCTGTCGAGGTGTTCGTTTTAATTTGCTGAGAAAGTAACGTATCTTAAAAACAAAATCATAGTTTAATTCAGCTAGAATTTATACTGGATCCCGCTGTAGATCCCAATAGTATAGGGATTAAATTTTCCTGCTGTATTGGAAAAAGTATTTAGCTGATATTTTAATAGGGGTTCTAACTGGATCTTGAACTTATTTGAAATATCATAGTCTATACCCAAGCCAAAATTTGCACTGAAGTTCAATGAGTTAATGTTGTTAGCTGTCCCCATTTCGGTAGTTCCATTTTCTGATTCCAGGTTTACGACATTGTCCAGTAGCATTAAGGAACTTACTCCGCTCACTACATTTATGCCTAATTTCTTGTCTACCAAGACATAGTTTATTTCCATTGGGATCTCTAAATACCCCATTTCCTGGACCATTGTTCCGGAGCGTGCCGGATTTTTCGCGGCAATTTCATCAGATCTTGTAGCATTTGCCTTTGTATTCGATAAAGAACGGGATTCAACCACCAGATATTCTGAAGTAGGCGCAAAATCTATATTACGTATTGAAGAATTTGCCGACGAAGATAAAGAAGAAGTGAATACAATGTCATTTGTGTTATAGGTGTAATCTACTTTATGAAGCCCAGAACGTAATTGCCATTTATCAGAGAGTTTGTAAGTTACTTTTACCCCATAACTCATGTTAATATTCCCCTTTTTATCATTGTTTATAAAAGCATTGTCAATAGGAGAACCTGTTCCATTGGCGGCATATAAAACCGGTGCGACGCTAGGTCCGACAGACCATTTTTCTTCTAAATCATTTTGCTGAGGTTTTTCTTCATCGTCAATCTCTTCAAACAGATCTCTAAACTCCTTTGTAGTTTCCTCTTCTTGTACTTCAGCAACAGCAGGAAGGGATTTGGTTTCAGTGAGATCTTGTTTTACTACAGGGTCATTCAGATCATCCGTTGTAAAAGGAGAATCTGCCACAGGATCTTCCGAAACCGTTTCAATACCCGAAACTATCTGTGCAACAGCTGGATCGTTATTCGGTATTGGATTATACGCTTCCGTCTTATTACCCGCAGCAGGAATTACATTGTCAGTTGTATTTGCTGAGCTAGTCGTAGCAATTTGACCGGAAAGTGTTGTGGGAGAATTTGGCACATCCTTATCCGGACTTGCTGCGCTATTCGCATCAGTTATTGCTGCCTTATTCTCTCTTATAAATTTCGGATCTACTGGTTCGTCCGTTGAGGTGTTTAAGTCAGAAGGGGTTGATGTCGTCTGTTCATTTACCGGAATTGATAATTCTGAATCGGTACCGGGCAGTGCGAGGAACAATATCAATGCCAGGGCAGCTGCAACTCCGCCCAATTGCCACCAAAGCGGGATGGCTCTTCGTTTTCGTTTTATTTGCCTATCCAGTGAAGCCTGTATATTATCCCAAACTTTGGGATCCGGGGCCTGGGCAAAATCGTCCAGTGTATCCCGGAACAGGTTATCTACATTTTCTTTTTCCATTGTGTTAGGTTATGCAATATTGATTTTTCGATTTTTGATCTTTTCACGTAAAATCACCCTGGCTCTTGCCAGATTGGATTTAGACGTTCCAGTAGATGTGCCTAATTGTTCGCTGATTTCTTTATGGCTATATCCATCAAGGACATAGAGATTAAAAGTTAATCGGTACTTATTAGGTAATTCCTGGATATATTGTAGTAAAGTGGACAGGCTTATTTCAAGGGGCTGATATGCATCATCGTGCATGTCCTTATACTGATCGGGTAGTCGCGCCAAATATTCTTCCTTCCGGTACTTTTGTAAGATCGTATTTACGGTAATTCGTTTCAACCAGCCTTCAAAAGACCCAAGGGATTTAAACTGTCCAATTTTGTCATATATAGTCATAAAGCTGTCATGAAGATTATCTTCTGCTTCTGTCTTGTTTCTGGAGTATTTTAAGCAAATCCCATACAATTTATGGGCGTATTTGCGGTACAAATACTCCTGCGCAGATCGATCTCTTTCGACACATTTCTTTATGAGCTCTTCAAGAATCAAATTGTTGGTCAGATTAATGGACGCAACTCGTCATTGTCTTAATTAACCGGAATATAATAATCCAGGTAAATAGGATTTCCTTGTGCATCTTCACCTCCCCAGAATTTTAAAGTATACGGTTCATGATTCAGCACAAGAAATTCAAAACTTGCTTGACCGTAATATACGGCTTGTGTACAAATTTCCCCATTGAATTCGGCCCCGATACAGGTTATATAACGAATGGACTCCCCATCAGTATTTATATCAAAGCCTTCATAGGTAATACATGAATTGGGACGCTCATAAGTAACATTAATGGTGTATACTTCTCCGTGCGCAAAGAATTCCGGAACTTCTACCGAAGTGATCTTTAGTGGCACAAAAAAGAAATTGGGTTCCGCAGAATCAATATCACACCCATTGAGTAATAACATCCCCAATATGATCCAAACAAAAACGATCTTCTTCATCATCAATTCCTGTATTAAAATAAGATGTTGAGGTTGAATAAAGGTTGCTTTACCTTATAACAGCTAAAAAAGGATGTACCCTAAAAGAAAATGGAGATTTATGCCAGGGCTTCCTTGATGCCGGCCTCCAATTCTTCCATAAGTTCTGGATTATCCAGGAGGAGTGCTTTAACGGCATCCCGACCTTGTCCCAACTTGGTATCTCCATAACTGAACCAGGATCCGCTCTTTTTTATGATATCAAAAAGTACGCCGAGATCAATGATCTCGCCTACTTTGGAGATTCCTTCTCCATACATAATATCAAATTCGGCCAGCTTAAAGGGAGGAGCTACTTTGTTCTTCACCACCTTTACACGGGTCTTATTTCCGAGCACCCTACCTTCTGTGTCCTTTATCTGGGTAGAACGCCTAATATCTAAGCGCACAGAAGCATAGAATTTAAGGGCATTTCCCCCCGTAGTAGTCTCAGGATTGCCAAACATCACCCCGATCTTTTCCCGAAGCTGATTGATAAATATTACAGTACAATTGGTTTTACTGATCGTTGCGGTAAGCTTTCGCAAGGCCTGTGACATTAAGCGAGCATGTAAGCCCATTTTGGAATCTCCCATTTCACCTTCGATTTCACTTTTTGGAGTTAAAGCTGCCACGGAATCTATAACTACAATATCGATGGCGCCTGAACGAATTAGATTTTCCGCGATCTCCAGCGCCTGTTCCCCATGGTCGGGTTGTGAAATGATAAGATTATCAATATCTACACCTAAATTTTCGGCATAAAACCGATCAAATGCATGCTCAGCATCAATAAAGGCCGCAATACCACCATTCTTTTGAGCTTCAGCCATGGCATGCAATGTCAAAGTAGTTTTACCTGATGATTCCGGGCCATAGATCTCTACAACTCGCCCTCGTGGATACCCGCCGACACCTAAGGCAATATCAAGCCCCAAAGAACCGGAAGGAATAACTTCCACCTCCTCAAAAACAGTATCCCCCATCTTCATCACAGCACCTTTTCCGTAGGTCTTATCGAGTTTATCGAGGGTTAATTGTAGTGCTTTTAACTTGCCATCCTTTTCACTGCTCATATCATACTTCTTAGAAGGGCTAAAATAGTACTTCTTTCTGCATATAGCAATCATGAAAGCAACCTTTTTGAACTGGATGTATCTATGGTATAACAGATAGATTATCTCGACATATTTCTTCCAAAATCCTAAGTGATTTTGGGCAAAGGTGATCATCTCTTTACGAAGTACTCTATGAAAAAGAAAGCACCTGAGGGGTGATCCTTTAAGAGCCTTGATTCCAAGGCTCTTTTTGTATTCTAGACCTTATTCTCTGCCTCAAAGAGTTGGTGAAACACCATAGGATCCTTATTTTTGCGCCTCTTTGTTTACTAACTTAATACCCTGTATAGCATGCAACTGTACAACACATTAAGCGCGAAAGAACGAAGAGCACTTATAGAAGAAGCAGGGGAGGACAGACTCACTATTTCATTCTATAAATATGCTCATGTGGGAAATCCCGAAATCCTTCGCAATCACTTGTTTATTCATTGGAACACGCTAGATGTTCTTGGCCGTATCTACGTTGCCAAAGAGGGCGTTAATGCGCAGTTGTCAGTACCTGCTGGAAATTTTGACGCATTCAAATCACATTTGGACAGCATTAGCTTTTTAGAAGGGGTAAGGCTAAATATTGCGATTGAACAAGACAATATGTCTTTCCTAAAATTGAAAGTAAAGGTGCGACATAAAATTGTTGCGGATGGACTGAATGATGCGGCCTTTGATGTCACCAAAAAAGGGCAGCATGTTAATGCCCGTGAATTCAATGAACTTATTGAAATGGAAGAGGCTATAGTGGTAGATATGAGGAATCACTATGAAAGTGAGATCGGGCATTTCGAGAATGCTATGACTCCGGACGTGGACACATTCAGGGATTCGCTGGATATCATTGAAGAGCAGTTAGCCGAGCATAAAGAGAATAAAAAACTCGTAATGTATTGCACAGGTGGTATACGATGTGAAAAGGCCAGTGCCTATTTCAAGCACAAGGGATTCAAACAAGTATATCAACTGGAAGGAGGCATCATTGAATATACCAGACAAGTGAGGTCTCAGGAACTCGACAATAAATTCATTGGTAAGAACTTTGTTTTTGATCACAGACGTGCAGAACGAATTTCAGAAGAGGTCATTGCGCAATGCCATCAATGTGGTCAGGGATGCGACACACATGTTAACTGCGCCAACGAAGCTTGCCATCTCTTGTTTATCCAATGTGAGGCTTGTGCCACTAAAATGAATGACTGTTGCTCGGAAGAATGCATGGAAGTGATTGCCCTTCCAGAGAAAGAACAGAAAGCGTTGAGACGTGGCAAGGAAGTAAGTAATAAGATCTTTAAAAAGGGGCGTTCCAAAGTGCTGAAATTTAAAAAATAAACTCAGCTTGAAACGCATCTTAAGATCACATCTTCTAATGCGTGATGGGAATCCTTCGAACCCGCAAAAAATGCTATCTTTAGCCTATAGTAAAATATGAACCTTGTTCATCAAAAAATCTCAGATTTTTTGAATGAATCAATATAAAAAATATGGGTTGTAACAATTGTTCAACCGCAAAGGATGGACAGCCCAGGGGTTGCCGTAATAACGGTACATGCGGATCCGATGGCTGCAATAAACTGACGGTATTTGATTGGCTTTCAAATATGTCTTTGCCAGATGAAAAGATGGCATTCGACTGTGTGGAAATTCGCTTTAAGAATAGCCGTAAGGAATTCTTTAGAAATTCTGAAAACTTACCCCTTTCCATTGGAAGCGTTGTTGCCACTCAGGCTAAAACTGGTCATGACGTTGGCATAGTGACCCTTACCGGAGAATTGGTACGTATCCAAATGAAACGCAAGAAGGAGGATGCTACAGACGAAGAGCTCCCCAAGATCTACCGATTGGCGACACAAAGGGATATAGATAAATGGCAAAAATGTCGGGGCCAGGAAGACGAGATCAAAAAGCGATCCAGGGAAATGGCCATTATCCTCGGTTTGGAGATGAAAATTTCCGATGTAGAATTTCAGGGGGATGGCTCAAAAGCTACATTCTACTATACAGCGGAGGATCGGGTAGATTTCAGGCAGCTTATAAAAGATATGGCCAAGGCTTTTGGTATCCGGATCGAAATGCGTCAGATTGGGTATCGTCAGGAAGCACAACGTTTGGGTGGTATCGGATCTTGTGGGCGGGAATTGTGTTGCAGCACATGGCTGACAGATTTTAGATCAGTTAGTACGGCCTCAGCACGCTACCAGCAATTGTCACTTAATCCACAAAAATTGGCCGGGCAATGCGGTAAGCTTAAATGCTGTCTAAACTATGAATTAGATCTTTACCTGGAAGCCCTTAAAGATTTCCCATCTTCTGACACAAAACTCAAAACTGAAAAAGGATTAGCGTTTTGTCAGAAAGCAGATATTTTCAAGGGAATGATGTGGTTTTCCTATAGAGACGACCCTTCAAATTGGCACAGGCTTTCCCAAGATCAAGTGAAAGAGATCCTGGAGATTAATGGCAGGGGAGATAAGAAGGTAGCGAGCCTGGAAGAATATGCTGTGGAAAATGTCAGCAGTGAGAATCTGTTGTTTGAGAATGCAGTGGGTCAGGATAGCCTGACTCGTTTTGATAGACCGAAACGTTCGCGGAATCGAAAAAAGAGAAGAACAAGGAAAAACCGCAATAAGCAAACACGGAATGCGTAAAGTGATCATACTTTGTATACTCATTGCAGGATGTACAAAAGGTTTGCTGTACTCCTCATATCAAGCTGTTCCAACTGCAGGTTGGGATAAGAACGATCGTATGTTATTTGAATTCACAAGTGCTGATTCCGTAGGATTGCACAATTTATTCATTACGATCAGGAATGACGAGTCCTTTCCATATAGCAACCTCTTCCTGATTTCAACGATCACCTTTCCGGGAGGAAATCAATTACAAGACACTCTTGAATATACTATGGCAGAACCAGATGGCCGATGGCTTGGTTCCGGCATGGGAAGTGTGAAGGAAAACAAATTATGGTATAAGGAGAACATCGTTTTTCCTGAGAATGGCGTATATAGGATACATATAGCCCATGCCATGCGCCATAATGGCGAAGAATCAGGAATTGATAAATTACAGGGCATAACGGATGTAGGTCTGGAAATTGAAAAAGTAGAATAGGGAATGGCAAAGCAAAAACTTACAGCACAGTTTAGTGAGTTCAGAAAATTTATAAAGGCGTTTTGGATCTTTTTCGGTAGCTGTGTTCTGGCCGCCTTGTTAATATTCCTTTTGGCCGGCTGGGGCGCGTTTGGTCCAATGCCTACTTTTGAGAGACTAGAGAATCCCCAAACCAATCTGGCTACAGAAATTGTTTCTTCCGATGGGGAGACACTCGGAAAATTCTATTTAGATGATAACCGGACGCCCATAGCCTATGAAGATCTTCCTAAAAATCTGACCCGGGCTTTGATCGCTACAGAAGATGCGCGGTATTATTCCCATTCCGGGATTGATGCACGCGGCTTTATGAGAGCCGTTTTTTTTCTCGGTACAAGGGGAGGGGCAAGTACCATATCTCAACAATTGGCAAGACAACTTTTTGTTGGGATTCGATCTAAAAACAAATTACAGGCACTTCGCCAAAAAGTCAAGGAATGGGTTATTGCAACGAGACTGGAACGCAACTACACCAAAGAAGAGATCATAGCTATGTATATGAACATCTATGATTTTGGTAATAATGCAGATGGAATTCGTTCCGCTTCTAGAATTTACTTTGGGAAAGAACCGCTTGAGTTGAAAACAGAGGAGTCAGCTGTCCTGATAGGGATGCTCAAAAACTCTTCTCTTTATAATCCGCTCCGCCGTGAAGAAATGGTGCTGGACCGCCGGAATACTGTGTTATCTCAAATGGCTAAGTATGAATACATTAATGAAAATGAGAAGGATTCCTTAATCAGTCTGAAGATGGATATCAACTACAATCCGGAATCGCACCGGGAAGGGTTGGCTACTTATTTTAGAATGTATCTGCAACGTTTCTTAAATAAATGGATTGCTGAAAATCCTAAACCTGTGGTGGGAGACGAGGATGCAAAATGGAATATTTACCTGGACGGACTCAAGATCTACACAACGATCGACTCCAGAATGCAGGCTAATGCCGAAGAAGCAGTTACTGCCCATATGAGAAAACTGCAGGCAGAATTTTTTGTTCAAAATACGAGGGAGAGGAATCCTACTACGCCCTTCCTTGATATTACCCCGGAAGAAACCGAAAATATTATAGAACGCGCAATAAAGAACTCCGAACGCTGGAGGAAAATGAAGGCCGCCGGCGTATCAGAAAAAGAGATCCGTGACTCCTTTCTGGAAGAAACAGAGATGACAGTTTTCGACTGGAACAGGGAGACACAAGAAAAGGATACCATTATGACCCCGATGGATTCTATTCTCTATTACAAAACACACCTAAGGGCATCTATGATGTCGATGGAGCCGCAAACAGGGCATGTCAAGGCCTGGGTGGGCGGCGTGAATTACACGCATTTTCAGTATGATAATGTGATCCAGGGTGCGCGGCAGGCGGGTTCTGTTTTCAAACCTTTTGTTTATGCAGCTGCTATAGATCAATTGCGGTATTCCCCTTGTGATTCCTTGCCGGATCTGCAGTATTGTATTGAAGCCGAAAAACACGGAAACCCTGAACCCTGGTGCCCAAAGAATGCCAATGGCCGTTATTCAGGAAAGAATTTTACCCTCAAACGCGCTCTGGCAAATTCGGTGAATACGATTACAGCTCGACTTATTGATGAAGTAGGGCCAAAACCCGTAGTCTCTATTGTCAAGAATCTGGGTCTGACAAGTGAGATCCCGGAAGTACCTTCCATTGCCCTTGGAACACCCGATTTTAATGTATATGAAATGGTGGGGGCCTACGGCACATTTGTAAATGAAGGCGTCTATGTTAAACCTGTAATGGTAACCCGGATCGAAGATCGTAATGGTACCGTATTATACGAATATGTTCCGGAGACCCGTGATGTGTTGAGCAAGGATGTCGCGTATACCATGCTAAATTTAATGGAAGGAGTTACCCAGGGAGGTTCCGGTACACGGTTGCGGCATTCCTGGAGAAAGAATGACCCATTATACAAAGAGATCATTACTGGATATCCCTATGAATTTACTAATCCAATTGCTGGAAAAACGGGTACAACACAGAATCAGAGTGATGGTTGGTTTATGGGAATGGTTCCCAATCTGGTAACAGGTGTTTGGGTAGGAGGTGATGATCGGGCGACGCATTTTAAATCAATTGCATATGGCCAGGGAGCTTCGATGGCTTTACCTATTTGGGCCTTATATATGCAAAAGAATTATGAAATAGAGGAATTAGGAGTCTCTAAAGGGGAGTTCACTAAGCCGGGTTCTTTAAGTATTCGTGTAGATTGCTCGCTGATAGAGGAAGATGCAGAAAAAAAAGAGAAGCTCGAAGATGACCTTGAAGATCTGGATTTTTAACTTCGCATTATAAGCTATGATAAATAAGACTGTCAAAAACGTGTCGGAGGCACTGCAAGGGGTTGAAGATAGTATGACCTTCATGCTGGGTGGCTTCGGATTATGCGGAATCCCTGAAAATGCAATTGGTGAATTGGTCCGCTTGGGTATAAAAGACATTACATGCATTAGCAATAATGCAGGGGTGGATGATTTCGGCTTGGGCTTCCTGCTTCAAAATCACCAAATAAAAAAAATGATCTCTTCCTATGTTGGAGAGAACGATGAATTTGAACGACAAATGCTAAGTGGTGAACTGGAAGTAGAGCTAACTCCTCAAGGCACTTTGGCTGAAAAGTGTCGCGCTGCCCAGGGAGGTTTTCCTGCCTTTTACACACCTGCCGGATTTGGCACTGAAGTAGCCGAAGGAAAAGAAACTCGTGAATTTAACGGTAAAATGTACGTCCTGGAACCTGCCTATAAGGCCGATTTCGCTTTTGTGAAGGCCTGGAAAGGTGATGAAGCAGGCAACCTTATCTTTAAGGGCACTGCACGCAATTTTAATCCTTGTATGTGTGGTGCAGCGACAATCACTGTGGCTGAGGTTGAAGAATTAGTTCCTGCCGGCGCACTTGATCCCAATCAGATTCATATTCCCGGAATATTCGTTCAACGAATTTTTCAGGGAGCCCGGTATGAAAAGAGAATTGAGCAACGAACGGTACGTCCAAAAGAATAGCAAGTATGCTGGATAAAAATGGTATAGCAAAGCGAATTGCACGGGAGGTTAAGGACGGATACTATGTTAACCTCGGAATTGGTATTCCTACCCTTGTAGCCAATTTTGTGAGAGAAGATATTCAGGTTGAATTTCAAAGTGAAAACGGAGTGCTGGGTATGGGCCCTTTTCCCTTTGATGGGGAAGAAGATGCAGATATCATTAACGCGGGCAAGCAAACGATCACGACCTTGGCCGGAGCCTCTTTTTTTGATTCGGCTACCAGCTTTAATATGATCAGGGGACAGCATGTAGACCTCACTATTTTAGGAGCCATGGAAGTGGCTGAAAACGGGGATATAGCTAACTGGAAAATACCTGGAAAA
>Ga0224508_10000594_pt1 | contig 34989 bp, 43 predicted proteins | sample SF_Jan12_sed_USG_4_FD_170157 | JGI IMG/M metagenome (GOLD analysis project Ga0224508, IMG submission 170157) | Sediment microbial communities from San Francisco Bay, California, United States - SF_Jan12_sed_USGS_21 | ecosystem: Environmental > Aquatic > Marine > Sediment | place: USA...
TGATTCATCCCAAATCTTAAAAAATTCACGTAATTCTCTATTTTCATATTCTCCTAACCCTATTCTTTTCTTTGAGAGAAATTTGAATGCCAAAATTACATGTTTTTTCTTGTAAATATCAAATGTTTTAATCCATGTTAGGCACCTTTCAATTTGATCTGCTGGAACTGGAAGTGATGTACTTGTTCCAGATTTTGCCTCTATGGTAAATATTATACTATCTTTATTATTTACTGCCAACACATCAGGTAATGCAATACTGGGAGAACCAAGTCTAAATGCCTTCCATTTTTCTACCCTGTTGAATCTTTTTACTATGGTATCTTCCCACTGATATCCTCTTTGTCGTCGTATTCTGGCAGCTTTTTTATTATTGGTTTTGGTTTTTTTAATGATTTTTTGTTTTGTGATTGTCAGTGTTTCTGCTTTTATTCTCAATTGGCATATTGTTCACAATATTAGATATAGTAATGATGGTAATTACAAAATAACCTTTCATAGTGAATTGGTTTGACATATATTTTACGATTATTTTTACAAGTAAAGTATAGCACATCAAACTATTTCTAATTTAGAATAATTCTTAGTTTTTTAGAATCCAGATAACTTGATTTTTCATATTCAAAACCTTCCGTGATAATATTCTTGAAATACATCATAATTTTTTTCAACTCAAGAAATTTATTTTTGAATAATACTATATAGGAAATTTTAATTCATACGTAAAATCATTTTTAAGGTTTATTACGTCAAATTATTATTGTGAATTTTATCTATATGTTTTGATAGATCTTCTTTATTTTCAAATATGGATTCGCAGTATGCGCATTTACTTTCTTTCATAGGTACAATAAGTTAATTATAATATTTAACAATTCCTAATTAACGTCTGAGAAACTAATTGATTGTAAATGATTGTAAACAGAATATCTTATTCTTGACTATTAGTTCAAAATTAAAAAGATAGATAGCATGAATTTCACTCCTTAATACAGGGATTGAATTCCATACATTAGGTACCTATGCTTGAAGATGTCTTTATTGTAGATATGGTATTTTCTCCAATTTCTTACTTTTTATTCAATTCAGATAATTAAGAGATATTGTATTGGATTTTATTTTCATTGAATATTTATCTAATGATATTTCAGGTAAAGGATTAGATAATTCATTTAATGCACATTAGGTTTGATTCTTGAGTACAATGTACCAAGATTGATTTTATTTTGAACCCCCCTTCTAAAAATAATTAAGGTAAACCATTTAAAATTAGAAATTTATTAAATGCATAATAAAGGAATTAAAAGTTTAATAGATCACAAATTTCTAAAAGATTGTTGAGTGGCGAAGCGGTTATTGGAAGAGCATATGGTCAGTTCTCTTCATGTCACACGCAAAGACCAGATACCACTGACCCTATAGAGGTGAAATTAACTGATCAAGAAGATATGTTTGGAGGAGAACATACCATTGATTTTATTGAGGGAGATATCGAAATCAAACGCACTGGAATGTATCTCATCATTGCGGGACCACAAATTGGCAAAGTGAGTGGTGACCAACCTCGTTGGATAGACTTTTGGTTAAGAGTTAACAATGTAGATCTCCCAAATTCTAATGTCCGATATACACTCAAAGAAAATCATCAAAAAGATGTCATTGTTTTACAGGTCCTTACTCGTCTTAACGAAGGAGATACATTAAATTTTATGATGTCAGTTGAAGCAACTGGGGAAGGCATCGGAATTGAAGCAATTCAACCACCGGGTGAACCCTTAGTTCCTAGTATCATTCTAACAATGATAGAAATGTAAAAAATTTATTTGAATACAGGTGTTGATTGGGAAATTGCTGAAAGTTTTTTTGTAATCTCATCTAGTTTTCGTCTAGATTTATCATATTTGGCAAATTCTAGTTTACCCTCTTTTTCTGTTATTCCTAATCCACTGACAAATGTGCAAACTCCATCTATTTGATTTACTAGGGTCGGATCAAGAGTATCACTTGAATAAACTGTAGTGTTTCGTGCATTTTGTATTATGCGTGCCATCCTTTCTTCCTCTCCTTTAATTTTACTATAAATCACACTTTTTTGATCAGTAGCAGTATTGTAATTCATTGTCAATCTGTTAATAATTCCTAAAACAAAAAGTAAAGTAGTTAAATGGTTTTTCAAATTTTGAACCGCGTAATCTCTACGTGCTTTTCTCGTGGTTTCTTGGCCTTGAAGAATTTTTTGTATTTGTTCACCGTTTTCTTTCAGGGATTCATTACTACGATGAGCTAAAATATGAAGAAATATAGCTAAGATAGCACCTACCGCGATGTCACCCATAAATAATTTCATCCAGCCAGAGAGATCACATTCTGCGCTAACATCCCATAATCCACATCCTTCAATAGCTGTTGCCCCAAATGCTGTATGAACAAATGTGGTACTAAAAACAAATACAGAAAATAAAACAATTGAACCTATGTAGATCTTTTTTAAATTGATAAAATGAAGATAAAGTTTTATAATATCTGTTTTTTCGGACATCAAATCTTATCCTTCAGATTCTATTTTGTGGACGTGCTCCACTAAAGCATCTACATCAAGAGATTTTTTTAGAATAAAATGTTCCTCTTTTTCCAAAAGCGGGCTATACTCACTTTCAGTAGCTGATGAGGCAGTAAATACTACTATCTTTTGTTTATTTATCAATCCATCCTTTACAAGAGTATCAATGATATCTACACCACTAAGATCTGGCATGGATAAATCCAGAAGGGACATGTCGTATTTTTCATTTCTAATCTTCTCTAGTCCGTCTAGAGGTTCGTTTATACCAGTATACTCGTGCTCTTCTGCACTCAATACAACCTCACAAAGGTCAAGCAAATCCTGATTATCATCAATTTCCAATATTTTCATTGTTACTCCTTTCTTCTTTAATCTTGGGAATACTAAAATAAATAGAAGCACCTTTACCCAGTTCGCTTTCGACCCATATTTTACCCCCTAATGCCTCTATAATCCCTTTGGATATGTATAATCCTAAACCAGTTCCTCCATGTTTTCTTTGAAGCGAGCTGTCAACTTGATAGAATTGATTAAAAAGTTCTTTTTGTTTTTCTTTACTAATACCAATACCGTTATCCTTAACATAACAAATAATTTTGTTATCATCTCCTTTTACTCCGATTTCAATTTTCCCTCCTTCTTTGGGAACAAAGTCTACAGCATTACGAATTAAATTATTATAAACTTGTTCCAATCTTGACTCATCAGTGGTTGCAAAGATTGTTTCTTTCGTTGAATTCACAAACTCTATGTTTTTTTCATCTGTAATGTTTTTATTGTTATGTAATATGTATTCAACAAGTTTTGTAATATCCACATTAGCATATGCAAATTTCATTTTGGATAAACCTAATTTTCTAGAATCAAGCAAGTCCCCAATCAAATCTTCTAATCTAGTCGCATTTCTTTTCATTGTTTCAATAGATTTTTTTTGTTCAGGATTTAATTCACCTGCCATTTTAGAGTTTAGAAGAACCTTTGAGAATCCGACTATGGTGGAGGCAGGAGTTTTTAATTCATGAGTAACCATTGAAAGAAAGACATCTTTTTTTTCCTCTAAATCATTGAGTCGATTTATCATAGAGTTGATTGTGTAAATGACTTCGTTGATTTCATCATCCTTATCAATCGACTCTCTTTTAATTTCGATATTCCTGAGTTTTTTACCTATCTCTTGAGACTTTAATTTTTCAGACAGGGTGGATATGGGGTTAGCAATTCTAGCTGAAACCCAAAATACCACACATACGGCAATAATTCCAATGATAGCAGATACAATTCCAATTGAAGTCCCAATTTCTTCTAAGATCGATGTGGACTGTTCTTCTGATATGCCAGAATCAAGAAGAGATGATTGTATTGTGATATGAGCTGCATAAGATGAAGAAGAAAATGCTAAGATGAAAATTGCAGAAAATGTGAGAACTAGTTTAGGGCGTATCCTCATGTTTTTATTAAGTAGTTTTTTCTTTTAAGTAATCTTAATTTTTAGATTCATAAGATGCGTCAAAGTTATCCAATAATAGTTTTCTAATTTCATTAAAGGATGATAATTTACTTGATTGATCAGTTAAAGCTATTTCAATAATATCCATAACTTGTACTAAATAGAAAGTCTTGACGGGTTCAGATAGTCCCCATCCATTCATTTCTTGTTCAAGGTTTTCTAAAAGATTGTCCAGATCAACAGCATCATGAATCATTTCTTGTTCTAAAATATTTACTAGTGTATTGATCCTACCTTTGCTTACATTAATAGCTGGATTTTTTACGCTCAGATCAAAACAATGTACACATAATACATCGTCATCAGTCATTTGGGGTGGAATTATTAGGTCGTTAACTCTCAGGTCCGAATTTTTGAAGATTAAAGTCGTATTTCCAATCTCCCTGTGACATAAGAAACAAGCCTGAGTCATATTATTTCATTAATGTCATAATAGTATTTATTTTACATTAAGAAATGAGAAAAGGATCTATTGTCAATTACAAAGATTTTTGATCCGTTGTCAAAAGATTGATTATATTTTATGGATTTTTCAATAATATTCAAATAAAGTTCAATCTCTCTAACCTTTGAATATTATAATTTTTTTTTTAAAATGAAAATTACAAATATCTTGTTGTTTAAGGTCTTCGATATCGTAAAGGTTATCTTTTTCACCATATCTCTTCTAAAGGGCCAAGGAGAGTTTTTGAATTTACTCAATTTAGGAAAACACTTCTAGTGGCAAAAATTTAAAAAATCTTAAAACTAGCTTTTCTAAAAAATAACTTTTCTTAGCCCTTTGTATAATCTAGACTATGGGAATACGAAAATAAAATATGGTTCCTTTATTTTGTTCAGTTTCAAACCAAATTTTTCCACCAAGTGCAGTAATAATTCCTTCACAAACTGTTAATCCTAAACCAGTGCCTCCATGTCTTCGAGTTAGGCTGGTATCAACTTGATAAAATTTCTTGAAAAGAAAGGATTGTTTATCATTTGGAATACCAGGACCATTGTCTTGAACACTAAAAATTACGCTATCTTCATTATTTTGTGCTTTTATTTCTATAATGCCATTATTCTTGGGTACAAAAGCTAGTGAATTATTAATTAAATTTGAAAGGATTTGTTTGATTCTATCTTTATCACTTTTTAGAAAAATCTGCTCGGTTGTAGTATTAATTAATTTTATGTTATTTTTTTCTGCGATTTTCCCAAAATTTTTAGTAATCTCTTCCATCATTTTGTCTACTTGGAATGGAATACGAGATGATTCTATTTTTCCAAATTCCATTGCCTGGGTTACAAGTAAATCACTAATAATACCAGATAATTTTTCTGCGTTAAAATGAATGAAGTTCATTGCCTTTTTTTGTTTCTCATTAAGAGAACCTGTCATTTCAGGATGGTTTAGGACACTTGACCAACCAATGATCAATTGCAATGGAGTTTTCAGCTCATGAGCAATCATTCCTATGAATTCATTTTTCTTTTTATCCATTTCTGTAAGTTCTATCATTGTTTCTCTGAGTTTATCTTCGGTTCTTTTTTGGCTGGAGACATCAGTTCTTATTGCAATATAGAATTCTGGCTTTCCGTCATTTCCAGAAAAAGGCACGATGATGGTTTTTACCCAGTAAAAGGAACCATCTTTTGCTAGATTTTTTATGTCTCCCTTCCAAATCTTTCCACTAGATATTGTCTTCCATAGATTTTCAAAAAATTCTGGTGAATGAAGTCCAGATTTTAATATTCGATGATTTTGTCCTAATAACTCCTCTCTTGAATATTTTGAAATTTTACAAAACATGTCATTGACATAGGTAATGGTACCAACTCTATCTGTAATTGCAACTATTGCTGACTTGTCAAGTGCCTTTTTGAAGTCTATGTTTTTTCTAAGCTCGATTTCTAATGTTTGAGGATTATCTGTGATTTTGTTTGTACCTGTTTCGATCAAGTATGTAATGGTTTTTTTAAAATGGTATAAACATATTCTTTAATTTTAATCTCAATTACATTTCTTTCAGAATTTTAATGATTTTATTGAATAATATCTGTCTTGGATAGAAACATAAAATTAGTATTATTACAAGTATATTTACGGAAAGGACAAAAATTGCTAATTTGATTTTCATTGTGGTAATAATAGCGCTAATTGGAATTATTGCTTATTCCCAAATAGAAGAAACATTTAGTCCTGCATTAATTGGTCAAGATAATAATTCTCTTCGTAAACCCATTTTTATTCCATTAGATGAAGATAATCCAATTAAAGTTGGTATACTTCATTCTTTGTCTGGAACAATGGCCATTAGTGAAAATTCGGTTGTTGATGCCACTCTTTTAGCAATAGATGAAATTAATGAAAGAGGCGGGCTTTTGGGAAGAAAACTTGTTCCTATTGTGGAAGATGGTCGTTCTGATTGGCCTACATTTGCAACTAAGGCTAAAAAACTTATTGTTGAGGATGAGGTTAGTGCTGTTTTTGGAGGGTGGACGTCTGCTAGTCGTAAAACAATGATGCCAGTATTTGAGGAATATAACCATCTTCTTTTCTATCCTGTACAATATGAGGGACTTGAACAATCTGCCAATATTGTCTACACTGGAGCAGCTCCAAACCAACAGGTACTTCCAGCCGTCAATTGGGCCTTTGAAAATTTGGGTACAAAATTTTTCTTGGTAGGTTCAGATTATGTATTTCCTAGAGCTGCTAATACAATCATAAAAGAACGAATAAACGAGATAGGTGGTCAAGTTGTAGGAGAAGAATACAGGTTACTGGGAGAAAGTGATTTTGTAGAAATAGTAGATAAAATTACAAAAACAAAGCCAGATGTTATACTCAATACTATTAATGGTGATAGTAATATAGGATTTTTTAACGAGCTTAGAAAAAAAGGTATTGAACCTGAAACAATTCCAACAATATCATTTAGTATTGCAGAAGATGAAATTCGAAATCTAGGTGCAAATAGTATGGCTGGGGATTATGCGGCTTGGAATTATTTCCAAAGTATTGATTTACCAGAAAACAAGGTCTTTGTTCAGAATTTCAAAAATAAATTTGGACCTCATCGGGTTACTGATGATCCCATGGAAGCGGGTTACATTGGAGTTTATCTTTTTGCTAAAGCAGTGGAAAAAGGGAATTCAGACGAAGTCAATACAATTCGTGAGGCAGTAAAAGGTATCACCTTTGTTGCACCAGAAGGGATTGTAGGAGTAGATCCCAAAACACAACATCTCTCAAAGGAGGTAAGAGTCGGCCAAATTCTTGAAGATGGACAATTTAAGATAGTCTACAGTTCAGAAGAACCAATTCATCCCATTCCATATCCTAAATACAAATCAGAGCAAGACTGGAATAAATTCCTTGATGAACTCTATAATAGATGGGGACAAAGTTGGGCAAATCCTGGTCCATAGAAGGGTAGTTTGAAGGAAATGACTTATTTATTCTCCAGTTATTCCAGAAAACTCATCACCCTAATTCTGTTGTTAAGTCTAGTTCCCATATTTGTCATAAGTGGGTATCTATATTTTGATAAAGTTGAAACTGAAAACAACAATCTTAAAGAAAGATTATTATCTATTTCCGGAATTGGTGCTGACAATATTTCACAATGGATTGAGCAACGAAAGATGAACATTCAAGGTATAGCAGATAACCAAGTGATGATTACCGAAACACAGAAACTTTTAGATCCTGATGTTGGAATTGATGAATCATTTATCGCACGATTCAATTTGGAAAAACAGATCAATACTGCTATTCATGGATATGACTGGTTACAAGAATTAGCAATAAGTGATCCACAAACTGGGGATGTCATATTTTACACAGGTTTGTCTTTTCCAGATGACAACCTATATGGTGAACAACATTTTCAAGATGCAGTTAACAGAAAAGTGGGAATAAGCAAAGTCCAGCCATCTGTAAACACTATAAAAAATGAATATGACAAGTACGACAAAGACGTTCCAACCTTACTAATATCTGTCCCAATTTCAGGAGAGGTTGGAGTTGAAGGAATACTCACTGCAAGTGTCAATATTTTTAAAATAAATCCACATGTTAAATCGTATCTTGCTGAATTTGGTAGCGCTGATCTATATTTAGTAAATTCTAACGGATTCTTTATTTCTAAATCCACATTTCCTCAAACACTTCTGGATTTGAACTTAATAACAGAGAGACCAGAACTCGAGTTACAAATCCTAAAACCTCAATCACAACAATTTACTGACATTTTCCGGGATTCTAAGATGAATGGAACAGCTTGGAATCTTGATGGATATCATAATTATTTAGGAAATCTTGTTGTAGGTTCAATAACTCCTGTCATTGGAACAGAGTGGAGTTTTATTGTTGAAGTTGATAAAAATGAAGCGTATCAAGAAATTTATCTTCTTCAAACTGTGTTATTGACCTTAATTGCTATCTTGTTATCAGTAACATTTGTTTCATCTTATATATTTGCAAATAATTTGGTGGATCCGATTAAAACACTTACAAAAACGGTACAAGATATACGGACAGGAAAAAAAGAAGCTACAATTAATCCCAAATTATTGGAATCAGAGGATGAAGTATCAGTATTGGCAAAAACTTTTGATAGCACATTCAGAGAGCTTCAAGAGTCACAACAACAATTACTTAAAACTAAAAATGAGCAAATTGATAATCTTAAAGAAATAGACACAGCAAAAGCAGAATTTCTCACCATGATTTCACATGAATTTAAAAATCCGTTATTTCCAATAATGGGATTTTCTCAGATGTTGCAGAAACCTAAATTTCTTGGTGAATTAAATTCTAAGCAATTAATTGCGCTTGAAAAAATTTTGAAAAATGCAAAAAAGTTAGATTCTATGATAATCAATCTTCTCGATATACAACAATTGGAGTTAGGTACTATGAAATTTAATTATGTTAAATTCAAAGTTGATGATTTAATGAGAGATGTATGTAAAAAATTTGAATCTAAAATGATCGAAAGAAAAATTCAACTAGTTAATACAACTCGAGATCATATAGTTATACAAAGTGATGAATTGAGAATAAAACAAATCTTTTCACATCTGATAGAGAATGCTATAGTTTTTGTTCCAAAGGAGAATGGAAAAATTGAGATATGTGCGCAAGAAACCGATGACACTGTTTTATTTTATGTAAAGGACAATGGTGTTGGAATTTCCAAAGATAAACATGAAGATCTTTTTAAGAAATTTTATCAAGCTTCGCGAGGCCATAAGAGAGTACATGGAGGTGTAGGATTAGGTATATCAATTTGTAAAGGAATTATAGAGGCATTAGGGGGTAAAATATGGGTAGAAAGTGAACCAGGCAAAGGTGCTAGTTTTTATTTTAGCACCCCAAAAACAAAAGAAGAAGGGAATAAAAATGAAAATATTGGAAATTGATGATAATCAGGATTTACTTGATCTGTCTGAACTTGCTTTGACTTCAGTAGGACATGAATTTATCTGTGCGGACAATGGAAGAGAAGGTCTAGAATTAATTCAAAAACAACAATTTGATGTAGTGTTATTAGATCTTTCAATGCCTGATTTTAGTGGGTTGGACGTGTTAGATGGTCTAGATAAGAATGGGATTCTTAACAAACAAAAAATAGTTGTTTTTACAGCTTCTACTCCATCAGAACAAGAACAAAAGATTCTTCTAGAAAAAGGAGTACATTCTATCTTATCAAAACCTCTAGATCCAGATGAACTTATAGAACATATTGAAAAAATAAATTCAAAACCAGAGATTTAACTTCAAAATTATTTTGTTATTTTTTATTACTCTTCGATTATTAGTAGAAAGTTATGTCCTACATAATAGAATGGTTACAAAATAACCCATCAGTTTTTTACATAATGATAAGTTACCCGCATGTCGACACTTTAATGTAACATTAAAGTATTTTTTAAATCGATATATGGTTGTAACATTAAATTTATTTTATGACTTTGTTTTTCTTATATCTTTAAGTTTTAATTTGATTGCATTACTTACTGTTCATTCTAACATGGTTTCAACTGGATTTGAACCAATAACATAATCTTTTCTAAAAGCAGTGGATTTAGATTGTAATTGTTCATTTGAACGACCTTTTCTTCCTGGTAATCTTCAAAAATTTTTACAAATTCTAGAGTAATAAAAACAACATATTCATCTTTAATAAATCATCAAAATTACAGATAGTGATTATTTTTATTATTTAGAAATGAATATAAAAATTACTAATCCGACAATTCTGAAATCCTTCACATTTCTAATATGTAAATAGTTCTAGATTGCAAATTTATTATTGTCTGAGATAATTATTGAAAAATTACTAGAACAACGAGACTTTTATCTAAGTACACTAAAGCACCTTGAATTTCAATCAATTATGGAACCTTCTAAAAATGAACTTGAGAATATTAATAAATTTAAAACAAGCACAATTGATCAAATAAAAAAAGTAGAACAAGAAATTGCCTTTCTCCTATCTAAAAAATCATACTAATCTATGAGTTTATCAAACCCGACAATTCACAGAAATTATGTTTGATGATCTTGTAAGAAATCTGGTTCTTGTAAAGCAAGATTTTGCAAAAAATTACACGGGTAATGCACATATTCAGGAGGTAATTCCATCACTAGTTTCAGAACAATTCCCTTTGAATGCCGAACATTTGCAATTACTTCATGATTTTGCTCAAAAAAATCCAATATACTTTAATTCGTATGAGGAAAAATTTGCTGGAACTTTATGTATTGTTTATGAAGGTGACATTAACGAGTATTGGTTAAACAGTATCAAACATGGTTCAAGTTGTCAGCCGTTTTATCCAACCTGGATTATGTCAGCTTATGTATTGGCAAGTATTGCAAAACAATTTGGATATTTAGAATTAGTAGATATTGGTTCCGGCGATGGACGAATTGCATTTTGTGGTAAATTGTTAGAATTAACTTCACATAGTATTGAAATCGACGATGTATTAGTAGAGTTACAAAAAACAATTACTTCAGATACAAATCAAAACTTCAATCCAACATGTGGAGACGCGTTAGAATTTAATTACTCCGAATTAAGTCTAAAACAACCTGTCTTTTTCATTGGGGGTCTTGCTCAAATGGGTGGAGATGTATTAGCTACAGGCATAATTGATAAAATAAATTCCATTCCAAATATAAAAAAGAATACGGGAATAGTGTTTGCCGGAACTCATACTAAGCGACAATTATCCGGTAACTTAGAAAACGGTGGATGGAGTTCATTCATTGAAAAATATGGTTTGGATGTAATTGGCACTGTATCATTACCAACAATTTGGACATTTGATCAAAAAACAGAAACCCCCTACATCTACACTAAATTTAATTAACTTCAAAAAAATAACTTCCATCCACAATTCCACATTTTGATATTTTTACTATTTGTCCTATTTCGGGTCTCTGTGAAATTTTTGCCATTATTCTAATTGTATTCTCAAACTCCACCAAACAGAAATCTTGTTGATTTTGTCGTGAAAATTCTAAGATTTTACCCACAAAAGGTCCGTCTTTTAGTGAAACATCTCCAAAACAATGATTACAATATTCTGCAGGAGGCCATACAATTTTTTTACATTCAGTACATTCGGGAATACAAAATTCCCCATCATTTAATTTTGATTCAAAATTCATGTCTCTAAAACCAGCACCGTTGATGATGTAGCCGCAGCTGACATGTTGTGAACTAGTCCCACATTAGGATTATCTACTTGTCTTTTACCTGCGTCTGACTGAAGTTGTTGTGTGATCTCTATTGTTTGTGCAATTCCGGTTGCACCTAATGGATGTCCAGAACCAATTAGTCCTCCTCGAGGATTGATTTTAAAATTATTTGTATTGTGTAATTCGTTTATCATGTCCATTCCATGTCCTTCTATTGCAAATCCCATTGATTCTAATTCCATTGGTTCACAAACAGAAAATGCATCATGTATTTCTGCTACATCAATATCTTTAGAATTTTTATTTGACATTTTTAGTGCAGTTTGACTTGCTAATTTGGTCGATTCCATATAACTACATGAACTGTTTTTAGTAAAACCTGCCGAGGTGGTTTTTTGACCAATTCCTGTGATCCAAATTGGTTTATCAGTCAGTTGTTTTGCCTTTTCTTCAGATGCCAAGATTATCGATGCACTTCCAGTACATGGCCTTGAACAATCCAATAATCTAAGATCCTCTGTGATTTTTTTTGAATTAATGACATCTTCAACTGTGTATGTTTTGTTAGAAAATGCATTTGGATTCTCTTTTGCTTGTTTGTGATTTTTTACAGAAACCACTGCTAACTGTTCATCTGAAATTGAAAATTCTCGTTTATAGGATTTGGTAAATATTGAAGCCCAAAAAATTGGATGTTTGTATTCTCCACGAGAGTTATCCCATTCCAATATTTGCCCAGGACTATCATACCTTTCAGCTCCTGTAACCAAGACCATATCTGCAAGGCCAGATACAATGTAGGAATATGCCGATACGATAGAATTTGTGCCTGAATTACATAAACTCTCTATGCTATGAGCGATTTTTGGCTGAATTCCTGTCATTTCTGAGAGAATTGGAGAAAGATATTTTGAATTGTTATTTGTGGATACCAATACAGCATCAATCTCATCCCGATTAATTTGAGAATTATTTCTAAAAAGTTCCTTTGCCGAATCTAATAAAACAAACTCAATTTTTTGATCTTCTTTGGTAAAAGGTGTAATCCCATACCCTACAATTCCTACTTTGTTCATATCACTCATCCAAAAATGTTTTCTCAAATAATCTAAATGAATCCATTGTATCCCCTATTGGATTAAATTGTAAAATTGGTTGATCAATTCCTGCATCAACAAAATTTGTTAGTTGTTGTTTACATTCATCGGGAGTGCCTGATATTGCAAGAGAGTTAAGCATTGAATCTGATACCAATTCATGATTTGATTTAAATCCTGATTTTTTAAACTCTTCAAAAATATTAAATGTTTCATTTTCAAAACCATTTTTTGCCAAAAACTTTCTGTAAATATCCCCTACAGAAATATAAAATGCCACTGTTTTCTTTGCACGTTCAACTGCTACTTCAGAATTTTCTGAAACACATGTAATTAACTGACATGTAACATCAATTTTTTTCTTTGATTGCATTTTGGATATTGTTTGTTTCATTTCATTTAATGGTCTAAGATAAAAAATCACACCGTCTCCAATATTCCATGCTAAATCAACCATTTTCTGATTTATTGCAGCAAGATAAATTGGAATTTCATTTCTTAATGGTTTAATTAGTAATGTAAAATTACTTAATTTGAAAATATCTCCATCATAATTCACTTTTTTTCCAGATGTTGCAAGGCGAATTATTTCCACATATTCTTTCATTCTTTGTAATGGCTTTTCAAATGAAGATCCATGAAATGATTCCACTATTGGCAAACTACTAGTTCCAAGTCCGAGAACTAGTCTGCCATTTGATAGCGAATCTACAGTGGTAGCCCCCATTGCGATGGTTGATGGACTTCTAGAAAATATGTTAATTATTGATGAGCCTATTTTTTGATTGGTGGTTTTTGTTGAAACTGCACCTAACATGGAAAAGTTCTCCATTCCCCAAGTCTCTGGCACCCACACTGTATCAGTATTGGTTTTGGATATTATTTCTGAGCATTGCAATACTTCATCTATTGAAAGAAGTGAGCCTAAACTACATGCAATACGCATGAAAATAGTACATCATTTCTATATTCTAGTGTATCTGTTTTAGCAATAGGTTAATTTTGATTGAGGCGGAAGATTATGAGATCAGATCATAATTACAATCATGAGTCAAGGAATATTTTCAGAAAAACATGTTGAAAAACCAACATTTTGGGATAATGCAACAAAATATGCTTCTATTAGTAAAGATGAACCCTTTGTTGAAGAAATGGCATATTGCATGGTTACATTGCACAGAACTGGCGCATAAAATTTTAAATTTTATTTTATTATTTTTTCTACTTCCAATGAACATTCTTCCATGTCTTTAAATGAATCCACAGAATACCATTTTGCATTTTTGAATTTTACTGTATTTAGTATTCCTTTTTTTGCATAATCTGGAAATACTGTTTTCTCAATATCCCCTTTGTTTGGAAGTTCTTTTAGAACTTCTTTTTCTAAATGGTAAATTCCCGCATTCATCCATGTATCTGAAATTTCTTTTTTCTCTTTAAAGTTTATTATTTTGTCATTATCTGTTTCTAAAATTCCGTATTTTGTTCTTAGTTCAATTGCAGCAATTACATTTTTCTTTGTTGCAAGTTTTTTCAAATCAATATTTGTTATTGTGTCTCCATTAATCACAAAAAATGATTTATCTTTGATCATCTTACCTGCTTTTTTAATTGCGCCTCCAGTACCTAAAGGTGATTTTTCAATAGAGAATTTAATTTTAATTCCAATGTCTTTCATATTCAAATGGTTTTCAATCATTTCTTGTTTGTACCCTGTACAGATAATTACTTCATCTATTCCAAATTTTTTTAGATATTTTAATTGCCATTCAATTATTGGTATATTCTTTATTGGAACTAGGGGTTTTGGGATATAATCTGTGATTGGTCTTAATCTCTTACCTCTACCACCTGCTAAAATAATTGCCTTCATCTAACTAGTTGTAGATTTTTCAGGTTTTATGTTTTCAGAATTTACCAGTTCTTCCATCTTTCTTGAAAATTCATTATAGATCTTTTCAAGTTCTTTTAATGGCATCTCAATGCCCAATAATTTCATGGTTTTATTCCAAGATTCAATGTATTTTTCATCATCTAGACCTTTTCCCAATGTTTCAGCTATGGAATGAACTCCTTCAGTTTTCCCTAATGCGTAAATTGCAATATCTTTATCTGTCAACATAAAATTATTCACTCTCTGTCAAATAGTAATGTAGCTCGGTATAACATTCTACACAATATTCTTCAAAATCCGTATGATCACAATCATAAACTTTATTCACATCGTTTTCACATTTTGCACAAGTTGGCATCTTCAATCAATTAAGATTTTTTAATTTTTAGTATTCCTAATCCAATCTGGACTAATCCTGCAATAATTAGTGGAATTGTTTCAGCGAGTATGCTTCTTCCAGATGCTTCTTCCATAGCTTCTGCACTTCCAATAACAACTGCGCCTCCTATAATGATCAAAATACCTGCAACAATTATCATGATTCCCAGACCTTTTGATGCTTCTTTTCTAGAAATGAAATATGCTATAATTGGTAAAATTAATGCAGGAAGTCCTAATCCCATACCTCTAGTTTTATGATCAAATGGAATGAATCCTTCTCCACTATCAGTACTATAACCTACAACTACATCCATACCATATACTACCAATAATGCAATTGCAATACCTGTAATGATTAATGCAGGGGTTAAAGCCACAAATAATTTTGTTTTTATCAATTAATAAATCTAATCAGATGGCTTGGTAACTGTTTTAGGTTTTAGTGATTGTAATTTCTCTAATAATTCATCTGTTGATTCATTATTTATTCCGATAATATTGACATGCCCTAATTTTCGTGAAGGTTTGGAAATTTTTTTACCATACATTTTCAAAAATACCCCTGATTCAGATATATTCAGAGGTAAATACTCTCCTGTAAAACTACTATCTCCCAAAATATTGTACATTATTGAATTATGAATTAATTCTGTACTGCCCAATTCTAATCCAAGAATTGCTCGTAAATGTTGTTCAAATTGAGATGTTTTACTTGATTGTAATGTATGGTGACCTGAATTGTGTACCCTTGGTGCTATTTCATTAATCACTACATCTTCATCTTTAGTTACAAACATCTCTATTCCAAAAATCCCTGCACCTTTTAACACAGACATTGTTTTCTTTGCTATCTCTTCAGCTTTTTTTGATATGTCCTCAGAAACTCGGGCAGGTGCAATAGTTTCTCGCAGAATGTTTTCTTGATGAATATTTTCAACTAGTGGGTATGTTTTGATTTGACCTATTGTGTTACGTGATGCAATAACTGAAACTTCCATACTAAATGGCACAAATTTTTCCAATAGTAGTGGCTGTCCTTTAAAATAATCATATGCTTTTTGAACTTCGTCTTCAGAATTAATTTTGAAATTTCCTCGTCCATCATATGCATCTCTTCGCGCTTTCAGCATGGCAGGAATGCCGAATTTTTTAACTCCTTCTTTTACATCTTCAATATTTTTTATTTCAATAAATTCTGGAACAGGAATTTTATTTTCTCGTAAAAATGATTTTTGTAAAAATTTATCTTGAATAATTTTTAATGTTTCAGGAGAAGGGTTGATTTCAGCTTTATCTTGAACTGATTTTAATACATCACTATCTCCTGATTCAATTTCATAGGTAATTATGTCTGATTTGTTTGCAAGTTCAATAATTGCATTTTTATCTTTAAAATCTGCAATAATTTGTGTGGCTCCAGCCTGGGCTGCTGGACAGTTTTCAGTAGGATCTAATACTATAATTTCAGAAATTTCATCAGGCATTTTTTTTGCAGCTTCGGCAATCATCATTCCTAATTGTCCACCGCCGATAATTCCCAAAATCTTTGACATTACAAAATTGAGGATTTTGGATTAAAAATATCTAATGCTAAGCTAAATGATCAATAGGATTTTTTGTAATAGAATTGTTAATTACTCGCTAGTTTTTCCTATTATTATGACATATTCTAATAAACCCCTGGTTGGAATCATCATGGGATCTAGTTCAGATAGTAGAATTATGCAAGGTGCATCAGAAATATTAGATGAGTATAAAATCAAACATGAAGATCAAATTGTATCGGCACATAGAACTCCATCTCGATTAGCAGAATATGCTAAACATGCTGAAGAAATGGGGTTTAAAATAATAATTGCAGGAGCTGGAGGGGCTGCACATTTACCTGGGATGATTGCATCTCACACAATAATTCCTGTTATTGGAGTGCCTATACTGGTATATAATGACAAAAACCAAAAAAAATCAGACACCGCAAAATTTTCTGCATTTGGTGGATTAGATTCATTACTATCAATCACTGAAATGCCCTCTGGTTCTCCTGTTGTATCTGTAGGAGTTAACAAGGCAGGAAATGCTGGAATTTATGCCATGAAAATACTTGCAAATGAATTCCAAGATTTAAAAAAGAAATTAAAACAACACAAATCTAATCAACATAATTTAGTTATGAAGGAATCTGAACAATTAAAAAAAGAAGGACTTTCAAAATTTGTTAAAAAAAAATTCAAGTAAATTAAGTCAATAAAGTAAATTGAATATTTTTCTTCTTTAATGATTCTATTAGTAATTCAGCCTGTTCTCTTCCTTGGGTTTCCAGACTCAGCGTAACTCCTGCAGAACCTGCATTGATTTGAGAGCTTAATCTGTCATGAACTACCTCTACAATATTTGCATTGGCCAATGTAATTTCATCAACTATTTCTTTGAATGCTCCGGGTCGATCGGGTAGTAAAATGGATAATTTTAACAAACGACCCATTGCTGCAAGACCTTTGTCTACTATCTGTCCTAAAAGATACATATCCACATTTCCTCCGGCTAAAATTAGTACAACCTTCTTTCCAATAGCTGGTTTTTTAGATATCAAATAGGCTAAACTTACTGCACCTGCAGGTTCTACTACAAACTTCATTCTCTCCATTAGCAAAAACATTGCTTTTGTAATTTCGACATCGTCAACTAGAACAATTTCATCTATGAGTTCTTTGATCACTGCAAATGTCAATTGTCCAGGAATTTTTACTGAAATACCATCTGCTATGGTTCTACCTCCTCCACTTGCAGTAGGGGATCCTTGTTTTATTGAATCATGCATCGATGGGAATGATTTTGATTGAACTCCGATAACTCTGACTTGTGGATTTTTTTCCTTAATTGCAATTAAGGTTCCGGCAGCTAATCCCCCTCCACCTATTGGGAGATAAATTTCATCAACGTCTGGCAGATCCTCTAAAATTTCAATGCCAATTACTCCTTGGGCTGCAATTATTTGAGGATCATCAAAAGCATGTATCATAGTAGCCCCGGTTTCTTTTGCAATTGCTTTTGCTTTTGAAGATGACTCATCATAGTTTACTCCCTCCAAAATTACTTTTGCACCATAACCTCTTGTAGCTGCAACTTTTGCAGGTGATGCGTTTTTTGGCATCACTATGGTACACTGAATTTTTTCTAATGATGATGCAAATGCAACTCCTTGTGCATGATTACCTGCAGATGCTGCAACCACCCCTTGTTTTTTTTCTTTATCTGATAGTGATTTAATTTTAAAATAAGCTCCTCGAATTTTAAATGAACCTGTCTTTTGTCGAAATTCTGCTTTCAGATAAACATCCGAACCTGTTAGTTCACTAAACGTTGGTGAATGTATGAGAGGTGTTTTCTTTATTTCATTTCCTCGTAATGAATTTGCCTTTACTATTTCATCATATGTAGGGTTCATGGGAAATGATGCTATTGATTTGGTGTATTTGTTTTCTTCTATCTAAATACTACACCTTTAGTCAAATTTTATACATGAATTTTCACAAATTCATAAATAGCTAAAAAAGAAGTTGAACCTATATCTCGGAATTAGATCTCACCAATGAGAAAATTATTCATCTTCTGGTTTCTTGTTTTAAATTTATAATTTGATTACTACTTCAATCTCATCTAAACGTTTTAAAATATTTTCTTTTACTGAATGCGATATTTTTCTTGGATCAAATAATCCCTCACGATTATTATTTTTAATAAATTCTAAATCTAAGGATAATAGACACCCTTCCTCACCTGCAACTAGTCTAGGATCGTCTATCAATACAGATGATGTTTGATAAGTTTCAAGTAAGAGAGAATCAAGTTCTGCAAATAATTTGTTTTTTCTTTCTGTCAGTTCTTGAAAATCCACTCCAGAATCTTTTTGAATTTCTGCAAAAACTTTTTCTCTGAATTCATCATTTTTATAAAATACTTCAAATAGATTTTGATGGTCAAAGTCCTTGTATCCCATCTCCTTTAATTTGTTTAAAACAAGTTGATCACTATTATCTGAAAGTTGTTCTTGTTTATTTTTTGTCAAATCTACAATTTTCGATAATTCTTTTTGAGTATCAATCACGCGTTGATCAGGTTTGTAATATAACAGAACATGGAATTGCAACGATAAATGTCCCGATATCAAATAGTTTTCTTCTCTTATTTCAAATTTTGTAAAAATTCTTCTAACATCTTGATTATTTGAAATAGATACATCGTGTAAAGACCAGTCTTTCAGAGAACTGTTTATTTTTTGGAAATAATTAATTACTAATTTTGGATCAAATGTTTTTTGTTCGGTAATGGTTGAATCACCCATCATGACTTTGATGTCAATCATTTTTGTTAAATCAACCATTTTAGGAAGATATGCTTTTTGGATTGATTCATTTTTTTGATTTAATAACTGAATGAATTCATTGGAAGATCGTGAACCTAATCGCACAAGAAATAGCCGATAATTCCTCTCCTTAAACCTTCATCAATATCTAAATAGGCAAAATCAAAATTTTACTTGTGAATAAATCCAACCTCACATGTGATCATTGTAATGAAGATATTGAGGAATACTACCACGAGGGCTATAATGGAAATAGAGGCAAATGCTCTAGATGTGGAGTGGATTTCCCCTTAGAATGATGTGATTGTGATGTCTGAAAATAAGGAAAAGAAGGAATCTGAACAAGAATCGGATGTATCCGATCAAAATAATTATCTTGTAGATATGTTACTTAGCAAAAGTAAACAAAAAACATTAGATTCAGAGACTATGATTTTAGAAACACAAAAACGTGTTTGGGGAGCTCTCAAAAAAGGCTATGAATATTCTGGTGTTATTAATGAATCAGAAGAATTTTTGAGAAAACATGTTTTTTCAAAATTAGACATGGTTGTTCTCTATGTTGATTTAGTTGGTTCAACTACTATGACATTGGAAATGCCTGAAGAAAAAATTGCAATTATTGTAAGTTCCTTTTCACAAGAGATGGCTGCAGTAATTAGACAGCATCATGGATACGTCTTAAAATTTGTAGGTGATGCTGTAATCGGATATTTTGTTGGAGAAGGTAATGGATTACTTGCATCTGATAACGCTGTAAGTTGTGCAAAATCAATGATTTCAGTAATTCAAAAAGGAATTAATCCTATTCTAAATCAATATGATTATCCCGATTTAATGGTAAAGATTGGTGTTGATTTTGGGCAAAACATTGTTGTAAGATATGGTGCTGATGTTGAAAATTCACATGTTGATTTAATGGGGCCCGCAATGAACATTGCATCAAAAATACAAAATATGGCAATGCCGAATCAAATCCTGATTGGAGATGATGTATATCAAAGACTTCATCCAAATTCACAAAAAGATTTTACTAAAATCGTTTGGAAGAAAGATGAGTGGAAATATCGTTCTAGAATAACAGGTGCAATTTATAATGTATTTGAATTCAAAGGCTAATTCAAAACTTACATTATCAGATGGTGAATTTGTCAGGACATTCTACATGTTCATAATAATGCTCAGTAAATTTCTCTTGAACAACATAAATTACAATTTTATGCAGATCTTTTTTATGAATGTCTTTTTTACATTTTAGACATGCTTTTTTTAATTTGTCCATATGTGCTAGCGATCAAATTTGCGAATCTATAAGGATCTCCGATCAGCTCAAATTGAGCTAAAACTCCTCAGAATTAGCTAAAGAGTTTATCAAATGACTAAAGCAAGCCACAAATATGGCAAATATGGGACATATTTGTGGATAATTTAGTAATAAAACACCTGCAGGATCTTTATGGATTAAATCCAAATATTCCTCATTTGGCATTCCAATTTCCAAGACTGCCACCAGGGTTACCAAACGCCATGTTTAAAATCAATGAAAATCCTATGAGAAAACAATTTTTACAAAATGCTGAGACAATTAATCAAAAACTTCAAGGATTTCAACACATGTATCAACAATATGCATCAGGTTTACTATCAATGAATTCAAAAGTCATTCCACCTGGACATCCACTATACACTAGACAAAATTCTGTAGAAACGCTTCAAACCACAAATGACAAATTATTAAAAGAAAATTTGGAATTAAAGAAAAAATTACAAAAAGAATCTAATTCAAAATAAACTATAGCATAGTTCTAAAAATTACAATCATTCAATATCCTTATTAATTTCAAAAAAAGGATTTTATCATGATCAAAACTCCCGCGGAAAAATGGAAAGATGCTGTAATAAAATACAGAAAACAATGTCAAAGTATTCTAAAATTATCAAATAGTATCAGATATGCTGGAGTTGTAAATGCACATGGTAGGACTCTGACTGGGATGGTCAGACCAAATCTCAAACCTCTTTTAAAATCAGAACAGGTAAAAAATGAATTTTTCATATTATCCACATTAGTGTCTTTAAGAAAAGACACTGCTGATTCAATTGGAAAATTAGAACATGTGCTTTTACAACATCAAAAAGTAACGATTCTAATCTTGCAGAAAAATGATGTTACGTACTACGTTTCAATTAATAGAAAAGAAAAAGGCTTAGATAAGATTATTCTTCTAATTAAAAAAATAATCTAAGCTGGTGTGAATCCTTGATATCCGCCTGTTTGTTGATCTTTATCATCAAAGATTGGTTCAAACAATGAAATAAGATAGCCATCAGGATCCAAAATTACGGCATTTTTTCCTGCATCTTTTTCAACAATGTCACGATATATTGTGACACCCTTTGATTTTAATTCCTCAACTGCAGATTTTACATCGCCAACAAGAAAACCTATTGTTATTCCATTTTCAATAGAACTGCCAATATGTTGTGCAGTCAACGATGCCGGATGTAAACTCAATAAAGCACCAGATGTACCCAAATCAACCCATGATCTTCTCTGAGTTCTAATTGGAAGACCTATGATTTCATGGTAAAATTGTAGGGATTTGTCAATGTCTGCAACAGCTAAAATTACATTGCCTACTTTTTTGATGTTCACGTATACCCTACCTCGAAGTTCTTTAAATCCATTGTCATTGCACTTAACCCTAGCATATTTACAAGGTTGATTTTGATTTTAAAAATTATTAAACTATGGTTTTTGCCATTATTACTGCACTTCAACCATGGTTTCTGTTCTTTCAACGCCACTGATCTTTTGAATTTGATTTGCCACTTCTTTTATCTGAGCCAGTTGGTCAACGTCAATTATAGCAACAGCGTCAAATTGACCACTTGTTGGGAATGAATCTGTAACTGACAAGATCTTTTTTAATCTAGCAGCTATCAGTTTTTTTGGAGAATTTACTAAAATAATCGCTCTTACCATCCCAAATCCACCTCCACTTCAATTAGAGTTTCTGTAGTAACAATATCTTTGATTTTTTTAAAATCAATTACCATATTGTTAATTTCGTCTATATTTCCCTGTAAAAGAACACTGATGTCTGCTCTTCCAGCAACGATCATTATCTGTTTTACAATCTTACGTTTTTTCTTTAAAATTTCCACAACTGAGTCAACCTTTCCAGGTTTAACTAGAATCAAACATAATGCCCGCATGTATATGGTATGTTACCGAATCTGATAAAGATTCCTAGTCAATTGCTTCTTGAGAACGAGCTTCTTCAAGATACGCTCGTCTTTCCTCATTTATTTTTTCTTGATCAATTTCAAATTCATCGTCAACTATTACAATACCATCTCCTGTTGGTTCATCTTTTACTTTTTTACTTTTTGTTTTAGTCTTGGATTTTTTTACAGATGCTTTTTTTGCAGTTTTCTTTGTATCTTTTTTTTCGACCATGAATATCGAAAATCATGAGATGGGGTGGCTTTTAAAGATTATGCAACATTTCTCTCACCCCTATTTTCATCTTCAATGGTAGATCTTATAAAATAAATTTTCTCTTATGATCTCATAAAATTAAGATCATGTAGGATTTATTAAAATAATTTTTAAAAATTTCTGGTTTTGTGTACTGGTATAATTCTAAGTGTAAAGGTGCCGAGGGCATGATTTGAACAAGCGACAGCCCGGTCTTCAGCCGAGTGCTCTCCCAGGCTGAGCTACCTCGGCACTTAGAAAAAACAAATCCATTTGAGGAATTAAAGTTTGTCTTTTTAGATCTTCCAAGGGACATCTTCCCTGTTTTTTCGTTTATTGATCAAGCGGCTCATTACAAAAAACAAATCAGATAATCTGTTAAGGTATTTAATACAATTAGAATTTATTTCATCTTTTTCACTTAATTGAACGGTTTGAGTCTCAGCTCTCCTCACAATTGTCCTCACATAGTGTAATTGAGCAGCTGCAGGAACCCCACCAGGCAAAATAAAATTTGTCAGAGGGGGTAGTTCTAATTCAAATTGGTCGATATGTTGTTCCAATGCTGTAATCAGATCTAATGAAACTCGATTTTTTACGTCATTTAGATTTGGATTTGAAAGATCTGCGCCTACTATAAATAAATCATTTTGAATTTTAGTTAAAATTGTAATAATATCGGCATCTAATGAATTTGCCAACACCATTCCTAGTGCAGCGTTTGCTTCATCTACTGTACCATAGGCAATAATTCTTGGATGTGATTTTGCTATTCGATAGTTTCCTTGCAAACCTGTATTTCCATCATCACCAGTTTTGGTGTAAATTTTCATGAATTTACTACTTTTAAAATTACTATTATGTGATTCGAAATTAAATAATATGTAAATTCATTAGTAGAAAATTTCAATAATAATACAGTCTCATGATGATATTGGATTTCTTCAAAACTGCAGCAAATCTCAAAAATATTTCGAGACAAGGTTGGATAGATAAATTATCTCTAGATTCCCCTGAATCAGTTGCAGATCATTCTTACTCTATGGCAATAATGAGCATGGTGATATCTGATTTAGAGGATTATAACTCTGAAAAAATTCTCAAAATGGTATTACTCCATGATTTAGCAGAATCAAAGATTGGAGATTATACGCCTGATCAAATTTCTAAAGAGAAAAAGAAAGAGTTGGAAAATAAAGCATTTTTTGAAATTGTAAGGAATTTACCGGACAGGGTAAGAATACAGTATTTGAAAATTTGGGAGGAATATCAAGAAAATAATTCCCCTGAATCAAAAATAGTGCATCAAATTGATAGATTGGAAATGGTACTTCAAGCAAAATTATATCAAAAAGAAGGTCATCCTAAAGAAAAATTATATTCGTTTTTTGAATCTGCAAAAATAGACATTGTTCATCCAAAATTAAAAGAATTATTTAGAAAGATTCTAGAAGATACTCCATAGATATGTCTGAAAGTAGTAAAGATGAATTAATCGATGCACAAAAACAAGTAATTGGGATTTTATTTGAGGTGATCAAAAGATTACAAGCAAATAATGATTTAGATGAAGAGTATTTTCAAATAATTTCAAAAGACGACAAAAATGATATTCGTATTAATAAAATAATGAGCGAGAGAACAGAAAACGCAAAAATTGTCGGTAGACTATTAGAACAGTTGGAGACTTAATTACCACAACCACAGTCATCATCAGAAATAATTCTCAGATGAGCTGTTTGTTGGTATTTATCCTGAATATAATTTGCAAGATTTGTAATTCGGATCCTGGGCTCTCTAGTAGTCCAACTCCCTTCATTTTCAAACCAAAACTCTATTTCATCAAGATCATACCTTTCATTATTTTCAACAAGAATTTTGAAGATAAGTTTAATTTCATCAATTTCGGATTCTGAAAGTTTTGATTTATCTTCAACCATGGTAGTAATTTCATTTAATTTGATTATGACATTATTTGTTAAAGGCATGATTTCTCCAATTTTTGGATTCTATAACAATCTTCGTAAGTCCCATTGTTTTTATAATAATTGGATTATCTTGGAATGATGCAATATTTTCAGGCTTTAAAATTAGGTCAAAAAAGAGTTGCATTAGCTAGAGAATATCTCAACACATTAACTGATGGTAAAGCTATGCCTGCACTGGCTTTAATTGACAATAAATCAAATATATGGTCACCAGTGGGAGAGGAAAATCTCTATGCATTCGTAGATGAATCAGCAGGTTTTATTTTAACAGACAATAGTGGATATATTCTTGCATTAGTTGATAAAACTGGGTCTTCAAAAACAATAGTTCAAGGAGTTACACAACAACAAAAAGAAATATTGGAAAAAGCATTTGAAAAAGACAATATTCCAAAATTTGAAGGTAAAGTAATTTTACCTGTATAGCCTTCAAATAAAACGTAAAGCTTTAGTTACATAAATTATTTTATAAAAAAAATGAGTAAATTTTCTCAAGAAATTGAAGTTGGCGGTCATTTGATTGACTCTTCAATTTTAACTAAAATCTTTGATAAGATAATGGATTTGCAAGGTGAATTCCAAGTAGAAGAAATTGAGATTGGAAAAAAGAAAAGAGATCAGTCATTTGCACGATTGTCAATTACAGGAAAAGATCAAAAACATTTAGATGAAATTTTAGAGACAGTTTATCGTTTAGGAGCAGTATCAAAAATTCAAAAAGAAATTACATTAAAAAAAGCCCCAAAAAATAATGTAATGCCAGATAATTTCTATAGTACCACAAACAACCACACACATATTTTTCATAAAGGAAAATGGATTTCAGTTGAAAATATGATGATGGATAAATGCATAGTTGTGAAAGACAACAGAGCATTTTGTATTCCTGTTAGAGATATCAAAAAAGGTGATCAAATAATTGTTGGTGAAAAAGGCATTAAGATTACTCCACCTGAACGTCCAAGAGAGGGGGTTAATGTCTTCGAATTTATGGGCAGTTCAAGCTCCAGTGAAAGACCAACTCAGCATATTGCAAAACAAGTTGCAGATGATATTTACAATACGAAAAAAAATGGTGGAAGAATTATCATTGTTGGAGGTCCAGCAATAGTACATACAGGAGCAGATGATGCAGTATCTGAGTTAATCAGATCAGGGTATGTTGATGGAGTTTTGGCAGGAAATGCTCTTGCAGTTCATGATATAGAATATGCTACCTTGGGAACATCACTTGGCATGAATGTTCATGATGCAACATTAGCATATCATGGACATAGAAACCACATGGATACAATCAATGCAGTATTCAAAGCAGGTTCCATTTCCAACATGGTGAAAACCAAGAAATTAACAAAAGGGATAATGTATGAATGTGTGAAAAACAAAGTACCATTTGTTTTAGCAGGTTCAATTCGTGATGATGGACCGTTACCAGATGTAATTACGGATATTACTCAAGCACAACGTGAATACAAAAAAATTCTACAAGGTGCAGATATGGTTATTATGATTTCAACAATGCTACATTCAATTGCAACTGGTAACATGTTACCAGCAAATGTCAAAGTGATTGTAATTGATATTAGTCAGCCTACAGTTACAAAACTCATGGATAGAGGTACATGGCAAGCATTAGGTATTGTGTCTGATGTAGGGGCATTTTTGCCGATGGTTGCGCAACAAATTAGAAAAAAAAGTAATTTAAGATAAAGTAAACATAATCCATTTAAATTAAAATCATTAAGATAGATCTGTTCAAAAATAAAATTGCTGTCTTTTATTGTTTACGTACAATAAAACTGGATGAATACTACGTTTCTCTTAAATTAAAAAAATCATTAATTTATTGTGTTGGGTAAGAATAGACGTTGGCCTTATTCTCTTGGACTACTTTTATTTTTAGGCTTAGTTGCCAATCCCGCATTTGCAGAAGTTACTAGTCTTCAAACCAATAATGAATCATTTTACAAAGGAGATGAAATTGAATTTTCAGGAACTGTTGAAGATGGTTCTACAGGTTTAGTAACAATTGTAATTCGTGATCTAAATGATGAATTTGTATTGTTAACACAAGCAATTATTGATGATGATAATTCATTTGAGAGAAAAATAAAAATTGAAAATAAATTTACTGAAAATGGAAATTATAATGCAATTGGATTCATCCTTAGTATGACCAAAGGTGCAACTACAAATTTTGACGTTTCACTAAACGAGATTCCAATCACAGAAGATTACGAAATTGATGAGATAATAAATCAGAAAATAATAAACAATAATCCAATTATTGTTGAACCATCTATAAAACCGGCAGAACCTCTAGAAATAGTTTCTAATACTTACAATGTAGATTTTGTGGATCCTCATAAAGATCCATATCATTATGTTGAGAGATATTATTCAGAGCCATCTTACAAAAGTTGGTTTGATAGAAATTATCCGGGCCAAACAATAGAAAAATTTGTTGGGTACACTGATGATACATACTCAATAGTTCCAGAAATAATTGACAATGAAATCATTCCAGAGGCACAGGCATCATCAATAGCACAACCAACTCAAAATACAACTAATAATTCAGATATTGCCCAAATATCATTATCTATTGCAGCATTAGGGATATTGTTTGGAGCTGTGTATGGAGTTAAAAGACAAGTAGACAGTAACTCAAAACAAATTTCACTCAATAAATACACAATAAGAAAAAAAATTCTTAACCCAATTTTAGGTTTAAACCCTAAAGAAATACTTCAAACAAGATTGGCTAAAGGAGAAATTACTTTGGAAGAATATGATAAATTGAAAACAAAATTAAATTAATTTGTGGTATATTCAGGGTGCAATCATGGAATTTTTTTGAGTTTGTAAATCGTAGTTGGTATCTTTTTTAAGATTTTCAAAAAATTTATTGATCATCTCCAATCCTGCAACAACCTTTGGTGCATTATTTTTTACAAATTCAACTTTTTCAGAACTTGTTTTTGGTTTATCTTCAAGATAATTTTGATAAACTTCAGATCCATTATAATCAACATATGCAATTCTAGCACTAAAGTCGGTTCTTTCCAAAACAAGGCTATCACCACCTACAATTGCAGTGTGATAGGGATGAAGAATCAATGATTCGGATAATTTTTGCGATGTCATGATATTTGCTTTTTGTAAATCAGTAGCAAATGCGTTAAAATCAGCTAGAAGGTAAAATGTAGCGTTAGGTTTCGTGGTTTTTACACCATCGATTGCAGATAATATGTGATAAGTATACTCCCCCATTATTTGATGAATACTGCGAGTCACATCAAAATATTCATCCATTTCTTTACTAATTTCAAATCCTGCAACTGCAGCATGTTGAATGGGGGTAGAAACTGCAGTGTATTCAGTTGCTAGAATTTTTTTAAATTGTCCCTTTAGGTCTGTTGCATGTTGTGGAAATATCACATATCCTAATCTATAACCACCAGCAGCATGTGATTTTGATAATCCGTTTGTAACAAATGTACCTTCAGGATAGATTTTTCCCATGCTGACAAATTTTGAAAAATCATAAGTGGTCTGAGCATAAATCTCATCAGAAATAACTGTGATGTTTTGTTCTCTACATACATCAGCTATTTCTTCTAATTCCAATCTGTCATATAATAGTCCGGTTGGATTGTGAGGATTATTTAATATCAAAATCTTTTGTCTGTCCTGTAATCGCAATGCCAATTTCCTAAGATCATTGGGTGAGAATTTTTTATTTGCACGAGTTGGCAGCATATGATAATTTTTTTTCAAGAACCTAATTTGTGGTAAATATCCAAGCCATGCAGGAGTCGGTAAAATTACAGTTCCATGTAAAATCTCTAAAAGATTAAAGATCAGTTCTTTTGTTCCGGGACCAACGTAAATTCTTTCAGGATCTATATCCATATCAAAATAATGCTTGTTGTACTTTGAGATAGCATTTCTCAATTCAGGTATTCCAGGTACTGCAGCATATGCCCCCTTGTCAGCATTTTTGATTAGTGCCTCCTGAACTAATTTTGGAACCGGAAACGGGGATTGTCCAAATGCAAACCCGTAAAAACCAAAACTGCATTCGGGATGAGGGCAATCGGAGTGAAATTCCTGTAAAAATGTGTTTAATTTAAGATTCTCTGGCATCTCAATGTCTTCTACCTGCTGATCAACTATGAATTTCAATGTCGTATCTTGTCCTGATTGAAATTATAGATAAAGCGTGTAATAGTAAATATCAAAGAGTTAGATTTTTTCAACCTAATTTAGTGATTTCATCTAATACAAGTGGATTTTCAAGTGATGATAAATCCCCAAGATCATGTCCCAATAATTTTGATTTTAGCAATCTTCGCATAATTTTACCGGTTCTAGTTTTTGGAAGATCAGACAGTTGAAAAACAAATTTAGGTTTTGCCACTTTTCCAATTTTCTCAGAAACATAATCAATGATTTCATATTTTGAAATCATTTTAGATTTATCATCGGATACAAAAAATATCACAATTGCCTCCCCAGTAAGTTCATCTGGAATCGCAATAGATGCAGCATCAGATATTTTTTTATTTGATATTACAGTGTGTTCAATTTCTGCAGTACTCATCCTATGTCCTGAGACATTAATCACATCATCTGTCCGTCCACGCATGTACCATAGATTGTCTTTATCTACATAGACATAATCACCATGAAACCAAATATTTTCAAATTGAGACCAATAAGTCTCAAGATACCTTTTATCATCATTTAACAGCCCTCGAGTCATTGCAGGCCATGGTGATTTGATAACCAAGTATCCGTTTTTACCTCTAATCGATTTCTTATCATCATCAATCACATCCAAATTCATTCCAGGAACAGGAATTCCTACAGTTGATGGTTTTAATTTCATTCCAGGAAATACCGATAACATTGCACCACCAATTTCAGTACCTCCAGATAAATTCATTATTGGAATTTTTTTGTTACCAACTTTTTCATAAAGCCACCACCAAGAGTCCTCGTCAAGTGGTTCACCCGTAGTTGGAATGTTTTTAATTTTATCCAAGGCAAAATGTTTCAAAGGCTCTACATTGTTTTTTTTAAACAATCTAACTGCAGTTGGTGAAATTCCAAAAATTGTCGTCTCATAATCAGATAACATCTTCCAAATTCTATCAGAAGTTGGAAAATCTAGTGCACCATCATAAATTACCGCACAGGCACCCATAATCAAAAGACCGTACACATTCCACACCAGACCCGTAATCCAACCAATATCTGCGGGCCAAAACAAGGTATCGTGCTTCTGAATATCTACAAGATATGCTGCCTGATGCCCAGCAAAAACAGAAAATCCACCATGAGTGTGGATTACACCCTTGGGCTTGCCAGTTGTACCTGAAGTATACAAAATAAACAGAGGATCTTCAGAATCCAAGACCTCCGTACTGCAGACATCACTTTGTAATGTTACAAGTTTATCATAGAAAATTATTTTTTCAGAATCATAATATTTGTCAATTCCCTTATACGGAACAACGATTAACTTTTCGACTCTAGTATCGTTGATTGCCATTTCAGCGGATTGTTTTTGAGATACAGGTTTACCTTTCCTGTGAAAGCCATCAGAAATTAAAAGAATTTTGGCATTGCAATCTTGTAATCGTACATGGAGAGATTCTGAACTATATCCAGAGAAAATTACAGTTTGAATTGCGCCGATTTTGGAAGCTGCAAGTATAGCCAAAATGGCCTCCTCCATCATAGGCAAATAAATTGCAACTACATCCCCTTTTTTTACCCCCAAAGACTTTAATCCATTTGCAAGTTTTGACACTTTTGAATCAAGTTCAAAGTATGAAATATCAGATGTGTGTCCATCTTCAGATACAAAATGATAAGCAATTTTTTGAGGTGATAATTTTACAAATTTCTCTACTGATGATTTATAGATGTTCGTCTTGCCATTTACAAACCATTTAGACCAAGCAATTCCTTTGGATACATCCAGTATTTTTGAATAAGGTTGATCCCAAATAATTCCAATATCTTCATCTACAGATTTCCAAAACCATTCTAAATCATCCTTAGCTTTTTGAGATAACTTTTCCAGTGAAGATATTCTATGTTTTTGCATGAATTGATAAATATTTGATTCTTCAATTTGTTTTGTTGTTGGAATGAATTCAAAATCGGACATTGTTTAATTTTTTTTAATCCTGAAGAGTGTAAAAAGATTTTTTAATTTATGAAATATCAATTCCAAGGCGTCTAGCGCAAGCAATAGCTGCTTTTCCATCGTCTTCATCAATTCCCACTCTGGATAATTTTTCAGTCCATCCTGTCTGGGTTCCCATTGTATTTTCACGATAATATTCTCTTAAAATCACACCTACTTGCTCATCCAATCTGTGCCTGGTGGCCTCATTCATTCCAGCCTGAAGGATTGTCGCATCAGATGTAGCTAGAATTTTGATAAATTCGATGTCTTCTAAAGATAATTCTGTCATGAAATACCAATATGTTTTTTCAGTAAATTTAGAGTCAACGTAGGATCAGCCTTTCCTTTTGTTTTTTGCATTACTTTACCAACCAAATAGTTAATCGTCTGGGGATTGGACTTTGCTTGTTCTACTGCTTGGGATTCCTCAGAAATTACATGTGTAATGATTTCAGACAATTCCGATTCGTCAGAAACATTTCCAAGATCGAATTCTGTAATAATCGCTGACAAATCTTTTCCAGTTTTTAAGATTTCATGTAATGCATTTTTAGAAGAACTTCTAGATACTTTGCCAGATTGAATAGAATCCGCCAGTTCTTTCAAATGTGTAAAGGTAAGTTTGGATGCTATACGTTTTTCTCTTGTGTCTACCAGTCCCATTAAATCAGTCGTAATAATATTTGCAACCTCTTTAGCGTTTGATTCAGTATGTGCTTTTTCGAACATGTCAGAATAAAATTTGTCAGAAGATAAGACATCTGCCACTTGAGCTGGAATGTTGTATTTTGAAATATATCGTTCTTTTTTAGAACTAATGCTTTCAGGCATTTCAGATTTAAGTTTTTGATGAATATCTGAATCAATCCTTATCCAAGGAATGTCACCCTCCAAAAAATAGCGATAATCGAGTTCTTCTTCTTTTGAACGTGAAGATACAGTAATTTTTCTTTGATCATCCCAGTGACGTGTTTCTTGAATAATTCCTATGTCCCGAGAATGTAAACTCTCTTGTCTTGTTATTTCAAAATGAACTGCTTTTTCTAAATCATGAAATGAACCAATATTTTTTATTTCAACTTTTTTACCTCCCTTGATTGAAACGTTGGCATCAGCCCTCATTGCACCCTCTAAACTGGGATCTGCCACTCCAAGATTTGCAAGCAGATCCGATAGGATGTTTAGAAAATCTCTTACTTGCTTTGGATTCTCAAAATCAGGTTCTGTAACAATTTCAACCAAAGGTGTGCCTGCACGATTGTAATCGACTAGAGTTATTTGGTTTTTAGATGAGCTTCCCTCGTAGATTAGCCTTCCAGGATCCTCTTCTAGTTGAATTCTAGTGATTCTGATTTTTTTGTCTCCCACCATAATGGAGCCAGTACCTCCAACGCTTGTGTCCCCATAGATGTTTAGCTGTGTTATTTGGAAATTTTTTGGCGAGTCTGGATAAAAATAATTTTTCCTAAAAAATGCAATTTTTTCAGGAGTACTGCAATTTAGAGCCATTGCAATCATTGTTGCTTTTTTTACGGCCTCTTGATTTAGTCTAGGTAAACTTCCAGGTAATCCAATGCAAACAGGACAAATGTTTTCATTGATTTTAAATTCCCTATAGTTTGCCTTACATGTACAAAACAACTTGCTTTGCAGATTTGTCAATTGACAGTGAATCTCCAAGCCAATCATCGTCATATTGGAACCTCCGGCAACGTGACAGTTTGTTCTAATGCGTGTGCTGCTTGCAGTAATAGTTTGTCTTGATTGGAATCAGCTATCAACTGCATTCCGATTGGTAATCCATTTGACATTGCAAACGGCACTGAAATTGCAGGTCTTCCAGTAAGATTTGCAGTTACTGTATTGATATCTACTTGAAATAATGCAACTGGGTCATCGATTTTTTCTCCCTTTTTAAATGGAAGAACTGGGACTGTTGGTGCAATTAGTAAATCAAACTTTTTGAACGTTTCACTAATTTCACGAGTGAGCTTACTTTTTACTTTGAGTGCCTTGAGGAAATATCTCCCAGCTTGGCCTGCTGATGGAACAAATCCCCCGATGATCATTCTTCGTTTAACTTCAGGACCAAACATTTGTCGTGCCTTTGAAATGTATGAATTAAACTCGTAACCTTCAACTGAAAAATCGTAACCATACCGTAAATTATCATACCTTGCAAGATTGCTACCAGCTTCTGTGGCAGTTATGGTGTAATACGCTGCAACTGAGTATTTTACCATGTCAAGTGATACTTCCTCGCATATGGCCCCCAGACCCTCCATCTTTGAGATTGCATCTTTTGTGGCAGAACCCACTTCAGCAGAAATTCCATCCCCCAGCATCTCTTTGATTATGCCTATTTTCTTGCCTTCAATGCCTGAATCTATGCCTAAAAGATAGTCTTGATCTTGGTTGTTGATTGTGGTGTTGTCATTTGGATCCAACCCTGAAATTAAATTTAGCATAAACGCCGTATCCTTTACAGTTCTAGTTAACGGGCCAATCTGCTCAATACTGTTGGCATATGATATCAGCCCATACCTGCTGATTAGCCCATAAGTTGGCTTGTAACCTACAACTGAGCAAAAGCTGGCAGGATTTCTGACAGAACCTCCAGTGTCAGAACCCAATGATGCAACACATTCAAAGGCACTAACAGATACCGCACTTCCACCAGAAGAGCCACCTGGCACATAATCAGTATTCCATGGATTACTGCTTGGACCAAATGCACTGAATTCTGTAGTTAGCCCCATTGCAAATTCATCCATGTTTGCCTTTCCAACAAATATCGCATCTTGTTGCTTTAATTTTGAAATCACAGTTGCATCATATGGTGCAACAAAATCTTCTAACATCTTTGATGCACATGTAGTTTTGTTATCTTTGATGCACATGTTATCTTTGATGGATATTGGCATTCCAAAACATGCACCAACTTTATCCCCTGATTTTATTTTTTTATCAATTTGTCTTGCTTGTTCTACTGCCTTGTCATTTACGGATAGAAAAGCATGCAGTTTTTCATCAATACTTTGAATTCTCTCCAGTGTTTTTGCCACAAAATCTTCAGCTGAAATATTTCCATTTTGTACCTCTTGAATATACTCAAGAGCCGAGATTTTGAGATTCATGATGACATCTTTGGAGCTCGGACATAGGTTCCTTTGTAGTGGTTTAGTTTTTCAATTAGTTTACCATCAAATGCAATATGTTCATCTTTTCTTAAATCAGAAATTGAAATTTCTTGCATTGAGATTTCTTCTAAGCCAACTCCTGCAGAATCCAACACATCAAAAAAATCAATCATTGAGTGTACTTTGTCTACATATTCCCTATGGTCATGAACATCTATTTTCATTAATTTGGAGATACGTTCAATTTCTTCAGAAGTTACCATACTGTTTCACCTATAATGTTGATTTGTGTAGATTTGCAATATATTGTATTTTTTACTTGATGTCTGGTAATTTGTTCCTGAAAATTATCAAAAAATCGTACTTTTATTGTCATCATGTGGAAAATCAGATTTCTTTGATATAATACTAATGGTTTTACGCGATGATTGTAAAGGAGTTTATCGACTATCAATAAAATGATGCCCTTCCCGTTTTGTGAGGTAAGACACAGGGTAAGGTCGTAATGTTTTTCGTTTAGATTGTATGATTAGATATGTGAAAAAAGATCTAGTAATTGGAATAGGAGTTGGAATTCCAGTAGTAATTCTTATGATTGTTATTGGAGGGGGTGGACATTCAGATTTTGAATTTGAAAAAGAATATGGAAAAATTAACATGAATCC
>Ga0224508_10000595_pt1 | contig 34984 bp, 32 predicted proteins | sample SF_Jan12_sed_USG_4_FD_170157 | JGI IMG/M metagenome (GOLD analysis project Ga0224508, IMG submission 170157) | Sediment microbial communities from San Francisco Bay, California, United States - SF_Jan12_sed_USGS_21 | ecosystem: Environmental > Aquatic > Marine > Sediment | place: USA...
GGACAGTTCCGGTCTTCAGTATCTCGAGGTTGAAGTCGTCTCGAAACGTAATACATTTGTTCAGGTTCGCCTTACTTGCGAGGAGTTCAGGCAACCCCGGCGTGGAACGGTCGAGATTTAACTCGCCCGCGATACTCGGCCGGCGCATGTCGCCATCGAGAAGCAGCACACGCTCAACTTTCGCGAAGGCCAGCGCCAGGTTCATTGCAACCGTCGATTTGCCTTCGCCGACGATCGACGAGGTGACCAGAATCACTTTGTTCGGATCGTCGAGATCTGACAGCGACAGACCGGTGCGGATAGTACGGATTGCCTCACCGAATCCTTTCTCGTGTTCGGCCAACACGGCCGTCGCCGCTTGCTTGCTTGCCCTGCTGCTGAGCATTGGGACGGAGCCAAGCAAAGGCAGGCCAATCTTGTCTTCGACCTCTGACGAGCTGCGTATCGTGTTGGACAGTTGCTCGAGCAGAAAGGCGGCGGCGATCCCGGCTGCCAGGCTAAACGCAAAAGCCATCATCACCGCAGCTTTTTTTTGCGGTCTGATCGGCACCGTCGGAACCACGGCAGCCTGTACGATGCGAGCATTGACCGAATCGAGGTCGCCCGTCTGCGCCGTCTCACGCATACGGCTGTAAAACAGCTCGTACAGCTGACGGTTCGTCTCGACTTCGCGCTGTAACTCGTCCAGACCCGCCCCTTTCCGGCTAACCTCCTGATATTCTTGTTTAGCTGCGTCAAGTTCCCGTTCCAGCGCACTCACCTCGGATTGTCCCGCACGGTACTCGGCAAGAATTCCACCGGAAACGGCGCGCTGCTGCGCATCCAGATTCTCCGTCGCTTCCGCCAGTTCCGATCGCGCGGCGATCATTTTCGGGTGCTTCGGGCCGTACCGCTTGGCCAGCTCCGCCACCTTTTGCTCGGACTGGGCCTGCACCTGACGAAACTGCTGCACAGCCGAGTTCAGGAGTATCGCCGGTACACTTTCGATTGAACCTGAGCTTTCACCGTACACTTGAAGATAGGCGATCCTTGCAGAGGACAAGCGCCGTCTCGCATCGACCAATCGCGCAGTGAGGTCGTTGATTCGCAGAGTCGGCAGGGACTGCACGCCCCCCGCATCAATGAGCTTCTCTTGCTCGCGGTACGCCTGCAATGCTGCCTCGCTCTCCTGTAGCTTCGATCGCAATTCGTCGACACGTTTGGCCATCCACCTCGAGGCTGATTGGGTGACAGAAAGCCGCGATTCAAGAATGTTCTCGATGTAAGCACCAGCATGCGCGTCGGCGGAGTTTGCCGCGAGCCGCGGATCGGGTGAGTCGTAATGGATTCGCACCAGCTGCGTTCCCCCGATCGGCGCGATCGTCAACCCAGAAAGGTAGCTTGTGATCTGCCGTTCGCGAGGATCAGGCTTGACCGGGCCTCCAGGCGTTTCCGGCGGTTTGAACGGCATTAGTGACCGCCAGTCGAAACCGGGCAGGTCTGACAGCACAGGCAGGCCTGACGGCACGGGCGGAGCCGCACCAAGCGTATCGACCACTTTCCCGGCAATCGTCCGCGACTTGAGGATTTCAGCCTGCGTATTGTAGTAGTCATCGCTCCGGGCATCGATACCGTAGATCTCTTCGATCGACACGACGTTGGCCGTTTCAGCCTGGATGTGCACAACGGTCGATGCCCGATATACTGGAGTCATTGCGTAAACTACCAGCCCCGTTAACAGCGAAACCACGCAAGCCAGCGCAAGGATGGACCACTTACGTCTGTAGATGACCGCCCAAAGATGCTGCAGGTCTATCCCCCCGTCATCCTCCCATTCGTCACGGCTGTTAGCTGCTTTGTCCATCTATTGCTCTGTTTTGCTAATTTGTTTGCCCAAGCCGACTTCGCTTGCCGATGTGATCAAAAGAAACTCTGCGGCACATTGATGACATCACCGGCATACACTGGATCGTCCATGTCGGCTCTTTCGAATGAATCGGAGTTGGCTCGTTTCACCTCGATTTTGCCGCGAGCCGCACGCGGCGATAAGCCTCCTGCGATCGCCAGCGCCTTTTCCAGCGTCAGCCCAGGCTGGTACTCGTAGCTGCCGGGCTGATTGACTTCCCCGTTGAGAAAGAAATGGCGAAATTCCTGAATTGTGACCGTCACCTCGGGATTGATCAGGTAGTCACCTCGCAGACCGTCTGCGATGGCGCGCTCCAATTCCGGTACTGTAAGGCCTACCACTCGAATGTCACCGAGAAACGGGTATTTCAGTACACCGTCGTCGGCCAGCGTCACACTCATGCTCAGGTCATCTTCACCGAAGACTGAGATGGCGACCTTTTCGCCGGGTGCAAGGCGATAGGCTTCGCTCTGCTGCGCTGCAGCTACCGTAACTGCGAGTAGCAGAATGACAAACGCTAGTTTACGTAATGTGAGCATAAAGGCATGTTCCTGGATACGTCGTAATCGTCAGCTTAACGCGTAAGCTGCTTCGTGTAATTTGAACATATCTGGTATGTTCCTGAATATGATGTAGTCGTCAGATCAATATGTGACACAGTCGTTAGATTAACGAGCTAGCTGAAAGTTTACTCCAATCGTGAACAACATGCCCTCAAACTCCAGGTCTTCGAGTGTGCTGTTGCGATCGCGACGACTGACGCCTGCCTCCCAAAGCACCCGCTCCCCCTGGGGCAGGCGTAAACCGACGTAAGCCTCAGACCATTCCTCTTTGCGAGTCGTGCCGACGAAGTCGTCATCTTGCCTGTCCCAACTCAGTACCGACTCGAGACCGATGGGCCACTCGTGGGTCCAGCTGACGCCGTAGCTGGAGTGGTCGACAAAACTGCCCTCGCCAATCGTCTCCTGATTTTCGCGCGTTGTAACGAAATCAAAGTACGAGTATTCGCGCGGCGACCATCGGACAGCGATATCCCAACTCACATCAGTAACCGATTCTTGTTCGGGGTCGTCGAAACTCCGCCGCTCCGCACCAACGCGAATTGAGCCCTCCGTTTTTGACGTGGCCTCCCAAGTGAAGCCGACTAAGCCACGCCAGTTATCGCCGCTGCGGCCTGTCTCCCCGGGGCGTTCAACGTCATAGTCAGTGTTGGTGTAGCGGGCTTGCAACACAAAGGCGGTTCGTTCCCGAGCCCCAATTGCGATACTGCCAAAAGCGTAGCTGTCGTTGCGATCGAAGAACTGAGTACGCTCGAGATTGTTGCTGTATTCCAGCTCACTCCCGCCAAGGCCGAAATTGAGGCGCCCTCGCGCCCCTTCAGCACCGTGAGAATACTGTGCCGTCCAGCCGATGCGTTCGAATTCGTCGGGCTCGGGAGGAAAGCCTGGTGAACCCGGCGACAATCCCCGTGTTTGGCCACTACCACGACCGTCATGGCCCTGCGCGAAGACCGCCGAGAGGTCCAGCGAGCCTCGTGAACCCATCTGAAACAAGCCACGCCCGGTCACCGAGTGGTCTTCGTAATCGTCGGCTGAGTCTGAATTATCCAAGAATTTTCCATAATCCCCGACGTACTGCGCTGAGAACTGTCGCTGGCCGGGTGTAGAACTCAGCAACAGATCGGGGCTAATCCGTGCAATCCAGGATTCGATTTCCTGAGTGCTGCTATCATAGATGTTGTCGTTCAGGTCGAAGTGCAGACCGACGTTTGCCTGAAGACCACCCTCGTCCTCGCTCTGCTGCGCCAGCGCTGACGCGGCTGACAGCCATCCGGTGACAAGCGCAATTATGGTCGCCCACCTTATGTTATGCCTATGCTTAGCCATATCGCCGCTCGTGGAGTTAAGCCGCTTCGAATCGGGTGAATAAGAGTCGGTCACAGAGAATTCGGTTTCGCGGTCTGTTTCGAAGTATTATTATCATGACGCAGCCTATAATATATAGAAGATTGTCAGCGACATACACTAACAATATAGAGAAGTTTGTCATCGACGTACACTAGCTGGTCGTGTCATCTCTTAACGCCTGAATTATAAAAGAGGTCGAGCCTAATAGCTCCAACGCCGTGATCGGGAATTCAATTTTTGCAGCTGTAACGATTCTGGCCCTTGCGGTTGCGTACCTTTGGGTACGAGGCCACGGTTTCTCGCTGCCCGGACCTAGCGAACATAATGTGGAAAGTATCCTCTCGCTATCACGATTGAGGAAGCAGTCCTTGAAGATCGGTCTGGATATTGTCCTGCTGCCTGTCTGCCTCTGGTTAGCGTTCGCCCTTCGATTGGACGCATTGTGGCCAGCTACTCTGACAGAGTTTGCGTGGCTGTTCCCCTGGACGATCGCCTTTGCGGTTCCCTTATTCATCCGCGCGGGGATGTATCGAGCGACGGTGCGGTACGTCGGGCTACGTAGCATCGTCGCGATGGCCGAAGCCATCACGATCCATATAGCCCTACTCACGGCCGCGCTCATTATCGGTGGCAGTGAAGGCTTTCCGCGGTCGGTGCTTGCTATCTACTGGGCACTCTGTTTGCTGCTCGTCGCAGGCAGCCGGTTGTTTATAGGCGCTTACTTGCGCCACTACATAAAGGCCAACCGCAAACCTCGCCGAGCAATTATTTTCGGCGCTGGCCAGCGAGGGGCGGAGCTAGCGCGCGCGCTTCAGGAGAGCCTGGAATACACCCCCGTGGCATTCGTCGACGACAAACAGGCGCTGCACCATACAGAAATTCACGGCATGCCCGTCTACGCGTCTGATCGCCTCGGTGACTTAATTGCCCAGCATGGCGCTGAGGACCTCTTCCTGGCTATTCCGTCCGCATCGAAAAGCAGGATCAGGGAGGTACAGATCCGTTTCGAGGATCTGCCGATCAATATTCGCACAGTCCCCGCAATAGCGGACTTGATCACAAGAATCTCGGATCCGCGCAAATTCGATGCCGAGGATGTCTCAGACATTATCGGACGCGACCCTGTACCGGTTGACGAAGAACTACTCCAGCCGACCGTTCTTGGCAAGTCGGTAATGGTCACTGGAGCCGGTGGCTCGATCGGGTCAGAGCTCAGTCGCCAGATACTAAGCATAAAGCCATCGAGGCTGGTCCTTTTTGAGGTTTCAGAGGCTGCGTTGTACTTGATCGACAGGGAACTCAAAGCCTCGGGAGTGACTGCGACCGAAATCATGCCAGTGCTGGGCACGGTAACGGACCGCGAGAAGACCCGATCGATCATCCAAAAACACGCGGTTCAAACCATTTATCATGCCGCCGCTTACAAACATGTACCTCTGGTCGAGGACAACCCGGTCGCTGGCGTTGAAAACAATGCCTTCGGTACCTGGCACATGGCAAATTCAGCCGTGGCAGAAGGCGTCGAAACGTTTGTGCTTGTGTCAACAGACAAGGCCGTACGCCCAACCAACGTCATGGGTGCATCCAAGCGTTTGGCCGAACTCTGCATTCAGGGCCTCGCTGCGCGCCCTTCCGGCACGCGCTTCACGATTGTTCGCTTCGGCAATGTACTGGGCTCTTCGGGTTCCGTCGTACCCCTCTTTCAGGAGCAGATTGCAGAAGGCGGCCCCGTCACCATCACGCATCCAGACGTGACCCGGTATTTTATGACGATTCCGGAAGCCTCCTCGCTGGTCATTCAAGCGGCTTCAATGGGGCGGGGTGGCGAGGTATTCGTACTCGACATGGGGCAATCCATCAAGATACTGGACATCGCGAAGCGGCTCATTCGGCTGGCCGGACTGCGCGTCCGCAATGCCGACTTTTCAAGCGGAGATATTGAGATTCTGTTTACCGGCCTGCGCCCCGGAGAAAAGCTCTACGAGGAACTATTGATCGGCGAGAACCCGGAACGTACACCTCATCCGAGAATTATCCGGGCCCGGGAAACAGACTTGGAATGGGGCCAACTCACGAAGGCCCTGGACGATCTAGAGGTCGCCTGTAGGAACTATGACAAAGACGCCGTCCGACGCATGCTCGAGAAAGTTGTGAAAGGGTATGCTCCGCGAAAGACAAGCGAGGCTCGTCTAAGCTCGAATTCTCTCGATTCCAGTATCACTTCGGAGGCTCTAAGGTCGCATTCTCCATAAATACCTCAGGCCCTGGGACTTCAAGCTCGCCGACAAGTTGCACCCTAACATGAAATTGATGATCAACACCGCTTTTCAGCGATTTGGCGGCGCCGTGCAGGGCGCTCTTTCGCTGGTTCGAGAGTGTCGCGCATTCGCGGATCATCAGTATCATGTCGTGCTTGGCCCAGGCGTAGGAAAACACCTCGATCGCAAAGAGTTTCCAAGAAATTTCCACTTTTATGAAGAGTCTTTCGGTGCGATGGGTGTACGCAAACTCTCTATCGCAAGCAAAACGATGGCCCGTCTCGAGAGGAAAATCCTGCCAGACTGTGTGCTAACCACGACTGGTCCACCCTACTGGCGCAGTCGTGCTCCGCATTTAGTCGGCTTTACCTTGCCCTTGTACATTTATCCTGAATCTCCGTACCTGCCAAGCCTTAGTCTGGCACGAAGGCTGAAACTTGAGGCGCGCAAGCAAGTTCACAAAGCCCTGTATCGGCGTGGAGCAGACGCTATCATCGTGCAAACAGATGACGTCAACAAGCGAGTTCGCAATTGGCTTGGCACCGACGAGGTGTTCACTGTAACGAACACGCATAGCTCGTTTTACTTGAATCCGCCCACAGCTCGGCGACGATTACCGGAGAGGCACCCGGGTGTGTTTCGACTATTGACTGTTACCAGTTACTATGCCCACAAGAACCTCGAGATTATTCCCCAGATCATTCCACTTTTACGAGACCAGACATCGTCACCGATCGAATTCGTACTTACTCTCACGCCCGATGAGTACCGTGCGAGAATTTCTTCTTCGATTCCGCGAGACGTGAATCTTGTCGGCGCAGTGCCACCGGCCGAATGTCCGGCTCTCTATGACGAGTGCGACGCCATGTTTTTGCCAACGCTGGCCGAGTGTTTTTCGGCTTCATATGCGGAAGCTATGGTTATGGAGAAACCTATCGTGACAACTGATTTGGGCTTTGCCAGGAGTATCTGCGGTCTGGCAGCAGTCTATTTCGCACCGGCGAATCCGCAGTCCGCCGCCGAAGCAATCGCGCAACTTGCAAGTAGCACGACGAGCCAAAGTCGACTACGCGAGGCAGGGAAACTGCGTCTCCAGTCTTTTGATACGGCAGTCAGCAGAGCGACAAAGATTCTGAGACTCTGCGAAGAACTCGTTGACAAGAGAATTTCATAGTAACCGGAGCTTTGGACTATATGGACGAAGTAAGTTTTGAGCGCTGTGAGTTTTCTAGCGGAGTCGAAGACTTCTTGCCATTGATTTCCGCTCGAGTACAAAATAGAAGCCGCAAATGACGCCGCCAATGCCTAACGCGTTTTCAGTTGACGTCGAAGACGGCATCAGTATTGCTATGCGCGATCGATTTGGGACTGAAGTGCCTCAAACTAATCGGGTCGTTGCCCAGACACAAGAGATTCTGGCACTCTTGGCCACCGGGAATACGAAAGCTACTTTCTTCATCCTTGGTGCCGTCGCGGAGTCGTTTCCGGAGCTAGTTCGAGAGATCGACCGCGACGGACACGAAATTGGCGTTCACGGTTACAACCACATTGTCTTCTCGCAGATGAAACCGGACCAAGCTCGAAATGAGGTATTGCGCGCCAAGCGTCTTTTGGAAGACATAAGCGGAAAAGCAGTTGTCGGCCACAGGGCACCATGTTTCTCAATATCCGAGCCGACAGCATGGGCACTTGATGTTCTGCTGGAGGCAGGCTTTGACTACGACAGTAGCATCATGCCATGTCCAGGAATTGGATACGGCTGGCCGGGGCAGCCATTGGAAATCGGCAGGATCAACACGCCGAAGGGGCAATCAATCGTAGAAGTACCGCTAACTGTCACCTCAGTGCTAGGAAAAAAGATACCGGCTCTCGGAGGAAGCTACTTTCGGCTGTTGCCGTATAAGATTTGCAAGAGAATACTTGAAAACGTCGAGAAAGAAAGGCCCGCCATCGTCTATTTGCATCCATACGAGTTGGATTACGCGCGCTACCCTGACTATTATTTTGAGCAGTTGAAAAAGTCGAGTCTCTTGACTCAGATTAGGATGCGATCGTTTTGGATTCGTCGAAGATCTCTCGCAGAACGATACTCGAGGCTACTGGCTGAACACAGTTTTTGTCCAATCCGGGAATTGGTTTCAAGTTGGAAAGCAAGTGCTACAGTGGATGCAGATTAAGCCTTTAGTCTTTGCACAGCCTCGGATCTGACTCATGGGGCAGTTCGACAAGACCCTCGCCCGCATCTATTGGGTAGATTGGTTAGATCGTCTATCCATATACCTGGTTCATTAATATGGCTAATTGCACTACCTGTACCACCGGTTATAAAAACGTTTGAGATTTTGCAGATTAACCTTAGTCTCTTTCCCTCTTTGACGGTTGATATGAAATAAAATGGTATTTAACTCCCTGCGAATCCGCCCCTTGCGTTTGACCGATATTTTATTTTCACCATTGACGATCAGCTTCTTGTATTTCGGCCAAATCTGATTCTTAACGTATTCATAAAGCCGGATATCATTTTGATTCGTCTCGGCTATAAATTCTGAATATGTTTCATGAACCTCTTTTGTCGTGTCTTTATCAGCAAGGTTGGTGTTTGTCGCCTTTGTATCAGTATACAAATGGTGCAGGTCAAAACAGATTTTAAACGATAACATGCTTGTTTCATATTCTTCAGTCAAACCGAGCCAGGAAAATTTGGTTTCCAGAATTTCAATCGCCTTTTCAACATTGTCTTCTCAGGCAATAAATTTTGTCTGGTAATTAGAAAAGCCTTCTAGTTCCTCCCACTCGACAATGCTTTTTTCTTTCATGTGCTTGTAACGAGGGGACGAAAAGTAATTAGTCCATTTAAAATCATGCAGGTAGTGAGATACATAGCGCTTTTTAGGATCCCGGAAAAAAGTAAACCATAACATTTCTTGTTCTGCTTCTTTCCCGAAATCAATATACGGACGCATGGGATGTCCTGCGATTATCTCAAGCTTCTGGTTAAACAGGTCAAGATCGTCTTTCAATGTTGACTTATTGTAGTAGTCATCATCCATTTTCAGTCCGCCCGGTACGATATGCATTTTATGTCCGAAGTGGGCCGCTAGCTGTTTGCTAAGACTTGTTCCTGCTGTCTTCATCATATGGGCAAACACAAGAAGTCTGTTGTCTGCTTGTTTCATAATCATTTTGACTAAATTATTCGTCCCTGATGAATTACATAAACATTCTCTGATATATCCATTAGCGACTTGTCAGCAATTGAATCCGTATACAATTTATGGATATGGGTAATTCCTTTTTCACCTAAGAACTTTTTCTTCTCCTCGCCAAACATATTGGTTTCCAGTCCCATCACTTTATTGTCGCTGTATGTGAAGGTAGTACCTGCTACATGGTCACCGGGAAACAGATGTCTAAGATAGATCTCCGGCGATGCGGACACAATCCACTTTTCACAATCGGTTTTTCGGTAGTGGTTCAAATAGATATCGTTTAACTCAATCTGTTCACAGTATCTTCGCGCGGCAATCTCCAGTTCATCCCGGGATATGCCTTTCAAGAACAGATAAATGCCGATACGTTTGAGCGTGTGGTTTTTAGTTAGTCCGGTTTTATAGAGTACGCCGGCAACGATCAGAAGTATCCGCTTAAGAAAAAACAGTGGACCACCCCCCGCTACGGTTCTGTAGAAACCGAAGAGTGTGTCTCTGTCTGTAAGCGTCTTGTCAAAGTCAAAAACAGCCACTGATCTCTTCATGGCAGCAACTTCTTGAAGAATCGGGCAATCGACCGACCATTGAATATAAAGTAGGCCTGAAAAAGCAGAGCCCGTAAAATACTGCTATATGTAAAATTGATATAGCAGGTATTCAACCCACGTCGATTCAGAAATTCTCCCGGGCTGATACTGCCCTTCAGTAGGCTAATCACCTCAAATGGAAACACCCAGCGGATATACCGATCCGTAAGCTCATCACCTGATTCAGGTTTCTCGTCAGTGAGTAATTTCACGTAGTTTGAGAGAAGCCTCGCCCCACAAAACTCTGATAACATGACCGACCCCCACAGTCTGGGGTTCAGCTCAATGATCTTCCATTCACCGGTACGGTCGTCATGCAAGAACTCCACCATTGCAAAACCGCTCCAGTCCATTTCCCGGATCAACCGGGACGCAATCTCCTTGCACTCCCGGTCATACTGCGACCGGGAAAAAACCGTCACACCACCTTTTTCCGGAAATGTTCTCAGGCGCTCATGGCCGTGCCATGAGATGATTTCCCCCTCCCTCGCCACGCAAAAAATCCCATGGATTTTCCTGGCGCTCACTATCTTCTCCTGAAAAAGATAATGGTCTTTATTAATATCGTCCAAGAGTGAAAGTTGATCCGGTTTCTCAACATACTTCATGCCGACAGAGCCTGCGCCGATCCGTTTCTTTGCAATTACGGGACGGAAATCCAGCTCCAGCTCTTTCAAATCATCAGCAGAAAATGAAGCCGGGACGGGTAGTCCATTTGCTTCACAAAATGCCTGAAATTTCTCCTTCTTCCGGGCCAGTTCAAACATTGTACGATCAGGGAGAAGATACCGTATAGGTTGGTGCGGTTCTTTCTCCATCAGTTCGTAAAAATAAAGAGTAGGATCTTCAGAAACCGTCATCCAGATATACTCGTTATCACTGTCCTCATTTGTCGCGGACAGCAGATCCTCCCTGAATGAGCCATAGTTCTCCATGCTAAGAGGGTGCACCTTTTGGCCATAGATCGCCCGCAGAAGCCGGTTCGTTCCGGGCGGTGCAAACAGGAGCAGATCGTAGCCGTGTACACGCTCCAGAATGTTTATGATATCAAAGGCTTTTCTTGACTGTGCATCAGGAATAATTACCTTCATGAGAGCGTCGTCAGGATTTTGCCTCAATCGATTTCCGACCCGCTACATCGGCAAACAGCTCCAGCATCTTGCCGTATACCGCCGCCGAGTCTCCTTTTTCACGTGTGAGCGCCAAGGCATTTTCTTTGTAGCGGGTTAACAGTTCGCGGTCATCCATGAACCGTTCAATGTTCTGTACAAGCGCGGCCACGTCCCCATTATTGTTATTAAACCCAACGCCGTTTTCCCGGATGATAGCGGCCATCTCACTCTGAAGGGAGTTCAGGATTGGCAGTCCCGCACTGAGATAGCTGAACAACTTGTAGGTTATGGTTTGCGTAAGGTTGTTTTTATGCTGTATCAGCCCCACGTCAGAGAGCGCGTACTGCCGCAATAGCTCTTCGTCCGAAATCCAGCCCAGATAGCTCAGATTTTCCAGCTTATCAGCATACTCCTCCACCAGCTCTTTCTGAGGCCCGGAGCCAGCAACAACAAACTGAGTTCGGCCGGGATGCTTCTGTTGCATGACTTCCGCCGCCTCCACAATGGCCGGCAGATCATAGGAACTACCGAGGCTCCCCACGTAAATGATCCTTAGAACCTCATTGTTCCGCTGTTCTGCTTTTCGATATTTCTGAATAGATTCCTGAATAGATTCAAGGTCAAGAGCCGGGTAAAAACACGCCGTTCTCGGAATCGCTTTACAATTCTTCTTAGCCCATTCCAGGTACCCGTTCGAGATGGAGGTAACGGCCGTACTGTTTTCGAGAATTTGGCGCAGCTTGCTGTAAGACGGCCGAATGACAAGTCGGGCTGCCGGCTTTAGGAATGAGGGAACATCTTTTATGTAGGAATCAGGCCAGGGATCAATAATGTCTGTGATCACGGGAACATCATTTGCCTTTCCCCACCTAACCACGCGCTCGGCAGAGCTGAGCGGCGGCATGCTGGCAAAGATCACATCCGGCCTCTGCCTCCCCTCAAAAGATTCTATGAGCCTTTCCGCAAAATCAGCATGTGCAGCAACACGTTCGAGAGAATAATTTTTTTTGTAGCCTTTCGACCGGACATACTCCACAGCGTAGCCGAACCCCTCCTCCAGGGTCGTAGATTCAGAAAACCGCTGTTTTTTGGTCGTATGCCTGAAAGTACTGGTGAAGTGTGTTACCCGGTGTGCTTTTTTCAGGGCCGTCTTTGCAATTTGGATAAAGCGGTAGTCACCAACCTTGTCATAGGGAGTGGGGTCGAAAAGGGAAACAGTCCAGAAGTTCATTCTTCTTTGTGTCCGGCGCAGAGTCAGACGGCTGCTTGTTGCAACACCGCAGTGAGCGATTCGCAAGTATGCTCTACATGCTCGTTAGTTAGAGTTGGGTGACATAAAAACATTAGGCTCGTTTCGCCCAATTCGCGTGCATTAGCCAAGCGCACCGACGGGCGGTAACTGGTCTCCTCGAATGCTTTTTCCAGGTAGACTTCGGAGCAACTGCCTGAGTAGCACGGCACTCCGAGCGCGTTAATTTCTGCCTGAATGCGGTCGCGGTCCCAACCCGAGGCCAAGGCATCCGGTCGAACGAATACGTAACATTTGTAGGCGGCGTGATCTATGTGCTCCGGAATTTCCGGCACGCGGAGTCCCGGCAGCAGCTTTGTCGTAGCCCAAATAGTGTTGGCGATCTCGAGGCGTCGCCGATGCCAGTCAGGCATGCGTTTCAGCTGGATGCGGCCAATCGCGGCTTGCATTTCGGTCATCCGCCAATTGGTGCCGAACGATTCGTGCAGCCAACGGAAGCCGGGCGGGTGCTCTCGTTCGTAGGCCGCTTCGTAGCTTTTGCCATGGTCTTTGTATGACCACATCCGAGACCACAGCTCTGGGTCGTTGGTTGTCACCATGCCGCCCTCTCCACCAGTGGTCATGATCTTGTCCTGACAGAACGACCAGGCACCTATGTCACCTAACGAACCGACAGGCCGATCCCGATACAAGGCGCCGGTGGCTTGTGCGCAGTCCTCGATTACCGAGAGGTTGCGTTGCTCCGCCAGAGCCAGGATGCCTTCCATTTCGCAAGGCCAGCCGGCTAAATGCACGCATACAATCGCCCGAGTGCGTGGCGTCAATACGGACTCGACGGACTCTGGTGTAATGTTCTGTGAGTCTCGGTCAACGTCTGCAAATACTGGTACTGCCCCTGCATTGATGATGCTGGAAACCGAAGCGAGGAAAGTTCGTGGCGTTACGACGACCTCATCCCCAACTCCCAGTCCAAGAGCATGTAACGCAACATCGAGTGCTAGCGTGCCATTTGCCAATGCAACCGCGTAGTGTGTCTTGGCAAAGGCCGCAAATTCCGCCTCGAAATCTCTCCCTTGCCCGCCCGTCCAGTAATTTACTCGATTGGACTCAAGCACCCGTCGGACGGCCTCGGTTTCTTCTTTTGTAAAGCATGGCCATGGCGCAAAAGGCGTATCAAGCATGGACTATCTCTGATGAAAGGTCTGCTTCCGATAACACCAATGGTTCGATGTCAACATCCCTTAGAAAGACGAAATCGGATGCGTACCGGTGCCTAACCGGTTCATCTCTTACTACCCCCGATCGGAGATAATCCACCGTGGCGCTGACAAAATCGGCGCCACATTTTGCCAAGATGCCAGTGTATGCCATATGCCGAACGTTTATCTCCGTGACCTTTGGTCTCCCGGAAGAGTCCAGTTTTAAATCAAAGCTGTAAACGCCGTGTGCAGGAGTGGAAAGCTTTTTAACGATGAAATCCATGACTTCTTCGCAGAAACTGAGTAAACGTTCATCATTGAGCAGCCGACCAAATGACGTGTTCCCCGTTACTCGTGAAGGTGCAACATTTGCCATGACGTACTCAACACACTCGAGTCCTGCGTTGAGCTGGAGCTTACCCTCCAGGTACAACATTTGATTCGCTAGATGTTTGCCGGGAAGAAATTCACTAACAGTAAATTCAGCGATGTCCGGATGGACAAGTAACCAGGCATCGAGGTCCTCCTCGCAATTCAGCTTCAGCGAACCCGCACCGCCAGAACCGGTCGCAGCGCGGATCCAACAGGGATAGCCCACTTGATCTTGTACTTCTGTCTTTCTTGGCTCGCTTACTGTAATGCTCAGTGTTTTGGGAATGTAAGTAGTGCCATCCAAGAGGTCCGCCATTCTTGCTTTGTCCACCAGCGCCTTGGAATGAGAGAGTGGCGGCATGACAACCGGGCAAGGATAGGACTTGCACCGTTGGTAATAATCACCCCAAGCCAAAACTTCGGATTCTGGCTGGACTATCGCAAGGTCTATCTTTTCCTTGCCCAAGATCTTGTTTATCACCCGAAAATAGGATTCGGCGTCGGATGTTCGAGGGACAACATATCGCTCATCCAAAAGGCCCGGCATGTAAAAACCTAATGCGCGCGGGTCACAGTCAGCCCCAACAACACTTGCATCTGGGTAAGCTCGTCGCAAAACTGAAGCAATTGAACGTGGTGTTGGTCCACCAATACCTGTAACCAGAATCTTCATTCCTCACTGCCCTCCTTCATTTCATCATCAAAGCGGCGTGTGAACCGTCCTTCATCAGCTGTAATATCTTCTCGCCGTAGCACTTTTCTAACAGTTTGAAAAAGAATCCTAATATCAAGCGAAACTGACTGGTTATCGACGTACCACACATCCAGTTCAAATTTTTGCTCCCAGCTAAGAGCATTTCGACCATTTACCTGCGCCCAACCAGTGATTCCTGGCCTCACGGTGTGTCGTCTGCTCTGCTCTACACTGTAGTAGGGTAGATACTCCATCAACAAAGGTCGCGGACCAACAAGGCTCATGTGGCCGACCAAGACGTTGAATAGCTCTGGCAACTCATCCAGACTTGTCGAGCGGAGCCACCGTCCGAAGTCGCCAAGCCGCAACTCATTCGGCAGCAGATCGCCTTTCGCATCCCTGTCGTTCGACATCGTCCGAAACTTGACCAAAGGAAAAGACTTCTCGTGCAGCCCGGGTCTCCATTGCACAAAGAAAGGGGGATAACCAATCTTGGCCAGGATCACAACAGCGAGAACGATAAAAACAGGTGCCAGTGCAAGTATAAGCAGCGCGGCGACAAGAAAGTCAAAGATCCGTTTCAAAATCCAGCCACTAGTTTCGTTGGTCCCGCTCGACGTACTCCTTCCAGTGACGGTCCAATACCGGCCGCAATCCAGCCTCAACAGGCAACTGCCATACCAACTTACACCAGTCGTGATTTCCTTCAATTAGTCCAGGACCATCGTCGGTCACGACAATATCCCACCCTATGCTCCTGTTCGACCGATCGTGATTTGCTGCGTCTCTGGCAAGCTGCAAGCATTCAGCCCAATAAGGCACCTGGAATCCTTCAATCCTCGTCTTGGTAACAGGATGCTCAGTTTCTTTTGGTTTTAAGACATCACCATAAACTGCCGGCCCACAGACAAGACCAGAAGTTTCATCAATAGGCGCAGCTATGTTGCCAGCCGCAAGATTGTCTACCGGCGAATTGACCGAAATTCGGAGTCGACAGCCGAGCATCTCTACTTCGTTTCTCCGATTGAGCTGCGTAATTATGCGAACCGTATTTACCGCTGACGGCGACAACATTTGTAGGTCTGCATGTTGGACGATAAATTCTTCGGCCATGTCATAGCCACCGCGCCGCATCTCAGACAAGAACTCACGTCGATCCCACTCTGCAGCGTCGACGATCCTTACCTGAGCGCCGCATTTTCCGTCAGACAACTTAAGTACGCATTTCCCTTTTCCTGCATTCTTCAGCGACTCGAATGCGGATATATCGGATTCAAGTTCTTCAAGCGTAAAGACACTGTGCCTGAAGAATTTGCGGTAGTTCTTGAAGAATTGCCGCTTGTCATCCAGAACTTGTCGAGTCGAAGGCGGATTCATCACCCGCTGAAACTCGTACATGAAGCCGGAACCCGCCCATTTCGTCTTTTCGTCATACGTCAAATGCGGAAATCCAAACTGGAAGCACTCGAGGGGCGATACGTTATGTGTGAGCGAATCGATTACGCTACCGATCATCAAATATAACTTCGAGCGCCCCACTCGCTTATTGAAATAGTCTAGCGAACGCTTGTAGATTGGCCAATCTAGTCTTGTTGCATAGTACCCAAGATAAAGCAGTCTGACCGGATGACGGGCCCGTGAGGGATGCATGCGAATACTCACTCCACACCCTTCCGGCCACTATCCTGGGCTAGCTTAACTCTCTGAAAGCTTGATGATCTGGGCGCAGCCTTCCCTACAAGCTCAAACCCCGAATTCTCGGCTAGTTTCTGCGATGCTACATTGCTCGTATCGGTCACGTACCAAATACTCCGGTCTTTTCGCGCCAATCGATGAATGCCCTGGCTTACCAAATACGACGCCCAACCTTGACATCGCGCCGAAGCCTGCGTAATCACATAGGCCAATTGCACATCGTTTTGCTCCATGAATGGCCACCGAAAGAATGAAGGAACGACAAGCATTGAAGCTCTTGGCTCGCCGTTCTCTTCAACTGACAGCGAACAGTAATCGCTGTTGCCAAATATCTTCAGCCAATGAAAAAAGCTAAAGGCAACATATCGCCATGGCTTATTTCGTGGCTTTAGGCTTCGAATGCTCGGCCGCCACACAATCAAATTCGCACTAACCCTTGGCTTAATACTCTCAAGCCCCGAGCCATTATATCTGTAGATCAGGACTTCCAACTTCTAGCCATCTTGCGCGGACTTGATACGTCCGACCAACTGATCGGCACTGATAAACTGAACGTCCGGCCAACGTCGAACTATCTCTTTTAGTAGACTTTTTAACGCTCCAAGCCCGCAGACGCGATTCTCTTCATTGATGTGGCCGCAGAAATTCACTCGATGCGAGCTAATCACCGCCGGCTTTCGCCAGCGAAAAGCAGCTGCAATCTGATCAAGAGAAGCCTCCACAGAACCTTTTGAATAGGTATCAGTTGGCTCGAAGACAACGTTTCGCACAAGTGACATATGCCGGTACCGCTTTTTGCGCTCGCACAAGTTAACTTCCGTAACGTGATGCTGCCGATCAAAACGACGGGAACACCAGCGTGGCTTGAATATTCCCTGAATTCCTAGCGAATCCAGGAGAGGATACAAATCAGGATGAATCTCTTGGGCTGGCGGTGTAAAGGTCGTCGACGCAAAACCAAATGTCTGTTCGAATAGCCGTAACCCATCCACAATAATATCTCGATGACGATCGACTTCCGAGCGGTCCCAAATACCGAATGCGTGCGTGAATCCAACGCCAGGCATCGAGGGCTCACCACCGAGCGCAGCTAGCGAAAAGTTCTCCAAGTTGACCAGCAGTTTCTTATCGCATGCCCTCAATTTGCGCTCAAAAATTTCTATGTTTAGATGCTCCCGGCCGTGAAACTGCGGCTTCAATAGTCCTTGCCGTACTCCCTCCTCCCACAAAGCCCAAGCCCCGTCATAGGCGGTAGGCTGACTACAGGCAAGCCGGTCGAACGTACGCGGCAGCGATTCATAGCAATAGCCTTGCTTCCCATTTAGCATGGCGTCGAAATCGAGATTGGCGCAAAGCGCATAGGGCGAAAAAATAGCGGGCCGGCCCCGCGCGTCCGATACCGACAAAAGAACCTCGTACAGCGCTTCCAGATCCTGGCGCGTTTCAAGCGCATCAAAATTATCGAAGCGGCTGCTCATATCGAGACCCGCCGCGCTCAAATTGCTGCGGGCGGTTGTCGAGTCGAGTCGCACATTTCCGTAGTCATCTACAGCAAATACGACCAACTTATCCCGCGTGCACCAGCCGGGCAAGTTCTTCAGATTGTCAAAGAGCAATCGTCTCAATCGTCAATCCTGTGACGCCAGGTAGCTTTCAACGAATCGATCCGCATTGCTGCGGCGAAAGTTGGGCGCTGCCATCCCTGCCGTTATATACCATGGTGTGCCGGCCGCTCATGCCAGCGATTGATGTAGGTGACATTATAGTTGGCAGACTGATTGACTATGACGAGCTTTTTGCCGCGAGCAAGTCTCGCGCTCTCTTCGGATGTCACTATTTGGCCCAGAACCAGAAAGCGTTGTCGACCAATGAGGCGAATCTTAACTGACTCGCCGTCAGACGTTCGTAGCGAAAGCCACGCGCCGAATCGAGCTTCGCAACACGAAGCCGAAGCTTGTTCCCCGCGAACATGTGGTCGACTGAGAACGTGTCATCAAAAGAGACCGAGACTTCGTGGCCCAGATCGGCAAGATCATCAAACTGGCCGTTCACCAGTTTCCGAAAGTGTAGGCGGCACCGGCGGAGACCGACGCTCATGAGCGTCGTGAGCAGGTTGTTCAACACCCAGCTGACGAGCGTCCGTCGAAGCGGTATCGCTTTCATATCTGATTCCAATCCTCTCTCGATATTCTTCGGGCTCGATCTGAGAAAGGAATTTGCGACCCCTCTGAAATTACGGCACAGATGTATCACGCTTAGCTTGGAGAAGCGTCTGAGGATCAGAATTCGCACTGGCGACTTGGAGGAGTCAATAATGGTCGTGGCGCCCGTAACGTCCTCGATAGCGTCGAACAGCGATTGTGTGGCGGCAACGTATTCGAGAAAGTCTCTCCCCGGCCAGAGTGCATTTAGAAAAAGTCGAGGCAGGCTTCTGTTGCGCTCAAACCGATGCCTCAACTCAGCAAATTTGGCCAGACTGATTTGTCGCGACGCCTCCCAGGACGCCATGATTTTCTGCCACGTTGCACAACGCCCGATCGCTGCGCCGCAGCTGCAAGGCTCGTCAAAGATCCCAGGCCTTGTAATAAAAGTCAGTTCACCGGCACAGAAACGTGATGGTCCTTCGCCAAGCAGCATAGCAAGTATGGTGGAGCCCGAGCGCCCATTACCGGCGATATAGATGATTTCCACGTAACCTCCCGTCAACCAGTTGTTGGTAGATCTCCAAGTAATTTGAGGCGCGTTCCGTCGCTGTACCGAAACGTGCCAGCTCCTGCCTACCTGCCTCTACCAGCCCGTGTTTCAAGTTGTCGTCGCGGCGGAGCTCGAGGATTTTTTCAAGTGCGTCGGCGCTATCCATCAGCTCAAAATACAGCGCCGCATTACCGCAAACGGTCCGTGCGAACCCCAGATTGGTGGTGACTATGGACCGTCGCATCGCCATCGCTTCGACGTAGTTTGCCGAGGAACATTCGAGTAGCGTTGGCAAGAATACCGCATCCGATTCGAAATAGAGTCTCGGGCATTCCTCCGGCTGCTGAGGGCCGAGATTCTTGTGCGGGTAATGGCTGCTAAGGACCAGCAGTCTGAACTCCTTTCTTTCGCCGGTACTCGCAGGAGATTCAGGCACATCTTCTTGAAGCGCGAATGCATAGGCCCCACTTATAGTGTTGGCAACCGTGTAAACCCGTTCGGATGAGATTCAGCATTGTAACCACTCGTTGACGTCATCGGTCTGTATCACCCACGCGTCTGCGAAGCCGCCGGTGTAGTAGTAAATAAGCATGGATTTGGCACGCTAGTAAGACGGGCCTGATGACGTAAAGACCATGTCCGGCTTGAACTCTAACTCGATATTCTTCAAATTAGTCGGCGGTCGGCGCAGTGAGACGACTCTCTGCGTTGGCCTGTACGCTAGCCGAAAAAACCTGAAATTTCCCGAGAAATCCTTTGCCCGAATCGAACGAGACAATCCCGGTCCTAGCACGATGCCAAATGCGTGGTTCTCGAAACGGCAACATTCCCGAAGAAAGGAGGTGGCGACCTGGACTGATCCCCCTTTCCAAACGCTGGCCGTGTTAATGAGTAATCGCATGCTGCTAAAACCAGTCAATGCGAGTCATTTTGAGGCTTACACATATTCAATCTAACGAGTAACCGCAAGATAGCAATCACGCGGGGTCCTTTCCCTGCATGAAATCCAAAACGCGTGACGCTACGCGCTCCACCGAAAGGCGCGCAACCGACTCACGCGCCTTAATCGACATCTGAATTCGCTTGTCTCCATTGACAATGAGTTCGCCCAGATGTTTGCGAAAGGCCTGCGCATCGAATAGTTCTACCAGGTAGCCGTTCTCGCCGCTCGCTATGAGATCGGATGGGCCTGCAACACAATCATAAGAGATGACCGGCAATCCGGACGCGAGGGCCTCAGCCACCACATTCGGAAAACCCTCCGACGAAGACGTGAAGGCAAAAACTTTTGCCCGATCGTAGAACGATTGCACATCAGACCGCTCTCCGACGAATTCCACTTGCTCGGAGATACCCAGGCGGTCCGCAAGGCTGATCAAGTCCGATCGATGTTCCTGTCCTTGGGCGTCGTCGCCCACAATGATCAACCTCCAGTCATTAGTATTCACCGAGGCGAAGATCGTTATAAGGTCATCAAGATTTTTCGTTGAGATTATTCGACCGACACTCAGGACCACGTTCTGCCGCTCTGACTCTGCCGCGAGTTGTTGCATGACGACCGGATTAGGAAGGATGCAAATCCGCTCGTTTAGTCCGTGACTTCTTGCCATGTCGCGAGCCCTTGCCGTTTGCGCAAATAATCCCGCCGCCCTTGGATAGAGTACTCGGCGCAGCCGTGTTTGGAGCCAGCCAATATCCAGCTCCGGTGACGAACGATCTGAAAGAAACACGCGCACATTCAAGCCAAGACACGCGACCATCACAAAGTTGTTCCACCGATTTCCGAAGCTCAGCAGCGCATCATATCCGCCTTTCTTAATCGTGCACCGAAGAAATCCCAGCCGACGGAGTGTACTAAGCAGACGGACTCGATTATCGAATTTGAACCCTGGCCGATGGACAGTCACCTCTTCTGACAGCGCATTGTGGGAAGGCGCTTCACGCCCGTACACAATGACATGGATCTCGAGATCCGAACGCTTTGCGAATTCATTGGCCAGAAGTGTAATTACCCGTTCTGAACCACCTATCTGTAAGTACGGAATAAGGCAAGCTATCTTTCTGATCTGCAAGCTATAGCAACCCCTTGATCAATTCATAAAGGCCTACATCTGCCTCGACAAATGGAGCGACGAAGAAATTGCCGAACAACAAATAAACCGACGTGAACTCCAAAACCTTCCGTGCGCCCAAAGCAGTATTGATCACCAATAGCGATGACATAGCACCCGCCAGCTGCATGTCCTTTTTCCTGATTCGGTCCGTACCCAAGAACAAGACTAACGCCGCAATGATCAGCAGCTCCCCGACACTGAAGAATCGGGACGCGGCCGGTACATAAGAGACAAGATTTGTGGCGCCGTAAATCAACATTCCGAAAACGAAAATCCCACCGGCTTTGCTGTGGATCCGATGGACCCCTCTCCAATACATATATGTCGACACAATCAATATGAATAATGCTGTCAACTGGCCGTTCAGAGCAATGAACCATGCCTTCTCGTTAGCCCCGTAGCGCCCACCCGAATCAACCTCATTCACGTACGCCATCGCGCGGTCTTCGAAAGAAAATGGAAGGTATTGCATGATGGACTTTACAACCGCCAGATCTAGCTGGGAGACAAGAAAGCTAGCCACAAAAAAAACGTAGATGGCGGTTCCGAAGCGCTTAACGGCGAAAAACAACAAGAGTAATGCACATGGCAGTATGAAAGAAAAGTGGATTAGCGGAGTGAGTAGCGCGACGAATAGGTATTTGCGATTCCTGCCATCGGAGAAATACAAAATACCGAAAACAAAAACATGACAAGCAGTCCAAAACCGAACACCATTAATGCCCGACCCGATACTTACATCCATCGCAAAGGCGATAATTAAGAAGACTATTACAGCCGACTGTCGGTTGCCGACTCGGTCAATCAAGAACCAAATGTTTCTGGAGTAGACGTATCCGAGCAGAATCCCAAAAACGCCGAATAGAACCCAGGCCTGGTCAGTGAATCGCGAGATCAGAAACGTGATAACTGGTTGATAAACGTCCTGGCGCAGGTATATTGAATGCATCAGGTCGTCTAGCGTGAAGTCGGACCAGTACATCCACTTGAGCTGTGCCAAGTAGCGTACGGAATCCGATCCTGACCAGTCAGGTAAATAGAACACGGCCCCGTAGAAGATTACGAATACCCAAACCAAATTCCTCGAAGCCTGGTCACGTGGATTAAGAAGACCCACAACGAGTGCAGCGAACGGACTAATCGCAACTAGCGACGCAAGACCTTGAGTCTTTTTGTTCTTCATAATGCTGGTTTTGCGCTTCATTCCGTGCGTCGGACCAATGCCACAAAGCGATCCACAACATTCTCGATGCGGTACTGCTCCGGTTGATCAATTAAGAACGCGTTCCGGTAATCCCTTTCGAGAAACTGATCAACTAGACTCGTGTCAAGTTCGAACGAGCGAAGGCTCAAAATCGGTCGCCCGCATAACCAATAGTCAATTAACTTACTTGGTGTTTGCGTGCTCCCGACATTCTCGAAATTTACCAGAAAATCCATTCTTGCCATCTGCGGCAAGAGTAAATCCCGCGGTGCAAAATCATGCACAAAGATCCTTGGGTCGCCACGGAGACACGGCTGAAGAATATCGCCTCGCTTCGTAAATATATGGAACTCGAACTCGGAGTCACAATTTCGAAGGAATTCAATCAGCACTCTGGGGTCGCGCTTACCAGGAATGATGCCTCCTGCGTAAACGAAGCGCGGGAGGCCGCTCTCACGTTTAGCGGCGCGGAGATGCTCGTAGTCTTCGAATCGAAAGCCTTGTGGGATCACCACCAATTTATCTTGAAACTCCCGGTAGTACCCCTGCTTTGCGCCCTCCGTAGGTATCGTGATCCAGTCAGCTTTACGGCAGAACATCTTCTCTACCCAGCGAAAGTAGAACGCAGGATGAGTATAGAAACTAGAGTTCTCCATACCCATGAAGGGATCCCCACAATCTGCGATCCACGTGACCGCCGGCTTACGGCGCAAGGCGGCCGCCAGCGCCACGCCCCAATGGACAGAGTGAGGAGCCCCAATTGATATCATGCCATCGTAAGCCCCTTCAGTTGGTAGTCTATGGGCTACCCGAAATGTCCAGCCGAGATCCGGATAGCTCAGGAACTTCAACAGAAATGCCCTCAGCCCACGCAGAAATAGATTCGGTTGCCCCCTCCAAGCAACGGGGACTTCCGGCCACGAAGGGTCGCCAAGGTCAATAAATGAAATACTGTACGTGCTTGCGAGGCCTTCCTGTTCGTCAGCTCTAGGTGTTAGCACCGAGACCTCGTGGCCTTGCCGCGAAAATTCCTTTGCCAACTCAGTCGCCCTGTGGGCTCGCGGAGAGTTTCCGGGATAGAACGCGCGAGTTACGATCAGGAATTTCTTTTTTTTATCCGCCATAGGTCAGTCAATTCAAATATTGAAGCTGTGGACTATTTCGTTTTGTCGTTGCCAGCCAGAGCACGAAAGCGGGGGTAATTCGCAATCAAGTCGTCGTAAGTCCCCTCGCCAACGAGTTCACCATGCTCCAGGAAGAATATGTGGTCACAATCACGAACAGTAGTCAGCCGGTGAGCGATAAGTACTAATGTCGTCTTTCCGCCAAGGCGGTGGACCGCATCCATGACCACCTCTTCGGTTACATTGTCAAGTGCGCTTGTAGCCTCATCAAGAACCAGCACTTGGGGCTCGTTATACAGTGCTCTCGCAATTCCAATGCGTTGACGCTGCCCGCCCGATAGTCGAATGCCCCGTTCACCGACTATCGTTTCGTAGCCGTCCGGCAATTCTTCCACAATGAAATCGTGTAGATTTGCAGCCCTTGCGGCACGCTCGACGGCCTCTTGGTCGATACTTTTCCGCGGCCTTCCAAAGGCGATATTTGCTGAAATGGAATTATCCGAGAGGAATATGTGCTGTGGTACATAGCCGAGATTACTCTGCCAGGACCTGAGGTTGTCAGGAACAATGTCCACATCGTCAACCCGCAGACAACCCGTCTTGGGCCTGAGTAATCCCAAAATGACATCCACGGCGGTTGTCTTCCCAGAACCGGACTTTCCAACGATTCCCACAGTTGACTGCACTGGAATTTCGAGGCTGAGTTCCTTTAACGCCGGCGGCTCGGCATTCGGGTAGAAATACGTCACGTTGTCGAAGCTGATCATCCGCTCGGGTACAAGCTTCTTTGACGGTGGTAACACTGATTCTTCTTCAGGCCCAATCGCCACGAAATCGTCATAGAGCCGCTGGATAGCAGGCCCAGTGAATCGAAGCGCGGTCACTTGAGTGTAGACCATCTGTAGCGACGGAATTAGCCGGTAGCCTGCAAATGTATAGACTGAAATGACTGGCAACATGGCCCCAAGTCCTTCCTCTCGGCGCATCAGGAAGAGAACGAGGAGTAGCATGCCACCGAAAGAAATAATCTCCAGTGCGAAGCGCGGCATCAAGCCAAGCGCCCCCGCAATATACTGAAGTCGGGAAAACCGTTTTGCTGCAGAATCAAAGCTCCTGAGTGCCCCGTGCTCCAAACGGCCCAATTTGATCTCCTTAATGCCTCCGAGAGTTTCACTCAGTACTTTGAAACGCGCTGCATTTGCCGTAACGCGTTCATCGCCAATGCGCGATAACAGCCTGCGAAATATCAAGTAAAGTAGAGCGTATATGCCCCCAAAAACGCCGCCCACAAGGAATGCGAGCACCGGATCCACCGCAATTAGGAGCAGGACAATTGCAACAACGACGGTACCGTTGGACAACAAGCGCAACACCGGCACCATCCCTCTCTCCACAACGATCTGAACTTCGCTGAGCGCAGCCTTTCCAAGTTCTGCGCTGTGCCGATTCAAGAACCACTCGTAGGACTTCCCCAAATAACCAGCCACGAGCCGCCGCGAAACGGAGTAATTTCGCATCGCATTGAAATGGAGGATGGCCCAACTCGTTACCGCTTTGAAGGAAATCGCAACGACAAGGGTGACGAAGACCAGGACGCCGAGAAAGAAAAGAAACCGATCCGGCTCTTCGAAACCCAGCGCAGTGTACGCCGCGTTGAGCCAGCGATTAGACTGCACGATTTCCGGGCTCGCCAGAACGGCCATAAACGGAACGATTGACGCAATGCCTGCAACGTCAAACATTGCGCTGGCCACAAACATGCCGAGCAGTAAGTAAGCCTGGCGAAGCTCTTTGGGAGACAGTAAGGCAGTAAGCTTGCGAATAATGTCAATCACGAATTTTTCATCCATTTCCTCGGAATAAGCGATCCATTGATAATAGAACCTTACCTAAACTCCTGAATCTTCTATCGGACCACATCGAGAGGACCTTGCTGACATGCTCACCTACGACGCACAGTGTTCTGTCCAATTGTCGCTGATTCATTCGCTGCCTTGCGGGACTTCTTCTTATTAATGTCTCGGCGCCTTTGCCAAGCCTGAATCGAAAGTGAACATATCGGTCAAGTCTGTGTATTCCTACTAATTGAAAGCCCATCAAGCCTCGAGGAGGCCGTCAAGAACAAGATCAACCATCCATTCCTCCGGACGGAATTCGCCAGCGCGCCAGTTCAGGCCTCTATCCCAATAGCCCGGGCTGGTTTTGCTGCCAGTCCAGATGAAGCCGTAGCTTATTTCAATGACGGCGAAACCGCCGTCAGCCAATTGAACGAAATCAAAGGCTATGCAGCTGCCGCCCAGCTTGTCGGCTGACTGAAATGCGAGCGCAACGCATTCGACGTCCATTTGCTCTGGGTCGTAGGTGAAGCGTCGGCTTCCCGAAGCCCGAAAATCACCAGGGCGAACCCAACGCCGCACGCCGAATGCCCGATCGCCAATCACAATTATTCGTATGTCCGAATCATTCCCGGAAGCGAAGTCCTGAAATAACACATAGCCAATCTGGCGCCCCAATATTTTTGAAAACCGAGGGGGGTACAGGAATCGCCCTAGCCCCTTTACTAGCTCGACAACGTCGGACTTACCTAGCTTCCATTTGTATAAACGGTCCTTCAAGTTGTCCCAGGGGAAATAGACTGGGAGGCCGCGCCCAAAAGCCTGCTTTATGAGGCGACGCGCCTCGCCCTCGTTTCGCACCAGCTGAACGCACGACGAACTTGCCCCATGGCGCAGTTTGAAGACCTTGGGGAAATCCGTGTTTGCAGCCCACTCCAGCGCGACCGAGCGATCAAGGAATACGTACGTCGGAGGGCTCGGTATGCCCAGCGCTTCAAAGAGATATTTCTGCCCAACTTTGTCGTCGAAGTGCCACGCCGTCCGGTAATCCGGGAAGACTCTTGTACCGGCGTGCTCAAGCGCAAAGAATATCTGTCGAGCGATGACGATATCCCGAGGATCCGAGTGCGAGTGATGCCAGAGCAATGCGTCACAGCCCCTGACCTGTTTCACGACATCATTGGCGTAGCAGTCAACGACCTTGTACGGGATACTCTTTCTGCGGCAATAATCAATCCAGTACGGACTGAATCCACAGCGACTATCGTGAATGGCAAGCATTACGTCCGGCATAGGATGTTCCTCACGTCGAAGCATCTATGCTTGCCTGTTTCAAGACCAGATCTACAGTCCATCCTTGAGGATTGAACGGCCCTTCATGCCAGTTCATTTCGGCATCCCAGTAGCCCGGACACGGATCATAACCCGACGCGATGAAACCATAGCTGATCTCAAGAACCACAGGGCTCCCGTCTGTTCTTCTGACGAAATCAAACGCTGCACAACTGCAGCCGATCTTCCTCGCGCATTGAAATGCAAGCTCTATACAGTCCTGGTCAATGAGTTCAGGATCGTAGGAAAAATGGCCACTGCCTGACGCTCTGAAGTCATTGGGGCGCACCCACCGCCGGATTCCGAGCGCTTTCTCACCAATGACGATGACGCGAACATCCGAGTCATTGGCCGCCGCGAAGTCCTGAAAATAGACATAGCCACGGTCACGACCCAATACTCGTGAGAACTTGGGCGGATAAAAGAAACGAGCTCCACCCTTGATCAGATTCAAGGTGCTGGAAGTGCCCGATCGCCACTTGTAGAACCGCTCTTTCAGGTTTTGCCAGGGGCGATAGACACTGAACCCTCGACCGAACGACTGACGAATAATCCGTCGCGCCTGCTTGGCACTGTGAACAAGTAAGACGTTCGATGACCCGGCACCATGACGTGACTTGAAGACTTTCGGGTACTCCGCATTCTTCGCCCACTCGAGGGCGCGGTCGCGCTCGACAAACACGTAGGTATCCGGGGTCGGGATATCCAGTGCTTCGAACAAGTATTTCTGACCGACCTTGTCATCGAAGTGCCAGGCGGTGCGGAAATCCGGAAAGATCACAAATCCGGAATGCTCGAGAGACGAGAGAATCTGACGGGCAACGAGCAGGTCCTTCGGATCTGATTGCGAGTAATGCCAGAGTAATGCACGGCATGACTCAAGTTGACGGACAACATCGTTCTCGTGGCAGTCGACGAGCTTGTAAGGAATTCCTTTCGCTTCGCAGTACTCTACCCAGCGCGGAGCGAAGCCAGACTTGCTATCGTGAATCGCTAGTGTCTTGTCAGTGCCTTTCGATGTCGTCAACAGCACCACTCCCTAGTGTCCCTGCTCGATCCGAGACGAGCTGCGGGAATAATCTTGACACGATTCGAGATCGGAAGTCATTCTGATTCTCGATTGGAACCAACTTCACGTTCCAAAATCTGGATAGTCAGATCTCGATGGGCTTCACACCGAATGACATTCAACAGTAGCTTCTTCTGCCTTCTGGTCAGAAGGCTCGGTGCCAATCCTCTGTTCTGTGCAGCGAACAACAGCCGAGACCGCACAGGCTCGAGGTACCGCATATACTGCTGGGCCTGCGCTTCTGAATAGTCCTGAAATGAGTTTTCTAGCAGCTCATCGTCGCTGATGATCTGATTCAACGCATCCAGGTTATTAAGGCGTTCGATCCTGCTTTCAGCGTCGCAGAGCTGAAATAGAGTGTCGTCCGTACACTGATCGAATAGATGAACTTCATAGTCCAACGAGTCGTCTGAGCAGATCAGCTCAACCGCCATCCCCCGCGTCCAAGGTCCTGCTCGCAGGCGCTTATGATCGAACAAGAAGTTGCCAAGTGAATGAAAGATGGGCGCACCTTCGAACACCTCGTAGCCGCTCACACAGTGCGTATGATGATTCACTACTGCGCTGGCGCCGGCCTCTACGTAGAACCGAAATAGTTGCTTCATCCTTGGGCTGGGTAGAGCGTACATCTCGTGGCCGCCGTGGCAGATGACAATCACGTGATCCGCCTGCCGAGCAGCGTCTCGAATGGCACGAAAATTTGCTACAGGATCAATCGGGCACGCGCCTGCTGACGAGCCGCGGGTTGTGCTCCATTCGTTTTCAGCGAAGTTGAGTACCGCGAGCTTGATGCCATCGCACTCTGCTACATGCGGCTTCGCAGCTTGCTTCAAATCTGCTCCAGCACCGACGTGGGCAACGTTGAATTTGTCCAATGCCGCCATACTCGACTTGAGCCCCTGCGCACCGAAGTCAAAGACGTGGTTGTTCGCCAAGGTAGCGAGATTGAATCCGGCGTTGGCCACGAACTCGGCACCTTCTACAGGTGCGTACATGTTTGGCCCTGTCTTCTCGATACCCTGAAGCGGTTCACACAGGGGCGCCTCGAGGTTGAGCACGGCGATATCCGCTTCACGAATCGTGTTGGCGAACTCGCCGAACAACTCTCTGGGATCAATTGTTGCTAACCCCGCGAGTCGCCGTGTCGGTACAAAATCTCCAGCGACGAGCACCCTCATTTTGCGCTAGCCCCCGCGGACATTGCGTCGCCGAGCTCGACAGCGCTAAGAAACTCGACGTCCGGCCAGTGTTTGACCATGCGGCCCAATAGCTCCTCTAATAGAACCAGGCCGCGGTCCCGGTTTGCTGCGCGTAGTTCACCCATGAAATTCACTCGATGTGTGGAGACGACTGCCGGCTTGCGCATTCTGAAAGCGATTTCAGTGTCCTTGAGCGCCAGCCCAACCCAGTCGCTATCACTATCCGAAGACGGTTCGAAGTGGACATTGCGAACGAGATAGCGTTGCCCGAAAGAGTTCTTCTCGCCCTGAAAGTGTCGGCGGCGGCTTTTCCTGCCTGTTTCCGGTAGCCACTGGACTGCACCGCTCTGGAGGTAGTCAACGCCGTGTGCTTTGGCCTCGCTTTCCACCGTTGGCCCCCAGACGTAATTCGGCGCGATGAACGACCGCGAGTCAAAGCCGAATATCTCTCGGAATGAATTGAGCGCATCCGCCACTATTTTCCGGCAGCGCCCATTTTCAGGTCCATCGAACGCAGCCATATAGCTTTGCCTTCGCGGTTCTGTGGTGTGCGCACTGACACCGAACATGCCCTGATCGAATGCCGCTCTCGCAACGGCATTGTTCTGCTGCAGATCGGCCATCCAACGAGCCACATTAAGATGTTCTCGCCCATGGGACTGCGGGAGACACAGATGCTGCTCGATGGCCTCCTGCCAGAACGACATATTATTTTCAGCACCCGCAGTTTCGTTGTAGGTTTGGACTATGGACTTCGAGAAATAGTCCGAAAAATCCGAGCGGCGAATTCGCTCGAAATCGGGATTCGCAGTCAAGAAGTTCGCCGTGAGTACTGGACGCCTGCCTAGCTTGTTCTCGAACGACTGCAGGACGTCAAACAAACACTGAAGATCCTCGGCGGACTCGAGACGATCGTTCGACATGTAGTGGCAGTCATCGACTCTTACGCCGACCTGGCGAAGTCTTTCCAGGGCAGCCTCAGACGGTGTCCTGATCGCCCCCCAGTCGTCGCTCACCAAAACCACGATTCGACGAGAAGTCCTCCAGCCAGGAATATTGGCTAGCGTCTTCTTAATGCTTCGCATCATAGAGTCGCAGTCCGACTTGCTCTGGCCAGGCCAGTCAAGGGTTGTTCATATCTTTGCCGTCAAGCTCAGCGCTAAGCACAGCGATCTCGCGCCGCAGCGCCTCGAACTCGCAGCGTCTGTGCTCGAGAAAGCGCATTGTCAATTTTGTCTTGCGGCGGATGCCGCTTGGCGTGAGTACATAAGCATAGGCGAGTTTATTATTACTATTCCGAAAGTTGCGCGCTTTGACCCAGCCTGCGTCAATCAGCGCCTTGACGCAGTAATTCGCTTTACCGACACTGATCCCCAGCTCAGTGGCGAGCTGCCGTTGACTGAGATTCGGGTTCGCTTCGAGCGCTTTCAGCACACGGTAGTGTGCCTCGGTGGCAAGTCGTTCCTGGTTCACTGGTCCTTCTAATTGTTTTCGGGAATCCCCCGAACTGAGAGATGTTGTACCCGGTGTTTGGGCACGCTACCGCCGTGCCGTGTCAAACGGAGACACAGCAGCGGTGCATCACCCACACATTTTTCGTGCCCCGCGAGCCATCTCGCCGGGACTGCGTTCAATAATTGAACGCAGTGAGATTAGAGTACAATTAGCTAGGTATTACAAGTCCGCCAAGGCCAGAACGTAGTCTGTCGCTGGTGACTGACCAGTCCATTTGACTTAAGCCTCAAACCGCCGCCTCACGCCTGCCGCCAGACCTGCTCGAGCGGCACGGCAACCTCGGTTTCCGTCCCAAGCAGCTTCAGCAATATGATCGCCCGGGCATCCCCGTCGGCGGCCTTGAAGATGCCGTGAAGATCGGCCAGTGGCCCATCCGTGAGCACGACGGTGTCACCCTCTTGCAGGAGATTCGGCTCGGGCGTGTGGACGCTGGTCTCGACATCAGCAGTCTGCAGCAGAACTGACATAAAACTCTCAGGCACCGGCGTCAAAGTGTTGCCGAACTGCACCAGGCCGCTAACACCGCGGGTCGAGCGGACGCTCGCCACACTGGTTGTACCGGGCTCGAGCTGAATGAAGAGATACCGCGAGAACATCGGTTCTATCGTATCGACCCACTTGCCGCGACGCTTGCGGCTTGCCCGCATCAACGGCAGGTAAACCTCGAAGGACTGCCGCTCGAGGTTTTCTCGGGCGATGTGCTCCTGCCGGGGCTTTGTATAGACGGGGTACCAGTTCAAGACGCTATCTCGCCTCGGCCATACGACGCAGCGACGATTAGATCAAGGGCGAGAATCGTTGTCATTTGGTATGGCACCTATATGGCCAACGGCTGGCCGCGAATAGACGGTCTGTCAGCAATTGGTGCGCTTGCTGACAGGTCGAATTGGGAAAAAGTATAACAGTAGGAAAACGTGTGAACTGCGACCGACCGCACACATGGTTCTGTGACGTCACTGATAGACGTTAGTCCCATACCAAGTGTAATCTATCGACTAGATTCCAGCTAACCTAAATCTAATACCAGTGACAAAACTATGGGAATGATTAAGAACCTAAAACCGCTAATCCGTGGCGTCGCAACTTATGTTCCGGGAATAAACCAGATCTATAGAGGACAGGAGTGTGGAACATACTCGGCCAGGTACTGCTATTCGGTCTGGCTGAGACATCTCGTAACGGCCAAGAGAAATGGACTTAATCCTTATCCAAAGGTTGTAGCAGAATTAGGCCCAGGTAATTCCTTAGGTATCGGGCTAGCAGCTTTAATTTCTGGTTCAGAAAAATATTTTGGCTTCGATGTCGTTGCATATTCAACTAATGATACAAATTTAAGAATATTTGATGAACTTGTGACGCTTTTCAGAAATAGAACACCTATACCGGGACCTGATGAATTCCCTGTTGTTGGCCCATTTCTAGAACAATATGATTTTCCAGTAGATATATTGGATAAACAAAGGATGAATCATGCATTAGGAAAATCTCGAGTTAGTAGCATTAAGGCAGCAATCAGCAAAGTTGGGACTGAGGACTCGATAATTCAATACAAAGTTCCGTGGTATGGCCCTGATGTTCTTGAGAAGGATTCTGTAGATATGATTTATTCACAAGCGGTTCTCGAACATGTTGATGATTTACGAGATACCTATAAGTCTATGCATACATGGTTAACATCGACTGGGTTCATTTCTCATCAGATTGATTTTAAGTGTCATGGAACCGCTGAAGATTGGAATGGTCATTGGAAACATTCAGATCTTAAATGGAGATTAATAAGAGGACGACGCCCGTTCTTGATCAATAGAGAACCACATTCAGTACATATTTCAATTCTGAATGAAGAGGGTTTTCACGTTGTGTGTGATATACAAATAAAAGAAGAATCAGGAATTTCTAAAGATGAACTTGCTCCAAGATTCAGGTCTATTTCCAATGATGACTTGACTACGAGAAGTGCATTCATTCAAGCAAGAAAATAGAAAAGTAGCAGAATCTTCGACGTTCACTCGATTCTACGGTCTTATTGCTTGACTTTTTTAGTACGGTCACGGGTCGTAACGCTCGTTGATATACGTAAGAATACAGGCTCTCGGCAATCTCATCGTTGCCCGACGGCCGGTCCGGACAGGCAGCTATTGATGGACGTGAGTCGCATACCAGTCGTGGGTACCGCGAATGCCCTCTTCCAGACCGACGGACGGTTTCCAGCCAAGGGAAGACAAGCGGGAGGTATCGAGGAGCTTGCGCGGTGTACCGTCGGGCTTGGAAGTATCGAGTTTGATATCTCCCTCAAAGCCGACGACGTTCTTCACGAGTTCCGCCAGTTCGAGAATGCTGCCGTCCTGCCCCCAACCGACATTCACAATCTCCGGCGCGCTGTAATTCCGCATCAGAAACACGCAGGCATCAGCCAGATCATCGACATGAAGGAACTCCCGGCGCGGCGTGCCTGTACCCCAGACCGTGACCGACTTCGCGCCGGCCGCCTTGGCTTCGTGAAACTTCCTGATGAGTGCTGGCAGTACATGTGACGTTTTCAGATCGAAGTTGTCGCCGGGCCCGTACAGATTCGTGGGCATGACCGAAATCGCATCGAAACCATACTGCTTCCCGTACGCCTGGCACATCTTTATGCCGGCGATCTTCGCGATCGCGTACGACTCGTTGGTTGGCTCCAAAGGGCCGGTGAGCAGGCAGTCCTCGGTCATCGGCTGCGGCGCGTGTTTCGGGTAGATGCAGGACGAACCGAGAAAAAGCAGTTTCTTGACGCCGGCCCGCCAGGCCGCATCGATCACATTCGTCTGGATCGTGAGGTTGTCGTAAATGAACTCTGCGGGATAGTTATCGTTGGCGTAAATGCCACCGACCTTGGCTGCAGCGAGATACACTTGCTCTATCTCGTTTTCTGCGAAGAAAGCATCAACTACGCTGCGGGACTTCAGATCGACCTGGTCACGAGATGCTGTAACGACCGTCGTGCCCTCTTTTTGCAGACGGCGGCAAATAGCCGATCCGACGAGGCCGCGATGGCCGGCAACGTATACTGACCCCATAATGGAACTCACTCGTGGCGGTCGTGGGTGCGGAAGCCCGCGCGCTTGATCATCGCGTACTTTTTCGCCGCTTCGTGATCAGACGCCACCATTTCTTCGACCAGCTCTTTAAAACTAACCTTCGGCTCCCATCCGAGTAGCGACTTTGCCTTGGCCGGGTCGCCCAAAAGGGTCTCCACTTCTGTCGGACGAAAGTACTGGGGATCAACCTCGACGATAGTATTCCCTGTAGCTTTATTGACTCCGACCTCGTCTACGCCTTCGCCGCGCCAGTCGATGCCCATGTCGAGCTGCTCAGCGGCAATTTCGATGAACTCCCGGACAGAATGCTGTTCCCCGGTGGCGATCACGTAATCGTCTGGCTCATCCTGTTGCAGGACCAACCACATCGCTTCGACGTAGTCGCGAGCGTGCCCCCAGTCGCGGAGCGACTCAATGTTGCCGATGTACAGCTTGTCTTGCAGCCCCTCTTTGATTCTCGCCAATGCCCGCGTGATTTTTCGCGTAACAAAGGTTTCACCCCGGACCGGCGATTCGTGATTGAAGAGAATGCCGTTGGACGCGTGCATACCGTATGCCTCGCGGTAATTGACGGTAATCCAATAGGCATACACCTTGGCCGCGCCGTAAGGAGACCGCGGATAGAACGGCGTAGTTTCCCGTTGCGGGGTTTCGACGACCTTGCCAAACATCTCGGAGATCGACGCCTGATAGATCTTCGTATGGTCTTCCATCCCCAGGATTCGCACTGCCTCAAGTATTCGCAAAGTGCCCAAGGCATCCACATTGGCTGTGTATTCGGGCGTATCGAACGAGACCTGGACGTGACTCTGGGCCGCAAGGTTGTAGATTTCGGTGGGCCGGACTTCCTGAATGATGCGAATCAAATTAGTCGCATCCGTCATATCGCCGTAATGCAGCCGCAACTTGATTAGCAATATGACAGTCTTGGCAATTAACTTCCATGTCTGGCCTCATAATTTGCCAAGACCTTCCGGCGTGAGAGCTTCAGGGCGTTAGAGCATGGATTCCCAAAAGCGAAGTGGCCTGGTCCCCACGGCGAGGCGACCCGGTTCCCTGATCCGCCCCAGTGGTGCTGCTCGCTCGCCGCTGTGGCATCGCTGGCCCGATCGCATAGTACGTCAGCCCGAGCACCTGAAGTGTCTCCGGATCGTAGATGGTGCGGCCGTCGAAGATCACGGGCTCACGAAGCACATCCTTGATTCGCTGCAGGCCGCTCTTGCGACCTTCACTGGGTGGGATTTTACCGGAGCCCGATGACACTTGGACAGTTGTATTGTATTCTCATCCGGCCATCTCTATCTGAACTACAACCGTCTCGTTCTAAAGTTTGCTCTCAGTTTCTACTTGACTTTCAGGAGACCTGGAACACTTAGATTCCGATTGATATGGCCCATTTTTCTACACAACCATTAGACAGAGACACCAAAAACCATGTTTGAACACGATGTATGCATAGTTGGCACAGGACGCGTTGGACTGCCCTTGGGGCTTTCTCTGATGGAAGTAGGGGTGGATGTTACAGGTGTAGACCTCGACGAAAACCTCCGTGACGCAGTAAATAACGGCAAAATGCCCTTCCACGAGCCAGGTTACAGCGACTTGGTCTCAAGTAGGAAATTGCAGATACATCCCACGCCAGAAGAAGTGGTCC
>Ga0224508_10000596_pt1 | contig 34965 bp, 27 predicted proteins | sample SF_Jan12_sed_USG_4_FD_170157 | JGI IMG/M metagenome (GOLD analysis project Ga0224508, IMG submission 170157) | Sediment microbial communities from San Francisco Bay, California, United States - SF_Jan12_sed_USGS_21 | ecosystem: Environmental > Aquatic > Marine > Sediment | place: USA...
TGGCCCTTTCGACGGACGTGATCGTCGCGTTTCCGGGAGAAACGGACGACGAATACGGTGAGACGCTCGCCCTGATGGAGCGGGTGCGCTTCGACGAAGCGTATCTCTACAAGTACTCGCTCCGGGACGGGACGCCCGCGACGCGTCTGCCGGAGGCGGACTTCGTCGAGGACGAGATCGGTTCGGCACGGCTGGAGCGCCTGATCGGGCTCCAGCGCGGCATCCAGCGTGAGATCGCGGAATCGGAGGTCGGTGAGACGCGGGAGGTTCTGATCGAACGAGAGGCGCGCTCCGACGGTGACATGCTGGGTCGGACCGAGCACAACAAGGTCGTGGCGTTTCCGGAGATCGCCGACTCGATCGGTCGCTACCGGAAGGTCCGCCTTACCGGAACCACGGGTGCGACGTTCATGGGGGTGGCTTGCGATTGACGTCTAGGTTCGTCGGACTCGCCCTGGTGATCTTCGCGGCGTTCTGGTTCGCCGCGGCGAACGCGGACGAAGTCGTGCTGGTCGATCTGGTCCTGCTTCGGCTTCGCGTCTCTCTGCCACTCCTCATGTTCGGCAGTGTCCTGATGGGGATGGGCGTCGCCTTTCTCGTCGGCTGGCGCGCCGACCGGAAGGAGCACCGTCAGGCGCTCGAAGAGCCGGCCCGACTCCACGAGCGCGCCGATCTGTTCGACCCGGGCGTGCACGAGTTCGAAGCGACGGACCGTGAGCGGACGGAGTGGCACTGAACGGATGACGGGCGGTTGACGTCCGCCTCCAGCATCGGGGTGAGTAGCCACCGACTGCCGGATCCTAGCCATTCGCATTCCCGCTCTCGTCATCGCAGCGCTGTCCCTCGCGTCCGGCACGCTCGCCGGCTTGACGCTTTCCATGCTGCCGGAGGCCCCGGTATCGCCCGGCCCGATGCTCCGCTTCGGGATCCCGATCGCGCTCCTCGCGCTGGGCGCCCGCGGGCGGCACGTGGCGCCTCCCGCTCTGCTCTGGGGCCTTGTTTCGCTCTGCGGAGCGATCTCCGGTGCCGCCGCCGGGTCCGCCAGCCGCGCCGCGTGTACCGCGACGGTCGAGTCGGGCGCGACGGTCATGCTGACGGCCCGGCTCGGCGATCGGATTCCGCCGCTGCGCCAGCCGGACCGCACGGCCGGATCCATGCGGCTCCGTGCGAGCGTGAACGTGAGCCACGCCACGCTCGTGGCCGATGGGAAGATGTGTTCCCCGGGGCGGCTGCGGCTCTCGGCACCGCGCGTCGAAGAGGGCTTCGAGTGGGGAGCCGGCATCCTCGTGAAGGGCGAATGGCGCCGCTCCGGCGAGAGTGCCCTGCCACGGGCCGAGTCGCGCTACGGGTACGTCTCCGCCCGCTCGCTCGAAGCGGCGGAGGGGCCGGTCCGCGAAGGACTCGGTCTCCCGGGGCGCCTCCGCGCCATGCTCGCCTCCCGGCTGGACGGCCGGATGCGCACCGAGGAGCTGGCGGGAGTGGCGAAGGCCCTGGTGCTGGCGGACCGGTCGACCCTCGACCGGGAGACGCGCCAACGCTTTATCGATGCCGGGATCGTACACCTGCTGGCGATCTCCGGACTTCATGTCGGGATGATCGCGGGTGGCATCGTATGGATCCTCGGATTCGTCGACCGCGGGCGGGCGCGCTGGGTGCGCGCCGCCGCTGTGGTCACGGCGTACGTGGTCCTCATCGGCGCTCCCCCCGCCGCGACTCGCGCCGCCCTTCTTTTCGCGGGTCACGCCTACTGCCGGTGGCGTGACCGCCCCGGTAGAGTCCTGGATCTCGCGGCGCTCGCCGCCCTCCTGGCGGTCGGGATCGAGCCGCTCCTGATCCTCGACCCGGGCTTTCAGCTCTCATTCGCTGGCTTCGCGGGGGTGATCGCGGGGCACGGAGTGGGAAGCCGCGTTGCGCGGCGTCTGACGCTGGCGAGGACAGGCCGTCTCCGACCCATCCTACGCAAGGTCGCCCCTCTCCTCTCCCTCACGATCGCGAGTACAGGCGCGTTCGCCTGCACGGCACCCATCGCCGCCGTCCATTTCGGGCGCGTCGTCGCGACCTCGATTCCCGCCAGCGTCGCATCGACGGGGATCGTCGCCATGGCGCTGCCGGCGGTGGGGGCGGCCACGGTCCTCCCTGGCATCGCGGGGGAGCTTGCGGCGGACGCGGCCTCGTCGCTGCTCACCGTACTGGTGGCGATCGCGGACTGGTTCGCCCGAGCGCCGTTTCGGTGGCAGGTCGCCCCGGCCTTGGGTTGGCTCTGGGCAACGTGCGGACTTCTGGCAGTGGCCGCCCTGCTGTCGCCCCGCCGGACGCGCTCGCGCCACCTGGTTTCGATCGCGGCGATCGTGGCGCTCGCGCTCTTTCGACCGGCCGCGCGCCGCCTCGCCGGCGACGGTACGCCGCTGTTGTGTACCCTCGACGTGGGGCAGGGGGACGCGGCCGTGTTGCGGACCGGTGCCGGGCGCTGGCTCGTCTTCGACGCGGGACCGGGGACGAGCATACTCGACGGGCGCGATCTTTCACCCGACGATCGCCGGCTGGCGTCCTGGATGGGTGACGCGGGCCGCGACGTGATCGTTCCGTTTCTTCGCTCTCATGGCGTAACCGAGATCGAGCTCTTCGCCCTCTCGCACCCACATCTCGATCATTTCGGCGGCGCGGGATCGCTGTTCGATCGATTCCGCGTCCATCATGTCCTCGACCCCGGCCTCGCCGAGCCGAGCGCCGCGTATCTGGGTCTCCTCGAACGGGTGGACGACGAAAGGGCCCTGTGGGTTCGCGGGCTGGCGGGGGATCGGATCGCCATCGATGACGCCACGATCACCGTGCTGTGGCCCACGACGGGCATGACGGCCGGGGCCAACGAGACGTCGCTCTCGTTCCGGCTGGATGTCGGGGGGTTCGCATACCTCAACACGGGAGACGCGCCGGTCGACACAGAGCTGTCGATCCTGCGCGACACGCCGGAGGGGGGACTGCGGGTCGACCTCCTGAAACTCGGACACCACGGAAGCCGCACGTCAAGCTCGGTTCGCTGGCTCGAGGCAGCCCGGCCGGCGCTCGTCGTGATGTCGCTCGGCCGCGACAACCGCTACGGCCACCCTCACGCGGCGACGCTCCGTCGGCTCGACTCGGCGGGCGTTCGACGGGCGTGGCGCACCGATCGGGAGGGAACGCTCTGTATCGAGGTGGGGCCCGACGGCTGGAGGGTCGTAGATCCCTGACATGCGTCGAGGCGCCGGGTGGCGACCTCGCCGTGTACCGATTAGCCGCATCCGGATGCGGCTTGACGGGCGAAATCCGTGGCCCCTAACCTGCGCACACCGCTCGGGGAAGCGTGGAATCGAGCGCGTGGAGCCGAATCGACCCGAAAGGAGCGATCGTGTCGGACCCCATCGTCACCGTCGAGCACTTCATCGCCGAGCAGGAGCGCAGGCACCCCGAGGCCACCGGGGCCTTCACCGACGTCCTTCTGCAGCTGAGCCTGGCGGCGAAGCTCATCTCGCGGTCGGTCAACAAGGCCGGCCTCGTCGACATCCTCGGGGACGCCGGCAAGGAGAACGTGCAGGGCGAGTTGGTCCAGAAGCTCGATGAATACGCCAACGACGTGCTGATCCATGTGCTCACGCGCTGCGGGAGCCTCGCCGGGATCGCCTCGGAGGAGTCGGAGGAGATCGTTCCGATTCCGGCGGCCTACGAAGCCGGCCCGTACGTCATCGCGTTCGATCCTCTCGACGGCAGCTCCAACATCGACGTGAACATCTCGATCGGCACGATCTTCTCGATCCACCGGAAACGGTCTCGTGGACGGGACGCCACGCTCGAGGATCTCCTTCAGCCGGGCCGGGATCAGTGCGCCGCCGGCTACGTTCTCTACGGATCCTCCACGATGCTGGTGTTCACGACCGGGGCTGGAGTCCACGGATTCACCCTGGACCCGACGATCGGCGAGTTCCTGCTGTCGCACCCCGACATGATGATCCCCGAACCGGGCAAGCGGATCTACTCGGTCAACGAGGGGCACTCGACGACGTGGACCGAGGGTCAGCAGCGGCTCGTGAGGCACTTCCGAGGCGAGGAGGGGGGGGGCACGCCGTTTTCCTCACGGTACGTGGGCTCCATGGTCGCCGACTTTCACCGGACGCTTCAGTACGGCGGCATTTTCATGTACCCCGGCACTCGCGACAAGCCGGAAGGGAAGCTGCGGCTTCTCTACGAGGTGGCGCCCCTCGCCTTCATATGCGAACAGGCGGGCGGGGCGTCGACCGATGGGGTGACCCGCGTCCTCGATATCCAGCCGACGGACGTGCACCAGCGGGTGCCCGTGTACCTGGGGAGCCGATCCCACGTCGAACTCGCGTCGCGCTACCTGTCCGAGGATTAGCCACGCCCGCGTGACCGCGCGCCGGCAGTGATGAGGAAAGGGGGCCCGCAGGCCCCCTTTCTCGTTGTAGAGTCAGTCGCTCCTTGCGCGGCTAGAACCTGACGCGTGCGCCCAGCTGGAACCTTCGGTTCGATTGCGGACTCAACGTCGAGAACGGATCGATTCTGCCTTCCGAGTCCGCCTGCGGACCGCGGTAGTCATACACGAACCGCCCGTTGTCCGCGCCGCCCTCCCGGCCCGTGACCCGAAGGACCTCGATGCCGCGGTCGACCCGTGACAGCCGGTACTCGGTCGCGAACAGGTTCTGGACGATCCCGACCAGCTCGACGACGCGGTTGCCGGCACCCGGAATCGGAATCCCGACCGTGAAGTTGATGTCGAACGTGCTGTTCCACGGATTGCGGCAGCTGTTACGCGTCATCAGGCCGCCCCGCTGGCTGGTGAGACACTCATCCGAGTTGATGAGAGCGTCGAACGCCGCGGCTTCGTCGGGGTCCGTGAACGCGAGCTCGCTGACGTCGTTCGGGATGTAGATCAGATCGTTGTCACGGCTGATCACCCGGTTCCGGTAGTTGTCGCCGTTCGGATCGCCCCGCACCACGTACGAGTACGGAAGCCCGGACTGTCCGAGATACGTCGGCGTCACCTGGAAATACCAGCCATCAGCGAAGTCCCACTGACCCGTCGCTCCGATGACGATCTTGTTCTCGACCTCGTAGTTCGAATCGGTCTTCTCGGGGTTGTTCGGATCGCCGTTGATCGGGTTACGACCGAAGTTCGAAGTGGCCTGGCTCGACTGCTGAACCTGGATGTCCTGCACGTCGGCCCAGGTGTACGACGATCGGAGGCGGAGCCAGTCGCTGAACTGCTTCTGCAGACCCAGCGTCAGCAGGAGGGCCGAGCTCTCCGACCGGTTCGTCAGGTTCACGACGTTGCGATAGTCGTCGCTCAGCGTGTTGCCGGTGAAGCAGCCACCCCGGCTGCCGCACCCGGACGCCGTTGGAGTTCCGAAATACGGCCGGCCCTCGATGGGGTCGGTGCCCGTGATCGGACCGAGGTTGACCTCTTCGAAGAAGACCTCTTCCATGGCCTTGCTGTAGAGGACCTCCACCGTGCCCGAGAAGCCGCCGGGCAGCTCTCGGTCGATGCCCGCCGAGATCTTGAGGTCGAGCGGGAACTTGAAGCTCTCGTCGACCGTGTTGATCACCGGCAGCCCGGACTCGTCCGCCCCGCTGCCGTCCAAGCACGTCGTCGGCGCGGGCGCGCTCGGGTCGAACAGCGGCGCGTTGCCGCTCTCGCAAACCAGATCGACCGACTGGATCCCGGTGTTGCCGTACGCGTTCGAGATCCACACGAACGGCGAGCGTCCCGCGAACAGCCCTATCCCGCCGCGGAGCTGCGTCAGGTATTCGCCCGGCATCGTGTAGTTGATGCCCAACCGAGGCTGCCAGAGTGGGTTGCTCGGGATGTTCGTGTTGTCGACGCCGAACTCGCTGTTGAAGGCGGAGTTCTCACGCGGCGAGTCCGGGAAGATGGGGATCTCCGCCCGGAGCCCCGCCGTGAACGTAAGGTTGTCGCTCGCTGCCCACTGGTCCTGGACGTAGAAGGCGAGCTGCGTGGCATTGAACTTCGCGGGCAGGTCCTCCGGCGACACACCGGACGCGGGGACGCGCTTCACGTATTCGTCGGGCACGTTGTTCTCGAGGTCGTCGATGCTGGCGTACGTCCACAGACCCAGCAGCCCCGGCTCGAACAGGTTCTCGAACGAGTAGAACTCGTTGGACGTGCCGAATGTGACCCGGTGATCCCCGAAACGCCCGGTCAGGTTGTTGGTCAGCTGGAAGATCGTCTGATCGAGCGAGTTGGCCTGCGAGAAGCGCTCCGCCCCGACCAGGAAGTCGAAGCTGGCTTCGGTCGTGACCTGCCCGAAGGCCACCGACGGATCACGCTCGTCGTTGATGAAGCTCAGGTTGAGCAGGAGCTCGTTCTCCCAGCGGTCGCCGAACCTGGAGAACAGCTGCCCGACCGTCGAGTTCGTGTTGCTGACGAACGGTGAGATGTTCGACGTGTAGCAATACTCCCCGAAGCCGCCCCGATTGCACGAGAGGCTGTTCCGGGCGCGCGAGTAGTTGTGCCGCAGCACGAGCTTGTGGCGCTCGGCGATCTGCCAGTCGAGGCGCCCGAAGATGTTCGTCCGCGGGTTCTCTACCTGGAACGCGGCCGTGGTGCCGGGATCGACTCCATACACGTTCCGGAAGATGTCCTGGATATCGACCGCGTCCTGCGGATCGATTCCGAGACCGTCGCTGAAATCGTTCCCCACGCCCGGCTCGAAGCCCAGGCGGGGATTGTCGAACGCCTGGAATTCGAAGGCGCCGAAGAAGAACAGCTTCTCCCGTACCAGCGGGCCGCCGAGCGTGCCTCCGAGCTGCGTGTCGCTGAACTCCCCGAACTCGTCGCCGTCGAGGTCGCTCACGAACGACTCGTTCGTGAACAGCCCGAACCCCGAGAACTCCCACTGGTTCGTGCCCGCCTTGGTTACCGCGTTGATCAGCCCCCCGCTGAAGTTCGACTGGCGGACGTCGAACGGCGCGACGAGGACCTGGAACTCCTCGATCGCCTCCAGCGTGATCGGCTTCGCGTTCCCCTGGCCCCCGGGTGTTCCCGTCTCGCCAACGCCGAAGACGTCGTTGTTCACGGCGCCGTCGATCTGGATGTTGTTGAGCCGGTTCGCCTTTCCGGCGATGGAGGGGGCGTCCTCGAAGGTGTTGGCGTAGGGGGAAAGAAGTGCGATATCGAGTAGCTGACGATTGATCGTCGGAAAAGACTCGATCTCGTTCGTGCCGACCGTCGTCGACACTCCGGTCTTGCTCTGACTGAAGACTGGATTGCTCTCGACGGAAACTGTGAGCTCTTCCACCTGCACGGCGGTTTCCTGCAGCACGAAGTTGACGGTCTCCGCCGCCGACAGCGTGACCTGGACGTCCGCCTGGCTGGTCGTCCGGTATCCGATCAACTGGGCGGTGACCGTGTAGGGCCCGCCCGGCTGAAGCTGAGAGACGAAGTAGCGGCCGTTGTTCCCGCTCAGGCTGCCTGTGGTGATGTTGGTGCGCAGGTCTGTGACCGACACCTGAGCGCCGCTCAGCGGACGCCCGTCCTGGTCGGTCACTGTTCCACGGATCTCCGACGTTACGACCTGCGCGCTAAGAGCGGGCGCGAGGGCAATCGCCATGGCGAAGAAGAACGCGAAGGGAAGAAGACGCTTCGTAAAGGGACTTCGCATATCACACCTCCTATCCGAACTGACGAAGGTGGTCACAGAGCCACTCGCGCGAAAAAGGGGCCGGACGAGCACTGCCGTGCGACTCACCGGTGATCCTGAACGAGGGTGCAACTCTATCCTAGGAGCTACACGGGTCTGCAACAACGGGCTCGCCAAGGGCCTCCTCCGTTCTTCGCGGTCCCGGCTACGAGGCCGACCTGCGCGTCCCGTCGGCCTCCCTCCGACGGGCCATGTCACGAAGCCTGGGCGAGTCGCGCGAGACCTGGCTCCACGTCGGCCAGAAGCGCCTGCTTTTCCTCCTGATGCAGGAAGGCGCTTCGAAACCCGTGGCGGATCATCTCGGCAATCTCTACGAGCGTGAAGCCGAGGTGTTTCCACGCGCGGACATACTCCTCCGTCACGGTCGTGCCGCTCATGAGCCGATTGTCCGTGTGCAGGCTCACGACCAGGCCACGGTCGAAGTATTCGCGCACCGGGTGGCTCTCGAAATCGGAGACCGCCCGGGTCTGGACGTTGCTCGTGAGACAGATCTCCAGGGGAATACGGAAGTCGTTCACGTAGGTCATGAGGTCCTCGTCCTCGAACAGACGCGTCCCGTGTCCGATCCGCTGTGCCCCGCAGTAGTGGATCGCCTGGTGGATCGATTCGGGTCCGTATGCTTCCCCGGCGTGAATCGTGGCGCCGATGTTGGCGTTTCGGACCCGGTAGAAGGCGTTCTTGTGCTTCTTCGCCGGGTAGTTGTATTCGGCGCCGGCCAGGTCGAACGCGACGACCCCACGGTCCTTGTAGGCGATCGTCAGGTCGGCGAGGTCGCGCGAGACGTCCGGATCCATGTTCCGGATCCCGCAGACGATCAGATTCGAACGGATGCCAAATTCCTCCTGGGCTCGTTTCATCCCGCGAAGCGGCGCGTCGACCGTCTCGGGGAGAGGGAGTCCCGCTTCGGTATGGAGGATCGGCGAGTAGCGGATCTCCATGTATCGGATGTTCTCCGATGCCGCGTCCTCGCAGAGCTCGTACGCGATTCTCTCCAGTGCGGCGGGTCGTTGCATCACGGAGAGCGTCACGCCAAACCGGGCCAGGTAGTCCTCGAGATTCCCGGCGTCGCGGACGAGGAGATAGTCGCCCAGCGCGTCGACGTCGTGCGTGGGGAGCTCGACGTCGTACTGGTTCGCCAGTTCGACGATGGTGGCGGCTCTCGGCGACCCATCGAGATGGACATGCAACTCGGTCTTCGGCGCGGCGTGGATCGCCGCGCGGACGTCGTTCTCGTTCAAGCCTCGCCTCATCGCTCGAAGTGGATCCGGGCCGGGGCTCAGGGCCCCTGCCCCCCCACATGTCGAAAGAGCCTGCCCGTCTCGCGGTCGTAGCCGATCAGGGCGATCTCCCGCGGCCGGACCATGACCGGTTCGGCCCAAGATAGCGACAGGGGCTCCGTGCCGTCGGGTTCCTCCGGGCGCGCCTCGAACCTGATTTCGATCTCGTGCTCGCCGGCAGCGACGTCGAACTCCCGGAACACGAATACCGGCCGATCCTGACGCGCGCCCCCGGCCAGAATCCGTTCATCCACGATCGTCTCGCCATCGATGACGACCGTCAGGTGATAGGGCACCGGCGCCGAGATGCACGCGTTCGGGTTCCTCATGTGTGGCGGGAGCTCGGCGAGCTCCTCCTCTGTCGGACGGCGACACCCCGACGAGCCATCCGGTTGATAGCGCCACGACAGACGCAGGAGCGCCTGGCCGGATGGCGTCGCGTCGTACGGCAATCGCGACAGCCCGGCGATCGCCGCCGTCCCGACCACGGCGAGGCCGAGACCGAGCAGGGAAGGGCGGTTCACGGTCCCGTTCCGATCGTCTCGGGCCGCTCGGTCTCGGGCACCGGCTCGCACTCCTCGTCGATGATGATGTCGCGTTCGGCCACGGCGGGTGCACGCCCCTCGATCTCGGACACGAAGGCGCGAATCGAGGCGACGAGCCCCGTCGCGCCGCCTTCGGCCGCGTTCACGACGCGTACCCGTTGTCGATCGACTCGTTTCAGCAACTCGGCCTCGCGTCCGTGATTGACTCGGGCATCGAGCCAGGTGACGCCTTCGCGATTCCAGCAGTCGCGGGGCGGACATGTCGCGATGAGGACCCCCCCTACCCCGGCACGGACCATGAGCTCGACGGTCGAGCTGTGGAGGCTCCCGGCGCACGACACCGGATAGGTGAACAGCTGCGCGTCGCTATCGACGGCATGGCGGGCGAGGAGCCAGTCGGCGGACTGCGAGCACGCGAGGACGATGACGGATTCGGCTCCGGGGCGTTGATCGCGAAGGAACGCCCTCGCCTCGGCGAGCTGATCCCGTCCCGTCCGCCCCGGCGGACCTACACCCATCGGCTTGCACGACCCGGCGCAGATCCCGCAACTGACGCACAGCTTCGGGTCGACGCGGGCGACGAAATCGAACCGTCCGTCCTCGCGCGGAACCATCGCGATCGCCTCGTACGGGCAGTCGATCGAGCACTGGTAACATTCCGTGCAGTGCCGCTCGTTGACGGACGACGCGGGCGGACGTCGTTCATCGGCCGGACGCGTCCAGGCGGGGACGGCCAGGAGCGTCACCGACGTCAGACCGACGATCACCCACCCCGCCCACACCGGCAGCGCGCGGCTCACCGGAATCCAGAAGCTGTAGAACAGATCGAGCGGCATCGTGCCCGGGAGCCGGGTGGCGCTCGCCTGCTCGGTCATCCCGATCGGCCAGAAGACGGAGAACGCGACCAGCAACCCCGTCGCCGTCCACGTGAGGGCACGCGGCGGCATCAGGGCCGGACGAGCGATGCGAGATACGTGCAGCCAGAGGATCACGCCGACCCCGATCGGCAGCACGATGTGCAGGAACAGGTTCATGAAGAAGAACGCGCCCGGCAGCGTGTCCGCCGTCGCGAACGTGCGGCCGATCGGCTCCGCGAAGATCGGCAGTTGGTCGAGCAGCCGCGCGCCCTCGATCGCCAGCGCCTGTCCCTGGGTGTCCCAGATCATGATGTAACCGGTCCAGCCACACAGGAAGAACACGCCCGTGAGCACGACTCCGCTGACCCACGCCAGCGTCCGAGGACCCCAGCTGCGCCCCTGTGCGAACATCCTCAACGCGTGAACGGCGATCGCGACAATGGCGGCGTCGGAGGCGTACCGGTGGAGGGTACGGATCCACCGCCCGCCCCAGACCTGACCCGTCATCGTGGCCACCGACTCCCACGGCGAGCCGATCCGGTAGAAGAGAAGGAGGTAGACGCCCGTGATGAGCAGGATGACGAGCATCAGGACGGCGATGGTCCCCGTCTGATACATCGGGTTGTACTTCCACCCGTAGAGTCGGTTGCACGCTCGATCGAGCCGACGAAGCAGCCCGAGAGCGGACGTTCTCATCATGCCGATCACCCGGTATTCCCCCTTGCGTCGGACGTATTTATCATATAGACATGAGAAACACAAGAAATGTCGGAGGGCGGCTCCCGAGCCGCCACCAGCGGGGTGGAGGACGATGCTCTCACAGACTGCCGAGTACGCCTTGCGCGCCGCGGTCCGTCTTGCCGAGCTGCACCCCGAGGGTCCGATCCGGGTGGACGACATCGCCGCCGACCTCCGGGTGCCCCGGAACTACCTGTCGAAGATCCTGCACTCGCTAGTGAAGGCCGGCGTGTGCGCTTCGACTCGTGGGCCTCACGGCGGGTTCCAGCTCGTTCGTCCGCCCGATCAGATCCGGCTGGTCGAGGTAGTCGGAGAGTTCGACCCGGCCCTCGTGAGCTCCGAGCGAGCATGCCTGCTGGGTCGCGAGGCGTGCAGCGACGAAGACCCGTGTGCGGCGCACGAACGGTGGGGCGGAGTCCGTCAAAGGGTCACCTCGTTCTTCGAGGAAACGACATTGGACCTTCTGGTCAGGGGCGGCGCGGCGCTGCCGGCCGGCAACTGACTCCGGGGCCCGACAGGAAAGGAAGCGAATATGGCTGACGAACACGATCCGACCGAGGTTCCGCTCGGTCAACGGCTGTTCGATCGTCCGTTCTTGCTGTTGGCGTTCGGAATGGCCGTGATGTTGGTCTTCTTCACGCTCTGGGGCCTCTGGGAAATCCAGACGCTTCCGACCGCGACACTTCCCTGATCAGGAGATTCGAGATGCATCACACTGGCTTCGAGTCGGCTCAGGGCGTGTGGTGGAAGCCGGCTCACAAATCGGAGAAGATCTGGGTCGCGATCGCATTCGCATGGTGCATGGTACTCTTCGCGATGATGCCGCTCTGGCATTTACGCGGCGGGCAGAACCCCTCCGGCATTCGCGCTCGCGTCGAGCCCGTGGCCTTTCAGGACCGGGTGAATGAGTTCGTCGCCGAATACGGCGTGACGGACGCAAACGGTTCCCAGGTGCTGGAGAACGGCATCCCGGTGGTCCAGCCGCCCCCAGGGAGCGACGTCTACATGATGGGCCGGATGTGGGCCTGGACTCCCGTCCTCTTCCTCGAGAAGAACGCGCAGTACACGCTTCATCTGTCCTCGTTCGACGTGAACCACGGGTTCAACCTCTACCCGTTCAACGTCAACTTCCAGGTGGTCCCGGGCTACGATTACGGACTTCGCGTCACGCCGACCCAGGAAGGCGAATTCCGAATCGTCTGCAACGAATTCTGCGGTATCGGGCACCACCTGATGATCGGCCGGATCTTCGTGGAGGACACCGGCCTACCCGCCCCGGGGAGTGAAGGAGGTGCACAATGACGGGCGACGGCGGAGTCGTGGGCCGCTGGGCGCACCGGATCTGCCCGACCACCGGGCTCAAGGTGCATACGCAGGCAGATCGACTGATCAGGGCGCACGCGGTCGTGGCGACCGTCTCTCTGTTGATCGGCGGGATCGCGGCGATCCTCGTGCTCCTCACCCGCTGGCAAGCCGTTCACCTGCTGGACGCGGTCTGGTTCTACCGGATCCTGACCGTCCACGGGATGAACATGCTGATCTTCTTCATCATCTTCTTCGAGATGGCGATCCTGATATTCGCCGGGCCGGTGCTGCTGAACTGCAGGGTGCCGGCGGTGAAGACGACCTGGGCCGGGTTCGGGCTCATGGTGGTCGGGATGCTCATGGTCGAGTGGATGATGTGGACCGGGCAGGCGGACGTGCTCTTCACGTCGTACGTGCCGCTGCGCGCGGAGCCGCCGTTCTATCTCGGCGTAATCCTCTTTGCGGTGGGAGCGCTGATCACGACGGCCGTCTTCATGGCCACCCTCGTGGTCGCGAAGCGCGAGAAGACCTACGAGGGCTCGGTCCCGCTCGTCACATACGGCGGGATCACCGCTGCAATCATCGCCATCATCACGCTGGTCCACGGTGCCGCGATCTACATCCCGACGTTCCTGTGGTCGATCGGCGTGATGAACGTCGACCCCCAGATCTATCGTCTCGTCTGGTGGGGACTGGGTCACTCGTCCCAGCAGATCAACGTCGCCGCCATGGTCGCCGTCTGGTACATGCTCGGAGGGCTGACGGTCGGAGCGGTCGTGCTCAACGAGAAGGTCAGCCGCACCGCCTTCGTGCTCTACATCGGCTTCATTTCCATGGCGTCGGCTCACCACCTGCTCGTCGATCCGGGATTCGGTCCCGCCTGGAAGATCTGGAACACTAGCTACTTCATGTATATGGCCGTACTGGCCAGCATGGTTCACGGGTTCACCGTGCCCGCCGGCATGGAAATGGGCATGCGGCTCAGGGGGTTCACACAGGGGCTGTTCGGGTGGCTGCGAAAGGCGCCCTGGGGTGATCCCGGGTTCAGCGCTCTGGTCTTCTCGGTGACCGTGTTCGGGTTCGTCGGCGGTATCACCGGCGTGACATTCGGCACGGAGCAGATCAACATCATCGCCCACAACACGCTTCGGATCCCGGGGCACTTCCACGCCACAGTCGTGTCGGGCACGGCGATGGCGTTCATGGGCGTCACGTACTACGTGATCCCGCTGATCTTCAGGAAGCGGATCGCGTTCTTCAAGCTGGCGAAGATCCAGCCCTATCTGTTCGCGGGCGGCATGCTCGTCTTCTCCATGGCGATGACGTTCGCCGGCACGTTCGGCGTCCCGCGCCGTCACTGGGACGTCACGTTCCAGGGTGCAGCCTACACGGTGGAGTACAGCCCGGCCGTCGACCTGCTCCTCGCGATCACGGCGATCGGCGGACTGATCGCGGCGCTTGGCGGCGGGATCTACATCCTCGTGACCGTCGTTTCGGTCTTCTTCGGCAAGCCGCTTCCGGCGGGTCGAGAGGCGGAGTTCGCCGACTCGATCCCGCAGGGTCTCCTGTCGCAGCCCTGGGCGCAGATCCCCAAGACCGAAGAAGAACCCGAGTCTCCATGGAAGATCGGTCCAGTGCCGGGAACGATGGTACTGGTGTTCATCTTCCTGGCGGCCTTCATTACCTACTACTTCGCGAACTGGAAGCTGCTGTCGTTCGCCTGGAAGGTCGGTTGATCCGGAGGGGTCGGGCGTGAAAGAACCAAACCGAGGGCCCACGGCGATCGAGCCGTGGGCCCTCGCGGCTCTGGTCTCGTGGCTGGCGATCACCATCGGCTGGTGGGCGCTGGCGCTATGGCCGCTCCCCGGCGAGGCGCCGGACTGGCTCACGCGCGCGCGGGCCGTCTGCTTCAACACCACGGGGACGGGCCTGCCGGACGCATCGGGCTGGTTGCTGTTGATCGGGCAACCGATCGGGATGCTCGGAGTCCTGCTGGTGGGCTGGCCGAAAGCGATCGGGTCGACGCTGCGGGGACTGTCGGGGCGAGCGCCCGGTCGCCTCGCCCTCGTCACGGGGCTCACCATCGTCATGGGTGGCCTTCTGGCGGCCGGCGTGCGAGTCGCCAACGCACGGGCGGCGGCAGTGGTCCGAATCGTCCCCGACGCCGCCCACCCGGCCGCCGAGCAGCGTCACGAGCCGGTGCCGGCGGACATCGACCTGATCGACCAGGACGGAGGCCGGGTGTCGATGGCTCGCCTGCGGGGCCGACCCGTACTCCTCACCTTCGCCTTCGGTCACTGCGAGACCGTCTGCCCCGTCGTGGTGAAGAACGCGAACGCGGTTCGAGCGGGAATGGCAGAGTCCGATCGCCCCGTGCTCGTGGTCGTGACTCTGGATCCGTGGCGTGACACGCCAGCGCGTCTCGATCACCTGGCGACCGTCTGGGAGCTCGGCGACGACGACCTCGCCGCGGGGGGAACGGTCGGTCAGGTCAACGCGATGCTCGACGCCTGGGGCGTCGCCCGGACGAGAGACGAGCGGACCGGCGACATCATCCATTCGCCTCTCGTGTACGGCATCGATCGCGAGGGGCGAATCGCCTTCGTCTCGACCGGCGAGTCGGGCTCGCTGCGAGATCGAGTCGGCCGGCTCTGATCCGTGCGCTCACTCTACATCCTGAACGTCACGGTTCACGTGTTGGCCGCCTTCGTGTGGCTGGGTGGCATGCTCTTCCTCGCCATCGTCGCACCGATACTCCGCGACCTGGAGTCGCCTGAGCTCCGGTCCCGGCTGTTCCGCGAGATCGGGGAACGCTTCCGCTGGGTCGGGTGGACATGCATCGGGATTCTGCTCGTCACCGGAGTCCTCAACCTCCAGTTTGCCGGTGTCCTCAACGCGGCCTCTCTTCTTGACGCGAGCTTCTGGGCGACGCCCTACGGCCGGACGCTCGGAGGCAAGCTGGGCGCCGTTCTCGCCATGCTGTTGATCAGCGCAGTGCATGACTTCTTCCTGGGTCCACGTGCCACGTCCCTCCTTCCGGGCTCCGCGGAGAGCATCGTCTTTCGAAGGCGCGCTTCCTACCTGGCGAGAGTGAACGCGCTGCTCGGGCTGCTCGTGGTGTGGGCGGCCGTCCTCATCGCGCGCGGGGGATAGCGCCCCGGCAAGAAGGGCCCGTGCGCCCAGGTCGCGGCAAACGTCCGCCTCGACCACCTTGACTGCAGGTCGGCGAGACGGCGCAGATGTATGGCGGCAAACGTCTTGCATGCTTCCGGCCCCCGACGGGATGGCGGAGTCCGAAAGGAGGTCTCCGGCCCCACAGTTCGGTCCGAAACCGGGAAACGGTAGGTGAGAGACATCGCGATGCGCGTGCCGTACGTGGATCTCGCGGCGCAACACCGGGCTCTGCAGGACGAGATCCTGGCATCCGTGCGTCGTGTTCTCGACCACGGACAGTTCATCCTCGGCCCAGAGGTCGCCGCGCTCGAGTCGGAGCTGGCCACCCGCGTCGGAGCCGATCACGTCGTCGGGGTCAATTCGGGGACCGATGCGCTCGTGCTCGCGTTGCGTCTCGCCGGCGTCGATCGCGGGGACGAAGTGCTCACCGTCTCCCACTCGTTCGTCGCCACCGCGACCGCGATCCGTCTGGTCGGCGCCCGTCCGGTGTTCGTCGACGTGGATGAGGCGACCATGTTGATGGATCCCGGTCTGCTGGCCGAGGCCGTGACCCCCCGCACGGCGGCGGTCATGCCTGTCCATCTGAACGGCTCGATCTGCGCGATGGACGACATCCTGGCGTTCGCGGAGGGACGGCGTCTACCGGTCATCGAGGACGCCGCCCAGGCGCTCGGCGCCAGTCGGGACGGGCGCTCCGCCGGCACGTGGGGCATCGGTGCGTTTTCGCTCCACCCGTTGAAGGTGCTCGGGGCCTGCGGCGACGCCGGGTTCATCACGGTCGGAGACGCCGAGCGAGCCGACCGCCTCAGGAAGATGAGAAACATCGGTCTCAGGGACCGTGACCACTGCGAGATCGTGGCGGGGAACACACGGCTCGATGCGTTGCAGGCGGCCGTCCTGAGAGTGAAGCTCCGGCACCTCGACGAGTGGTTACTGGCCCGTCGCGGGCACGTCGACGCGTATCGGAGCGCGCTGGCGGGGCGGGTGATTCTGCCTCCGGAGACCAGCGGTTCATCGTTTGTCATCCGTCACCCGGAGAGGGACGCCCTCCTCGCGGGTCTCGTCGACCGGGGAGTCGACGCGAAGATCCATTACCCCCTCGCCATCCACCAGCAGGAGGCCTTCCTGGACGTCTCTCACGGACCGTTGCCCGTGACCGAACGCGTGGTCTCGACGATGATCAGCCTTCCGGTGAGCCCCGAGTTGACGGAGGAGGGGCGAGACCGGGTGATCTACGTCCTCGACGAGGCCCTCGCGGAGGTCGGGTCGTGAACAAGATCGTGACCCTAGAAGAGCTGAAAACCCTCCGTGCCGAGCTGGCGGCGGCCGGGAAGACCGTGGTCCAGTGCCACGGTTGTTTCGACATCGTCCACCCCGGCCATATCCGGCACCTCTCCTTCGCGCGAGCGCAGGGAGATGCGCTGATCGTGACGATCACCGCGGATCGCTCGATCGAGAAGGGGTTCGACCGACCGTACATCCACGAGGGGCTCCGGGCCGAGAACGTGGCAGCGCTCGCATGCGTGGACTTCGTCTGCGTCGACGAATCGGAGAGCGCCCAGCCCGTCCTCGAGGCGCTCCAACCGGACATCTTCGTGAAGGGGAAGGAGTACGAGACCAACCTCCATCCTCATTTCCTGGAGGAGAAGGCGCTGGTCGAGGGGTATGGCGGCAAGGTGATCTACAGCTCGGGCGACGTCGTCTACTCGTCCACGTACATCATCAACGAGTTCCGAGAGCGCTTCGACTTCGAACAGGAGCGCATCTCCGCCTACTGCGCGAAGAACGAGCTGTCGGCGGACGATCTGGAAGAGACGCTGGCCGCCATGGCCGGTCGGAAGGTCCTCGTGCTGGGCGACCCGATATTCGACCACTACGTCCACTGCGATGCGCTCGGGGTGGCGGCCGAGGGCCCCGTGCTCAACGTGGCGCCTCTGTCGGAGGAGGCATATGTGGGCGCCGGCGCGCTCGTCGCCGCGCAGATGGCGGCGCTCGGCGCGAAGCCCACGTTTCTGACCGTGCTCGGGCCGGGAAGCCGGGCCGACCGGTTTCTGGCCAAGCTCGATGGGCTGGGAGTCGAGCACGCGGTCGTTTCGGTCGACGATCGCCCGGTATTCAAGAAGACGCGGTTTCTGGTCGACGAGCACAAGGTCTTCAAAGTGAACCGTGGGTGGCCGTCTCCCCTCTCGTCGATCGCGAACCGGAAGCTTGTCGCGGCGCTGGACGACCTCCTGCCGGAACACGAGGCACTGACCGTGATCGATTTCGGCTACGGGTTGTATCAGGCCGAGTTGGTCGCGGCCCTGGAGCGACTGACCACGCGGCACGAGCGACCGTACTACGTGGACGTGAGTAACACCCGGCACGCGGACATTCTCCGGTTCAAGGGACAGAGAATCGGCACGCCCACGGAAGACGAGCTGCGTAGCGCATTCAACGATCACGAGGCGGGGCTCTCGAACCTCGCGTCGAGGTATTACGAAGAGACCGGCGGCGACCAGCTGGTGCTCACGCTGGGGAAGAAGGGTGCGTTGACGTTCTCGCGTCCGCCGGGCTCGGGCACGCGTCTGATCGCCGACTACCTTCCGGCCCTCTCGCGGGTGGCCAGGGATCCCGTTGGAGCCGGCGACGTCTTCCACGCGGCGACGGTTCTCGCAGATCTTGCGGGTGCGTCGATCCAGCGTGCGGTCTATCTGGCGAGCTGTCTGTCGGCGATCCACGTGCGACGCGTCGGGAACGGACCGGTCAGCCTGCTGGACGTCCAAGACTATCTGGCTGCCCGACCCGAGCTCACCGACTGATCGCGCGGCTTCCCGATCGATGACGGCTCCCACGAGGGGTGGATCACGCGCCCGGCGCACGGTCATGGTGCTGATGGGAGTGGGCGTCTCGACCGCCCTCCTGTGGCTGGCCTTCCGAGACACGGATTTCTCCGAGATCCGTCGACACGCCGCCGAAGCATCGATCGCGATCCTCTCGCTGGTCCTGGTCACGAAGGCGGCGGCTCTGACAGCGGCTGCCGTCCGATCGGTGGTCATCCTCCGGAAGCTTCACCCGTACACGTTCTGGCAGGTGCTCAAGAGCCTGCTCGTCGGCTACTTCGGGAACGCGGCGCTCCCGTTTCGGGCCGGTGAAGTGATGCGCGTGGCCTATCTGGCGCGGGAGTCGGACGGCAACGTGCCCCCGACCTCCGCCATCGCCGTCCTCGTCGTCGAGCGGATGATGGACAGTCTGTGTCTGCTCCTGCTGCTCGTTTGTGTGGTCCTCAGCGGTGTCGCGGAGGTCCCGGTCGGAACCGTCGTTTACGCCGTCGGTGCCCTGATCGCCATCGGGATGGCCGTCCTCGTCTGGGTCAGCCGGTCGCCGGAGCGGGTGACGAGCCTCTTCGCCCGGTCGACGTTCCTGTCGGACAAGGTGCGCCGGTTCGCAAACGGGCTGGCGGCGCTGCGACGCGGGAACGGGTTGGCCGCGGTGGCGGTGGCGACGGCCGCATATTGGGGATGCCAGGCGCTCGCGATCTCGGTCTGGGTGTGGGCGTTCGGCCTCTCATTGCCGTGGTACGCGCCGATGGTGGTCCTCGTCTTCATCGCGTTCGGCGCTGCCCTCCCGTCCGCGCCCGGGTTCATCGGGACGTACCACTTCTTCGCGATCAGCGCCTTCGTGCTTCTGGGTGCCGACCGAAGCGCCGCCGCCTCCGTGGCGACGGTCGGGCATTTCCTCGCCATCGTGCCGCCCGCGTTGCTCGGAGCGGCCGTGCTCGCCGCCGAGTTTCGAGCGCGTCCCGATCGAGGGTCGGGATGACAGGCTCCTCGTCAGCACGGCTCGGGGCCCTGGTCGTCGTCGGACTGCTGGTCGCGGCCCTCGCGACCGGGGTGGCGTGGAACAAGAGGTACCAGGTGGACGAGGTCCAACATGTCCACATCGCCTACGAGATCGATGAGGGGCGAGTCCCCTACGCCGATTTCTGGGACGGCCACCCCCCGGCTCTCTGGGCCGTCCTGCAGCCCGTCGTGTCGAGCGCGGATCCCGAAGGGAGCTTCAGGCGTTCGCGACTCGTGATGCTGTTGATCCTCTTCGGTCATCTCGCGCTCATCGGGTACTGCGGAGTGAAACTGGGCGGTCGGACGGGTGGCCTGCTCGCGGCAGGCATGACCGGACTCCACTCGACGATGATCGAGCGCGCGGTGGAGGTGCGGCCCGACGGCCCGTTGTCCCTGTGCGTGACCGCCGCACTCGCCCTCGAGCTGTCGGGCCGGCCCCGTGTCCGCAGGTTCGCGGCGCAGGGAGTCCTTCTCGGGGTCGCCTGTCTGTTCTCGCAGAAAGCGGCGTTCGCCTGCGTCGCGTTCGGCCTCTTGTGGCTGACGCACTCCGTACGCGAACGAAGGCCGGGTCTCGTGGTGCTCCCGATGCTCGGTTGGGCGCTTCCCATCGCGATCGGCGCCGCCGTCCTCGGGGCCGCCGGCGCACTCGATGACTTCATCGCCACCACGGTCCGGGCGTCCGCGGCGTCCGTCGCGCGCGTCGAAAGCTGGCGGCAGCCCTTCGGCCCCGCGATGTACCTGTTTCGCGAAGGGATGCGGAACCCGCTCTTCCTGGCAGTCGCGTCCTGGGGGCTCGTATCCGGGGCCATCGGCGCCCGGGCAAACCGGTCGCTGCTGTTTCCGGTCGCGCTTGGTTGGATCCTCCTGGGCTCTCTATGGTTCAACCCGTTCCCTTATCCGTATCTACACGTCACCGTGATCCCCGTACTCGCGATCCTCGGCGGAAGGGCCGTCTCCGAGGTCATGGATCGAGGGCTGCCGGAGCGGGTCGGCGCCTTCGCCGCCGTCGTCCTGGTCGCCGTGTTCGGTTTGCTGAGCGTGCCGCGGCTGGTGAGGAAAGCGATCCCCGACCAGGCGGTTCAGATCGAGACGTTGCTCGAAGTCCAACGCATCACCGACGAGGACGACGCCGTCTTCGATCTCGTGGGGCTCTATTTCAGACCCGATGGCTATCGCGTGTTCAGCCTGCCGCGGCCGCTGGTCTCCCGGTACCTCGCCGATCAGCTGCCGTCCATACCGGAGTCGCTTCGGCGGAACGAGGTGGGGGTCGTGATCGACAATTACCGCCTCGACTGGTTCCGTGAGCTGGCGCCACTGGAGCCTCGGGCGGCCGAGGTCGAGGCGTTTATCCGGGAGCACTATGTCCCGCACGCCGGCAACATCCTCATCCATGGCACGGATCTGGCCCCGGGGGAAACGCGCGAGTTCGAGGTGCTCAGGAGCGCCGTGTATCGGTTCGAGAGGTCCGACGGCACGCCGGGTGATGTCCTCCTCGACGGACGCGCATTCGGCGGCGGAAGCGTGGACCGCGGCAGGGTCGAGCTGCAGGCCTCCGAGGCGGGGCGATTCGTGATGGTGGTACCCGAGCCGCTTCCCGCTCGCGGATCGCGTACGACTCTGTTTCTTCACTTCTTCTAGGGGACTGGCAATGCGGATTCTGGTGACCGGAGCCGGCGGATACATCGGCACCGTGCTCGTCCCGAAGCTGCTGGCGGAGGGCCACACGGTCACCGGGCTCGATCTGTTCTACTATGGGGCGGATCGGTTGCCACCGGCCACGGGTCTGTACCGAATCATGGGAGATATCCGGGATGAGGGTCGTGTCGCCGATCTGCTCCGGGACGGCCGGTTCGACGCCGTCGTTCACCTCGCGGCGATCTCGAACGATCCGAGCTCCGAACTCGACCCGGACCTCACCAGGAGCGTCAACCTTGTCGCCAGTCGGCATCTCATGGAGGCCAGCCATGCGCACGGCGTGGGCCGGTTTCTATTTGCTTCCTCGGCCAGCGTCTATGGAATCAAGGACACGCCGAACGTGACGGAGGAGCACTCGCTCGACCCGATCACCCTCTACGCGCGGTACAAGGCCGAGTGCGAGGGGATACTGAACGGACTCGTTGATGAGTCCTTCTGTGGGGTCTCGGTCCGGTCCGCGACGGTGTGCGGGCTCTCGCCACGTCTGCGTCTGGATTTGACCATCAACATTCTGACGCACTTCGCGCTCACCCGCGGGGCGATCCGGGTGTTCGGCGGGGACCAGATGCGCCCGAATATCCACGTCGAGGACATCGCGGACTTCTACGTACACGCTCTCTCCCTGGACGCGGACGTCGTGAGGGGCAGGGCCTTCAACATCTCGCGGGAGAACAGCTCCGTGATGGGCCTGGCCGAGATGGTGAGGGCGGAGATCGGGCCGGACGTGAAGATCGGAATCGTCGAGACAGACGATCACCGGTCCTACAGTCTGTCGGCGGACCTGGCTCGCAGGGAGTTGGGCTTCAGCCCGCGACGGGAGCTTCAGTACGCGTGCACGCAGCTCAGGGACGCATACGCCACCGGCCGCGTGCCGGACCCCGAGAGCGACGTATACCGGAACGTCGAGCTGATGAAGACTCGGCCGTTCGGACCCGTGGAGTGGACGGAGCTCTAGCCTTCCGGAGCCTCCGCGCCGTCTCGATTCGCCACCTCCCCCAGGAGATGCGCGGTCACGCCCAGTAGATCGGGGAACGAGACGTCGGCATCGACGATCGATTCGCCGGCGGAGACCGGGTTCAGCGCATCCGAACGATCGACTCGAATCGTGCGCCAACCCAACTCACGTGGTGCGCGGAAGTCCTTTCGCGGGTCGTTCGCCACGTATGCGGCCCCGCGCCCAGCGACCTCGAAGTGCTCGGCGGCGAGGGTGAAAGCCCGTGGGTGCGGCTTCCAGTAGGGCGGGCCCCATCGGTCGGTGCAGAGGATGAGGTCGAAGCGATCGGCCAGCCCGAGCGCGGCGATCTTCCGTTCCTGGCAGACCAGCGGCCCGTCGGTGATGAGCACCAGGTGCGCGCGAGAAGAAAGCGCGTCGAGCACCGGCGACACGTCCGGGTAGAGGGCAATGTCCGGCGCATGCGATCGATACTGCTCCACCAGGCCCGGTACGAGGTCGGGAGGCAATCCACACTCCGTCAGGACCGCGTCGAAAATGTCGCCGCGCCGTCCGGCCTGGAGTTCCTCGATCAGTCGGTCGGGGATCGTGGGGATTCCGTACCGGGTCGCGAGCTGTCGTCCGACGTGCAGGAGCCCGCTGCGCGCGTACGCGCGTTCCGGGTAGAGCGTGTCATCGAGATCGAATCCGACGAGGTGGCCGGGACTCACCGGTCGACCGCCGCTCCTTCGGCCGGCTCGATCAGAACGTTCTCCCAACGCCGGAACAGCCGCAGTCCGATGGTCGCCGTTCCGCCCGGTTCCAGCTGCGCCCCACTGAGCCGCGCGTTCAGATATCGCGGGGCGTCCAGGCCCGCTGCGAACGACAACGCCATGGCGCCGGCCGGGCGTGGGTTGAGGTCGAAGAACCGGGTAACTCCCTCGGGATCCTCGAGGTACTGGGCGTTGAAGAAACCGTCGAGTCGCAGGTCGTCGCAGAGCGCCTCGACGAGCGCCCGCACCGTCTCGTCGAGCGCCACCACCTCCGATCGGACGGCCAGGCCACCACGTACTTCGTCGCGACGCCGGGCAATCGCGTGGATGAGCCGTCCGTCCGTCGCGTATCCGTCGATGCTGAACTCGGGTCCCTCCACCACCTCGCTCAGCACCAGGTCGGGCTCCTTGGCCAGCGCCGTCCCGAGGTCCTCGACGGCGAGGACTCGCGCCCCGCGACTGCCAGACCCGCAGTCCGGTCTGGCGAACGCCCGGTCTCCGACCTGATCCGGGCGCAGGACTCGTGGGCAGGGGACGCCGAGGCGCTCGAATCGGGCGGTGAGTGCGCGTTTCGAGCGGCAGACCGAGATCGCCTCCTCCGGGGAGACGACGGCGTCGAGCCCCACGGCCGCGAATGCATCCACATGTGCGGAGGCGGCGAGAAGCTCCGGCTCCATCACCGGAAGGAAGGCGGAGGCTCCCTCTCGCCGTGCGATCTCCTTGATCGCGTCGATGTAGTCAGGCTCGTCGGCCCACGGAACCGGGACATCGAGATCGAAGAGCCCCGCGGACCCGTTCGGCACCGCGGCGTCCACACCGATCAGGAGGGAGGGGGCGGCTGCCCGGCGCAGGGCCCAGGCGACGTTCTGCGCCGCCGTGCTGCCCGAACTCCCGATGATCACGCGCAGCTCGTCAGACATCGATCATGCCGAGCAGTTCGAGATATCGGGCGCGCTCGTCGTCGGTGATCGGCGGCAGACCCCACTCGCCGAGCACCCGATCCGCGCCCAGTAGATCCGCCAGGAACCAATCGTCGCTTTCGTGCAGGTCACGGTCGTACGCGCCGACTCCCAGCGCAGGGTTCGGTTCGAACACTTCGGCCCTCCATCCGTCCCGGGCTTCGTCCAGCCAGTACGCGGTTTCCAGGTCCAGGAGCGTCAGACGTCCCGGCTTGGCCGATCCCTCGGCGGCCGGCGGGTCGACGTCGAGCAGCAGGTGCAGCGAATTCACCTCGTTGTGGAGCAGTCGGTGCTCGGCAAGAGCGAAAACCCGTTCAAGAAGCTGCCGTCGCAGGTCATCCCCGAAACGCTCTGCGTCCTCCGGCGTGACCTCACGAAGCGTCATCGCGCGCATCCGGACCAGCCCACAGCCGAGGTCGGCCCCCGCCTCATGCGGCGCGAGAAGACGAGGGAAGCCCGGCGCATCCGCGAGGGTCTCGAGACCCCGGACCTCGCGTGCAGCCAGCGAAGCGCCGGCGACGACAGTCTTCCAGATCTCGCCATCTCCCGTCTCGACGATCTCCATGTAGATTCCGTTCCGGTGTCGCTTTCTCAGGATCCTTCGGATCGTATCCGTGCGAGGCCTCCGCGAGCAGCCCACGAGGATGCGACCGGCGCCCTCTCGATCGTCCCGCGCCCCGCTCAGGTAGCGGCCCATCCCGACGATGAAGCACCGCTCTTCCGGGATCCCGCAGGCTTCGAGCATGCTGGTCAGCCTGCTGATCGCATGGGTCGCGAACGGCTCGTCCCGACCGGTCCATTCCTCGTATTCCGCTTGCGTGAGACTCCCCTGCTCGAGGACCAGAGTCCCCACGCCCTCGTACAATCGACGGATCAACTCGCGTGTCTCCTCGAACCCGACATCTCGGACCAGATGATGGTGGACCGACAGCAGATGGCAGACGTCCCACGAGTCGTCCTGGAGTCGTCGCTGGATCGCGTCGGAATCGATCGACGCATGCTCGAATTCGAGGACGTCCGAAAGCCCGTGCAGGTCGGCCAGCAAGGCGTTTGTGGCGATGTTCCCTTTGAAGTGATCGAGGCCGCGACCGTGCGAGAGCACGCCGTCCTGCGCCAGCCGGAAGAGGAAGAAACCGTTCGCGCACCCGAGATCGAGTACCCGGGCATCGCGGTAGTCGACCTTCCGACGCAGGAACCGGTATCGATCCTCGCTCGAGTTCCGCTCGGCTCCGAGTTGCTCGAAGCCCGGGAACGGCACGGGCTGGTACAGGAGGCCGGTCTGCGGAGGCATCCCGCGCGGTCGCTCCCGGACGCCCTGGAGCTGGAGAATGCGTTCCACGGCTCGATCTATCTCGTTTGCCGACGGTCGTTTCATGTGCCCGGTTCTTGCACCATGTTGGCCCGGCCTACACTCGAAAGGAGTCGTTGGTGAACGCTTCCGGTGACCGTCTGGCAGTCATCGTGCCGTGTTTCAACGAGGAGAAGACCGTCGAGGCGACCGTGGAGGAAATCTACGCGTTCGCCCCGGAGCTTCCCGTCGAGGTACAGGTTGTTCTGGTCGACGACGGGTCCACCGACGACACCGTTCGTGTGCTGCACGGACTGGAGGAACGGTTCGGGGCACGGGTCGTCATCAACGAAGGCAACCTCGGTGTAGGGCGCAGCATCCTGAACCTCTACGACACCTTCGACCCGGAGACCTGGGTCAGCGTCATGCCGGGGGACGGGGAAATCATCTTCGCCTCCATGAGGAACTACGTCGAGGTGCGCGAGAGGTACGACATCATCCTTGGCTACCTTCACAATCCGGTCATTCGCACGGCTGGGCGGAGGATCGCTTCTTCCGCGTTCACGCGGATCACCGCGAGTCTCTACGGCTTTCCCTATCGCTATCTGAACGGGCTCAAGATGTACCGCGCGCGTGCTTTTCAGGGAATCGATGTGGTATCCGGCGGTCACGCGTTCGTCGCGGAGTTGCTCGCCAAGGCCATACTCCGCGACCCGGGGCTGCGGGTCGGCGAGGTGCCGTTCATGATGCGCGGCCGACAGGCGGGGATGTCGAAGGCCATCCGCCCGGGATCGGTGTTTCGTGCCGTCCGGGAAGTCGTCGCCGGGTACAGATCGGTCTCGCGATACCGCGCCGAGGTCATTCGCCAGGATCAGTTCTGACTCCTTCCGTCAGCCACTCGGCGACCGGAATCGAGCTCACCGAATCGACCCGCAGATCCACACTCCCATCGCCCACCCGGTCGCCGATCCCGATCACGAAGGCACCGGAGTCTCTGCCGGCTTTCACACCTATCGGGGCGTCCTCGACGACGACGGAAGACGTCGCCGGCGCTCCGAGGAGCTCCGCGGCGAGCAGGTAGCCTGCCGGTGACGGCTTGAGAGAAGGTGCCGAGCCGCCATCCACAACCGCACCGAACGCCCAGTCGAGTTCGGTTGCCTGCACCCACGTGGTGGCCATGAGGCTGTTCGAAACCAGAGCGCAGGGCATGCCGTGATCGCGCAGGACCCGAAGAAACCGACGCTCGGATTCGCCCGGACGCAGACTGCCGCGCTCGAGGGCCTGCTCCAGCGCCGACGCCTTCGCCCGCGAGAGCGCGTCGAGTCGGTCGGGTGGCGCCCCGGACGCCGCGAGGACCTCCGCTCGCGCCATGCCCGACCGTACGAGATCCTCAGCGTCCAGGGGAAAGACGAGATCGTAGGATCGGAACGCCTCTCGATACGCGGCGATGTGGGCCGCGTGCGAGTCGATGAGCACGCCATCCAGGTCGAGTAGAAACGCCTCGGGCCGAAACGTCGGTCGGTTCAGATCGCCTCCCACCATCTGCGCTCTCCACGCCACTTCGAGAAGACGCGCGGGATTGCCGAGCATTCTCCCTCGCGAGAAGGAATACCACAACGGCCGACGACTCGCATTCACGCGACGCTCGGTCTGACCACGACCGGGCCTCGGCGTTCCCGCCCAACGTGCCCATGGGTATGTAACTTGCCCTAGCTTACGCACTTATCGACGGAGGAGGCTGGTCGGGACGGATGGGCATGCAGAGAGAGAACGAACCGGCGGTCACACAGCGCGAACGCGGTGCGTTCGTCCGGTTCGCCGCGATGGGCGGACTCACGTGGCTGGCCGCGTGTTTCGGCGCGATCGCGCTCCACGTCGGGGCGTCCGGATCGGCGTGGCAGGACGACGCCATTCCGCTCACCGCGAAGGCGTCGCTGATCGGTCTGGAGCTGTTCCTGCTCTCCTACCCGGCGATTCTGATCGCGCTGGCGGTGTACGTCCTGCTCGGTCGGCCCGATCGGCCGGGCGCCGAGAAGCGTTGGTGGAGGACGCGCCTGGTCGCGGCGATCCTCGCGGTCTCGGTACCCGCGCTCGCGTACGCCGCCTCATGGGCGGTCTTTCGCAGCACAGGGCACTTCCTGAGCCGATCGACGTTCGTCCTGTGGTGGCGGAACCCCGTTCAGATGGCGCAGCACACCGCCCACTTCGAACCGACGACCCCGGCCCTCATCGCTTTCGGGGCGATCGCCTTCGGCACGATCCTCGTGTTCGGCCTCGGCCGGATCCACGGACGACTCAAGGGGAGGCTGGGCTGGGGGGTCGTCGCGGTCAACGCGGTCCTCATCGTCTCCTCGCTTCTTCTCCCCGGCGTCATCGGTTGGCAGGCCGTCGACGCGTTCATGCGAGCTCGCCGGGCGGACTCGACCGGCCCGCTACTGCGGGTCGCCTCGGACCTGCGATCGAGCGCGGCTGCGAACGCGGACTCGTTCTACCGCGCCAGCGTCCCCGTGGCGGCGCGAAACCCGATCATCCCCCTGGAAGAGTATGTCGCCGCGCTTCCGGAATCCGCCGCGCGTCCCACGACCAACGTCCTCGTGATCGTCGTCGAGTCGCTACGGCCCGATCAGCTGGTGTCGTTCGGCGGGGTGCGGAGCGCGATGCCGACAGTAGACTCGCTTGCGCAATCGGGTCTGCGGTTCAGCCGCCACTACACGCAAGCGAGTCACTCCGACTACGCCGATCCCGCGATCCTGTCTTCTCATTTCCCGCTTCGATCGAGCACGTATCACGTCTATCCGGAGTCGCCTCCGTATCCGCGGGTGCTCCTGTACGACGTGCTGTCCGCCCTCGGGTATCGGGTCGGGATCTTCTCGTCTCAGAACGAGTCATGGGGCGGGATGAAACACTACCTGGACACGGGCTCGGTCGATCGCTTTCTGCACTCCGAAACCTACGACGGCGAAACCTACGTCCCCGATCGCGACGAGGGGTTCGCCGGCTGGGCTTCGGGGGCGCGGAAGTCGGGGAAGATCGACGACCGCTTCACCGTGGGCGAGGCGATCGAGTGGATCGGCGAGGATCAGAAGCCGTTCGTCATCTACATGAACCTTCAGAACAGCCATGTTCCGTACGTCATCCCCGCCGACTTCGACGCGCCGTTCGGCGCCGGCGAGGTGTCGTTCCCCATCAAGTTCGGATCGTTCCCGAAGGACTCGGTCGAGGCGGTGAAGGACCTCTACGCGAGCAGCCTGGCGTACGTCGACGCCCAGATCGCCAGGCTTGTCGAGTTCCTAGTAGAGAGCGGGCGCATGGACGAGACGCTGGTGGTCCTGACGGCCGACACGGGCCAGGCGTTCTACGAGCACGACTTCACATCCCACGGCAGCGCCCTCTACGACGAGGTCATGCGAGTACCGCTCGTGCTGCACGGCCCGGGAGTGGAGCCATCGAGTCGGGAGCTGGTCTCACAGCACGTCGACATCCCGCCGACGGTGCTCGGCCTGTTGGGGCTTCCGCCACACCCCGCGTTCCAGGGCGACGACGTCCTCGGCCTCGCGGGAAGCGGTGGGCACAACGTGTTCATGGTCGGGCAGGCTCTCGAGGAGCAATACGCCGTCGTCCAGGGACAGTGGAAGCTCATCTTCGACGCCCGGAAGCTCACATACGAACTCTATGACCTGGCCGTCGATCCCGGGGAGCTAACCGACCTCGGCCCCGTTCGAGGGGCGGAACTGAGCGAGCTCGCGAGGCTCCTGCACGCCTGGCGGAAGGTTCAGCTGGAGTACTACACCAACCCAGCGAACTTCGACAGCCACTATCCGCCGAGGGTGACCGATGCCCGAGACTAGCGCCTCGAAGGTGCCCCGGCTGGACGCCGCCAGGTGGTGGCGCGGCTCGATCATCTTCCTCACGCTGGGCGTGTGCTTCTTCATCGTCGCACGCGCCGCGACCGATCCGGACCTGCTGGGGCACATCCGATTCGGACAGGAGATTCTCGAGGAGGGGGAAATCCCTCGGGTCGACCAGTACTCCTTCACCAGCGGTGGGCAGGACTGGATCAACCACGAATGGATGGCCGAGGTCTCGTTCGCCCTGATCTACAATGCGTTCGGCAACTTCGGTCTCCACATGCTGAGGCTCCTCGTCGCGATGACGATCATCGTGGCGCTCTACCGCCACAGCATGAAGTCGGGGCTGGAGCCGTTGCGGGCGGGGATTCTCCTCGTCCTGATCTCGCTGCTGCTCGTGAACGGGACGGTGACTGTCCGTCCCCAGCTATTCACGTTCGTCTTTCTCTTGCTGCTGCTTCTGATCCTGAGCGCAGTGGAACGTGGGCACCGCCGACTGGTGTGGGTGATCCCGCTCATCATGATGGCCTGGATCAACTTCCACGGGGGTGTATTGGCGGGCCTGGTGCTGGTCGCGGCCTGGATGGCCGGGCACTGGCTCGCGTGGTTGTTGCCCGATGACAACGTGGCCCGGCGGGACAGTATCGGGCTTCCCCTGACGGCGACTGCCGTGCTCGCGCTATGTCCGATCGCGATGCTCATCAATCCCTACGGGTGGGAGCTGCTGGACTTCCTGTTCGAGACGGCGACGGTCTCGCGACCGGACATCACGGAGTGGATGCCGACGCCGATGCGCAGCCGCAGGGGTCGGATCTACCTGTTGCTCACGGTCGGCTCGTTGTTGGCATTGCACTGGACGAAATCGAAGAGACACCCGCCGCTGCTGCTAGTCTTCGCGACGATCGCCGTCCTGCCGCTCCTGGCCGTGCGTCACATTCCGTTGTTCGGGATCGGCGTGGGCGTGCTGCTCCCCGTGCACTTCGCGAGCGTCGCCTATGGCCGTGCCGGAGCCGAAGGGTCCGTCTCGTCCGGATCCGGGGTGCTTCGACCGGCGATGATCGCCGTCACGATCCTCACGGGTTTCATGCTGATCACGGCGGCGCTGCCCGACCTGAGATGCGTGAAGATCGACGGGATTCGGTCGATCACCTTCCCAGTGAGGGCAGTGGAGTGGATCCGCCGGAGCGAGGTGGAGGGCAAACTCGCGACGTTCTTCGACTGGGGGGAGTACGCGATCTGGCACCTCGAGCCGAGCGTGCGGGTCTCGATGGACGGCCGCCGCGAGACCGTCTACACCGACAGCATCTACGACGAATACCTGCGGTTTCGAAACGGTCTGACCGGTTGGGAAGATCATATCGACAAACGCGGAGCGGAGATGGCGCTCGTCTCGGTGGAGACCCCGATGTTCAGCCTGATGCAGCTCAAGCCCGGGTGGGATCTGATGTACCAGGACTCGCTGTCGGCGATCTTCGCGCCGACCGGCTCACCTCACGCGGCCCGGCTGGCCGGGACCCCGATTCCGACGGACTATCCGCAGCACGGCATCGGGTATTGTATGCCCTAGGGCCGCGGACCCCGATCGGCGGAGAGACGGTCGCCACCGGGATCGGTGGCTTCAGCCGCCGCCGGCGATCCAGCGCGGCTCGGTTGGCAGGGGGAGTGGTCTCGGCCGTGCGGCGAGGTACTCCACCAGCGCATCCAGATCGACGATCCCGGTGTCGACGATGTCCATGGCGTCGAGAAACATGGTGTACCCGCCACCGCCCGTCGCCATGAAGTCGTTCACGGTCAGCGAGTACGTCCCCGCCGGATCGATAGGTGTGCCGTCCCCCAGCTCGGCGCCGATGATCCTGGAGCCCGAGGGCGCATCGGGATCGAAGTGAGCCCGCATCCCGCTGATCTGGGCGTCGGCCCCGGCGTCCGTCATCCCGTGATCGAGCGCGGCCAGCAACTGAGCTCCGGAGACGTTCATCGTCACCATCCGATTCGCGAACGGCTGAAGCTCGAACAGCGTCGCGAACGTGATGTCGCCCGCGGGGAGCGGCCGACGGATACCGCCGCTGTTCATCAACGCCACCTGCGTCCCGGTGGACGCCCGCTGCGCGTCGGCGATGATCCGGCCGAGGATGAGATCTCCACGCCGGGGTTTCGTGATCGCCCGCGACAGCGTCGTCACCACCCGTCCGACCAGATGCGCCACTTCGCCCTCGAACCCGCCCACGAGGTCCGCGATCGCGGGGTCGGGCGTGACCTCATCCACGTAGGTCTGTCGGATTTCGACGAGTCGTGCGCTGACCTGTCCCGACGCGTCGCGATCGATCCGGCCGAGTCCGTACGCCGTGCTGTTGGAGAAGGACTGCACGACCGGCACCCCATCGATTTCCGCGTCGATGCGAGAGTGTGAGTGGCCGGTCACCGCATAGTCGAAGCGCTCCGTCGCAGCCGCGAGCTCCTCGAGCGCCTCCCCCTCGCAGACCCCGCTGTTGCAGAACCCGCCCTCGTGCATGAGCGCGACCACGAAGTCGACCCCTTCGGCCCGCACCTCCGGGATGTAGCGGTCGAGAGCCTCCGAGATGGGGTGGAAGTCGAGCCCGACCACGTTCACCGGACGCGTCACCACGGGCGTCGCGGTCGTGGTCATGCCGATGAACCCGACGCGCACTCCGTCCTTCTCCACGATCCTCCACGGCTCCACCCAGGCGGGGTGGTCGCCCGTCCCCGTCTCGTAAATGTTCGCACCGAGCCACGCGAAGTCTGCCTGCTCGACCCGTTGCCGCAGGATGTCGATGCCCCAGTCGAACTCGTGATTCCCGATTGCCGCGGCGTCGTACCCGAGCGCGTTGAACGCGCTGATCGTGGAGGCGCCGTCCGAGAGGTTCGAGATCAGCGTACCCTGCATGATGTCGCCGCCCGACACGACGAAGAGCGGGCACTCCGGGGCTCGGTCGGCCGCCTGCCGCGCGTACCCCGCAAGGGCCGCGGACCCTCCGACGAGCCGGCCTTCCGACCAGCTCTGCTCCGCGGGAAGCAGTCGCCCGTGGGTATCGTTCGTGGAGAAGATCTGCGCGCATGCCGGGCCGCTGGCGGCCTCGGGCGGCGGCGGAGCGGAGTCGGACGAGGAGGCGCACCCGGCGAGTGCGATGAACAGACCGATCGAGAGCGCGACGAGCGCGCGCCGGCGGTTCATTGCCCCTGGTCTGCCTTCGATTCGAGCCACCCGCGGGCGCCGACCGGCTCCGGCTTGCGGGCCGCTGGCTCGCGCTCGAGATCGACTAGTGGGGCGCGGTAGTCGCCCGACCAGCACGCGTCGCAGAACGTGCCGCGCCCCTTCACGACCCCGTGGAGTCCCTCCATGGAGAGGTACCCCAGCGAGTCCACGCCCAGGTGCTTCCGGATCTCCTCGACCGTGTGCGAAGACCCGATCAGCTCTTCCCGCGTGGGCATGTCGATGCCGTAGTAGCAGGGGAACTTCACTGGAGGCGAGGCGACCCTGAAGTGCACCTCCGCCGCGCCGTTCTCCCGGAGCAGCGCGACCAGACCGCGACTCGTCGTGCCGCGCACGAGCGAATCGTCGACGACGATGAGCCGCTTGCCCTCGATCAACTCCCGGACCGGGTTGTACTTGACCCTGACCTTGAAGTCGCGACCCGCCTGCGAGGGGTGAATGAACGTCCGCCCCACATAGTGGTTGCGGATCAGGGCGAGCTCGAAGGGGATCGCGCTCTCCTCCGCGTAGCCGAGCGCCGCGGAATTCGACGAGTCGGGAACGGCGAACACACAGTCGCCCTCGACGGGGTGCTCACGCGCCAGCTGACGACCGAACTCGCGTCGAGCCCCGTCCACGCTGACGCCCCACATGGTCGAGTCGGGTCTCGCGAAGTAGACCAGCTCGAACAGACACGAGCTCATCTCCTCGGGCGGCAGAGGCCGCATCTCTTCGACGTGCCCGTCCCGGATCTTGAGCACCTCGCCGGGGCGCACATCACGCACGTACGCGGCGCCGATCAGATCGAGCGCACATGTCTCGGATGCCACGACCACGGCTTCGCCGAGCCGTCCCAGGACGAGTGGCCGGAACCCGCGCGAGTCGCGGGCTGCGTAAATCGTGTCCCCGATGCAGAGGATGAGGGAGAAGGCCCCGACCACCTGCGAGAGCGCGCTGTCGACCCGCTGGTCCAGGTCGTCGCGGCGCGAACGCGCGATCAGGTGGATGATCGCCTCGGAGTCCGAGTCCGTTTGGAAGATCGCGCCTTCACGCGAAAGCCGATCCCTCAGCTCACCGGCGTTCGTGAGGTTCCCGTTGTGCGCGAGCGCGAGCGGCTTCTCGCGATAGTCGACCAGGATCGGCTGCGCGTTCCGCAGGCTCGAACGCCCCGCGGTGGAGTATCGGACGTGCCCGACCGCCACGGAGCCCTCGAGCATGTCGAGCGTCTCCCCATCGAAGATATCTGCGACGAGACCCATCCCCTTGTGGGCCCTCGGTCTCCCGTCATCGCCGACGGTCACGATGCCGGCGGACTCCTGCCCCCGGTGCTGCAGGGCATACAGCGACAGAAAAGCGAGCTCCGCGGCAGCCCGCGACCCGCTGACCGCGACGATCCCGCATTCGTCCCTCGGCTTGTCGTCCTCGAGCCAGCTCATGTGCTCGTCCCCGATCGTGTGTCCTGGCTCCGGCGAGGCCGGTCGCTCAGGACGTCAGGCCAGCCTGCTCCCGCATGCGGCGGGGCAGGGCGTTATCGAACGTACGCCGCAGGTCGGCGATCGCCGCCACCACCGTGTGGCCGCCACCACTGACACTCCAGTCTCCGCTTCGGTCACCCACTTCGCCGACCGACTCGATCGGGACCGCATGTTCCGCGGCGAGGCCGAAGAGCTCCTCGCGCCGCCCGGAATCGCAGCTCACCACCACGCGGGACTGCGACTCGCCGAACCAGAGCGCGGCGGTCGAGACCTCTCCCTCCGTGGTCGCCAGGTCGAGATTCACGGTCAACCCGGTCGAGCCGTCGTCGGCCAGGATGGCGCACTCCGCCAGGGCCACCGCGAGTCCGCCGTCGGAGCAGTCATGCGCCGAACGCATCAGTCCCGCATCCGCCGCGGCGACCAGAAAGTCGACCAGCCGCACCGCCTCATCCAGGTCGAGATCCGGCGGCGCGCCGGCCACGAGTCCGTGACACGCGGCCAGATACTCCGAAGCCCCGATCTCCTCGCGGGTCGTCCCGACGACCAGCACCTCGTCACCGACCTCCTGGAAGTGCGAGGGAACCCGCCGATCCCGGTGCTCGATCAAGCCGAGCATTCCGATGACCGGAGTCGGATATACCGGCGAGCCGCCGGTCTCGTTGTAGAGCGAGACGTTCCCGCCGGTGACCGGGGTACCGAGCGCACGGCAGGCCTCCCCCATCCCGGCGACGGCCTCGGAGAGCTGGAAGTACACCGACGGCCGGAGGGGGCTCCCGAAGTTCAGGCAGTTCGTGACCGCGACCGGTCTCGCCCCCGAGCAAGCGACGTTGCGCGCAGACTCGGCGACCGCGATCCGACCGCCCGTCCGCGCTCCGAGATAGGTGTATCGACCGTTCCCATCCGTGGACGCGGCCAGCGCGCGATCTCCCCCGGGCAAACGCAGCACGGCCGCGTCAGACCCCGGGCCCTCGAGCGTATTCGTCTGGACGGTCGTGTCGTACTGCTCGTGGATCCAGCGTCGGGACCCGATAGTGGGAGCGTCGAGGAGGGTCATGACGGCCCCGCTCACCGCGTCGTCGTCCTCGAAGGACCGATACGGCTCCAGATCCGTTTCGCGCGCCGCCACCGCTTCGGGCGACTCGACGCCGTCGCGGACGTACGTGGGGCAGTCGTCGACGAGCGGCAAAACGGGGATCTCGCAGACGATCTCGCCGTCCTCCCGGACCCTGAAGAATCCGTCGTCGGTCACCTGTCCGATCGTGGCGGCCTGGAGGTCCCACCGCTCGAGAACCTGGCGGACGTCCTCTTCGTGTTCGGGCTTGGCCACGAGCAGCATCCTCTCCTGCGATTCCGAAAGGAGCA
>Ga0224508_10000597_pt1 | contig 34924 bp, 30 predicted proteins | sample SF_Jan12_sed_USG_4_FD_170157 | JGI IMG/M metagenome (GOLD analysis project Ga0224508, IMG submission 170157) | Sediment microbial communities from San Francisco Bay, California, United States - SF_Jan12_sed_USGS_21 | ecosystem: Environmental > Aquatic > Marine > Sediment | place: USA...
CCCATTCTCGAAGCCTGTTCTCGGTACGAAGTGCCGCTCATCGCGGACGCCTCCGAGTCGCTGGGGGCTACCTACCGTGGCCGCGCCGCGGGTTCGCAAGGGTCGATGGGCGTGTTCTCCTTTAACGGCAACAAGATCATCACCACCGGTGGCGGTGGGATGCTCGTCTCGAATCGCGAGGATTGGGTCGAGAGCGCGCGTCACCTATCCAACCATGCCCGCGATCCAGCGCCGCACTACGAGCATTCCCGCGTTGGTTACAGCTACGGGATGAACAACTTGCTGGCCGCGGTAGGTCGCGGCCAACTGCGGCATCTCGACGACCGCATCGAGCGGAGACGACGGAACAACGCGGTTTACCGCCAGGCCCTCGCTGACCTCCCCGGTATCGGCTTCATGCGCGAAGCGCCCTACGGCCGTTCGACGTTCTGGCTCACCGCGGTTACGTTGGACGCGAACACCTTCGGGGCCAACCGCGAAATCCTGCGGTCGCACCTGGAACGGCATGACATCGAGTCGCGACCGGTGCTGAAGCCAATGCATCTCCAACCTGTCTTTCGAGGGTGCCGCATCCGCGGAGGGTCGGTCTCCGCCGATTTGTTCGCCAACGGCCTGTGCCTTCCGAGCGGATCGAGCCTGAAAACGACCGACCTCGACCGAATTCTAGCGGCTATTTATTCGGTGCCACGCGCCAAGATTGTTCATCAAAGTGACGGACCCTGATCGCCCGGCATGCTCATAGAACGGCAAACCCGATATAAGGATCAAAATCCATTCGTTCGATTTTAAGTTCTCTGATTCCGATCGACTTGAGCAGGGCCAAAGTTTCGCCAGGCCATATAGGGTTATCCAGTTCGTCAAAAGCGAGAATCGATCCCTTTGGCATACGAGGAACAAATTGCTCCAAGGCCATTTTTGTCGGTTCATACAAATCAAAGTCCAGGAACAGCAGGCTTACGACCAAGTGTGGATTTGCCTGAATGAATGTGGGGATCGTTTGAGTGGCGTTGCCTTTGACGAGTTCGACTTTGGGAACATGTCCCAGGAAGCGGTTCTTGTCGTAAGCGGCGATCAGAGATAGTAGCTCTTCGTAGGAGTTGGCTCTGAGGTCTCCGCGCTTGGCCGTTCGGCGTGAACTCTTGTCTTCGTTGCCTGTTTCGGGAAAACCTTCGAAAGAGTCGAAACCATAAATGCGGCGAGTCAGATTGTTCGGCTCGAGAACGGCGCTGAAGTTGGCCCAGGACATGAGAGAGAATCCCCGGAAGATGCCGCAATCGATGATCGAGCCTTTGATGTGGAGGACCCGCTTGAACACTTCGTAGCAGGCCAGGAGTCGGGTCATGTCCTGCCTTCGCACGTAACGGGGGAACGTCTGCAGGCGCTGGGCGACGGTGTCGTTGGAAGTCTCAAAAGCTTTGACGATATCCGCTACTGCCTCCGATTCAGCTGAAGTTCTCAGACCTCCCTCGGCAGGTGTTTTCTTAATCATATTCAATGGTTTTGATCTCCTTTCCCGGCAAAGCCATCAAAGTATTGCATGGAATCAGTTCAGGCCGGGCTTGCAAAAACCCAGATGTTGAGTAACTACTAATTGCTATGGAATCCGTCGAACTGGCCAAGAGGCTGCGTCGGCATGTTATCAACATGACGAACCGCGGCAAGAGCTCGCATGTCGGCTCGTCCCTTTCGATAGCCGATGTCATCGCCGTACTCTATGCCGACACGTTGAACGTCGATCCGACTGCCCCCGATCATCCCAATCGCGATCGCTTTATCCTGAGCAAGGGCCACGCCGGAGCATGTGTTTATGCCGCTCTCGCGGAACGCGGCTTCTTCTCGACGGACGTCCTCGAAACGCATTGTCAAGACGGATCGAAGTTGAGTGGGCACGTCTCCCACAAAGGAATCCCCGGCGTCGAATTCTCCACCGGATCGTTGGGGCATGGGTTGCCCGTCGCCACGGGCATGGCGTACGCGGCGAAACTAGCCGGCGCCAAGCACCGTGTGGTTGTGGTCATGAGTGACGGCGAGTGCGACGAGGGTTCGAACTGGGAGGCGATCCTGTTCGCTGCTCATCACGAACTGTCGAACTTGACCGCGATTGTGGACTACAACAAGATCCAGAGCCTGGCGTCGGTCTCGGAGACCCTCGAGCTGGAACCATTCCCGGATAAGTGGGCGAGCTTTGGGTGGGATGTCCGGGAGGCGAATGGGCACGATCATAACGATCTAAGACGGGCGATTGGCACGCCGCATGGGAAACGGCCGTCCGTGGTCATCGCGCATACGGTCAAGGGTAAGGGCGTTTCGTTCATGGAAGACACCGTGCTCTGGCATTACAGGACTCCGCAGGGTGACGAGTTTGATGCGGCTATCAAGGAACTCGAAGATTCATGAGAGATCGGTTCGTTCGAACGCTCCACGAATGTGCAAAGGTCGATCCCCGGGTGGTCTTGGTAGTCGGCGACCTCGGGTTCGGCGTTCTCAATGAGTATGCCGCGAGTTTGCCGTCACAGTACTTGAACGCCGGCGTCGCCGAGCAAAACATGACCAGCATCGCAACGGGAATGGCCTTGGAAGGTCATGTTGCATTCACGTATTCCATTGCGAACTTCCCCACGCTTCGTTGTCTCGAGCAAATTCGTAACGATGCCGCCTACCATGATGCCAACGTGAACGTTGTGTCGATCGGCGGAGGATTCAGTTACGGAACGCTCGGGATGTCGCACCATGCGACCGAGGATTTGGCCATCATGCGCGCGATCCCCCAGGTGACGGTCGTGTCGCCGGGGTGCCTGTGGGAGACGGAGCAGGCGACTCGGGCGTTGATTGCCGAGCCCGGAACCGGTTTCTTGCGGTTGGACAAGTCCGGTGCCGGTGAAACCGGTCGCGAGGGAGAGTTGTTCGAACTCGGAAAACCTCGCTTACTTCGCAAGGGAGAGGACGTCACGATTCTGACGACCGGTGGCGTTCTCGGCGAGGTGCTCGGCGCCGAGAAGGTGCTTCGTGAGCAAGGAACCCGGTGTGATGTTTTCAGTTGCCATACGCTGAAACCGTTTCGTGTGGATGAAGTCCTGGCCTCGATAAGCGGCACCGGCCGTGTCGTGTGCGTCGAAGAACACTCCGTGACCGGAGGTCTGGCCGGACTGATTGCGGAGACATGTATGGACAGCGGCGTCACGCCACGGTGGTTCAAAAGGATCGGGATCACCGGCGGCTTTTGTGCGGAAGTCGGATCTCAGGCTTATCTGCGTCGCCGCTACGGCCTTGACGCCGCGTCTATTGAAAAAGCGGTACGAGAATGGGTCCGGTCGGATGATTGAACGTGGTGGTCGGTGAATGCGCGTCTGGCTGCTGCAGCAAGCCGAGCCGATGCCGCACGACAATGCCGGTGCGCAACGGTTGCTGCGCACGGGGATCTTTGCCAAGGCCCTGATCCGGAGCGGGCACGAAGTAACCTGGTGGACGTCGACGTTCGATCACTTCAACCGCGAGCAGAGGTTTGAAGACAGCCGGTTGGTTCCCGTAGAGCCGGGCTACAACGTCCAATACCTTTTTGGCCCGGCCTATCGACGGAACATTTCGTTTCAGCGGATGAGGCACCACCGGGCGGTCGCGAGACGGTTCGACGCTTTGGTCGAGACGACCGATCGAAAGCCGGACATCGTGGTTGCCTCCATGCCCACCACCGAACTCGCCGAGTCGGCCGTGCGTTTCGGGCAACGCAACCAGATCCCCGTCGTACTCGACATCCGTGACCTCTGGCCGGACGTATTCTTCGATGTCCTGCCCCGTTTCCTGAAACCAGCGATCAACCTGCTCGTCGCTCGGATGCGACGCGAGCTTCGACGCGCCAGCCGCGACGCCACGGCAATCATCGGGCTGACCGACGGTTTCGTGGAGTGGGGATTGAAGCAAAGTGGCCGAGTGCGAAGCCCGCTCGACAGAGTTTTCTTCATGGGTTACACCGGAAGAAAGCGTCCCCCCACGGATCGGACGGCAGCCGCAGAGTTCTGGGACGGTCACGGCATCCGGACAGACCCGAACACACTCACGGTTGCGTTCGTGGGGACTCTCGGATTCATGTTTGACTTCGATCCGGTCCTCGAGGCTGCCAGAGCTCTTCACGATGAGGGCGTCCCCGTGCGATTCGTCGTATGCGGGGACGGCGCCCGCAAGACGCAGATAGAGGCCCGGGCCGGGGGACTGCCGAACATCTTGTTCCCCGGGTGGGTCACGGAGGATTTGATCCACGGCCTCTTCGAGCGATCCTCGATCGGCCTGACACCCTACATCGCATCGACGAATTTTATCTTGAATCTCCCCAACAAGCCGGCGGAGTACATGGCCGGCGGGCTGGCCATCGCTCACAGCCTCGACGGCGGCGAGTTGTTCAACCTTCTGACGAACCGGGGTTGTGGTTTCTCCTACGACGGCGACGGGACAGCACTTGCGGCGCACTTGGCACGGCTCGTTGAGGATCCGGCCCGACTGGCCGAACTCAGGAAGCAGGCTAGAGCGACATTCACCGCACTGCTCGAAGGGGAGGCCGTCTACGGCGACATGGTGACGTATCTCGAGGATGTCGCGAGAGCTTGAACTTCTACAACTCGGCGACGCGCAGTTCCCGGCTTTCGACCACGTGTGCTGCCCCAGGCGGCGGCGCAGCCTGAAGCGGTTCCGTTCGCAGACAGACTCGCTGTAGCTCTGCATCGGAAGTCAAACGCCCGACGAGGTCAGAGACTCTCCGCAATGCTCGCTCACGGGAGAAGAGCTGCACGAGGGTAAGCAGGATCAGTCTGATGTCGAGCGAGATCGAGGAGTTTTTGACGTAGAGCAGCCCCAACCGGTGTTTCCACGGACGAATGTACTGGTGATAGGCCAGGTCGGGGTCATCGAATCTGTCGAGGATGTCGCCCTCGTCCGCAAAAACGATCGAGGACATGTCCGTCACACCCGGACGGACCGAGAGCAAATCCATTTCCCGCTTCGTATTGAGCGCGACCGCACTGGGCAAGTTAGGTCGCGGGCCGACAAGACTCATGTCGCCGCAGACCACGTTCCACAACTGCATGATCTCGTCGAGTTTCGTGCGCCGAACGAAGCGCCCCACCGGAGTGATTCGCGAATCGCTCGATGCCGTGGAGTCGACACCGCTCTTGTCTGCGTTCATGACCATCGACCGGAATTTCGTCATCGGGAACTTGCGGCCGGATTTCCCCACTCTCGGGGCCCGATAGAACGGGGACCCAAAATCGTAGACCCAGATCAAGAACATGATCGGTAGGAGCAAGGGACTGAGCAGCACGAGCCCGACGGTTGCGCTGACCAGATCGAACGCTCGCTTAATCATAGAACCTTTTGATTTGCGATACGACGTAGCGCACATCGTCCTCACTCAGCGAGAGGTTGAGTGGAAGCATTAAACAGCGCTCGAACATCGCCTCGGTGTGAGGAAGTTTTGCGGAAAAACCGAGGCTCTCGATCTGGTGCACGGCTTTACCACCCCACTGAACGAGCGTGCCGATCTGATGTTTCTTCAGGTGCTCCCGAAGCTCGTCGCGGTCCTGAGCCTCGATTTCGTAGTTCTGGAACACGTCGAAGTGGTCGCCAACGTCGTTCGGACCGGGCGGACGGACGATCTGCTCGACGCCCTTCAAGGATTCGTCGTACAACTCGGCAAGCGCCCGTCGTTTTCGGACGATCTCCGAGTAGTTCCTCAGGTTATGTAGCAAGAATGCGGCCTGAAGGTTGTCCAGTCTCGAATTCAGCCCCCACATCACGGTCTCGCCGTCCGCGTTCCGCCCGTGGTCGCGAAGCAAACGAATATCCTGGGCCACGGTTTCGGAATTCGTCAGCACAGCCCCGGCGTCTCCGAAGCAACCGAGGGTCTTGGCCGGATAGAAACTCAATGCACTGGCGACGCCGAACGCTCCCGCCCCCGTGCCACGGTAGGTCGATCCGAGCGACTGGGCGGCGTCTTCCAGGATGATCAAATCGTTCGCCTTTGCGATTTCCAGGATCGGGTCCATCGCGCAGGTTCGTCCGTTCAGGTGGGTCGGCATGATGGCCTTCGTGCGATCCGTGATGGCGGCCCGAACGCTCGCGGGATCGATCAGGTGATCCGCCTGGCAATCCGCCGGGACGGGAACCGCTCCCACAAAGTGGATCGCCGCCGCGGTGGCGGTCATTGTGTGGCTGGAAAAAATGACCTCGTCGCCCGCTCCGACACCCGCCGCGCGAAGCGCAAGCATCAGGCCGTCCGTGCAATTGGCCACGCCGATGGCGAACCCGACTCCCGCTAGCTCGGCCAGCTCGGTCTCGAACTGCTCGAGATCGCGCTGCATGATGTAGGCCCCTCGACGGCAAACATCGGCAAAAATCTCGGTATAACGCTTTTCGTCGTGGGAGAAGACCCACGGGTAGTTGAAGAAGGGAACGCTGCGAAGCGCCTCTTGGGTGCCGCTCGTGTCTGACATTTCAATTTCCTCGTGTGTGCCGCCGTGCGCCGGCCATTCTAGACATCCTCGGTCCTCTAATACGACCGGGGCCCTGAGGGTTGCAACAAGGAAAGCCTCGCTGAGTCCACAAACGGGACCAAAAAATCGTCTCAATTCGGGGATTTTTAATTTTTTTTGAACAAGTTCAAAAAAACTCTTGCCCACGACCCGTGAGGGGCTGTACATTGTTTTTGAACACGTTCAAAAAAAGGAAAATCCCCATGAACCTCAACGTCGTCAGCTACATCGCCTATCTGATGATCTCCATCGGGATGACCGTATGGGTCGCGCATACGTTGTCCAGGAATGGCCTGGTTTTCTTGATCGACGTCTTCAACGGCGAAGAGAGGCTCGCCGGTTCCGTCAACCACCTGCTCGTCGTCGGCTTTTATCTGATCAACCTCGGGTACATCACGCTGGCCTTGAAACTGCGCTATCTGGTGACCAGCACGTCTACGGCGATGGAAGCGGTGTCCACGAAGGTCGGCTGGGCTCTCGTCGTGCTCGGCGGCATGCACTTCTTCAACCTGTACGTTTTCAGCCGCCTGCGGCGTTACGCGCGACTCCAGCGCACCCCTCCCCCAGTCGAACCCGACACGCGGATCAACGTCCCGGCGGGTGCGTGATGGAACGCCGGCTGACCGTGCTGTACGACGCAAGCTGCGCGTTGTGCCGGCGTGCGCGAAGCTGGCTCGAGCGGCAGGACCAGAACGTTCGCCTCGAGTTTGTGGCCGCGGCATCGACGCTTGCACTTCAACGATTCCCCGACCTGGACCCCGCCGCAACCCTGGAGGAGATGCACGTCGTGGACGAACACGGGCGGGTGTACCGCGGCGAGAAGGCCTGGCTGATGTGTCTGTGGGCGCTGGAGAAGTACCGTGAATGGTCCCTGCGTCTGGCGCAGCCCGGCCGGATTGAAAGCGCCAAGCGTTTCGTCGGTTGGGTTTCTTCGCGCCGGCGTTTCTTTGGAGTAAGTGAACATGCGGGTTGACTCACTTCCCACAGCCCAGATAGATCGGTTGCTGCGATCCGGCTTCATCGGAGCCGTCGCGGGCGCGGCTTGCTTCGGACTCGGCGTCTTGACGTTCGAGATGTACGGGGCGATCCTGTTTCTCGTAACTCCCACCGTGATGGGGTTCGTCGCCGGATTGGCCGTCAACTGGCGCATTCCACACCGCTTCGTGTCCGTCGTGCTTGCGGCCATGACATCCGTTGCGTTGGTCGGCGCAGGTCTTCTGGTGTTTGCCTTCGAAGGGGTGATGTGCCTGCTGATGGCGCTGCCACCTGCGATGGCGGGTTCGCTTACCGGCGCGCTCTTTTCTCTGCTGATCACGCGCCGGGGCCACTGGCGCCAACGCACCCTCGTCCTCGTCGCCTTGCTGATGCCGTGCCTTCTCGGAGCGGAAGCGGCGCTCGTACGCTATCCGATCCTTCCGGTAGTCAGCGAGATTGAGATTGATGCCTCACCGGAAACCGTCTGGCGACACGTCATCGGGTTCTCGGAGATGCCGGCCCCCACGGAAACCATGTTCCGCTCGGGAATCGCGTATCCGGTACGTGCCCGGTTGGAAGGAACGGGCGTCGGGGCGATCCGTTACTGCGAGTTTTCGACGGGACCCTTCGTCGAGCCGATCACGGTCTGGGAGCCGGGCCACCGGCTGGCGTTCGATGTGATCGAGCAGCCGGAACCGATGCACGAACTGAGCCCCTACAAAGAGATTTACGCTCCTCATCTTCATCATGGACTGAACAGCCGGCGCGGCGAATTCCTGCTCATCGCATTGCCCGACGGAACGACGCGATTACGCGGAACCACGTGGTACCAGGTCAACATGGGCCCCCAGTGGTACTGGCGAAGGTGGTCGGATCATGTGATCCACGGAATCCACCGCCGTGTGCTCGAACACATCAAGACGCTCTCGGAGACAGCGGGTTAAGATTATTCGATGAACGAAGCCCTCGACACGGGCCGGACACGCAAGGGCGAGCGCACCAAGGAGCGCATCGTCGATTGCGCGCTGCGGATGTTCCGGCAACACGGGTACGATCGTACGACGATGCGCGGCATCGCCGAGGAGGCGGGGGTTTCGCTCGGCAATGCCTACTACTACTTCAAATCCAAGGACCACCTGATCCAGGCGTACTACGAGGAGAGCCACGACGTTCACGTCGAGGCTTGCGAGCCGATCCTGGCGAAGGAAAAGGATCTCAAGAAAAGACTTCGATCGGTGCTGCGTGCGAGATTCGATACGAGCATGCCGTATCACCGTTTCTCTTCACAGTTGTTCAAGACCGCTGCCGACCCGCATAGCCCGTTGAGCCCGTTTAGCGACGAACAGGAACCTGTACGTCGCAAGTCGATCGAGTTATTCGCCCGGGTGTTCGAGGAGTCCTCGACCAAGATCGGCGGCAAACTCGGGCAGGAACTCCCGGGTCTTCTCTGGACCTACCAGATGGGGATCGTCCTGTACTGGATCCACGATCGATCCGAGGGCTGCGCCAAGACGTACAAACTGATCGATCACACCGTCGATCTGGTGGTCAGGCTGATCAAGCTGAGCCGGCTTCCCCCGATGAGACCGCTGGTCAACCGGACGTTGAAGTTGATGGCCGACCTGAAGCCGCTCTAGCCGCCCTACTTGCGCTTGGGCCGGTAGACGTGCGTGCTCTGCCCGAAGAAAACCTCGGCCGCTTCCATCATCGTTTCGGACAGCGTCGGGTGGGGGTGGATCGAGAGCCGCAGATCGGAGGCGAGCGCGGCCATCTCGACGGCGAGCACGCCCTCGGCGATCAACTCGCCGGCGCCCGGCCCGACCAGACCGACACCGAGGATTCGCTCGCTGGCGGGATCGATCAGCAGTTTGGTCAGCCCTTCCTCGCGGTCGAGCGTCATCGCCCGGCCCGAGGCGGCCCAGGGGAAGCGCGCGACCTGCACCTCGATGCCGCGCTCCCTGGCCTCGATCTCGGTCAAGCCGCACCAGGCGATTTCAGGATCGGTGAACACGACCGCCGGGATGCAGGCGGGCTCGAACGCCACCTTGTGGCCGGCGATCGCCTCGACCGCCACACGCGCCTCGTGCGAAGCCTTGTGCGCCAGCATCGGTTGGCCGACCACGTCGCCGATGGCGAAGATCGACTCCTCGTCGGTGCGGAGTTGCTCGTCGACCTCGATGAACCCGTGTTCGTCGAGACCGGCCGACGTTTTCTCGAGGCCCAGATCGCTCGAATTCGGACGACGGCCGACCGAAACGAGAACCTTGTCGAATACGCGCTCGGGACGTTCGAGCCCCTCGCCCTCGAGCGTGACCTTTAGACCGTTTTTCTGTTCCTTGATGCCGACCACCTTGGTCGAGAGCAGGATTTCCTCGAACTGCTTCTCCAGCCTGCGGTGCAGCGGGCGGACCAGATCCTTGTCGGCACCCGGGAGCAGACCGGGCGTCATCTCGACCACGGTGACGCGGCTGCCGAGCGCCGCATAAACCGACCCGAGCTCGAGGCCGATGTACCCTCCGCCGACGACCAGGAGTTTCTTCGGTGTGTCCTTTAGCTCGAGACCGCTGGTCGAATCGAGGATGCGATCGCTCTCCGGGAAGGAAGGGATACGGGTCGGGTGCGAACCCGTCGCGACGATCGCGTACTCGAACTCCAGCGTGTCGCTCCCGCCTTCCACGAGATCGATCTCGAGACGTCGCGAATCGGTGAGCCGTGCGCGGCCGCGGATGTACTTGACCTTCCGTTGCTTGGTCAGTTGCCCGAGACCACCGGTCAGTTTGGTGACGACCTTGTCCTTGAACCCGCGCAGGCGATCGAGATCGATTTTTGGCTTGCCGAAATCGATGCCCCAGTCGGCGGCATGCCCCGCCTCGTCGATCAGTTTCGCGACGTGCAGCAACGCCTTCGACGGGATGCACCCGCGATACAGGCAAACGCCGCCGGGGTTGGGTTCGGGGTCGACGATGGTGACGTCGAGGCCCAGATCCGCGGCGAGAAAGGCCGCGGCGTAACCGCCCGGACCGGCGCCGATGACGACGAGTTTCGTGGGTTGGGCCATCCGCTCAGTTTTCCAGCAGCAGGAGCAACGGTTGTTCGAGCGCCTCGGCCGTCCAACGCAGGAAGCGAGCCGCGTCGGCGCCGTCGATGAGTCGGTGGTCGTAGGACAGCGACAACGGGATGATCAGGCGTGGCTCGAAACGTCCCCCGCCCCAGATCGCGTTCTGCTCGGCGCGTCCGGCGCCGAGGATCGCGACTTCGGGCCAGTTGACGATCGGGGAGAAATAGGTCGTCCCGAGTCCACCGAGATTCGAGATCGTGAACGTCGCTCCGCGCATCTCGTCGGGCTTCAACTTGCGGTCGCGTGCGCGTGCCGCCAGATCGTTCAACTCCGTGGCGATCTGCACCACGTTCTTTACATCGGCGTCACGGATCACCGGGACCAGCAAGCCACGTGGCGTATCGACCGCGACACCGACGTGAACGTACTTCTTGTGAATCACGGCATCGGCGGCCAGGTCGAGGCTCGCGTTGAACTTGGGAAACTGCTTCAACGCCGAGGCAAGGAGCTTGATCAGGATCGCCGTCACGGTCAGCTTGCGGCCCTCGGCCTCGGGACGTTGGTTGAAACGCTTGCGCATCGACTCGAGCTGCGTGATGTCGGCACGGTCGAACTGCGTGACTTGCGGCACCGTGGTCCACGCGTTGGACATCGCGGCTGCCGTTGCTCGCCGGATGTTGGTCAATGGCTCGCGCTCGACCTCACCCCACTGGGCGAAGTCCGGCAGAGTGGGCGCCGTGCCCGGTGCGCTCGGCCCCGCGCCGCCACCGGACTGAACCAGCGACTTGACGTAGGCCTTGACGTCGTCGCGGTTGATCCGGCCCCCGGGGCCGCGACCCGGCACCTCGTTGATGTCGACCCCGAGTTGCCGCGCGAGCGCCCGCGCTGATGGCGCGGCGGGCACCGCTAGACCGATCGTCGGTTTGTGTTTCGCGGGGAACGTCACGACCGGAGCGTCGTCCTGCTCGGGAAGCGGTGGCGGCGGCGATGGTTCAGCGGCGGCGGCGGCGGGTTTCGCATCCGCTTGACCGATCGCGGTTTGAAGTCGCAGCACGACCTGGCCCACCTTGATCTGGTCGCCTTTCGAGACCAACAGTTCGGTGATCTTGCCCTCGGCGGGCGCAGGGACCTCGAGGCTCGCCTTCTCGGTCTCGACCTCGATCACCGCCTGGTCGCGCCTGACCGTATCGCCAACGGCGACCAGGACGGCGGAGACCTCGACCGCGTCGATGTTCTCCCCGAGCTCGGGTAGTTTCAGCTCCTGCACGGGCGCTCCCACCGCTACGACTCGACCGAGAATGTCTTGTCCGGATCGATCTCGAGTTGCTTCCTGGCGCGGTTCAGTTTGGTCTTGTCGATCTCGCCGCGTCGCTGCATCGCCGCGAGGGTCGACCAGGCGACGTGCCGCCAGTCGACTTCGAAGTAATCGCGCAATGCGCGGCGACCTTCGCTACGGCCGAAGCCATCGGCCCCGAGCCCGACGAAGTCGCCGGCGATCCAGTCCCGGATCGAGAACGGAAGGGCTTTCGTATAATCCGACGCCGCGACGGTCAGCCCCTCGGGCTGGCCACCGAAGCAATTCTCGACGTACGACGCTTTCGGTTTGCCTGCCGCGGCGAGACGATTCTCACGACGGACGGCAAGACCGTTGCGGAACAGTTGCTGGTAGCTGGTGACCGCCCAGGCCTCGGATTCGACGCCGAAGTCGTTGTGCAGGTACTCCTGCGCGTGCAGCACCTCGTTCATGATTGCGCCACTACCCAGCAGCTTGACCTGGTTGACGTTCTTCTTCTTCGACGTCTTACGGAACGGGTAGGCGCCTTTGAGGATTCCGTCGGCGCACCCGGCGGGCATCGTGGGCATCGGGTAGGGCTGGTTCTCGACCGTCAGGTAGTAGCAGATACTCTCCTGATCGACGTACATGCGTCGCAGACCGTCCTTGACGATCTCGGCGATCTCGTAGGAGAAGCACGGGTCGTACGCGACGACATGAGGATGGCTGTAGGCCAACAGGTGGCTGTGCCCGTCCTGGTGCTGGAGTCCCTCACCCGCAAGCGTCGTGCGCCCCGCCGTAGCCCCGATCAGGAATCCGCGGCAGCGCATATCCCCGGCGGCCCAGATCAGGTCGCCGATCCGCTGGAAACCGAACATCGAATAGAAGATGAAGAACGGCACCATGTTGATCGCGTGAGTCGCATAGGCCGTCCCCGCCGCGATGAACGAGCAGATCGAGCCGGCCTCGGTGATGCCCTCTTCGAGGATCTGACCATCCGTGGCCTCTTTGTAATAGAGCAGCGTCTCGCGATCGACGGGTTCGTAACGTTGGCCGACGTGCGAGTAGATCCCGACCTGGCGGAACAACGACTCCATCCCGAAGGTGCGTGCCTCGTCCGGCACGATCGGTACCATTCGCGGTCCGAGTTTCTTGTCCTTGAGCAGTTTCGACAGCAGGCGCACGATCGCCATCGTCGTCGAGGCTTCACGGCCCGCTCCGTCACGGAACTCCGCGAACAAATCGTCACCGGGCAGGACGAGCGGCTTGGCGTCCTCCGTACGTGACGGGACGGGTCCGCCCAACTCGGCACGGCGTTCTTTCAGATAGCGCATCTCCGGGCTGTCGTCGGGTGGTCGGTAGAACGGCGCCTCGCCGACTTCCTCGTCGCTGATCGGGATACCGAAGCGCGCGCGGAACTCGCGCAACTCGCTCTCGTTCATTTTTTTCTGCTGGTGGGTGATGTTCTTGCCCTCGCCGGCCTCGCCGAGCCCGTATCCCTTGACGGTCTTGGCCAGCACCACCGTCGGCGCACCCTTGTGATCGATGGCCGCCTTGAACGCCGCGTAGACTTTCTCGGGATCGTGCCCGCCGCGACGCAACTTGTTGATTTCCTCGTCGGTGAGGTGTTCGACCATCTTGGCCAGCCGCGGATCTACGTTGAAAAAGTGCTCGCGGGTATAGCTGCCCGGTTCGACGCTGTATTTTTGGTAATCGCCATCGACGGCGTTCTCCATCCGCTGCACCAACGCACCGTCGTGATCCTGGGCCAGCAGCGGGTCCCAACTGTCGCCCCAGATCACCTTGATGACGTTCCAACCGGCACCACGGAACACGGCTTCCAATTCCTGGATGATCTTGCCGTTGCCGCGCACCGGCCCGTCGAGCCTCTGCAGGTTGCAGTTGATGACGAACCTGAGGTTGTCGAGTCCTTCGCGAGCTGCCAGCGAGATCGAGCCCAGGCTCTCGGGCTCGTCGGTTTCGCCGTCACCCAGGAAGGCCCAGACGTTGCCGGTTTTCTTCTTCAGCCCGCGGTCTTCCAGGTAGCGGTTGAAGCGCGCCTGGTAGATCGCCATCAGCGGCCCGAGACCCATGGACACGGTGGGGAACTCCCAGAAGTCGGGCATCGAACGCGGATGCGGGTAGGACGGCAACCCGCCCCCGGGTTTCAGTTCGCGGCGAAAATTCTCGAGTTGTTGCTCGGACAGGCGACCCTCGATGAACGCTCGGGCGTAGATGCCCGGGCTCGCGTGACCCTGGAAATAGATCTGATCGCCCCCCTCCGGGTGATCCTTCCCTCGAAAAAAGTGGTTGAACGCGACTTCGTAAAGGCTCGCCGCGGAAGCGTAGGTCGAGATGTGCCCGCCGATTCCGCTCTCACCGCGGTTGGCGCGGACGACCATCGCCATGGCGTTCCAGCGCACGATGCTCTTGATGCGGCGTTCGATGGCGCGTTGCCCGGGGAAGCGGGGCTGGTCCTGCCGCGCGATGGTGTTGGTGTAGGGGGTGTTGGTCGAGTACGGGAGGTGGATGCCGAATTCCGCCGCCCGGCGCTGGAGCGTCTGCAGCAGGGTCTGGACGCGATCGGAGCCACCATGCTTGATCACGTAATCCAGCGATTCGAGCCATTCCTTTTCCTCGATCGCATTCAACTCTTTCCGGCGCGGGTCGTTGAGCATGTCCGCCATGGTGTCGTCGGTCCTCCGGAGCATCGCCGAGAAAAACAGGCAAGAGCCGTATCGTAGCGGATTTTGGAATTTCGGTCCCGGCTAAAAACCTGTAAAAAGGCAGTGTAATGCAGAGACAACCGAGAGGGTGGCGGAGATAATCCTCCCTTGAAACATCGAAGCCTCATCCTTACCGTTTGGGTCGCTCTGGCCGCCGGCGCCTCGGGCGCCGACGAACGGCCCCACTTGACGATCCCACGGCTGCCGCGTACCCCGCAGATGGAAGAGTTCCTCGACATGCGCGGCCCCGCGGATTTGACCGGGTTGATGGCCCACGTCGACACGTTTACGCAGCGCGAGCCCGAGGACGGCGCGCCCGCGTCCCAGAAGACCGACGTGTATCTCGGCTACGACGACAAAAACTTCTACGCCGTGTTCGTCGCGTTCGACGACGAGCCGGACCGGGTTCGCGCGCACATGGCACGGCGCGAGAACGTGTTCGGGGACGATATCGTCGAGATCCAGCTCGATACTTACCTCGACGAGCAGCGGGCGTTCTCGTTCATCGTCAACCCGTTGGGGATCCAGTTGGACGCGATCTGGACCGAAGGTGGCGGTTTTGACGATTCGTGGGACACGGTCTGGCATTCGCGTGGGGAGTTGACCGATCGGGGCTACGTCGTCTGGATCGCGATCCCGTTTCGCAGCCTGCGCTTTCCCCCCGACGTGGAGCAAACCTGGGGCATCGTCTTGGTGCGCGACGTTCAACGGACGGACGAGGAGACGTTCTGGCCGCCGGTGACGACCCGGATCGAGGGCCGCCTCAATCAGGCGGGCACCCTCGACGGCCTGATTGGCATCTCGGGCGGCAGCAACACCCAGATCATCCCCTACACCACCGCCCGCAGCTTCGAAGCGATCGAGACCAGCGGGGAACCGTCACGCACGCGCGACAGTTTCGACCCCGACGCGGGCGTCGATGCCAAGATCGTGTTCGACGACCGCCTGGCGCTCGACCTCACGGCAAACCCGGACTTCAGCCAGGTCGAGTCGGACTTGCCGCAGGTCACGGTCAACCAGCGCTTTGAGGTGTTCTTTCCCGAAAAGCGTCCCTTCTTTCTGGAAAACGCGAACTACTTTCAGATGCCGATCAACCTGTTGTTCACGAGGCGCATCGCGGACCCACGCGGTGGCGCACGATTGACCGGCAAGATCGGTAAGTACGTGCTGGCCGCGATGGTGATCGACGACGAGTCCCCTGGCGAAACGGCACTATTCAATGTGTTGCGTGCCAGACGCGATCTGGGCCGTCAATCCAGCGTCGGTGTGTTCTACAGCGATCGCGAGTTGGCCGGCGACCACAATCGGGTGATCAGCGCGGACGGACGGATCAAGTTGACCGACAACTGGGTCACTCAACTCCAGGCCGTATCCTCGCGAACCGCCGGCGGAACGTTGACGGATGAGGCCTACAACGTGCAATTCGATCGCAGCGGCCGGCACTACGGCGCGCACATCCATTACGTCGAAGTGGGACCCGATTTCAGGACGCAGACCGGTTTCATCAATCGCACCGACATACGGAACCTGCACACGCAGCAGTCCTACACGTTCTGGCCCGAGGGCAAGCGTCTGCTTTCGTGGCGACCGTCCTTGTTCGGGCAGTACCTCGAGGACCACGACGGCGTTCGTGTGGACACCCTTTTCGGGCCCAGCCTCGAATTCGAGTACCGCCGCTCGACCGAGTTCGAAGTCACCGCCCGTCACGGCGAACAAACTCTGCGCCCGCAGGACCTCCCGCCGGGATCTAACCAGACACTCGACTTCAACGTTTCCGAATACTCGCTGCGGTTCGACACGCGTTTCATCTCGGCGCTCGACGTCAACGGCAATCTGTCGATCGGGGAAGGGATCAATTTCGTCCCGGCCAGCGGCAACTTACCCGCAGCGATCGACACGACATTCGGCCGGCTCGCGGCGACCGTCCGTCCGAGTACACCGACCAAGCTGACGTTCAGCTATCTGGGAACGCGGCTGACGGATCGAGCTTCCGGTAGGGGTGTCCTGTCGAATCGGATCGGCCGGGTGCGCCTCGACGTGCAGTTGTCGCCCCGCTGGTCGTTACGCACGATTGCCGAATACGAAACGACCGACATCAACCCATCGCTGACACGACTGACCCAGCACCGGCGTCTGAACGGCGATCTGCTCGCGACCTACCTGGTCAACCCGTGGACGGCGCTATACGTGGGCTACAACTCCAATTTCCTCAACCGCGATTTGTTGCTGGATCCGCTGGGCAACCAGTTGGTCAACACCGGGACGGATCTGAACAAGGATGCCGAACAGGTGTTCGTGAAGTTCTCTTACCTGTTCCAGTTGTAGGGATTACAGCGGTGTGGACTTGAAGCCGGTGTCCTCGACGATGCGGTTCAGACGGGCCTCATCGACGTCTCCGCGAACGATCGCCTTGCCCGGATCCAGCAAGACCTCGGCCGCGTTTACACCGGGCTCCTTGCGCAACGCGGACTCGAGTTTGGAGACGCAACTCGCACAGCTCATCCCGACGACGCCGACCTCGATAACGTTCCCCGTGGCGTTCCCGCCGGCGTTTCGGCGAGAGGACCACCTTCGCAGATCGTCGAACGCGAACCAGATCATGAGCGCCAGCAACGCGAACGCCGAAACGATTTTCCACCAACTCGCCGTTCCGTGGGCATGCGTGGCGATCGCCGGCAAGCCCTCGAGCAGGAAATCAAACGCGATGCCCAACCCCACGCTGCCACCGATGATCGTCACGAGGTACGCCGTGAGGACCCGCCCGCCGAGGATACGGCGGATTGCCCCGATCGTCGCCACGTTGGTCGCCGGCCCGGCCATCAGGAACACCAGTGCCGCCCCCGGCGGGAATCCACCCGCCACCAGCGCCGCCGCGATCGGTACGGAGGCCGTCGCGCAGACGTAAAGCGGAATGGAAACGACCAGTGCCAGCAGCACCGGGACGATCCGTCCGTGGCCCACGACCGATTCGAACAGACGCTCCGGCGCGAAAGCGGTAATCAGCGCGGAAGCGACCACACCGAAAACGATCCAACGCCAGATCGTGCGCAGGATCTCCAGCGCGTGATCGGTCATGTCGCGCAATCCGCGGCCACCCGTCGGTTCTGTGGGCGGCGCTTTGGACTCGTGGGTCGCCTCCGAGTCGTCGACTGCGTCGGCCAGCCAACCGCCGAATAGGCCCGTCACCGCGGCAGACGCGACTTTGAAAATCGCGAACGGCCAACCGAGGAATGAAGCGCTGACGAGAATCGAGTCGACCCCCGTTTGCGGGGTGCTGATCAAGAACCCCACCGTGGCGCCGGGACTCGCGCCGTCTTTACGCAGCCCGAGACCCGCGGGGATCACGCCGCAGGAACACAACGGCAATGGGACCCCGAGCAGCACCGCCTTGAGCACGCCGAGGCGACCCTTGAATTGACGATGGACGAATCTCTTGGGTAGCGCGATGTGGAGTACGCCGGCGACCGCCATCCCGAGCAGTAGGAACGGAGCCAGTTCCAGCGTCACATCCCACATGGCCTGAAGAAAGCCCACCGATACCTCCGGCGCGTCCCCAAAAACGGGCGCCCGCTTCCTTCCCCATTTTAGCGGCCCGAAGATCCTCGTGCCCGAAGGGCCGTATCGTTGTTGAATGCACCTAAGTCTTAGCGTATACATGTGCCGGCAACCATTATCTGGAACGATTGTGACGACACCATCGGGCAATTACCGCGACTCGCACAAAGGCAAGGGGAGGGACTATCACGCGGATTTCGCGGAGAATCCCCGTCGAGCCTTGATTTGGAGCATCGAGCGGCGATTTCTTGCGGATATAGTCCGACGCTACTTGCCCGGCGGCGAGGTCGCGCATTTGGACTTTGCTTGCGGAACGGGGCGTATTTTGGCTTTCTTCGAGGATCACGTGGACTCGTCGACCGGCGTAGATGTAGCGACTTCGATGCTCGAAACCGCGAGATCGGTGGTCTCGAAAGCGAAGCTCATCGAAGCGGACATCACTCGTGAACCCGTGTTTGATGGCCAGCAATTTGATCTGATCACGGCGTTTCGTTTCTTTCCCAACGCCGAGCCGAAGCTGCGACAGGAAGTGATTGAAACGCTGACCTCGCTATTGCGACCGGGCGGACTGTTCGTTTTTAACAATCATCGGAACGCTTCCTGTTTGTTTCATCGAGTCGCCCGGATGCTCAAGCGGACCAGCGCTTCAGTCATTGGCATGCCGGCTGAGGAAGTCGCAACTCTTGTCGAGTCGGTGGGGCTGAACATCAAGAAGACGTATCACGTCGGCATCGTGCCGGAAGTTGAAACGCGCCTGTTGCGGCCACGTTTTCTTGTATCGTGGCTCGAATCCATGGCGACGTACTTTCCTGTCGCGCGGCTGTCCGAGAATCTTGTCTACGTGTGTCACAAAAGCATGTAGCCGCGGGTTAGCGACATCGACTCCCCACATTCAACGGCGACCTCTCAAATAGCCGGTCTCTCCGGTGTCAAGGACACGGCCGTCATCCTGACGATGCGTTTGCTCTCGATCGTCGTGAGCCTCGTCGCGCAAAGCTGTTTGGCGTGGTTCCTCGCGCCCGACGGTCGAGGGGCCTACGGCGTTTGCATGGCTTTCGCGGGAATGCTCGCGGTCGTCTTCAGTTTCGGCACCGACCGCGCGATGCAGTTCTACGTCATCTCGAAGCGACTCACGATCTCAGAAGGCGCCGTCTTGGCCGTAATCCTTGCCTTCCTGGGATCCACGTCCGCAGCGGTCGTGGGCTGGTTTCTGATCGATAGCCCTTTTGAATTCTTTCAAAAAGCCAGCCCGGAGTCATTTCGGTTTTCACTTCTACTGATTCCGTCGGTGATGCTGACCACATCACTACAACTGTTGCTGATTGCACGACGGCGTTTCCTCGCGGCCGGAGCCACAGCCCCGTTGTCAGCGCTCCTGAACGCGCTCTTGGTGATCCTTTTGGTCGGATTCGCCGAGATGGACGTTCGAGGCGCTCTGGTGGCGATCATGCTTGCCGAATTCGCGGCGGTAGTTTTTGGCTTGGTCATCCTCTGGAGATACGATGACTGTCGCCCCGTACGAATTCGGGCGAGTGCGTTTCGCATCACATTCTCTTACGGCGCTCGCTACTATCTTGCTCGTCTTGGCGTGGTAATCAATACCCATCTCCCCCTCGTGTTGTTGGCCTCGTACGCCGCGCCCAAGGAAATCGGCTGGTTTATTGCCGCGTGGGCACTCATGAACCGAACTGAATTGATTCCCCGCTCCCTGGTCCAGGCAATCCAACCTCGCGTTGGGGAATCGTCCGACGGTCGACCGGAATTGGTGGCCCAGGCGGCTCGTGTGCTGTTGGTCTTCATGGGCTTGGGCCTCCTTATTATGGTTGCCCCTAGCTGGCTTTACGTGCCGATCATATTCTCGCCTGCGTTTGCCCCGTCCGTTCCGATTCTGTGGATTCTGGCGCTGGGTGCCCTGGTTCGCAGCGTGACCAGGCCAATGGCTTCCTACTTTATCGGAGTCGACCGGCCGGGCGTTACATCCTTGTGTACGACCGTTCAACTGTTGACCATCGGTGTAGGTGTACCGTGGTTCTACGAAGTCGGTGGCATTCAGGGGGCTGCGTGGGCCGTTGTCGCCGGACAAGTACTGGAAGGCTTCTGTCTGGAGGTAGCGTTTCGCGTTGTGTCTCGGCAAACCTTCGGACAAACCTGGCTTCCACGTAGCAGCGATATTTTGCTTGTCAGGAACTCGTTCTGGGGGCTCCTGGGGCGATCGACGATTCAGCGAGAATTTGATTCGCTCGAGCAAGCCGATGCGCATCGGGACCGGCTCGATACGCGGCAGATCATCCTCCTCGAGGACCGTGTCATCAAGCGCCAAAGCCCAGACCCGGCGCGGATCGAGCTGGAAAAATCCAAGCAAGGTGAGTCGATTGGCCGCCAGTGCGGCTGGTTCTGTGTGCCACGGGTTCTGGACGCGAACATCGATACCGGTACGATCCAATTCGAGAGGCTTCACCATGTCGTCCCACTCTGGACCGTTTTGCGGCGAGGCGGCGACACGAGTCAGCTACTGACGAACGCGGGGCGATCGCTCGCTGCCATTCACAACAACCTGGAGCTGCCTGACGACATGTCATCGAAAATGTCGAGCGTTTGGGTCGGCGGATCCGATTGGCCCATGACGTGTCTGCACGGAGACTTCAATACGGAAAATCTACTGGTCGACTCCCGCACCGGTCAGTTGCATATCATCGATTGGTCGATGAACGATTTTTCTCGCGCAAGCCTCGCAACGATCGGACCGTGCTATTTCGATTTGAGTTGGTTTGTCTTCAGCCTGAGCCGACAAGGATATTTTGGCCTGAACCGAATTCGCGGGATCGACGATAAGGTAGACGCGTTTCTACTCGGCTATTTCCAGGAGAGTCGACATCCGTGCAGCCTAGACGGATTGCGGAACTACCTGTGTCACGTTTTTTCCCCGGCTGTCCATTCGCTGCCGTTGAAGAAGCCGCTGTGGGAACGGACGCTTCGGTTCCGTACGCTGCACATTTCGTACTCGGCCTTTGACCGAATCGTTCGCTCATTGGTCGCCAGGGCCTGAATAACCCATTTCGGAACTCAGCGCTGCTACCTGGTTCTCAATGTAGGCCGCATCTTGGCTGCTCAGGAATTCCCCGGTGCCGGGGAGGTCGAGCTGTTGCCAGTCTCCTCGATGCAGCGAAGCATCCGGCTTACCTGCCCGAACATGCTCCAGCAGTTGGATTCCGCCCTGTTCGATATTTCGGGTTGTGTCGGGAACTCGATGAATCGCGGCGGCCAGCGCTTCGGTGTTCACAGGGCCGGCGCCAAGAAACTCGAGAAGTTTCTTGAATTCTTGGCCCGGGTCGAACAGGTTCGTCTCGTAGCGAAGGAAGAGAAAATCTCTGAATCGGTGGCGGTTCTGGAACCAGAGGTTGAGGTACTCCACAATTCTCCGGATGCCCATGGTCTCATCACGAAGAAACGTGGCCAGGTTCATTTCCCGAGCTTCTCCAAACCGGCGGATCCGCTGGAAGTAGTACGAGATGACGATGGCCCGCGGGTCGCGCGCTTGCAACACAACCCGCTTGGTGCGACACAGCTCGATCCATTTTAAGAGTTGCACCGGATCCTCATACCGATAGATCGCGTGCGTGAAGAGAACTGCCGGGGCCCGGTGCCTGCGGCCGTTGGGAAGCAACGGCCTCCATCTGTCGAAATCCAACTCAAAACGGCCGGGCTCCGCCATGTTCTGGAAGTAGGCTTCGAGGACCTGCTTGGTCCATGTCTTGCCGGATTTGGGAAAACTAACGACGAAGTTCGGGCAACGTCGGCGGTAAAGGTACCGTGCGGCACGCCCTGCCAAATTCCTCATGTCCGGTACGGCCGGTCGCATCGCGCGAGGCTAATCCCACCCGAAATCAACACCAAGATAGTCATAGAGGCGCTTGTTGTGGGGTCCAAAGTAGTCCTCCAGCTTTGCTCGCGTTCCCTGTGAAATCTTGGAGTAGCCTCCAACATTTCGTTTTTCAAATTCTGCGGGTCTCCACTCGGGAAGATTCAGGAACTCGAGGACGCGTGCGTACTCTCTTGCCATATCCCGGTAGTAGTGTTCGCTGTTCAGCACTACAACGTTCTCGCGGCCCATCGCCTCGAACCAGCGCTGAACGTGGTCGATATAGGTGCTTCTCGCCAGGTAGGAGTGATGGCGGTGCGCGCTGCTGTAGTAATTGGGGTCGGAGACAATCTTGTCGATTTCTCCGGCGAGGCGTGAGCTCTCGCGATCGATCGCCTCCTCAAAGGGAAGCGATTCTAATCCCTTGCGTGTGATGTCATGGTAGTGTGAGTACGTGCGCTCGACGGGGTTCCTCAGCATGATGATGACGCGGCACCCAGGGAGCGTTTCGGCGCAATGCACAGGCGCGAGCGGGTGGTCGAAGTAGTATCCGCAGGATTCCGCGACCAGCGCTTTGCCTGATGACCGAGCCTCGTTGCGCTGAACCGACCGTTGATGCGGGCAGCGTGAGCGGTACCAGGTAGGACCGCGGGAGTAATGGAGGTCGAAGTAGTGTGTTCCCTTGCTCGGTACCCACAGAACCTTCGGGTGCGCTCGCAGTTGATGGTAGAGCGATGTTGTGCCGCCCTTCTGGACTCCGGCGAGAATCACGGAGGGAAGGACACGTCCAGATGCGGTCAGCATTCGATACTGGTGCCTGACGGCCCTTACCGGACGTTTGAGCAGATCCGGAACCCGGTCACGTAAGTGCGTCATGCAAGCTGATCTCCGCGTCGTTTGTGGAAGAGTTGACGAAATCCAGGAGAGTCGTCACTATTCCATAAGGCCAGGATGAAGTCGGCCAGTTTGATTCGTCGTTCCCCGCATGCCGGATTCCTATGCGAAGAAAGCTGAACAGCCTGTTTCATCGCGCTTATCGAGCCTTCACGGAACGCGTCGTGTCCGGCGTTGAGATCGGGAAGGAACTTGATATCAATGCGCTGATCTCCCCACTTCGATACGACATCCTGATCCGAATCAGATTCATTCGAGAGCTTACAAAAAACCAAGGACTCTATGAGAAGGATCTTGGTGCGTTCCTGCAACTCCGGGCAGCAAGGGACTATTATACCTGGTTCAAGCATGTACCCCTGGCGCTCTACCGGCCGGAGCTAGGGGGCAACGACCAGTTAATCCAACCATTGTTCGTTGACAGGGTCCACCGCACGGTGAATCTGTGGTCGAGTATTCAGCGCCGGGGTTTTGACCTCTCTCAGCGAATCCGGCTCGCCTCGGGGACGACCGTTCGTGTACCGAACGGGAAGCAGGTTCTTGATCAGTTCTTCGCTGGAGACGGATGCCACCGTTTGGCCTGCCTCTACGCGCTCGGGTTGCGCCGACTGGAGCCGAAATACTACGACGTCGTTGTTGTTCCGGTGCTCGAACCGATCGACTCGACATCGATCCTACGAGGGGCTCTTCCGATCAGCGATTCGGAGTACCTTCGGTTTCTTTCTCGACGTTACTGGGATGGACGTGAGGTCCGCTCTCCCGAGGAATTATGTCAACACGTGGCGAAGGAGTTCCCCGGGTCCATAGCGGAGCTGCGGTCGATTCTCGCCGCAGACCGTGTAGGTCAATAACGTTGCGGCCAACTTTCTCCGGTCGCTCGTGAGAGAAGTGCCCTGTGCTAGTATTTTTCGGTATCGAACCCCCGTAAACCACTAGGAATTCAGCACCATGAACGAGTTTCAACAGTTCGCGGAGGACTACTACCGGAAGTTTGCCGCGATGCTTACATCGTTCGACAAAGCTCCGTTGGACGGAATCCTCGAAGTCTTCGAGCATGTGGCCGCGAGCGGAGGAACTCTCTGGGTGGCGGGCAACGGGGGTAGCGCGGCCATCTCGGATCATACGGTTTGCGATACCAGCAAGGGGACGTACGTCGACGGCCAGCCTCCCATCCGCAGCGTTTCTCTTTCTTCAAATGTCCCGATGATGACCGCGATCGGCAACGATATTTCGTACGATCAGATCTTCAGGCAACAACTCATTTACTACCTCCAGCCTACGGATGCGGTCCTTCTGGTGAGTTCGAGCGGCAATTCTCCGAACGTCGTCGAAGCCTGCCATTACGCCAAGGAACGTGGGGTTCCCACGATTGCTTTTGTAGGCTTCAAGGGCGGAAAGCTCAAGCAGCTGGCGGATCACGTGATCCACATCCAAATTGAAAACTACGGAATCGCCGAGGACACGCATCAGAGCTTGATACACGTCCTCACTCAGTTCCTGATGAAGCGGCGCACACAGAGCGCCTAGCGCTTCAGAAAAAGACGATGAGACTTCTTGTAACGGGTGGCGCCGGTTTCATTGCCAGCCATCTTTGTGACCGGCTTGTCGATGAAGGGCACAGCCTCGTCCTGGTCGACGACCTGAGTCTGGGGCGACGCGAGAACATCGAGCACCTTTTGGAGCGCGACCAAGTCGAATTCCACGAACTCGACATCCTCGATGACGCCTTCAACGCCATCGTCGCCAAGGGGAGATTCGACGGCGTGTTTCACATGGCGGCGAATAGCGACATTCAAGCCGGCAGCCGCGATCGCGTCGTCGACCTCCGGAAGACCTTCCTCACCACCTGGACCGTGCTGGAGGCGATGGCCCAACACGGTGTTTCGAGATTCGTATTCGCATCCACATCCGCGATCTACGGCGACGTCGAGGAACCTACGAGCGAAGACCATGGACCCTTGATCCCGGTTTCTTTCTACGGTGCCGCAAAGCTCGCCGGCGAGGCCTTCTGTTCTGCCTACGCTCACCGGCACGACATCAAGACATGGGTGTTTCGATTTCCCAACGTCGTCGGCTCGCGCGCGACCCACGGTGTGATCCTCGACTTCGTCAAACGCTTAAAAGTGGAGCCGTCGGTTCTCCGCGTTCTCGGCAACGGCACGCAAGAGAAGCCCTACTTGTACGTTCAGGACCTGGTAGGCGCCATGCTGCTGGCGTGGAAAAAGGCCGACCCCCAACCCTACGAGGTCTTCAATATCGGTCCGGAGACGGCCACGCGCGTTCGTCGCATCGCGGAAATCGTCGTAGATAAGATGGGCGGCAGGGCGACCATCGAGTACGGCGAGGAGAACGTCGGGTGGCCTGGGGACGTTTCCAAGTTCGCCTACGATCTTCGCAAGATCGCGGCGCTTGGTTGGAAACCCCACGGCACTTCGGATCAGGCCGTCGAGCGGGCCGTGGAGGATATCGTGGCGGAGCAGCTTGGCAAATGACGCGGGCCGTGATCCTGGCCGGTGGCAAGGGAACCCGATTGGCTTCCGTCTCCGGCGATCTTCCAAAGCCGCTTGTTCCCGTGGCCGGTGTGGCCGTGGTGCAGCGCCAGATCGAGTTACTCGTCCGCTACGGCATTCGCGAGATCTTCCTCACCACGGGGCACCGCGCGGAAGTCCTTGAAGAGCGACTCGGCGATGGCGCTCAATGGGGTTCCAAGTTGCGGCTCATTCGCGAGGACAACCCTCTGGGAACCGCGGGTGGAGTAGCAGCACTGCGCGATAGCCTGGACGATGACTTCCTGGTCGTCTACGGCGACGTGATGATCCACATGGACCTGGGTCGCTTGCTCGATTTTCATCGTCGCAACTCCGCAGATGCGACGCTCGTCGTGCACCCCAACGATCACCCCCAGGATTCGGACCTGGTCGAACTCGCCGGCGACGGCAAGGTGCGTGCCTTTTACCCCAAGCCCAGGCCCGCGGATTGCGACGATCTCCCCAACATGGTGTCGGCGGCGCTGTACGTCCTGTCCCCCGAGGCCCTGGCGCATATCGACGCCGGCGTCCAACAGGATTTCGTCCGCGACGTTTTTCCGCGGATGCTCACCGCCGGCGCCGACCTTTACGGCTACCACACGACCGAGTACCTCAAGGATATGGGGACACCTGAGCGCTTGGCGCGAGTCGCGCAAGACATCGAAAGCGGAATCGTCGAGGCCATGCACGCCGACCACGTCCGACCCACGTTCTTCCTGGACCGCGACGGCGTCATGAACCGGGAGATCGACGGCGTCCGGCTACCCGACGACCTCGAACTCTTGCCCGGAGTGAGCGCTGCAGTTCGACGCATCAACAAGGCGGGCTGGCTGGTGGCCGCCGTCACCAATCAGCCGGCCATCGCCAAGGGCTTTATGTCGCGACAAGACCTCGATGCCGTGCATCTGCGGCTTCAATGCCGGCTCGGAGAGGCGGGAGCATGGCTCGACCGGATTGTTTACTGTCCGCACCACCCGGAGCGTGGCTTCGAGGGCGAGCGGATCGAATTCAAGGTCGAGTGCGAGTGTCGCAAGCCCGGGGTCGGCATGCTTGAAGCCGTGAGCTCGGCGCTCTCGGTGGATCGTTCGAATGCCGTCATGGTCGGTGATAGCTGGCGTGACATGGCGGCGGGACACGCGTTCGGAGCGGATGCCGTGGGTGTCATGACCGGGCACGCGATGGCCCACTCCCCTCCCGAGGATTTCGCCGTGTCCGGACGCTGCGATGTGCTGGTCGAGGATCTACCCCAGGCCGTGGCGCTGGTGCTGGATACCGATCCGTGGGTCGAGAAGTTGGCGAGCGAAATCGCCGGCCGGGCGGGCGAGGCGGACACGCGTCACGGTGTCCTGATCGGCGGCCTGGCGCGATCCGGTAAGTCGACGACAGCGTTCAGGCTGCGGAGGGCACTCCGTGCACGCGGGGTTCACGCGCTGTGGGTCAGCCTCGACGACTGGATCGTCCCGGCTTCGGAGCGCCCGACCAATTCGACTTTATCGGAGCGCTATCGCCTGACCGACGCCGGCGACGCGCTGCGTTGCCTGCTTGCAGGCCGGACCGTGCAAGCGCCCGGCTATGATACGAACGGGCGCGAGCGACTGGGTCGCCAGGTCAGCTACGATCCCGGCGCAGCGACGGTCGTGATTTTGGACGGAGTTCCGGCGCTCCTGCTGGAAGCGAGCGAGAATGTCACCCGGGTCCATGTGGAAGCTCCGAGTGAAAAAGAGCGGCGCAGGCGTTTGATGCGCTTGTACTCCCACAAAGGGCTTTCGAAGGAAGATACGGAATTGCTGCTCGAGGGGCGCAAAGAGGAGCACTTATTGGTTGCAAATGTGAAGGGCGGTTCGCATTTTCAATTCGTGCCCCTCGGCCTGGAGCCGGAAGTGGAGAATGTCTAGCCGTGATCATCTCGAGAACTCCTTTTCGCGTTTCGTTTGTGGGTGGCGGTTCGGATCTGCCCGCCTTCTGCGATCGCAAGACGGGTGCGGTCCTGTCGGTGACGATCGACAAGGCCATGTATCTGAGCCTGCATCCGTACTTCGATCGGGGTAAGACGCTGCTGCGTTATTCGCAGGCCGAGTTGGTCGAGGACGTCGACAGAATCGAACATCCGATTTTCCGCGAAGCGTTACGTTGGATGGGGATCAAGGGCGGCGTGGAGATCTCGTCCACCGCCGATGTGCCCAGTGGAACGGGGCTGGGCTCCTCCAGTTCCTTCACGGTCGCGTTACTCCACGTGCTTTCCGCGTACAAGTCCCGCTATGCATCCAAGGAGTTTCTGGGCTCCGCGGCTTCTCATCTGGAGATCGATGTACTGGGCGAACCCATCGGGCGCCAGGACCAGTACGCCGCCGCCTATGGCGGGCTCAACGTGATCGAGTTCTACAAAAACGGGGAGGTGCGGGTGGAGCCCGTCACCGTCGCGCGGCAGACGCTGATGGATATCGACGAACGTCTGCTCATGTTTTACACGGGAGAACAGCGGGCCACGAGCTCGATCCTCAGCGACCAGGCGAAAGGGGTTGCCGACGAGGAGCAAAAGTTCGCGGCCACGGCGAAGATGGTGGAACTCGTCTACGAGATGCGAGATGCGTTGTTTGCCGGCGACCTCGGGGCGTTCGGGAAGATCCTTCACCGCAACTGGGAACTCAAGCGCGGCCTATCGAAACACATCTCCAACCCGGTCGTCGATGAAGCCTACGCGCGGGCTCGCAAAGCGGGCGCCGGCGGCGGCAAGTTGCTGGGCGCCGGCGGTGGGGGGTTCCTGCTTGTCTACGCCGAGCCCAAACACCATGCGAAGGTACGGTCGGCGCTCTCCGACATGAGCGAACTGGATTTCCACTTCTCTCTGACGGGAAGCAGCATCATTCACACCGATGGCTTCGACATCGAAGGGGCCGGAGGCTTCTTCGGCGGCGAATGAAGCTCTAGCTGTCGAGAAGCCGTTCGTAGAGCTCGGTGTACTCGCGCACCACTCGATCGAAGCCGAATTGCTCGGCCGCGTAGTCAGCGGCCTTGCGGCCGCGCATGGACATCTCTTCCGGCGAGCCGAGGATCTCGTCAAGAGCCGCGGCGAGACCGACGGGGTCGCCGGGAGGCGTAAGATAGCCCACTCGAGCGTCGTCGGTGACCTCGCGATTCGTGTCCAGGTCGGAAATGACGGTTGGAAGTCCAGCGGCGAGCGCTTCGAGGATAGCCACCGACATGCCCTCGCGAATAGAGGGAAGAAGGAAGAGGTCGGCGCCCTTCATGACCTCGTCGATCTCGTGGTCTTCAATCAGTCCCAGGATCGTCACCCGGGAGCCGAGGTTCTTGTCCGAGATGGCGGCGCGAACACGGTCGGCGTATTCGGTCCGGTCGTTGCCCACGATCCAGACCTTGAGTTTCGAGATTCGCTTTCCGGATCGAGTGAGGGCCTCGATGAGATCGAGATGCGCCTTCTGTACGTCGACACGTGCGACGACCAGCGCCACTTGCTCGCCGGGCGCGACACCGAGTGTTTTGCGAATTTCGTCGCGGCTCCTGGTGACGCCGGAGGTTCGGTCGCCCGCGGTGCCATTGAGGATGCGGCTAAACCGAGACTCGCTAAAGCCGCAGTCCGAGCGGAGGTTGACTTCGGTCTCGGACGAGCACGCGACGAAATGATCCGTCAGCGGGGCCAGCATTTTCTCCCACTGCACAGCACGAGGTGACATTCTGTTGTGGATCGTGACGACACGCTTCGTTCCCGGAACCAGAGTCGCCGCGAGCCTTCCGTAGATACTCGGCGACCAACAGTGCATGTGCACAATATCGTAGTTGCCGCGGCGAATGTGTCTCATCAGGTTCCATATCGTGCGCGGCGACTTGGCTTTTCCCTTTTTTTCGAGGCACTCGCAGTTCAATCCACGCTCCTCGAAGCCCTGGGTGAAGAGCGCCGTGCCTTCTTCGGCATGTTCGCAAATCGCCATGACGCTGCACCGCGCCCGTGACGGATCGCTGGCAAAACACAGGCGTTTGACCATGAGCTCGGCGCCGCCCATGCTGAGGTCGTTGATGACGTGGAGGACTTTAATGGACACGCGGGCGATTATACCGACCGAATAGAAACAGCGCCTACGCGTTGGCCGGTTCGAACAACCCCGCCATCGCCGAAACGAGCGGCTTCGCCATCTTCTGCACGCGCCCCGGCGTCACCTCGAGCGGCTCGAGCGGCGCCCACTTCTTCACCAACCGCTGGCGGTTGATCTCGACGCAAAGTACATGACCGGGATATTTTCGTGACCAGCGCAGACCCAAGGTTTCCGGGTGCAGATGGAAAGTCGCGTTCTCCGCGACCTCGACCTTGATCGAGGCATATAGCCGCCGCACATCCTCGACGAGATCCTGCGGCGCCAACGACGGCTCATCGGGTGGCGCGGTGATCAAATCGACGTCGGGACGCTTGGGCCACTTGCGGCGATTCTTCGGCAGCCAGGCTTCACCGAGCTGCTGGACGATATTGCCTTCGAACGAATCGAGTTCGACGGTGCGAGGTGCATACGTATGCAGGATCAACGCCTTCCCGCCGTTGCCGCAGACCTCGTCGTAGACGAGTTCGGCTTGCGCGACATAGTTCTGGTGAAACGCGGCCACCTTTTCGATATCGTCCGGATCGGTCACGTAGTTCGGAATCTGAGGGGTCAGGATGGAAGGCCCGTCCTCGGCCTCTCGGTTGCAATCGACAAACGTGCGCGGGACCAGGCAGCGTAGGATGCGAATCTTCAACTCGGGCTGCTGTGCCAGCAAGCCGCGTGCGACCGCGACCGCGGTCTCGGGCGCTCCGACATCGGTGTTGACGAAGAACAGCTTGATCAGATCGTCGGGGTAGTCGCCCGACAACAGCCCACGCAGCGTTTCGTAATGCTCTTGCCGCGTCGCCCCGTGGGGCACCTCGATCAGCAGATCGGGCGCGGCCTTGGGGTCGGCCTTGGACCCGGAAAGGATGCCGGTATTACAGATGCCGGCGATGGATTGGGGCTGCTCTCTCATCTCTGTAGCTCTAATATGACCGGCGCGTGGTCCGATGCAATAAGGCCCTCTTTTTTTTTGCGATAATCCCGGTCGACCTCGATCGAGCCGATCCGCTCTCGAACGCTCCGCGTGCCCAGGATCAGATCGATCCTTAGGCCCAAATTCCGGTGAAAAGCGCCCCCCCGGTAGTCCCACCACGAGAACATTTTCCGGTCCGGGTGCCGCCGGCGATAGAGGTCCACGAAGCCGACGTCGAGGATCGCCTGGAGCCGCGCCCGCTCGGCCGGCGTGTGGTGGACCCTCCCCGGATCCTCGTTCCACGTGTCCAGCGCAGCGGGGACAATATTGAAGTCGCCGCACAGAATCTCGGAGCCCGGCGGATCGTGGCGCTCCTCGAGATGCGCCGCCAAATTGTCCAGCCAGGCCAGTTTGCGCGGAAAATCGGGATGTTCGACCGATTTCCCGTTGGGCACATAAACCGTGGTGAAAGTCAGGTCGCCGACGCGCGCACTGACCAGCCGCGACCCCATCCCCTCGCCGCCGGGCAGTCCCTTGCAGACCATTTCGGCGGGTTCTCGGGTCAGGATCGCGACGCCGTTCCAACCCTTCTGGCCGTGCACGATCGCGTGGTACCCGGCTTCGCGAATCGCGTCGTGGGGGAACTGCTCGTCCGTCAGCTTGAGTTCCTGGATCCCGACCACGTCCGGCTGCCGTGCCGCGAGCCAGTGAAGGACGAACTCGAGGCGGGCGCGTAGCGCGTTGACGTTCCAGGTCGCGATCCGCATGACTATTCGTCGTTTCCAGGGACCTGGACGATGCGATCTTCGTCCTGACACCACGCGGTAAGCGGTCCGCCGTAGACACAGCCCGTGTCGAGCCCCATCGTGCGTCGACCCCGGTAGTAGCTGCGCTGAGCCCAGTGTCCGTGCACCACGAACGTCTCGCCGCGATAGTAGCTGTCCCACGGTCGATGCGGGCCGTCGCAGGTCTCCGGTGGACCGGTTCCGCGTGACAGCTCCCCATCCTGTGTGCAGCAGCGCACGCGAGTCGCGGCATTGACCGTGTCGGATTGCAGCCATTCGTCGTCGTGGACGGCGTCGTTAACTTCGCTCGACAGCCGTTCGAGTTCGGTCCAGCCCGGAAGTAGTCCGGCGTGCACGATCCAGACGTCGAGGGCCTTGTCGACCGGAGCCGGCAGATGGACCAAGACCGGCAGCCGGCGCATCGAATCGATCAACGTGTCGCGGTCGCTCGCGGCAAACAGATCGTCAAGGGTGTCGCGTTTACGTTTTTGCGCGCCCGAGCTCGCCAGCAGTGCGTAAACGTCGTGATTGCCGAGGATTCCGCGGCCGCCCACATCGTTCCACGACCGCAGCGTTGCTGCGGAATCGGGCCCCCGGTTGACCAGATCGCCGAGACACCACAGTTCGTCGTGCTGTGAATCGAAACGGATCTCCTTCAGAAGACGCTCGAAGGGCTTCGCGCAACCCTGAAGATCCCCGACCAACCAACGCACCGCATCCTCCTGACCGATTGCCGTGAACCACCGGTTTGGTGTCCTGTTTGACCGTACACGCCCTGGGACCCAGATTCCAGTGTGCATGCAATCTCGATCTCCCCAACACCCGGTGTACGATAAACGCCGACGCAACGTTCGCTATTCCTTCCAACTCGAGGTGCGGTTCGGTATCACGGGTTTCGACCGCCGGGCTCCCGTCGCCAATATTTCCGAGGGAGGGATCTGTATCAAGACGAACGAGGTATACAAGACGGGGACCTTGATCCTGATTACGCTCGATCTCCCGGCCGGAGAGATTCACCTTCGCGGCGAGGTAATGTGGGCGATCCGTGTTCCCGATCACCAGACGGATTTCATGGAGCACGGCATGGGAATCCAGTTCCTCGACGCCGGATCCGAATGGCGCAAGGCGTTTGCGAGCTGGCAGGACAAGGTGCTCTGACGTTCCCCGGACAGTTCTACTGTCCGTAATGCCCCTTCGGACCTTCCCCGCTCGCGCTCACTCCCGTCACCAGGAAGTAGGAAACTGCGGCGGCCGAATTGTCGTCGAACACCGTATCGGTCGAGTCGCCGTCTTCGGCGGTGACATCCACGAACGCCGCCAACTGGCTCGGATCGGTCGATCGGTAGACGCGATAGGAGGTCAGCCCCGGGTAGATCCACCATTCGAACCGCGCCCCGTTCGGGAGGACCTCGGTGCGGCGGAACTTCATCTCCGGTGGGGACGTTTCCGCGGGCCGGCCGTCGATTTCCAACGACCAGGCGTTCAGAACACCACCACCACCGAGCGTGTCGTCGGTGATCTCGAGCCTCCAGACACCGCTCGACATCTCGGCGTTGAACGCCGACAACGATTCGAGCGAGGTCAGATCGACGCCATAGGTACCGATGATGTCGTTCTGCGCTCCGCCGCCGTGATCGTGGAGGCGCACACGCGTGCCTGCGGGCGATATCAGCTCGATCAACAGATCGCCGATGTACGAGTGGCTGAGATCGATCGTCATGTCCACATCGATAATCTCGGTTTGCGTGGAGTAAGTCAGATTGCTCGATACGAACGCGGGAACGGGGAGGGTCGGAATACTGTACGGGATGTCGATGGATACCTCGACGGCATTGACCGGAGCCCCTGCATCGATAAAGAACGGCTCGGACTGCCCCAGACCCTGGTCCGTGGTCCATTGCAGGGCGTAACCCGCACGATGCCCCGGGGGCGTGGCCGGGTCGAGGGTGATCTGGTGGTGGGGCGCATCGGACTGCGCCGTCGACCCGAGCGCGATGTCCGGGTAACCTGCGGCCGCCTGCGTGACCTGCCCGTGATAACCGATCGGGAGCAATTCGGCGCCGACGTTCGTCGCGGAGCGCCCGAGGTTCTCGAGCGTCAGGGCAAGCGTGCTGGTTTCGCCGGGATCGAAGTAACCGTTTCCACCGTCCTGCAGATCAAAATCGTAGGGTTGCAACTGCACGGGCAACGGCCCGAGCTGGACGTCGAGTACGGTGGCCGCGCCGGACGCGACCACCACGCCGGGTATGATCTTCGTTTCGTGCGACGGAGCGTTGACGGTGATTTCGTACGTGCCCGGCACGATGACACGGTGGTAGTCGCCGATCTCCGGATCGGTGAGCGCCGGATGCGGGCTCGAATCGATACGGATCTCCGCCTCCAGCGGCAGACCCGTATCCTCGTCGGTCACGACGCCGCGAACGCCTTCGTGCACGCGCTCCATGTAGGCCAGCATCGACTCCAGGTTCTCCGACCAGAAATCGGGTAACAGGGAGGCTGCCGGCCACTTGGTGTTGCTGACCTCGACGAGCACCTCCTGGTCGCCGTGCCAGACGTACTCCCAGTCCTGCATTCCACCGCTGATCGCGTACCAATCGGCGCCGTTGGTAATCCCGTCGTCCCAGGCCGGATGGTCGTTGCTGACGGACATCGGTGGATTGTTGTCGGCATAGGTCCGAGCGAGCATCACGAACGTGTCATGGTCCGGATCGGGCGCCGGGCTGAAGGTCGACGAGCCCGCGGGGTTGCTATCCAACGGGTAGTTCGCGACCAGCGCGCCGCCGTGCATGTTCGAGGACAGCGTCGAGGAGTGCTGCTCGCGCCAGGCCATGATGGCTACCGTCTCCGCCGCGCGGCCGGAGCCGCTGTTGACGGGATCGTCGAACTGATCGGGGAAGTCGCGGTTGAGGTCGACGTTGTTGGCGTTGCCGCGCTGGCCGAGTTCGGTGCCATCGGGGTTCATCGAGGGCATGATCCAGATCTCGGTGGTGTCGATCAGGTTGGTGACCCGTGGGTCGGAGCCGTAGTTGTCGGTCATGTAGTCGATCAGGTTGTAGAGCAATTCTTTTCCGACGACCTCGTCGCCGTGCATCGACGAGATATAGGTGAAGCCGGGTTCGTTCTCCTCTACGTCCGGGTTGTCGGTGAGTTTGACGAACCACAAATCCCGTCCCTGCGTGGACTGACCGATGCTGACCAACCGAACGATCGACGGGTGGTCGATCGCGATCTGTTGCAGGTCGGCGGTCAGTGTGGTGTAGGTGTGGTATTGGGCCGGCACCGTTCCCTCGAGGACATGGCCCACATCTTCGTTGGCCTGGAGACGGGCGAGTTCCGCCATTTGCGGCCCGTTGTCGGGCAAGAGCGTAACGGAGAATCCCTGGAGTTGTAGCTTCTCGAACTCTTCGTCAATCACATAGACGCGGGCCCAACCGTCGAACGCCGCATCGACGTTGAAATCCAGCTTGCGGAGAAACGCCTCGGCCCGGCCACCTCGGTCCAACTCGACGCGCACCGGGAAGGGGCGTTCCGGCCGTCCGGCGGTTTCCGCGAACGGACCGGCACCGCCCAGGAGCAGCGACACCGCGATCGGCAACACGATTCGACCAAAACAACGCATGTGCCCCCCCGGGGCGGCGGGATTTCGCCAGGGTTCGAAGATCTATTTTGTACGAAGATTCGGCAGGCTAGTCAACCTTGCGCGGGTCGATCGAGAGCAATTCAATCTCGAAAACCAGCATGCCCTCGGG
>Ga0224508_10000598_pt1 | contig 34900 bp, 36 predicted proteins | sample SF_Jan12_sed_USG_4_FD_170157 | JGI IMG/M metagenome (GOLD analysis project Ga0224508, IMG submission 170157) | Sediment microbial communities from San Francisco Bay, California, United States - SF_Jan12_sed_USGS_21 | ecosystem: Environmental > Aquatic > Marine > Sediment | place: USA...
CCAGGGATGCCAGGGATGTCGGGAATGCCGGGAATGCCGGGAATGCCAGGAATGGGAATGCCAGGGATGCCAGGGATGTCGGGAATGCCGGGAATGCCAGGAATGGGAATGCCAGGGATGCCAGGGATGTCGGGAATGCCGGGAATGCCAGGAATGCCAGGAATGGGAATGCCACCGATGGGGATGATGCCGCAGATGCCCGGGGGAATGCCGCCGATGGGGATGATGCCGCAGATGCCCGGGGGAATGCCACCGATGGGGATGATGCCGCAGATGCCCGGGGGAATGCCGCCGATGGGCATGATGCCGCAGATGCCCGGGGGAATGCCACCGATGGGGATGATGCCGCAAATGCCAGGTGCGATGCCTGGCCCTCAGGCAATCATGGATCCGGAGCAATACGAAAAATTCTACCAGCAGTGGCAAGAAATGATGTCAAAGATGGGGCAGGCCAATCCCGGTACTGCTGAATCCGGTACTGCTGAGTCCCAGTAAGTTTTAAAGATTAAATGATCATGAAAAAAGTAATCTTGCTACTGCTCGCCACCCTTGTGGTCGCTTGCTACGGTGTTGTGCCAGATAACCGCGAAATCGAAACCATGGTGCGCGATAGCCTGTTGACCGATGGTCTCGATGACCTGTTTATCATGGAAAATTTCGCCAAGACCAACGGATTCAAGCAAAGCGACAATATTTATATCGTCGACGTTGAATACGACCTGGTGTTTCAGAAAAGCTTTACCGACGTGGTGCGGGAGATCCGCAAGGATCCGACAGGACCTCAATACGGAATGTTCGGCTCGAAGTTTATCCTGACCGCAATTCAGTCAAATTTCGGCCAGTTCGAAACCGGTGACCGAATCCATAAAACCGACAAGATCACCCTGCACAAAACTGAACAGGGCTGGCAGATAGCCGAATCGTAGATTAAAAAAGACGACCGGACCGCGAAGCGCGTGTCCGGTCGCTTGCTGCGGGCAGATTTAAATGTGGAGATTATCCTTGGTTTGCGAAGTAGCCTGCATGTAACCCAGCATACCCTGGGCTTCTGCTTCCTGGGCCAGTTTTGCGGCTTCCTTGGCTTTGCCTTCCTTCAACAGCTTTTCCGCTTTCTTGATCATCTTGCCGGTATCGCGCCATTCTCCGCCGACTGAACTGGCCTGCTTCTGGGCTTCCTTGGCCGCGGCGATTGCCGCTTCGGCACTCATGTCGCCGGCGCTTACTGATGCAGTGCTGAATGCCGCGACTGAAGCGATGAGCAGCAGGGTTTTCAATGAATGTTTCATAATATTTCTCCTCTCGTTTGACTGTATTTAATCATGAAATGAATCGTAACCCCAGATGTCGGTATCGAATCCGGCTTCACGAATATGTTCAGCTCGCGCCGAAATATAGCGCTGGAACTCGGGTTCTTCGAGATACGCCTTTTCCAGCACGTAGGCGTAAACTGATTGAAAATGAAAGGTTTTCATGAACGCGCCGATGCGCATGACTTCCTTGCCCTGTTGATCAAAGAAGACCAGGGAAGGGGTGTAGTTAATGCCGAGGTCCCGGGCCCATTGCCTGACGCTGGTCTGCCTGCCATCCGGTGTGGTCACCATTTGTTCAGACGCGACGTTGAACTGCACGTTATTGGCCTTCAACACCAGTCTGCGGGTCGCCTTGTCGGCCAGGATTCGCTCGTGCATGGTCACGCATCCCTCGCAGTCGGGCGATTCAAAGTATACTGCGAGTGGCCTGTCTGAATTCGAGATGGTTTTGGCGAGATCCGTTTGCGCCAGGAAAAAGTCTTCATTGATCAGCTTACCGCTGGTCGCTCCTAGCCGATCGAGGCGATACTGTGAAAAGCTCAGTTTACGCTCTAGTTTTTGCGAGACGTAGTCAAGCGCAGCACGAAAATCAGCCGGCGGGTAATAGCCATTGAGGCGTAATGCAACCTTGCCATTTTCGTCCAGGAATACCAGGGTCGGGGTATATTGGACCTTAAGGGCCGCGGCAAAGGTTTTCTCGGTGAAGTCCTGACCGCCAACGCTGACCACCTCGCGGTCTCCCCACATGTTGAGCGAGATACCATCGAAGTGCTTGATAATGTGGGCCTTGAGCTCGGGGTCGGTAAAGTTTTCTTTAACCAGTAGCGCGCAATAGGGGCAGCCTTCCTGGTGGAAATAAAGCATCACGCGACGGCCCGCGGCTGCGGCTTCTGCGACGTCATCTTCGAATTCGAGGAAGCTTTCTTTAAACCAGTCCGGTTTCTCGGAGGGTATAGCGCCGTAATATTTACCGGGTTTGACTTCACTGCCGAGGCTTGCGTTCCAGGGAAACATCAGCATGAACACCAGCACGAATAATTTATGGTTTAATCGGGGTAACGTTGTTAGCTTGCGGTATATCATTGAAATATTTGAAATTTCTCTTTTCGAGTCAACACCATATCTATGGCATTCGTTGACAGGCGTTATGATTTAGCGCATTAATTCTATCTATTCAAAATTGTAATAAACACTATATGGATAGGCCTCCCGGGAACCATACCCAATGATAGATATAGGCTATCCCGGCCTTTTTTGATTTGCTTGCATTGTTGAAATTATCGCGCGGAGAGACAGGAAAATGAAGCTTTTGGTAACGTTAATTTTCTTCGCCTTCCAGACGATCGTGCATTCTACGGCCTATGCCTGGTCACCCATACAAGAGTTCCGGTCTACCGTGGAATCGATGCAGTATTGCTACTGGACAACGGCCAGCAGTGACGACAGCCAGGCAGGCGAAAATAAAGAACAGGCAGAAGGCGAAGAAGAACCTGACTGTGATTAGGATGGGAGTCATGACTATCCGAATCTTTAATAAAATCCCAGGAGGATCAAGATGAAATCGAAGCTGTTAACAACGATGATGCTGGCTACCAGCCTGATCTGGGTCGGCAGTACAGTTGCCGCCGATAAACCCGTCGGCATTACACCCGAGATGATGAAAGCTTCCGTCAAACACGGTGGTAAGACGGTGACGATCATGCGGGACCAGAACAACAAGGCCAAAGTCAATCCTGCCTTTGCCAAGACTTCGCGTCCTTGCCCGCCGTTTTGCATCCAGCCAATTGTGTTGGCACCAGGCGTGGAAACCCTGGGTGAGCAGGAGATTATCGATTACCTCGTTAGAATGAGTGAAGGTGATAACAGCGTACTGGTTGTTGATTCGCGCACACCTGACTGGGTACAAAAGGGCACTATCCCGGGCGCGGTCAATATACCCTGGACTTCTCTGAATCCAGCGAAAGGGGCCGATCCGATTTCGATTGGCGAAATCCTGGAAGACCGGTTTGGCGCCAAATCGCTTGAAGGCCTGTGGGATTACACTGATGCAAAAACCCTGGTCATGTTTTGCAACGGCATGTGGTGCGGGCAGTCCCCGAACAATATCAAGAATCTGCTCAAGTTCGGCTACCCGGCGCACAAAATCAAGTGGTACCGGGGCGGTATGCAAAACTGGTCAAATCTCGGCTTGAGCACGGCCAAACCGTCAAGCTAACGCGGCCTGTTTAATCTTATACTATATCGATTTGCACCGGGACGCGGAAATCGAATTTTCTTGACTGCCTGCCATGCTAATAAAATTGCTGCCCGTCATGTTGTTGCCCGCGATTATTTTCGTAGGCCCGGCGACTGCTGACTCGGTCGCCATGATCCAGGTTACGGACTTGCGTGATGAAGCACGCTTGGCCAGGGATAATAATCTAGTACTGGTGCTCGAGTTTTCGAGCGAATACTGCGGCTATTGCCGTAAGCTGGAAGACCTTTTCCTGGTGCCGATGCAGCGCAATGCAGAATACGATGCAAAAATTTTGATCCGCTCGGTATCCCTGGACAGTTTTGAAACCCTGGTCGATTTCGATGGGCGTTCGCTAAGTACCGCTGAATTCGCCTCACGCTACGAGGTTTCGCTGACACCAACCCTGCTGTTTCTGAATGCCGAGGGCAAGGAATTAAGCGAAAAACTGGTTGGCATATGGTCCGAAGACTTTTACGGTGGTTTCATCGACGGCCGCATTGACCAGGCGCGGGAGAAGCTCAGGCATGATGAACTTACTAAAGCCGGGATTTAGCCAAAGGCGATATTTTATTGCGCTTCTGACGCTTATGGCCTGCCCTGGTTTCGTGTTGGCAAGCGACGCCGTCGATAAACTGCTGGCTCAATCGGAACCACCGCACGGGATCGTATTTGAAATTGTCGAGGCAGACGAAAATGCGCTCGAGGATTTACTACCCCGGGTGCGGGCCGCAATCGAGAGAGTCCGTGCCCGGTTTCCTGATACTGAATTTGCCGTTGTTTCTCACGGCAGGGAAGAGTTCGCGTTGCAAACGCAATACCAGGGCGAGCACGCCGAAATTCATCAACAGGTGCAGTCGCTGGTGGCCGACGATGTGCCGGTGCACGTCTGTGAAACCCATGCAGGATGGTATGGCGTTAGCGCAGAAGATTTTCCGGATTATGTTAACGTGGCGCCTACCGGCCCCGGCCAGGTCCATCTTTACCAGGAACTAGGGTACGAGCTGATCGTTGTTGATTAGCCAAATCCAAATTTGAGAAATGCCATATTATCTTTTTAAAATAAGTGCCCGCGACAGCCTCGGCCTGGTGAAGGATCTGGAGCTGCTGGAAATTTTTGATAAATTCCGTGCCGCCAAAACCGAGGCCAAGAAACTTCGTGCCGAGCAATCCGAGGATGAATTTATTTTCAAAGTCATGTTTGCCGAAAACCAGTTGTCCGCCGAGGAACAGTTGCTGGAAAAACGCGAAAAACCGGTATTGATGGAACATGAGCGCTAACGCGATGGTAAAGCATCTCATCCTCGTATTGCTGTTTTTTGCAGGACAGGCGCTGGCGTCAGGGCCCGATTTTGCACGCGAATCACGGTTGGCAGACGAAATCGTCGACGTTATTCTGGATGGCGATCCCGTTTGGCTTGTGGCGGGTGAGCGCAAATTTTTAAGTATTTATACCGAGGCCGACGAAATCGGCACCGCCGTCGTGATTCTGCATGGACGCGGGTTCCATCCGGATTGGGCGGACACAATAAATCCGTTGCGCGTGGGTCTCGTCGAACATGGCTATAGTACGCTGTCGTTGCAGATGCCGGTGCTTGAAAAAGACGCCAAGTACTACGATTACGTTCCGATCTTTCACCATGCACATCCCCGAATTGAGGCGGGTATCCGGTATTTACGCGATAGCGGACACCGGAAAATAGTTTTGCTGGCTCACAGCTGCGGTGTGCACATGGCAATGGACTGGATCAGAACCAAAAACGACCGGTCTATCGATGCCTTCATCGGTCTCGGGATGGGTGCGACCGATTACAAGCAACCCATGCATCAGCCTTTTCCGCTCGACTGGATGCACGTACCGATCCTGGATTTATACGGTGCCGATGAATACCCGGCGGTGATCCGGTTGGCACCCGGACGCAAGGCGATGATGGACAAGGCTGGACATGCAAGCTCGCGACAGGTCGTGCTGCCGGGGGCGAATCACTATTTCACCGATCAGGGTGATGCATTGCTAGACGCGGTTGCGGACTGGCTCGATCAACTGGAGTAGGATCGGAGGGCTTCCTCGCGAAACCGGATCCGGAGCGTTTCGCGAAATTTAATGATCGATTATAAATTCAGTTGCCGCTTTTGCCGGGCGACGAGGGTATAGTGTCGAACGCCTGGAAGGTCACTGTTTATCCTTCGAGTTGCCTGGTCGATCAATACGGCCAGATCCGATACGCTGATTTAGGGGCATTTGAATGGGATCCGCTGGAAATTTTATAGATCATTCAGAGCCTGCTGAAGCTGACTCGAGTCACCCCTATACCCGGTTAACACCTGACCACGTTATTGCCGCGGTTGAATCTACCGGTCGATTGAGCGACGCCCGCATACTGGCTTTAAACAGTTACGAGAATCGCGTTTACCAGGTGGGCGTTGAAGACGACGATCCCGTCATCGTCAAGTTCTACCGACCGAATCGCTGGTCCATGCCGCAGATCGACGAAGAGCATCGCTATACCCGTTTTCTGTTCGATCACGAGATCCCGGTGGTGCCACCGTTGGTGATTAATGCCGATGCAGAGTATCCAACGCTGGGGCATTATGATGACTTCTGGTTCTCGATCTATTCGCGCCAGGGTGGTCGTGCCCCGGAACTCGATAATCTTGATCATTTGCACCTGCTTGGTCGTTTCATCGGCCGTATTCATGCAGTCGGGCAGGCATTTCCTTTTCAGCACCGCATCAGGATGTCGGTAGATCGGGCCGGCGAAAATGTGAACTATTTGCTCGATGCAGGATTTATCCCGTCCGACCTGGAGGACGCGTATCGCGCGATTACAGGCGAGATCCTGGCAGCCATCGAGGCACGCCGGCCGGACGTTGATCCGTATCGGCAAATCTCGCTGCACGGTGACTGCCACAGTGGTAACGTGTTGTGGCGCGATGACTGCCCGCATTTCGTGGATTTCGACGACGCCATTACCGGGCCGGCAGTCCAGGATCTGTGGATGCTGTTATCCGGGGATATTGCCAACCAGCAGCGCCAGTTGCTGGAGATCATCGAAGGTTATGAAATGTTTCAGCCATTTGACCTGCGCGAACTCAAGCTGATTGAGCCGTTGCGCGCGATGCGCGTGCTCTATTTCAGCGCCTGGTTGGCGCGACGCTGGGATGATCCGGCCTTTCCGCTCGCTTTTCCATGGTTTAACACCGAGCGTTACTGGTCGGAGTACATACTCGAGCTCAAGGAATTGCTGACCGGTTTGCAGCAGCCACCCATTACGATGCCCGAGATATAAATTTACTGCAAAAAAAAGGCCTCCGAAGAGGCCCGCAAATATTGCGCGATTAAATTGTAAGTCACTGAGAGTTGCTCATCCTGAGCATTCTCTACTAAGGTCCGTGTCTGTCGACAATTTAGCGAACAAACGCCAGACCCGAGGTCTTAACCAAACCAAAAATCTCTAATTAGTGGTGAATAATGAAACATTATTCTCAATAATTAAGCGATTTTGTTACTTAACGCGGGCAAGTATCCCCTGATTTTGCACGTAAAACATCACCCAAATGGGTTAAATTGATGCATTTGTGGCATATTTGCAGACCAGTTTCGAAGACAATAATCCAGACACTAGTTCCATGCGTTCGACCTTTAAATTCGATCAATCCCTGCGCGACCTGATTTCGCTCAATCTAAGTCGGCATGACGTTGCCGAGATCGATCGCTCTGACCGTAAACATGCGGCCGTCGCCTTTACCCTGGTCGATTGCAGCCAACCGGCCAACATTGCCAATATCCCATATCTGGCCGATCAATACGAACAGGCTGCTTTCATCCTGACGACCCGTGCGGCGAAGCTATCCAGTCATGCGGGACAGCGTGCCTATCCCGGTGGCAGGCTGGACCCGGGCGAGACCGTCGAGCATGCCGCGTTGCGCGAGCTCGAGGAGGAGGTCGGACTGAGGCTGGATGCGAGTAATGTACTGGGTCGCCTGGATGATTACGCGACTCGTTCGGGATTTATTATTACCCCGGTCGTGGTCTGGGGAGGGACTGGTCTTGATTTGGAACCTAATCCCGGTGAAGTTGCGGAGATTCATCGTATCCCGCTCGCTGAACTGTTGCGCGAAGACGCTCCGATACTGGATTCGATAGCTGAAAGCGAGCATCCAGTGCTTAAAATGCCGCTGGGTGACGAATGGTTTGCCGCACCCAGTGCCGCAATCGCCTACCAGTTTCGCGAAGTTGCGTTGCTGGGGAAAACGACCCGCGTGGTGCACTACGAGCAGCCTTATTTCGCCTGGAGCTGAAACCGTTGTGTCATCCCCGTCGGCTAAGCGTCGTCCCGATACGTCGGACCGCCACTTACGCGGGAATGATCAGACTACCGGAATGACGAGGATCATCGATGAGCTTTGCTGATTTCATAAAAGACAACCGCGACAGGTTTGCACCCATGTTTGAACCGGTGCTATCCGCTGAAAACACCGTGTACATGGAACTGTCATCAGCCACCAATGCCTTCGAAGGTTTGTCCGAAGCCGAAATCGACAGGGCGGTATTCCAAAGGATCGACGATGCAGGCGCTATCGCCGGCGTTGGCGGTTACCTGGAAAACCGCGCCATCTACCGAAATACCGAACTATTCCGGGGAGACGAGGAACGCTGTATCCACATCGGAGTCGATGTTTTCATGCCTGCGGGAACACTGATCTATGCCCCGCTCGCCGGTGAAGTGCACAGTTTTGCCAACCGCCAGGTGAGCGGTGATTACGGCCCGGTCATTATCCTGCGGCATCGGCTTGATGACTTTGAATTTCATAGCCTTTACGGCCACCTGGCGGAAGCATCGCTCGAAGGACTCTACGACGGCAAAGCTTTTGCCAGTGGTGAAAAGATTACCGAAATTGGGCCGCGACCGGTGAATGGCAACTGGACCCCGCACCTGCATTTTCAACTGATCCAGGATATGCAGGACTATCACGGCGACTATCCCGGAGTCGTGCGTCCCGCCGATCTCGATTTCTTTAAACGGAATTGCCCGGATCCTTCAGTACTGATAGTCGGATGAGGTCACGGAAAAGCTTGCGCAACGATTTGCAACCAGATCGCACCGACGACCAGCATCCCAATCGCATAAGGCCAGTTCCAGAAGGCGAGTTTCCAGCTTGGAATGCCGTAGCGACCCTGAAACACCAGGGTGGTGCCGGACAGGGGATTTGAGCAGGTGCCGAGATGCCAGGCGAACAGAAAGGTCGCCGCGAGCAGGTTGGGGTCCGGGTTCAGCGTCATAATCATCGGCGCGAAGCTCGATATCATGATAATCGGGTGAATCCCGCAGAACGCGCACAGCAACATGATGGCCAGTACTTCAGCAGCGGTAATGGCATCAAACTGGTCGAAGGGGTTTTCAAAAACCCCGTGCACAATGAGTGCCGAGATGCCCCCGGCGAGCACACCCGCCGCGAGAAACAGGCACAATTCGTTGACGATTCGGGGTAGGCCATTGAGCACATGAGTTTTAAGTCGGTCGATCGAAGCAGCTATTCCAAGGCGCAGGATGAGTACCGAGCAGGTCACCAGTAGCGCACTGATGGCAATCAGCACCAGGATCGGGGTTATTGGCAGCAGTTGCGACATCAGCACCACGGTGATAATCAGGATTGCCGGAACCTTGAGTGCACTAAGGTGGGTCGGGTACCCAACAAAGGCTCCCACCTCGTCGGGATAGCGGATGCGGGCTTCGAGATAAACGCCGATAAAGCCAATCGCCATGAACGGAAATCCGGCCACGATGATCCACAACAGGCTTGCATCGCTGACATAGGTCAATACTACGGCCATGGCGGCGAAAAAGGGTGACCAGCTGGATACACCACAGAAGATCCGGGTAAAGGTCTGGCTGCTGAAGCGGTCAAGCGGGCGCCTGCGATGGATACGATCGGAAATCAGGATCGGTGCCGAAATGTTGATGATCGAGCTCGAGATGCTGAGCCCCAGAATCGTTTGCAGAAAGGCCTTTTTGCCGATCGGTAAAGTCTCGTCCTGCTCGGTTTCAGGTATGACCACCAGGCGCAGGAAACCAACCGCCGCGATCATCGTCATCAGGCCTGTATTCGCGCTGATCAATGCATTCGTATCGACAACAACCGAATACCGACGGGCGTATACGATCATGGCAATGCCGATCAGTAATATGAGCGAAACCTGGACTTTCAGCACACGCGAAGTATCAACAAACAACAACAATGCTGCTGACCAGGCGGCAACTCCGGCGATGTGTAGAGGATTGGTTCCGGGATCAAGAAAATTCAATCCCGTCATAATCGTGATAACGACCATTAACAGAATAAGACTCCCGGCTATTTTTTGACGTATGGGGTGGTCCGATTCGTTAATTATGGTTCCAGGATTGATAATGAATTTACCGCCAATTTTACTCGAAACATGCCGCCGGCATTAACCATTTTGACTGGACTTCGATTAACTGCTCTTTATACTGATTTTCGAGATTAACAGAGCAGTTTTTTTCAGGGAAGTCGATGCCATCTGAACCACTCAATCGCAAGCTTACCGCGATTCTATATACCGATGTTGCCGGTTATTCGCGTCTGACTGGTGGCGATGAGGAGGGCACCCACCGCCAGGTGATGGAGGTGCTGGATTATACCAGTCAGCAGATATCGGATGCAGGTGGCAAGGTGTTGCGCTATTCCGGCGATGCGATACTGGCCGAATTTTCCAGCGCGGTCAGTGCCGTCAATACGGCTATCGATATCCAGCGCGAGATGACCCGGAAAAATCAACAGGTCGCCGACGATAAGAAAGTCCAGATTCGTATTGGCATTAATATCGGCGATGTGATCGAAGACAGGGGTGAAGTGTTTGGCGACGGTGTCAATCTCGCGGCCCGGCTCGAAGCGGCGGCGCCCGAAGGCGGAATCTGTATTTCTAGTTCCGTACACGAACAGGTTCTTGGCAAGCTTGAGGAGGATTTTACCGATGGCGGTGAGGAACAGTTTAAAAATATCAATCGGCCAGTCCATGTCTATCGGTGGGTACCAACACAGGATTCAAGTGTAAGTTCAGGCAATCCCGCAAAACGCAGTTCGGAGAAGCCCTCGATTGCAGTATTGGCACTGACGAACATGAGTAACGATCCCGATCAGGACTTTATCGGTGACGGCATCACCGAGGATTTGATCACCGCCTTGTCCAAGATCCGTTCGTTCAAGGTTATCTCGCGCGAAAGCACGTTCTCCTACAAGGGTTCTGCAATTGACGTACGCGAGGTTGCCCGTGAACTCGGCGTTCGTTTTGTGCTCGAGGGCAGCGTGCGCAAGGCAGGTAACCGGGTGCGCGTAACCGCGCAGCTCATTGATGCCGAAACCGGACACCACGTCTGGGCCGAACGCTACGACCGTGAGATGGAGGACATCTTCGACCTGCAGGATGAAATGGTGCGGATTATTGCCTCGGCGCTCGAGCCAGAGTTGAACGCGTTCGAGCGTGAGCGTGCAGTTAGCAAGTCGCCCGATAATCTCGACGCCTGGGAGCTTTATCAGCGAGCCCTGTGGCATATGTGGACCTTCGAGGAAGAAAATATTCATACCGCACTGGAGTTGTTTAAACAATCTTCCGCAGCAGACCCTAAATTTGCCCCGGCCTATGCCTACTATGCCTATTGTTGCTACCAGTTCGTGATCCTGGGCATTGCGGAAGACCCGGACGCATATTTACAGGAAGGCTTGGAATCTGCGAGAAAGGCGCTGCAATGTGATGACAGGGACGCGATTTCGTACTTTGCGATCGGCCGCATTCACATGATGCTGGGCGATCATGACTCGTCAATTGCGGCGTTGCGAAAATCCATCGAACTGAATCCCTGTTTTGCGCAGGCTTATCATGGTCTTGGCTTTGCCCTGTCGCTTGCGGGTGAACTCGAGGAGTCCAAGCTCACGACCAAACAGGCTGTCACGATGAGCCCTCGCGATCCGATGATGTGGGCATTCACGATTGTGCATGCGCTCACCTACATCCTTAGTCAAGAATACGAAACGGCACTGGAATGGGCCAATCGTACCCTGCAGATTCCAAATGCGACCGGCTACTGGTCACATGCTGTCAAGGCTTCGGCGCTGGCTAATCTCGGAAGGGTAGACGACGCAAAACAGTCCCTGGCGCTGGCATTGGCTGCGAAACCCGACCTGTCGATCGGTTATCTTGAAAAAAACCTGCCGACCAAGCACGTTGGAGGATTGGATCCCTATCTCGACGGCTTGAAAAAATGCGGTCTCGAGTAGTCTGAAACAATAAGTGGACATCATACCGCGGTCCAACCGCGGTATTCAGTAGCGAAACTGGTTTTTCGGTGGTTGTGGATCCCGCGGTCGAGCCGCGGGATGACAGTTTTGGGACGTTAGGATGACAGCTTGGGGTGTGAGTATGACAGTATGGGGCGCAGGGATGACTTCGGAAAGTGCGGGGATGACTTCGGGAAGTACGGGGATGACGGGTTACTCGTTGTCGTGGCTACCGCGATGCATCTCGATCTGATGGTTGATGTTTTCCTCCTGCAGCAGCTTTTGCATGGCGTTGATGAAGTTGCCTGATTGCTGATAGCCAGTGTCACGAAACCGAATGGTTACGGCGAGTTCGTCAGGATCAAGCATCAAGTTGAACTTGCTCGAGGGTTTTAGAATATTGCGAATTTCGTCCCAGTCCGAAATGCGATCATCAGGAACCTTGGACAGTGCGCTGTCGATGAATTCAGCGAGCGGTTCATCAATTTCCGGACAGGCATTACGAATATCAGGCGGTTTCTGATTGACCTGCATTTTTAACAATTTGGCCAGCGTTGATGCACTGAAGGGCAGGCTGTTGGTCAACATATGAAACGCCATAACGCCGAGCGCGTAAATATCTGCGCGCCCATCGACCATATCACCGTTAATGATTTCTGGCGCCAGGTAGGACGGTGAGCCTTCGATATTGACTTCTTTGTCTTGCGGGGGGCCGGCAATGCCAAAATCGGTAAGCTTGATATTACCGTATGCATCAATGACGATGTTTGACGGTTTGATGTCGCGATGGACGATGCCTTTTTCGCCGTGGTTATGTGCGTACTGCAAGGCGTTGGCGACCTGGTACAGGATTTCACGTGTTTGCGTGAGATTAAACGCGCCCTTATCAGCCAGGGTCGCCGAAAGATCCTGTCCGTGCAGTTTTTCCATGACGATGAAACGGGTGGAAAATGCGTCGATGACTTCGAACACATGGACGATATTTGGGTGGTTCAAACTGGCAATAATTTTGGCTTCCTGTTCGAAGCGATCGAGAAACTTATCGTCGTAGGCCAGCTTGTACTTCAGCATCTTGATCGCGACCTCGCGTTCAAGTTCCTGTTCCCAGGCGTTGAACACCGTCGCCATGGAGCCCTCGCCGAGCTTATTTCGTAAGTCATACTTGCCAACCCGGTTAATGCCGCCGATGTGTGCCATGCGACTGGCCATTAACTGTGACATGACTTCGGCAAAATCCGGGTGTTTTTCGATCAATTCCCTGAAGTGATGTTTATCCAGATAAAAGGTGGAGGTCTTTGCTCGTGCAACAATGTCGGCCGAATAGGTCGAGTTGACTAGCAACGAAATTTCGCCGACCACTTCACCTTTCTTAAGCATGATTCGGCTTTTGACTTCACCGTTAATATCCGGGATCTGGACCTCGACCTCGCCTTCGCAGATAAAGTAAATTCGGCTACCCGTCTGGCCGGCCTCGATTACTTTGGCGTTTTTATCGAATTTCTCGATTTGCGTGTGCCGCGCAATATCGCGAATGATTTCGACATCGAGATCCTGCAGGATCTTGACGCCCGAGAGCATTAACGCGATTTCATCGACATCGATTGACATTCGATAGCTTTACCTGGTTTGCCTGGTAGGAAAATTAAGCTTAGTTGCTGAATTCACTATATATAGTGCAATCAGTCACATAAGGTGAGAAATCTATAATAATCCGGGATTTAGTGGAGAAGCCGCGGTCAAGCCGCCATCGAGGGTATAACACTGTCCGGTTGCGAAACTGGCCTCGTCGGAGGCTAGCCATGTCGCCAGGTTGGCGATATCTGCGGGCTCACCGAAACGTCCTGCTGGGTGCCGCGTCAGCGCATCGCGTCTTGCAGCGGCGGGATCCCCGGCGACCGCAAACGCGGCGTCGGCCATGCCGGTCATAATCCAGCCGGGGCTGATCGCATTGCAGCGAATATCGGGGCCATGGTCGACTGCGATTGAGCGCGTCAGACCCTGCACAAAAGCCTTGGAAGCATTGTAAAGAGCAAGCCCGGGATCCGCTGTCGATGCCGAGATCGAACCGATATTGATAATCGAACCACCACTGGCCATGATCGGGATGCAGGCGCGACAGGTGAGGAAGACGCCCCTGGCATTGACCCCCATCAGCGTCTCGTAATCTTGATCGGTTGTTTCGACGATGGTCTTCTCGATCTGGATGCCAGCGTTGTTGACCAGCACCGAGAGCTCGCCAAACTCGGCTACCAAGGCATCGACGAGGTTATCGACCTCGGATCTGTCGGCGACATTGGTTGTCTGCCATAAGGCTTCTTCAGGTAAATCCTGCGGTCGTTCGCCCCGTCCGCAGGTCATGACGCGGGCGCCTTCGATAATGAACTTATCGACGATAGCGCGACCGATTCCCTGACTGCCTCCGGTGATCAGCGCGGTCTTGTTCGTCAGGCGTTTCACAGGCTCATCTGCTGCACTTGTGCGCTCAGACCACCATCGATCACCCAGAGCTGGCCCGAGGCATAACGGGCCTCGTCGGAAGCAAGCCAGTTAACCAGGTTGGCGATATCTTCGGGTGTGCCGTAGGTACGGATCGGGTGAACCTCACGGACCGCCTTTTTGAGTGATTCGATATCGCCCGATTCACCGAAAAAACTCTGCAGCATCGGGGTATCGACATAGCCCGGGCAGATCGCGTTGACGCGAATTCCCTCGGGCCCGTGGTCGCAGGCCATCGCGCGCGTCAATGCATGCACCGCGCCCTTGGTGGCGCAGTATGCCGCGAGCCCGGGATCAGCAATGTAGCCATCGTAGGACCCAAAGTTAATCACGCTCGCCCCCGCCGACTTGCGCAGCAACGGCAGCGCGAACTTGGAGGTCAGGAACATGCCGGTCACGTTAATCGCAAAGATGCGGTTCCATTCTTCGAGCGTCGTATCTTCGATTGTCTTTTCGATCTCGATGCCGACCGCGTTGACGAGGATATCGAGCTTGTCCCATCGCCCGGCAAGTTCGGCAAAAGTAGACCGGCAAAGTTTTTCGTCGGTGACATCGAAGGTTATAAATTCTACCTGTTCGGGTAGCGTCCCCGGTTGCGACAGATCAGCCGCGATGACCTGCGCGCCCTCGCGCGCAAAGCGCTCACAAATCGCGCTGCCGATACCCCCGGTTCCGCCGGTAACGAATGCGGTTTTGTCCACGAGCGCCTGGCTCATGCGGCAACCTCGCTGGAGCGTTTGTAGGCCTCGAGAATCAGTCCATGAAAATGATGGACCGCATGTTCGCTGGCACCGCTGCCCTCGATATCGACCATGTATCTTCCGGAATTGAAGGCCGGCGTGTTCATACCCCGTTGCACGCTCTCGACCAGGCCGATGTCCTCCGGTTGCAGCACTTCGTCGATAAACCGGAGCGCTTCTTTTTCAGTCTCATTGGGTTCAGCGGTTTCAAAGAAGAAATCAAATTCCTCCCAGGTTTCCTGCTCGTTGATCGGGTAAAAGCGCCATACCATGAAGTTGCCGCGTCCCGGATAGCGCATCAGTGTCATATTCGGCCATAAGAACCAGACTGCGTGATCGGTTACAGTCGCATCCGCGATGTTGTAAGCGCTGTTTTCACCGAGCCTGGCTTTTGCCATGTGGCTGGAGTAAATACCGTGCGTTTTAACCTGGTAGGTGTCCATGTCGATCATCGAACTGAAACCCTTGTGCGCAACCGGACAGTGATAGCACTCGAGAAAGTTGTCGACTACGGCTTTCCAGTTTGCCTTGATTCGATAACTTAGGCGTGTTGCGAAGGTAAGACTCGCGAGATCGGGCGCATAGTGCATGATCTCGTTGGCCAGGTCGCCGGACTGGGTGGATAGTGCGGTCGCCTCGGTATCGAGATTGACAAAAACCAGGTGGCAGAAGATTTCAATCCGCACCGGTTCCAGACAGATTTCTTTTTGATTGAAGTTCTCGAGGTGCTCGGAGCGCGGTGCGGTAACGAGTGTACCGTCGAGATCGTAGGTCCAGGCATGGTAAGGACAGGTAATGCGTTTGGTCTGGCCCTCCCCGGACAACAGCTCGTGACCGCGATGTTTACAGACGTTGTAGTAGGCCCTGAGCTCGCCATTGCGGTTGAGCAGGGCGATGATGGGCTGTCCTTCGATGCTTGAAGTGACATAACCGCCCGGTTCGCGCAGTTTTTCCTCGTGGCACAGGAATTGCCAGCTGCGATGAAAAATCTGTTCGCGCTCAATTTGCAGAAACTTTGGGTCGACGTAACAACGGGTATTGATTGAGTGCGAGCGCAGTGCGGTTTCGTCATAGCGACCCTTGATTTGAGAAAATTCATCTCGACTCAGAATTGCGCTGGACACGATATTTCTCCCGTAGATACAGTGATACAAACGGGCGAAGTCGAGGCGCTCCACCCACGCTTCCGGAAAAATAACATTACTAACCCACCAAGATATACTGATTCGCGACATTATATCCTTGAAAGATGACCAATTCTTGCGGCAGACTGCAAATTCATAACGGATAGAGACGCTCTGCGGGTACAGATTGCGGCAACCCTGTCAGAGGTTCAGAATCAGCATGGCCGAAACCAGCTCACAGACCGGTAAAAAGCAGTGGAATTACATACCAGAGGTACCGGTATTGGTGTCACCGCTGTTCAGAACGCCTTTGGACACCCGGGCGATCTTAAGGTGGTTTGTCAGGGGCTGGTTTCCCCTGTCGGAGCGAGTGATTATCCTGTTTCTATCGGTGCTGTCCTGGTTCTTTTTTCATCCGGCACTGGTGCGCTGCCAGGTATTCCAGTTCGACTGGATCGCGCAAATCTTCTTACGCAATCTAGCGTTGATGTTCTTCGTCGCCGGGGGGCTGCATCTTTACTTTTACGTGTATAAAAAGCAGGGCGATGATCGCCATTTCGATGCCAGGCCGTTGGCACGCAACAGTCGCGTTTTTACCTTTAATAACCAGGTTCTCGATAACATGTTCTGGAGCTGCGCAAGCGGTGTAACCGTGTGGACCGCATTCGAGGTATTAATGATGTGGGGCCTCGCTAACGGTTACGCGCCGGCGCTGCTGTGGCCCGAAGATGCCCCGTGGCTCCTGTTGCTGATCTTCCTGGTGCCGATCTGGGAGACGTTTTACTTTTTCCTGATTCACCGGTTGTTGCACTGGCCGCCGCTGTATCGCCGGGTGCATTTCCTGCACCACCGCAATACCAATGTCGGACCCTGGTCGGGGCTGTCGATGCACCCGCTCGAACACCTGATCTACCTGGGTTCGGTGTTGATTCACTGGGTGGTGCCGGCCAACCCGCTGCTGATCATTTTTCACCTGCAGTATTTCACGTTATCCGCCGCAACCACGCATACGGGTTACGAAGGCATCGTCATCGACGGCAAGAAACGTCTCGCACTGGGCACCTTTCACCACCAGATGCATCACCGGTTTTTCGAATGTAACTACGGCGGCCTCGAAATCCCCTGGGACAAGTGGCTGGGTTCCTTCAACGATGGCACACCGGAATCGCATCAGCAGTTTCTGGCCAGCAGAAGACTGAAAGCCGCGGGCAAGCAGGTTTGATCCAGGTCTTGGTTAAAAGTAGGTGAAATCGCAGGCCCGCGTCGTCGTGATTGGTGGAGGCATCGGCGGCTGTTCGGCGCTATACCATCTGACCCAGGAAGGCTGGAACGACGTGGTTCTGGTCGAGCGCGACGAACTGACCTCAGGAACCACCTGGCATTCGGCTGCACAGTGCCCAAACCTTGCCTTTAACCAGCTGCTTATCGGGTTGCGTAGTTACACTATCGATTTGTATAAGGCGCTTGCCGAGGATCCGGAATACCCGATCAATTATCACTACGCGGTTGGTGGTCTGCGCCTCATAACCGACCAGCAGCAGCTCGACGCCTGCCATCATATTATTTCGGTGGCGGAAGGTATGGGCGTCGAACTCGAGTTAATCAGCCCCGAACAGGCACTGGAGAAGAATCCCCTGCTCGAAACCCATGACCTGCTGGCCGCACTTTACGATCCGCGCGATGGCGACATCGATCCGGCGCAGCTGTGCCAGGCACTGGCACGACGCTCGCGCAAGGCCGGTGCCGAAATCTATCGGCACAATCCCGTTGTCGGCCTGACCCAGCAGCAAAACCACGAATGGATCGTGCATACCCGGAAAGGGGATATTTGCTGCGAGCACATCGTCAACGCCGCTGGGTACCGCGCCAATGAAGTCGGTGCGCTGATGGGCGTCGAGTACCCGATTGTATCGATGGAGCATATGTATTTCGTTACTGAGCCCATCAATGAACTGATGCCGCCCGAGCAACGAGTCGCCATGGTGCGCTGCCCGCGCGACCGGTTTTACCTGCGCCAGGAAAAGCAGGGTTTACTCATCGGTGTTTACGAGCATGACTGCAAGACTTTTGGCATGGAGGGGATCGATCCGGATTTCGCCAATGCCCTGTGCCCGGATGATCTCGATCGATGTTTGCCGAGGCTGGTGCATATTTTCCAGCGCTTACCCTGTTTGCAGAAAGTAGGGATTCAATCGATTATAAATGGCCCCATTACCTATACTGCCGATGCAGGACCTCTGGTCGGTAAAACACCGGGCATGCGCAATACCTGGTCTATCAACGGTTTGAGGGTCGGAATCGGCGAGGGCGGCGGTTACGGCAAGATGCTGGCGCAAATGATGGTGCATGGCGAAACTGACTGGGATTGCTGGCAGTTGGACCCGCGTCGTATCAATCACTGTTCGACCCTGGAATACACGGCCCTGAAAGCGATCGAGGATTACCAGCACGAGTTTCAGTGGCACTTGCCGCAAGAACACCGTCCCGCTGGAAGACCGCTCAGGACTACCCCGTTATACCCGGTTTTACAGCAACAGGGTGCCCAGTTCGGCGTGGTTAACGGCTGGGAGCGAGTTTCTTTTTTCAAACCAACAGCGGAAATCGTCGAACAACATGGCTATCGATTTAATAACTGGCATGCGATCGTCGAACGGGAAATCGAGTCCCTGTGTCGCGGTGTCGGCATCCTGGAGCTGTCCGGGTTTAATCGTTACGCGATAAGCGGGCCCGGTGCGCGCGACTGGATCGATAGCCTGACCTGTTCCAGGGTACCGACGCAACCGGGTAGGGTAGGCCTGGCGTACTTTCTAAACCGCAGCGGCAACCTGTTGGCCGAAGCGACGCTTGCCCTAGTCGAAAAAGATCATCTCTGGTATGGATCTGCTGCAGCTGCTGAATTGCACGATTGGGACTGGTTGCACGAACGATTGCCGCCGGATAGTGCGATTAGAATCGAATCGTTAACTAACGAGCATACGACCCTTGTGATAGCCGGCCCCAGATCGCGCGAGTTAATCGAAGCGGTCAGCCCGCGCATGGACTGGAGCAAGGCAGCCTTTCCGCCAATGAGTGTGCGTCAATGTCTGCTCGGTCACTTCGAAGTAGTCGTGATGTCGGTCAGTGTTTGCGGCGAACTGGCTTACGAATTACACGTCCCGAATCAGCATTTAATCGGTGCTTACGATCTGTTGCAGCAACTCGGGGCATCGTTGGGTCTGGGCGGATTCGGTATGTATGCACTGGAATCGATGCGCCTCGAGAAGGGCTATGGGCATTGGAAGGCTGACTTGATTGACGAGTACAATCCCTTCGAGGCCGGACTGGAACGCTTTGTTAACCTGGAGAAATCGTTTCCCGGTAAGGAAGGCCTGAAGACTCAGATTGAAGCTGGCAACCGCCGCAATCGGTTAGTGCTCGAGATTGAATGCGATACGGCGCCATGCCAGGCGGGGGAATCGGTTTACTGCGGTAACGAGGTGGTTGGCACCATCACCTCGGCAGCCTGGGGTTTCAGAGTGCAGAAAAACCTGGCGATGGCTTACCTTAGGCCGGAATACTCTGCGACTGAAAGCAAGCTGGAAGTCGCGTTGCTTGGACATCGCTATAAGGCTCGTGTTGCAGCCGAAAACCTGGCCTGGTAATGGACTTAAGTGGATTATCGCGCACTAACTAAATGATGCCGATAGCTTTCCGATACGGCTTTCATCGGGGGTGACACCGAGACCGAGCGCTTGCGGCAGGTTGATGTATCCGTTCTTAACCTGGATACCATTCTCGGGATCATAATGCTCCTGGTAATAGGGTGCGCCGATCCAGACGCCTTCGAGTAACCCGGGATCCACGGTTGCTCCGACATGGGCGCAGGCTGCAGCGATGATGTCGCCACCCGAGGTGTCGTCGCATGAGTGCGGCATCGAGCGCGCCGTGCAAATGTCACGTACCGTTGCAATTGCGTTCAATCCACCCAGCCTGGTCAGCTTGAGGCCGAAGCCATCGCAAATTCCGAGAGAGATTGCGCGCAGCACATCGTTGATAGTTTCGGTGTTTTCATCGAGGTAAACCGGATGGTGTATCTGGGCGCGTATCGAGGCAATTTCTTCCATCGTGTTGCAGGGTTGCTCGATGACGACTGGAATCTGTCTGCAGGACAGGCTGAGCAGCAGGGTGTCACGCGCGGTCAAACTGCGATTTGCGTCGATCGCCAGTCGAACCCGGTTGCCTACCGCTTCCCAGACCTTGTGAATGACGGCAATATCTTCATCGATGTCGCGGCCTCCGCATTTGATTTGCAAGCGCGGGAAGCCTTCATCTGCTTTTTCCCTTGCCTGCCTGACGCTGTCCTCCGGCGACGCGATGCCGATTGCATAATACGAGGGAACTTTCTCGGTGATGGCACCGCCAAGTAAATCGCAGACGCGCATTTTGTGGTGTTTGCCGATCAAGTCCATCAGCGCGATATCGATAGCCGCCTTGGCCTGGTTGTGGCCATTCAGGTGTGCATCCATGCGACGTCTTAACAGCAGGGGCGTAAGTGCTGATTCACCGATCATCGCCGGGGCCATTTGTGCCAGGGCAGCCCTGGCACCCTTGGCATGTTCCGGCTGGTAGGTCGGACCGACGGGACAGGTTTCGCCCCAGCCCACGAGGCCGTTATCACAAACCAGTTTGACAATGGTCGAATCGAGTGCATGCAGTGCGGTTCCCGCCATCGTGTAGGGCCGCTTCAATTGCAGGTCTTTCTGGTAGATATGAAGTTCAGCAATGCGCATTGCTAAGTTTCGCACAAAGCGTAAACGGCCTGTGGCTCTGCAATACCCTTCATGTCGCGGTTGCCCATGAACTGCGAGGGTATTTCGATGAGTTCGGAAAACTTACGTGAAAACAGTATGTTGCAGTCGAACTCCTTGGTCAGCGATTCGAGGCGCGCGGTACGATTCACCGCGGGGCCCATCACCGTGAAATCGAGGCGGTCGGGCGCGCCGACATTACCGTAAATCACTTCGCCGAGGTTAAGACCCACGCCAAACCTGATTTCGGGCTGGCCATGGCGGCGGCGTTGGTGATTCAGGGTTTCGAGGGTGTTGTGCGCATCGATGGCGGCATCAATAGCCGCGTTGCATGCGTTTTGTTCACTTGTGTTCTCGTCGATCGGAAACACGATCAGCATTGCGTCACCGATGAAGCGCAGAATTTCGCCGCCCCTTGCGTTCACTGCGGCGGCAACGAATTCAAAGTACTCGTTGAGCATTTCGAGTACCTGCGCCGCGGGCAGCGTTTCGGTAATCTGGGTGAAATCGCGCAGGTCGCTAAACCACAGGGCCGCGTTGATCAGGTCCGCATCGCCGCGCTTGATCATGCCGGCAAGAACTTTTTCGCTGGTGCGTTTACCGACGTAGGTGTTCATCAGTGAACGCGATATGTGTCGCAAGGCATGCACTTCGAGCACCGGTGCAAGGTAGTCCCGAATTCGCCGAAAGCTCTCGATGTGCTGATCGCTGAAACCACCTTTTCTTTTAGTGCTGATTATTATCGCCGCGCCTGGTTCGGCGACCTCGCCGAAAAGTACCGGCAGCGCCACGTAATCGGTAAAGCCGTCCTCGGCCAGTTCGGTATAGGCACGGTGCGCATCTTCTGGCAGATTATCCAGCCGCTTGCGCACGCGTTTATGGGTTTCGTAGATTGTTGCTAATGGGCTGCCGATATAGCGTTCCGAATTACGCACGCCGTGCGATGCATTAATGGGCGTGGTCGTGTCAGTCGACTTCAGCCAGGTTTCCGAAGTACCGACCAATTGCGGATTGAGCGTCAACAGCGAAACCATCAAGCGGTCAATCGAGGCGCCGTGAACATTCATTTGATGTGCGAGCTGGTGCACAAATTTATTGGTGCTTTCGATACGGCGACCCAGTGTGAATAACCAATCGATTACGCCCGGGGCATAACAGCCCGTTATATTTTCTGGTTGTGGAGTGGACACTGTGGTTATTGGGTTTCCGATGTCAGGACTGTACTGCGGTTGCGTCGTTTTTCGCTGGATACCAGTATGATACCCGAAATTACGATTAGGCTGGCACCCGCAAGCATCGCCAAAGTGGGTTGGTCACCCCAGATCAGGTAACCGTAGATAAGGGCAATCAGGATGCTGACGTATTTAAACGGGCCGATGAAGGACAATTCGCCGAGGCGGCTACCGATGATCAGGAACAGGTATCCACAATAGAGTGCCCCTCCAAGTCCAATAAACCACAGGTACCAATGCAGGTCGGCTTCGCCCCATCCCTGGTAAATCGAATAGATTCCACCACCCAGCATGACAATCCAGGCATTGGTGAACGCAACCTGCGATGAGGGGATTTCAGCGGGTACGTAGCGAATCGCGATATCGCGTAACGCCACGAAAAAAGCACAGATGATCGGAAATATAACCGCCCATGAAGCCGTCTCGGAAAACGGATTGGTGATCAGTATCACGCCACCAAAGCCGACCAGAATAACGATCCATCGATCCAGACTTACGTTTTCCTTCAGTATGGTTGCCGCCAGAAGTGCCAGAAATATGGGTGAGGCAAAGCCCAGGGTTGATGCCACTGCGATGGGTAACATGGACAGGCCGGTCAGGAAGGCGAGGGTAGCGCCCAGTTCAAACAAGGCGCGCAGCAGGTTCCAGCGATGCAGGCTGCGGCGATTGAAAACAGGTTGCCTACGAAGCGTCATCACGCTCGCGAAGATTATGCAGATCAATGCACCTCGCAAAAACATGACCTGCCCGACATTAAAAACCTGCGTGATGTGTTTTACGATGGCATCATTGGTGGTAATCATCGACATTGCGATGACCACGAATAGCGCAGCCTTGAGGTTGTTGAATTCCACGAAGTGAAGAGTAGCAGTCTCAGCTTTGCTGGAGTAGAAATTCTCGTAGCAGCGGGAGTACCTGGTCGCTGGCTTCAATCATTAATGCATGCTTGAGTCCTTCGAGAATAACCAGGCGGGAACTGGGCAGTTCGCCATCAATGAATTGATTGAGACGCGGATTGCAACCGCCATCGAGCTCACCGGTCAGCACCAGGCAGGGGCATTTGACTTCATGCAACCAGGGCGCCATTTCCGTGGTGGCGTAAATCCAGAACACACTCAGGAAGACATCGGCAGGGGTATCGTTAACCTGTTGTAGACGTGCTTCTACCAGATCCGGATGTGCCTGGATGAATGCATCGGTGAACCAGCGTGCAACAAAGGTCCCCAGGGTTTCGGCGATCCCGTTTTGCTCCATCGCATCGCCGACCGCTTTCAGTTTTGCGCGATCATCCTCGCTACGACCCGCGGCGGTGCTAAGCAGACCGACACTCTGGGTATGTTCGGGGTAGGCGCGTGCGTAGGCCGGACCGATCATGCCACCGAGCGAATGCCCAGCAATGTGAATTTTCTCGTGCCCGAGCTTCAGCCGTAGCGCTTCGAGATCATCGACAAGATCATCGAGGGTATATGGCGTTGGTGGAATCGGGCTTTCGCCGTGACCACGTAAATCGTAACTGACGCAGGTAAAGTCCTGCTTGAGATCGTCAACGAGCTCGTTCCAGGTGGTTTTGCGCGCGCCGATGCCGTGCACGAGGTAAAGCGCGGGTCCTTGTCCCTCAATTCGATAGCTGACATCTATCGCGGCCATTGCTACGGGCTACGATGCTCGGGCCCGGGGTTTGTCGGTCGCGACAAACCCCGGCATGACTTCTTCCGCGAAGCATTGAATCGACTCCAGCATTTCGGCTTGTTCAACGCCGAAGTTGATATTCATGATGAAACGATCCACGCCGGCCTCCGCATAGGGTGCAAGCTTGTCGACCATTTCCGATGAGGTGCAAATGGTCAAATTCTCGGCCGTCTGTTCAATGGTCATCTTGCGGGGTAGCGGTTTTATCATCCCGTTCTCGACGATGCCGGGCCCGGTAAAAACGTTATCAAAACGGCTGTAGTAGTCGTGCGCCATCTGGATCTTGCGCTTACGGTCAGCATCGTTATGCGATAAAAATGCAACCCGCGACAGCGAAAGGGTCTGATGCGCACCTGCGGCACCCAGTTCTTCCTTGCCGCGGTTGAACGCGTTGACCTGGTCGAGCATATGTTGATGATCGCCTGACAGTGGCGTGGTCTGGATATGAAAACCGCGCCTGGTGCAGTGGTAAATAGCTTCGGGAACCAGCACCGCCATCATGATCGGGATGTCGCGAACCGGACGCGGCATGATCGTCAGTGGATCAAACTGGTAGTATTTACCATCCCAGGAAACTTCTTCGTCGGCAAGCAATGCCTGCAGCACATCCAGGGATTCATCAAATTTCTCGCGGCTGATGGTAAGGGGTACGCCCATGCGATCCATCTCGAAGCCGAAAGCGCCGCGCCCGACGCCGACCATGAGTCGATGATCGGTAAAAATGTCCGCACATACGAGTTCTCCAGCGAGGATACGCATGTCGTGCAATGGCAACACCGAAACCGCGGTAATGATTTTCAGTTTCTGCGTCTGACTAGCGATCTTGACGGCAAACTGGAGCGGTGCCGGCATCATCAGGATGTTGATCAGGTGGTGTTCGGTAATGCCAACGGATTCGTAGCCGCATTGATCGGCACAGCGAGCCAGCTCGAGCATGTCCCGGTAAACACGATCGCCACCGTAGGACTTGTCGGGATAGTACGCTGAAAGCTGGATACTGAAATGCATCTAGGTTTGCCCGGACGTGATTTTCGAGCATTGTCTAATAAAAAGTTCCGGTTGACTATCCGCTGGATGAGCTCGACAAAGGTATGATTTCGATGAGCGACCCGAGTGCACGGCGAATTTCTTGAAGCGTCGGATAGTGATTACCGCCAGTGCCCCACTTTTTGGAACAAATCAACGTCTGCACGTCTGGTTGGTCCGGCGAGACGAGTTTCATTTCAACCCGATAAAGGTAATAACTCGGGGGACCATCCCAATGTCCGAACCGTCTCGACGATGAGTGAAAAATGGAAAATCCAAATCCCACAGACGCGTATAACCCCGATCCCGTATGCGTATTCTTTACAATTTCATACCGATTTATAACTCTGTCAACAGAGAAGCGGCCGGGGAATACTGAAGTCATGTAGTCCGCTTGCTTATCCGGGTTGTAAATATGCAGTCGACAGTAGGTAATCCATCGGTCTAATGCCTTCCCAGGTACCTGCAAGCCATCCTGAAAGTAGATGCGGGTATAATTCGGTAATGAGTCAAATTGCCGGTTAATCTGGACTATGAAGCCAGTATCGACCGCAGGTGAGATCGGTTCACGCGTAGCTGCACAGGCCGCAAGAAAAGTTGCGAGAAATATGGGAACTATGGTTCGACGCATGATGGTATGACCTTAGCCGCTCAGACAGGTTCGCTTTAATAGTTAGTTTTCAGTTTTACATTCTGATTAAAACGGATGCTAACACTTTAGCGGAATTGGCTCACACATCCCTGTGCTCGGTCCTTCGGACTGGAATTAAAACACTTGTATCGTCATTCCGCGGCTTGACCCGATGCGTCGAACCGGCGGGATCCAGAGATATTTGTGATCCTATGGTTCGGTTCCATTCTCCCGACCAGTTAAGCAAATAAATAAGCCTCGTACCGGGGTAAGAGGCTTATTTATTTGCTTAACTGGTCGGGGCGAGAGGATTTGAACCTCCGACCCCCTCGTCCCGAACGAGGTGCGCTACCAGGCTGCGCCACGCCCCGACGTCTAAGCCAGTTCATTCTAGGAGAATTAGCGTTACGTCACAATCTCATTTAATACCGATTGCCAGAATATGTCGGTAATTAATCCGTTAGGTCAGTTGACTTTGAATCGGATGCACCATATTTTTCGTCCAACCTAAATCCCGGTCCTGGGGGTCATACGATGGTCAGTGATAAAAAGAGTACCAAGTCCAAAAAAAAATCTATTCGTTTTAAGAAAATAAAAAAAACCGTGATTTCGACTGCCTCGTCGGTCACGGAAGACATCGATAAGGTCAAGGACGTCGTTTTACGTGATTTGCAGGAAGGTTTTGAAACAGTTTCCAGGCGTGCCAAAATCGCAAGCCGTTCGGCTGCCAGGGCAACGACAGAGATGGCCTCCACTCTTGCCGAAACCGCGTCCGATGCGAGTGTATCGGTAAAAGAGTCGATTGCTGAAAAACATTTGGCCGAAACCTTTCGTAAGCTGATTGATGATGTCGAAGAGGCTGCCGAGGAAATAAAAGAGGGAATTAATACAAGATTTAATCAACTGCGTGAAGCGGCAGCCAAAAAAATCCAGCCCGCTGATACAACAGCTAAAAAGAAATCCGCAGTGAAGAAGAAAGCCGCTATCAAAAAGAAATCGGCTGTCAAGAAGAAGGCCGCGGTGAAGAAAAAAGCTAAGCCGAAAAAAGCAGCAGTAAAGAAAAAGACGTCAGCAAAGAAAAAAACGACCACCAGGAAAGCGCCAGCCCGTAAACCTGTGGAAAAAATGAAATAAGACGCGCCCCTGCGGAGCACACTTAGTCAGTTGCAAGGTGTATCAGGATTTATCGTAGTAAATTCTGTCGAAAGCGGTCGCATTGAAACCATTCATGCGCTGGTCCCCGATCAGGATAATCGGTACTCCACGACCGTTTAATTTCTTGTATTCTTTTGCTGCCTGCTCGGATTTTTCTATATCGTGCTCGGTAAACGGTATATTGTTTTTCCTGAAGTGAAGCGCCGCCTTCTTGCAGTAGCCACACCAGCTCGTCGAATACATGACGACTCCCTTCGAGCGTGTTCGTTTGGTGATGTTGCCGGGATCGTATACAAATTCCTCGACACTAACCGAGGTGTAACTGCTGACTTTACCGGTTATTCTTTTCAGCTTGGCATTCTCGGGCGGGCTGTCACCGTAGTGGACGTTACCCTGGTCATCGACCCATTTGAAAAGCTGGCCGGAACCTACCGGGCTCGCCATAAAAAAGAACAGTGCCAGGCACGCTATCAGGAGGTGAAGTTTCTTCATCGCGGGTTTGTTTGTTACCTGCAAATGAGTATAGCAGTTGCCGTAAGCTTTACGTTTTCGCGGAGCGACTCACCAGGTAAACACCCATAACGCAAACTATCATCCCGCCTATCGAGGCTAGTCCCAACGTTTCGCCGAACAGGTAGTGTGCCTCGACCACGACCAGTGGTGGCACCAGGTAAAACATGCTCGATATTCTGCCGGCTTCGCCGTGCCTGATGATGTACATCAGCAGCATGACGGCACCGAGCGATAATCCCAGGACCTGCCAGGTCAGCGCAATCGAGAAAGTCGGTGTCCAGTCAATCGTCCAGGTTTCGCTGAACAGCAATGCGAAGAACGCCGTGGCTAAAGATCCGGCAACGTATTGCATCAACGTGCCGGGCAAGAGTTGCGACTGATCGCAGAATTTCTTCTGGTAAAACACCCCGCAGGCCATCGACATCAGGCTCACCAGGCACATACCCAGGTCGAAGAGATCGAGGCCGCCGCTAAGCCCGAGGGATATTCCGTACTTGCCGACAATGACGATGCCAATGCCGATAAAGCCGATCAGCAATCCGGCGAATTTGCGAAAATCGAGATGCTCACCGATATACAAGCTCGCCAGGGTCATCGTCAAAATGGGTTGCACGCCGATTATGATGGCAACGATACCCGACGGTACCCCGTTCTTGATGGGCCAGAACAGGAAACCGAGGTAGCCGCAATGCAGCAATGCGCCGGTTACCATGTCGTGCCGGAACGACCAGATACGGCGCGGTAAGCTGGCACCGAGCACGAGCAGGATCGGAACCAGCGCCAACGTGGTGATGGTAAATCGCAGGCACAGAAAAACGAACGGGTCCGCATTCTGCATGCTGTACTTGGCCGCGATAAACCCCGTGCTCCAAAGCGACACGAATATCAGCGGGGCAACACGCAGCAACAGGGCCTGGCTAGGCACCACCTTTACCCATTGCGTTTAATCGGGTACTGCAGAATCAGGGCTTGATTTCGAGCAGTTCGACTTCGAATACCAGGGTTTCAAATGGCCCGATAGAACCACCGGCCCCGCGCTCACCGTAACCGAGTTCATACGGGATCACGAACTGGAATTTACTACCGACGCTCATCAACTGCACACCTTCGGTCCAGCCAGGGATAACCTGGTTGAGCGGAAAAGTCGCTGGCGAACCACGTGAATAAGAACTGTCGAACTCGGTACCGTCGATTAATGTACCGCGATAGTGAACCGTGACTTCATCGGTCGCCGTGGGTTTCGGACCATCGCCGGCGGTAATCTCGAGGTATTGCAACCCGGACGCGGTGACTTGTACACCTTCTTTCTCGGCATTGGCCTTGAGGTAATCCTGGCCGCGCATCTTGTTTGCTTCAGATTGCTCGGAAAATGCCTTTTCCAACTGTGCATTGAGGGCTTCGCCGGCATCGTCCAGACTCATCAGGGTCTCCTGGTCCTTGTGTTGTGCCTTTATTCCCTGCAATAGCAGATCATAATCAACGTCGCCATACTGCTTGAGCACGCGTTCACCGATCACCATACCGAGTCCATAGCTGAAGCGGTCATCATCGGTTTCGAGGCTGGTACGAGTCTGTGCCTCATCCTTTTTCTCACAGGCGGCAAGACCTAGTAACAGTGCTGTCAGCACGAGTACTTTGAATTTCATTTTTGGGTTCCTTAATGTTAGGTTTATTCTGACACGATCCGGGCGATTACATTCATAAAATCGCCGATCTTGACCAGTGATGGAAAGTGACGGCCCATGATAATACCATCACTTGTGGCTCGATACTCGACCGGTTTGCTACCGGTGTGTTCAGTAGTATAGACCCGCGCAATCAGATCGCCATCGCGCACCGGATCTCCGAGGGAAACACAGGGTTCGAGCAAGCCATTGTGCTCCGAAAATACGTAGGCGTTTTCCTGCTGCATGTCGAGCTTGATACTGGCCTGATCGGGCTGAACGGGCGCGGCGTCGAGAATCCCGGCATGCACCAGGAAATTGTGTACGCCGCGTTTAGCCACCTCGGCCGTACGGGGACTGCTGCTGCCGCCGCCACCAAGTTCGGTAGATACGAATACCTTGCCCATCGCTTCAGCCTGGGTGTCGTACATGCCACCCGCGTCAATCTCGATCAGGCTCAGGTAATAGGGCGCTGAGAAAGCCAGCGTTGCCGCCTCGCAGGCCCGCTGCTGGGACTTGTCTTCAAGTTCGTGGTAAGCGGCGAACGGCAGAAACTCGAGTGTTTTGCCGCCCGAGTGAATGTCGAGTACATAGTCACACAGGGGTAACAGCGTGCGCGTAATGTAATCCGCGATGAGCTGGGTGACGGTACCCGATTCCTGTCCGGGAAAAATTCGGTTCATATTGAGTTGATCGATGGGTGATACCCGTGCCGCTGCCTGAAACGCGGGGTAATTCATCATTGGGATGATGATTACGAGTCCGCGGACCTTGTCGATGTCGATGGTATTGGCGAGATGGTGCAACGCGATCGGTCCTTCGTATTCGTCACCATGATTGGCGCCGGTCAGAATTGCACCCGGACCATCGCCATTTTTGGCTACCGTAATCGGCAGCATGATGGATCCCCAGGCGGAATCGTTACGCGAATACGGTATCTTCAGGAAACCGTGTTGCAAACCGTCGCGGGCTAAATCTATGGTTGCTGATATCGGATTCGCCATATTTATTTCACCAGCAGTCGTTGTTCTACTTTGGCCAGGCTTTCGTAACCGGATTCGGTTACAACCACAGACTCGGTTATTTCGAGACCACCATCGTCGAGCCAGAGCGCGGGCATGAAGTGGAAGGTCATGTTCGGCCTGAGCTCGGTCTTGTCTCCGCGACGCAGGCTCATGGTACGCTCTCCCCAGTCGGGCGGGTAGGACAGGCCAATCGAATACCCGGTGCGGTTTTCTTTCTTGAAGCCATGTTTCTCGAGGGTATCGAAAAATGCAATTGCAACATCTTCACAGAGCTTACCCGGCTTGGCATTTTCAAGTCCTGCATGCATCGCGTCAATCACGGCTTTCTCGGCATCGAGATATTTTCGTGGCGGATTGCCAAGCGAAATCGTGCGCGACAACGGACAGTGGTAGCGCTTATGGCACCCGGCGATTTCAAAAAAAGTGATATCGCCTGCCTTTAACCTGGAATCATCCCAGGTCAGATGCGCCGCGGTGGCATCCATTCCGGTTGGCAGTAGTGGCAATATCGCCGGATAGTCGCCCCAGTACTCGTCCTTGCCGGCGATACCGGTGCGAAATATTTCGGCGGCGAGCTCATTTTTCTTGAGGCCGGGTTCAATCATTTCATAAATCCTGGTGTGCATGGCCTCGACGATGCGGGCCGCACCACGCATGTAGTCAAGTTCCTGCTCGGACTTGATGATGCGTTGCCAGTTGACGAGTGCAGTTGCATCGATCAGCGTTGTATTCGTTAAATGAGTTTGCAGCGATAGAAATGCCGCGGCGGAAAAGTAATAGTTCTCCATTTCCACACCGATGGATCCCCGATCCAGTTTCATTTCGCGCAATACTTCCGACAGGTGATCCATCGGATGACAGACGTCTGATTGCACGAAGTGATCGGGGTACTTCAGTATATTGTCGTCGTCGAGATAGGTGGTACGCACCGCGCCGGGTGCATCGATACCTCGACCCCACCAGACAGGCTCGTGGTCGTGCTGCACAATCACGCACTGGTGGGTGTAGAAAGACCAGCCGTCGTAACCGGTAAGCCAGGCCATGTTGGACGGGTCGACGATGATCAGGCAATCGATATTTTTGTCGGACATCGCGGCCCGGGTCCGGTCTAGTCGTTGCGCATATTCATCCAGGGAAAAGTTAAGCTTCGCGTCTTTCGGCATGATTGATTTCTCTAGGTAACGAAGTTTGTGCCAGCCTGATGCTGCTGGCAAAGTTTGAAAGCCAGGGTTGCGATCGCGGTATCCTGGATGCCGGTACCGGTCAAATCACACAGGGTTATGTCGTCGCTGTTGGCACGCCCCATTTTCTGTTGCGAGATTACCTGGCCGAGCTCGGGGTATTCAGTCTCCGGGTTTACCAGCTTTTTGTCGATTGCGTGGTGTAGCTCACCAAGCAGCCTGGCCTGCGACAGGCAGTCACAAAAGTACTGCGCTTTATCGCCGATGATGTCAGGCTCGATTTCTTTTTTATGCTCAGAGTCGGATCCCATGGCGGTAATATGTTGTCCGGCTTTGATGTGCTCCGCCATGAGGAATGGTCGGGTCGAAGGTGTTGTCGTGACAATGATGTCGGCATCGGCCGTTGCGGTTGCAACATCAGGAGAGGCCGTGACTTTTATTCCGAGACCATTACTTAGTTCTTCGGCCCTTGCCTCGGCCTTGTCGGGATTCCGGGCCCAGATTGTCGCCGACTCGATATCACGCACCAGGGTGAGGGCCTCCAGTTGAAGGCCACCCTGAACCCCGGCACCAAGAATAGCGGCGTGGCGACTGTCTGCACGCGCCAGGTACTTGGCCGCGACCGCGCCTGCAGCGGCCGTACGAACATCCGTCAGGTAGCCATTATCGAGTAACAGCGCCTCGACCATGCCGGTGCGCGTGCTAAACAAAACCATGAGCCCGTTGACGCTGGGCAGACCGAGATCGGGATTATCGAAAAATCCCGGACTGATCTTGATCGCCAGGCTATCGACACCCGGGATGTAAGCCGTCTTGACGTCGATCTCGCCGTTGTTTTCAACGATATCCAGGCGCATGATGGGAGGCATAACGACTGACTTGGTGGCAAGCGCGTGAAACGCGTTTTCCACGCATTCCACGGCAGCCAGGTCCAGCTGAATCTGGCTGCGCAGTTCGGCCTCGGTAAGAATTTTTATATCCGCCACTAGCGTTCGAATGCCTCCTGGTTGATGATTTTTCGATGGAGTTCCATGTCGATATTTTTTCCGCTCAACAGGACGATGGTCTTTGTGCCTGGAGTAATCTTCCCGGCCAGTAGCGCCGAGATTCCAACCGCACCGCCGCCCTCGAGAATCACCTGTTCCTCGAAATAGGCATGCCGAATACCGGCCGCGATTTCATCCTCGGTCAGCAATACGATCTCATCGACATAATCACGTACCATATTGAACGTCAGCTTATTTTCGAGGCCTATGCCGCCGCCGAGTGAATCGGCGAGGGTTGGCAACTCCTCGACTTCGATCGGTTTACCTGCCTGTTGCGATGCCGCCATCGCGCAACCACGCTCCATTGAAATACCGATAATACGCACATCCGACTTTTGCGACTTAAGCGCGAGCGCAATTCCGGAAATCAAGCCACCACCGGAGATCTGTACCAACACGGTATCGACATCGGGCACCTGTTCCAGCATTTCGAGACCAAGCGTGCCCTGTCCGGCGATGACATGGGGATGGTCAAAGGGTGGAATCATGGTATAGCCTTCCTCGTCTACCAGGCGCTTGGCTTCGACCTCGGCTTCGTCCTGGGACATACCGATTATCCGGGTCTCGGCACCCAGTGCGCGAATCGCTTTGAGTTTGTTTTCCGGCACCAGTTCAGACATGCAAATGATGCAGGGTACGCCAGCCTGCTGTGCGGAGTAGGCGAGTGCACGACCGTGATTCCCCGTCGACACGGCGGTTACCCCTGTGGTTTCGGGGTCGAGTTGGAGCACCGAGTTCATCGCGCCACGCAGTTTGAACGCACCGGTGGTTTGCAGGTATTCGTGCGCCAGCAATAAATCGCAGGAAAACTGTCCGGAAAGTGATGGCGAGCTGGTAATCCGCAGCGGGATAATGTGCGGACCGATTCGTGTGCGCGCGGCCTGGATATCTTCGAGCTGTATTGGAATACTCATGAATTCTGGCAATGCTGGTGTAGGATGCGCGCGCACATCAGGTCAAGGTGGCCGCCACCACCGTTTTTAAACACGGTAATTTCATCGTCGGATTGACGTCCGGGGTGACGCGACTGGCACAGATCGGACAGGTCGGCGAGTACGTCGGTTTCATTGATTGCGCCGCTGGCCAGCGGAATCATCAGTTCGCCAATGTGATGAATCGTGGTTTCGCGTGCGTCGACAAACAGGCTGCCACGTTGCAGGCATTGGTCATCGGCTTCGCGCATATCGGCCGTATAAGCGCCGATCAAATCAACATGAGTACCCGGCTTAAGCCATTCGCCGTGTAAGATCGGTTGCTCGCATCCGATTGCAGAACAGATCAGGTCAGCCGTGCCGGCGCTTGCCTCGATGTCGGTCACGGGCGTGAAGCTGACCTCGGGAATCCGTGTGGAAAGGCTGGCGCAGAGATCCTCGGCCTTGTCAGTAGTTCGATTCCAGATGCGCACAGTTTTCAACGAGGGCCGTATTTCGCAGTGCGCCGCTACCAGGTGAGGGGCCATCTGTCCGGCACCGATCATCAGCATCGATTCAATGTTTTCACGCGACAGCAAACGGCTGCCGAGTGCCGAATCAGAAGCCGTCTTTAACCAGGTCAGGGCGGTACCGTCGAGGCAGGCGATCGGTGTTCCGTTTACGCCTTCGAATAAAATATAGACGGCCTGGATCGACGGCCAGGTGCGTTCCTGGTTGTTACGCGGAAATATGGTGATAACTTTCGCCCCGACCGCTTTTTCCGGTTGCCATCCGGTGCGAATAAAAAAATGACTGACATTGCTGTTTTCGTCCGTTGATTCCATCAGCATTTCGTCAACCAGTCCGATCGGTTCACGGTGCATCGCGGCCAGTTCATCGACCAGTGTCGTGAACGAAGTAGCATTCAGAATCTTATCGGCGTCGAGCATCAGCATGCATCGGTTCCCCATGAGCGCAACAGATTGTAGACTGGGACTTTTTCCAGGCGCTCTCGAGTGTACTGAAATCGTGCCGGATTTAACAATTCATATTTAGTGGAGACGGTGTGGTCGAGATAACAAATGAATTGGGCCAACCTATTGGATTTCCGGTTCCCGACTGGCAACCCTGCGAACACCCGCGCGGTGCGATTATGGACGGCAGCCTGTGCCGTCTGGTACCCATCGAAATCGATTTGCATGCCAACGATCTGTTTACCGCTTTTAGTCGGGATAAGGATCAGCGCAACTGGACTTACCTCCCGTACGGACCATTTGCCGACGAGGGAGATTTTCGTTCCTGGATATTTTCGAACTGTATCGGCGATGATCCCTGCTTCTTCAGCGTCATTGACCTGGCCACCGGAAAAGCGGTCGGCGTCGCCAGCTATCTGCGTATCGAACCGGGGGTCGGTGTCATTGAAGTGGGTCATATCCATTTTTCACCCAGCATGCAGGGCAAGCCAATTTCGACCGAGGCGATGTTCCTGATGATGCGCCAGGTGTTCGATGTCTGGGGTTACCGGCGTTACGAATGGAAATGTGACGCTTTGAACGCACCTTCTTGCGCTGCTGCGCAACGGTTGGGATTCATGTTCGAAGGTATTTTCCGTCAGGCCACCATTTACAAGCAACGTAACCGCGATACGGCCTGGTTTTCAATACTGGATCGAGAATGGCCAACCGCAAAGGCTGTATTCGAACAATGGCTGAGCACGGAAAACTTCGATAGCGAAGGCACTCAGAAAACCAGCCTTTCGCATTCAATGCAACAGGCCCTGGCGGGCTTGCGCTAAAGTTCCGCGGCGCGCAAAGTTTCGACCAGCGTCTTGCAGTCGAGCAG